>Ga0209048_10002907_pt1 | contig 16813 bp, 16 predicted proteins | sample FrelakmetCRP12CR_FD_187146 | JGI IMG/M metagenome (GOLD analysis project Ga0209048, IMG submission 187146) | Freshwater lake sediment microbial communities from the University of Notre Dame, USA, for methane emissions studies - CRP12 CR (SPAdes)... | ecosystem: Environmental > Aquatic >... | reverse complement strand
ATTCCGCCGGAGCTGCGCGAGGATCGCGGCGAAATCGCACTCGCCAAGGCAAACCGGTTGCCACCTCTTGTGGCCGCCTCCGACATTCGGGGCGATCTTCATGTCCACTCCGACTGGACCGACGGCACGGCCAGCATTGAAGCGATGGCGGCGGCCGCGCAGGCGTGCGGCTATGAGTATATGGCGCTGACCGACCACAGCCGTCGGGTCGCCATGGCGCACGGCCTCGATCCGACACGGGTGTCGCGTCAAATCCGAGAAATTGACAAGCTGAATGCCAAGCTGAAGGGTTTTACGATCCTCAAGGGCATCGAAGTCGACATCCTCAAGGACGGCCGCCTTGACCTGCCGGATTCGATCCTGGCGAGGCTGGATGTTGTGGTGGCGTCCGTGCACTCATTTTTCGACCTTGCGCGTGAGGCGCAGACCGATCGGGTGGCGCGCGCGATGGAAAACCGCCATGTCTCCATTCTCGGTCATCCGACAGGGCGGTTGATCGGCGAGCGTGAGCCCTATGACATCGACATGGATCGGGTTATTTTGGCCGCGCACGATCTGGGATGCTACCTTGAGATCAATGCGGAGCCGGACCGGCTGGATTTGCACGACAGTCATGCTCATGCGGCGAAGAGCAAAGGCGTCAAAGTCGCGATTTCCACGGACGCGCATTCCGTGAACGCGTTTCAGTATATGCGGTTTGGGATCGACCAGGCGCGGCGAGGCTGGCTTACTGCGGATGACGTGATCAACACGCGGTCACTGACCGAATTGCGCGCGCTTTTGAAGCGGTGAACGATCTCACGGGCTGACCAGCCCGTCTTCGATCGCACTTGCGGGAATGCAACGAATCCCTAAGCTTGTGAACAACTCACGCGTGTCGGCCATGGAGCCATCGACGTCGATACCCCGGCAGGCATCCTCGATCACGATCGCCTCGAAATCTTCGCGACGCGCATCTTCCGCTGAATAGCGCACGCAAAAATCGAATGCTAGGCCGGCGAGAAATATCCGCGTGAAGCCGCGTTCACGCAGGTATCCAGCAAGCCCAGTATGTGTCTTGCGATCGTTTTCGTAGAACGCCGAATAGGAATCGATCTCGCGGTGATATCCCTTGCGCAGAACCAGCTCGGCGTGGGGAATCTCGAGGTCTTTACGAAATGCAGCGCCGGCCGTGGCTTGCACGCAGTGGTCCGGCCAAAGCACCTGGGTGCCATAAGAAACTTCGATCGTCTGGTATGGCGGCTTGCCGGGATGGGAAGAGGCGAAGGAAAGATGGCCGCGTGGGTGCCAATCCTGCGTCAGCACCACGTGAGAGAACTTTCCTGCCAAGCTATTGATCAATGGCACGACCTCATCCCCACCGGGAACCGCCAGGCTGCCGCCGGGACAGAAGTCGTCTTGAATATCGACGACCAGTAAGACATCCCGATCGCTGATGGTGAACTTGTCGGTCATGGTACCGCGTCCTCGCTTTGCGCCATGCGGCTGTCGACCTCGGCCGCGAGCCGCACCAGTGCATCGGTCACCTCAACCGGGTAGGTTGTTCCCGGCTCAAGATCACGCAGCGGCTCGGGCAGTCGTTCAAGATCGTGCGCGGCGCGCGCCCGGATCTCGGCCAACCTGGGGGTTGGTCCGACACGCCGTCCATCCTTCATCACGAGCTCGATCAGCGGTTCGCCGGCTTGGGCGTCGGATTCGAGCGACAAGACGTCGCCGGACATCCGACCGTCCGGCCCATAGCGGCGCCAAACCTGTTTGCGGCCCGGCCAAGTCGCCTTGCCCAGGGAGCGCTTGCGGCGCGCCAACCCGGCATATTCCTGGAGTTTGTACGCGCAATCGAGCGCTGGTGCATCGGATGAGGTTGTCAAGCTGGTGCCGACGCCGAACCCGCCGATCGGCGCGCCGGCTTGAATAATTTCCGAGACATAATCCTCGTCGAGGCCGCCGCTTACGAAGATGGAAACATCGGCCAGCCCGCCGTCGTCCAGGATGCGGCGCACCCTTTTCGACAACGGGATGAGGTCGCCGCTGTCAATCCGTACCGCACGGATCTTAATGCCGAGCGCCGCGAGTCGGGGCGCCAGTGCAACCACTTTTCTCGCCGCTGCCTCGGTGTCGTAGGTGTCGATGAGCAGCGTGAGATTCTCCGGGCGCGAGCGCGCGAAACATTCGAATGCGGCGCTCTCGTTATCGTAAGCTTCGATGAAGGAGTGTGCCATCGTACCGAAAGTCGGAATGCCGAATTGCTCTTCGGCTAGCATGGTTGAGGTTCCCGCAAAGCCGGCGATGTAGCTGGCGCGGGCGGCCATCAGTCCGGCTTCGGCGCCGTGCGCGCGGCGCAGGCCGAAATCGACCAGCAACTTGCCGGGCGCGGAGAGCACCACGCGCGCGGCCTTAGCCGCGATCAACGATTGAAAGTGCACGATATTGATAAGCCTGGTCTCGACGAGCTGCGCCTGCGGCATCGGCGCGGTAACCCGCAGGATCGGTTCATTGGCGAAGAACACGCGGCCTTCCGGCATGGCGTGAATGTCACCGGTGAAGCGAAAGGTGGAAAGTCGATCGAGCAATCCTTTGTCAAACCTGCGCGTGCGGGCGAGCCAATCGATCTCTTCGGGGGAGAAGCGAAGTTTCTCGAGATAGTCGAGCGCCTGTTCGAGGCCGGCGGCGATCAAGAACCCGCGGCGCGGCGGCAATTTTCGGACAAAAAATTCGAAGACGGCCGTCTTGGTCTCGCCATGGTCCAGATATGCCTGGATCATGTTGAGTTGATAGAGATCCGTGAGTAGGGGGCTTGTCAGCGGGTTCATCTGGCAGCTCTTCCTACCCCGCAATTACCGAGGAATTGTCACCGCCTGAGATGGCTCGCGCTTGTCTCGGGTGAGCACAACTAACCGGCGCGCGGCGGCTCCTCTTCTTCTTCGTTCTCGGAGAGGATCGTGACAATGTCAGACGCCACGCCCTTCACGGGCTCGCCGGCGCCGAATACGTCGGGATCGCCCTCAAGCCAGACTGATGCTTGTTCGATGTCCGCGATGGTCGGCCGCAGCGACAGGATTTCCAGCATCTGCGCGGGATCAATATCACCGAGGACGCCCTTGATATCGTTATGGGTCGCGAGTGCGGTGCCGCCGGAATTAGGTCTTGAGATGGTTGGCATAGATGTCTCCGAAATTAGACGGCTGAGTTTTATGTCGCCATCCGAGAATTCGCGTTCTTCAAGGGACGCGAGCGGCTGGTTCGAAGCCGCCACGACGGCAGCCGCCCACCCCTGCACTGGCAGCCAGGGCGGACAATTGCAGCGGAGTGCTATTCATCGGTGCGCTGCCTAGGCCTAACCATTCCTAATTGCGATTTTCTTGGTTTTCTTGGCCGCTTCGGCCGTCTTCGGGAGCGTCACGGTGAGCACGCCGTTTTTGAAAGTTGCCTCGATCTTGTCGGCGTCGATGCCGTCTGCAACTCTGAATGATCGTTTGAACGAGCCGTAGCGGCGTTCGGAGAGGAAATAGTCCTTTTTCTTCTCTTCCTTTTCCTCGCGTTTCTCGCCGGTGATCGTCAGGGTGCCCTCGGAAAATTTAACCTCGATATCGCTTTCAGCGACGCCCGGCAGCTCTGTCGTCACGGTGTAGCCGGTGTCGTTTTCTACGATGTCGACGGCCGGGACCGCGCTGAACGCGACTTCACCGCGCCAGAATGGCTCAACGTCGAGCACCGAGCGCCGGAAGGGCAGGTGCCAATAGCCGCGCTGAAAGTCGTCAAACAGGTGATCGACTTGCCGACGCAGTGTATCGAGCGGGCGGTTTTCGGGGTGCGGCTTGGCCGATTCCGTTTTTTCGGTATTTACCGGCACTTTGGTTGCGACGTTGGTCATGACCGGTCTCCTTCATCTATGCGGCGGTGACGAGCCAGGCTGTGGTTGAACAAGTGACCAGATTGGGCATCCGGGTGCCTTGATCGAGATCAATCAAAGGTTGGCCCCGGCGGCGCTTGATCAGACGCAAGCCGTCGGCGCTCGAAGCTCCTAAGGGATGCTATGTGAGCTAAATCGTCCATCGGCGAAGCAACGTGGATGGGGCTGTGCAAGCAATGACCGCTGAGCGCCCGGAAACTCCAGATCCCGACGGTCAGGTGCTATGGCGGCTGCCGCGCCACATTGCGGTGCTCGGGGTGATCAGCCTGCTCACGGCCATGTCGTCATCGATGGTCTACGGCCTGCTGCCGGTGTTCCTGGTGCGGGTCCTGGGCGCCACTGTGGCCTCGGTTGGCCTGATCGAAGGCATCGCCGAGGCGATGACTTCGTTTACGAAAATCATCTCCGGCTTAGCCAGCGATTGGATAGGCCGGCGGAAGCCGCTGGTTCTGCTCGGCTATGCGGTGTCGGCCGTCAACAAGGTGATGTTTCCGCTGGCCGGCGATGTGTTCACCGTCCTCGTAGCCCGCGTCATCGATCGCTGCGGCAAAGGCATACGCGACGCACCGCGAGACGCCTTCCTGACGGATGTGACGCCTACGAAAATCCGTGGATCAGGATTTGGCCTGCGGCTCGCGTTCTACACGACTGGTTTCGTTATCGGGCCGCTCGCCGCGATCGGTCTGATGAAGCTGAGCGGCGATAATTTTCATCTGGTTTTCTGGATTGCGGTGATCCCCGCCTTCACGGCTATCGTTGTGGTGCTCTTTGGCTTGAAGGAGCCAGCACGCAAGGCGTTCGCTTCCAGGCCTTTGCGAATGCCGCGCTGGGCCGAGTTTGCGCGCCTGGCAGGCCCTTACTGGTGGGCGATTGCGATCGCGAGCTTGTTGTCATTGGCGCGCTTCAGCCACGCTTTTCTTGTCCTGAAGGCGCACCAGGTCGGCATCGACTCTGCGTTCGTACCGATCATGCTTGTTCTCATGCATTTGGTTTATGCGGCTGCGGCTTACCCGTTCGGCGTCCTTGCCGATCACATGGATCGCCGGCTGCAATTGGGAATCGGCGCGGCCATCCTTATTGGCGCGGACATCGTCCTGGCGGTTGCCCAGGTCGGCTGGATAAGTTTTGTCGGAGCCGCACTTTGGGGCTTGCAGATGGCGGTGACGCAGGGCTTGTTGCTGGCATCGGTCGGTGATGCCGCGCCGGCGGAGCTGCGCGGGACGGCGTTTGGAATCTACGATCTGGCGGTTGGCGTCGCGACCTTCGTCGCAAGCTCTGCAGCCGGCGTGCTGTGGATGGCTGGCGGCCCAGAACTGGCTTTCGGCTTCAGCGGCATGATAGCAGCTGCGGCAATTCTGTTGCTGCTTCTGCAACCGATGCCGAAGCCGGTCAATCGCTTCTCATGAGCGGCAGATTGTGCGGGGCGTTCCCATGGCTTCAGAAAGCGGCTCGACCAAGACTGATGGCACAGCTGTAAGAGCAGGCCGTCCGCAGCCGGCACGCATTTTCGTCGCCCTCAAGATCGCGCCTGAGATTGCCGATGAGCTCGCGCAGATAGCGCGGGGCTTGGAGCGATTTCCAGTTCGTCTCGTCGTTCCGGCCGACATTCATCTCACGCTGGTGCCGCCATGGAATGAGGTTTCAATGCCAGATGCGGTCGAGAAGCTTCGTCGCGTGGCCGATAGGCTTGGCGCTTTTACTCTAGAATTCCGGCGTATCGGATACGGTCCGGAGCCGAGACGACCGCGTTTTCTATGGGCGGAATGCGCGGCTGGGCAGGATATCGCGCAACTGCGTGCCGTCCTTCTTCTCACGTTTGAGCAAACGGACGAACGGTTGTTTCGACCGCATGTCACGCTGGCGCGGCTTCGTGGCAATGGAGCCGTCATCGCGCGAAAACATCCGATCAATCGGGATCTTGTGCTCACGCAACGGGTCGATTCAGTCGAACTCATGCAATCGCCCCCGCCCGGCGGGAGCGGCTACAAAGTCCTTGCGTCATTGCCGTTTAGCGTAAATCCGGAATTCGCATTGGGCACGTGAGGTCTTTAGGCGCCGACTGCAAGTACATTACTCACGCTTATGCTTTGCGCTGCAGCGGAATTAATGCGCTGCAGTCGGCCGCGGAATGGCTTCACCTGCCGCCATTCCCGGTGGTTCCACGACCAGCACAGGGACCCGCCGCGCCGCGGCAATCGTCGAGGCCACTCCATCCGCGAAGGCGCCGCGGGTCATGACAACCAGCCGCTCCTGCATCTGGCGGAAGGCCTGGGCGCAGGTCACTGGATCGGGTAGCGCGATCTTGGCCGCGGCAACACGTTTGATCGTGAGGCCGGTATCGGTGGCGAGGGTGCGAATGCGCGGGTCATCCGCATCGTGACCGTCGGCTTCGATGACGACCAGCTCTTCCTTCGCTGCGACTGCGATCGCGGCAGCCACATGAATGCTTGGATCATCGGGCGACACCGCAATCGCGACGACGGGCCCCTTTGTTCGAACGATATGTGGCGGGACGAGCATGACAGCGGCGGCTGATCGGAATGCTGCCTCCAAGAGCCATGAGAATTGGTGGGTGGCTCGCTCGGCCGGACTAAGGGGCTCTACGATCATGACGATGTCGTCGGTTCGCGAGACCGACGCGAACGTCTTGGCCATCGGTCCCCGAACGACCTCGAATTGGTAGCTTGTGGCAAGGCGTTTTGCTGCGTCCATAAACATTCGCTCGATGTTGCGGGCGGCAAGTTCGAAGTCGTGCGAAAGCCGATCGAGATCGATCGTATGCCAACCGCCTCCGAGCGGTCTGAACTCACGCGCGAAGGGAATGCTGGCGAGATCACTTAGGCTCGTATCTTCGAGGAGTACCCCGAATAGATCGAGATGAAGCAAGTCGGCAAGTTCGACGGCCAGTTGCATCGTGCGATCGGGCGCGCTCGGCTGAAGCCCCAGCACAAGCCGTTTGAATCTGTGAGGTGTCTTCGGCATAACTAGCTAGCGGGTGCTCCGCCCGTGCCCTGACTGGCGAAATTCCTCCGGATACTGGCGAAGGCGCGCAGCCGATCTTCAACCCGCCGATTGACGCTGCCGAGCGGATAAGTTCCGTCGGCATCGCGTACGCCGGCTGCAAGCCCGGTCAAGAGCGCAACCCCTTCATTGAGAGCGGCGATCGGATAGACGGCAAAGCAGCCGGCGGCACAGGCCTCGGTCACATCCTTGCGCAACATAAGATGTTGGACATTCGCCTGCGGGATCAGGACCCCTTGCGTCCCAGTCAGGCCGCGTGTCTGGCAAATGTCGAAAAAGCCCTCGATCTTCTCGTTAACGCCACCGATGGCCTGAATTTCACCGTGCTGGTTCACCGATCCGGTCACCGCCAGGTCCTGCCGCAGCGGCACCTCGGCCAGAGCCGAGAGGAGGGTATAGAGTTCGGCAGACGACGCGCTGTCGCCCTCGACCCCACCATAGGACTGCTCAAACACCAAACTGGCGAACAGCGACATCGGAGTATCGAGAGCGTATCGCCCTGCCAGAAATCCGGACAGGATGAGGACGCCCTTCGAGTGAAGGGGCCCGCCGAGTTCGACTTCGCGCTCGATGTCGACGACTTTTCCGCTGCCGGGTCTGACCTGGCAAGTGATGCGGGTGGGACGCCCAAAGGAAAATCCGCCGAGCTCGGTGACGCTGAGGCCATTGATCTGGCCGACATGCGCTCCCACAGTGTCGATAAGCGCCACTTTTTCGAGGATGGCCTCCTGCGTCCGGTCTCGCAACCGTGCGGCGCGCCGAATGCGTGCCATCAAGGCGCTATCCACATCGGCACGCGAGATGACGCTGCGTTTTGTTTCACGGGCGCAAAAATCTGCCTCGATCAGAATCTCTCGCAGCTGTTCGACGACCAACGAAAGCTTGCTGGCATGGTCAGCCGAGCGCGCCGCATGTTCGAGCACGAGGGCCACCGCGTCGCGATCCAATGCGTTCAACGCATCGCGCCGCGCGAGTGTCGCCAGCAGTCGCGCGAGGATCGCCTCATTCTCGGGCGTTCGCGGGAGATCGTTTTCGAAATCGGCAAGTACTTTGAAATGCTCTGCTATTTCGGGATCGAGGGCAGCGAGCAGAAAATACAGCAGCCGGTCGCCGAACAGGATGACTTTCAGCTTGAGCGGAATCGGATCGGGCTCCAGAGACACCGTGCTGGTCAGGCCGAGAAATCGGCCAATATCTTCGATGGCGATCTTACCGCGCCGCAACGTCCGCTTAAGCGCTGCCCAGCTGAACGGCTCCAGCAGCACACTGCGAGCGTCGAGCAAGAGGTAACCGCCGTTGGCGCGATGCATCGCGCCGGCCTTGATGAGGCGAAAGTTTGTCAACAACGCTCCGCGCAGGGGAATATACTCAATGCGGCCGATCAAGTTGCCAAGCGCGGGATGCAGCTCCTCAACGATCGGAGCCGGCTTGTCGCCATCTTGAGTGACGAGGACATTGACCTCGTAGCGGTCGAACGGGCTTCCAGGCCTGAATTCGCCCGTCTCGTTCTCGTCATCTTCGCTCTTGACGACGAACATGCCGACGTTTTCGACCAGATCCGCGCGAACGGTCTCGATGTGCTGCACGACCCTCGGAATGTCGTTGAAGGAAGCTTTCGCATCCTCGATCAATTGGTCGACCGCGTATTTCGCCGTGTCGCGGTTGAGTTGACGCGTTTCATCGCGCCGCTGCTTCTCCCATTGCGGGATTTGGTGAACAATATGCTCGAGGTCCTTCTCCAGTGCCTCGATGATGGCCCGCACCTCGCGGCGCTTGGGTTCAGGCCAAGTGCTGAATTCATCAGGCGGGACGACCTCGCCATTCTTGGCGGGCGCCAGCGCAAAGCCGAGCGGCGTCCTCAGGAGGACGATATTCTTTTCCGCGGCCTTGTCGCGCAGCGCGGAAAAGGCTTCACCTTGCCTTTTCTGGAATGACTCATCGATGGCGCCCCGGCGCGTCTGATAGTCTTCGCTTTGGAAGACCGCAGGCAGAGCGGACTTGAGGTCGTCGATGAGCTTGTGCATCGCGTCGTGGAATTTTCGGGCACGCCCGGCCGGAAGCTCGATGGCAATCGGTCTGTCCGCATCCGCGAAATTGTTGACGTAGACCCAATCGGAAGGACTGGGCGTTCCCCACGCATCTTCGGCCAGGACAGCTTTGACGGCGTCCTGCATACGGGCGCCGTTGGGGCCGATCACAAAGAGATTGAAGCCGGCCTTGCTGACCTGCGTTCCAAACCGGATCGCTTCGAGGGCGCGTGCCTGACCGACAAGTCCGTCGATCGGCTGCAAGTCTGCCGTCGTCGAGAACGTCAAGTTCGATAGGTCGGTCGGACGATATAGCTGGTCGGCCGCTAGCGGCCGAACGGCTGTCTCTCCAGTGATAACGACAGCGTCTACGTGTTGCTCATCATTCATCTGCGCATTTCAGCCGAAATGGGCGTGCGCACCTTGACGTGCATCAAGGCGGCATCCCTCCTGTGTGAGGCCGTAAAATAGGCGGCTTTCCCAAGCGTGCGCTGACGGCCGTTAGCCATGGCGGCCGCGTTACTTAAGTCTTTGTGCGGCATCCGCAGGCTGGTCAGCGCCCAAGTATCTCGGCCGCGGGGGTATAGGGCAGCCGGAGGGCATCAGCCACGGCGCGACACGTGATTTTGCCCGCATGCACGTTGAGCCCATTTTGCAGATGCGCGTCGTCAAGTAATGCCCGCGGGAATCCCTTGTCGGCGAGCGCCAAAATGAACGGACGCGTCGCATTGTTGAGCGCAATTGCCGATGTTCGTGGCACGGCGCCGGGCATGTTCGTAACGCAATAATGCACGACACCATCAATCACTAAGGTCGGTTGGGAATGCGTCGTGGGACGGGAGGTCTCGGCGCAGCCGCCTTGATCGATCGAAACGTCGATGATGACGGCACCCGGCTTCATCGCGTTGACAGTGCGTGCCGAGACGAGCTTGGGCGCCGCGGCGCCGGCTACCAAGGCGGCGCCGATCACGACGTCGGCGGACGCGCAGAGCGTTGCGATTGTCTCTGCACTAGCTGCAATGGCACGCACGCGGCCGCCAAAAAGCTGCGAAAGGTGACGCAATGTCTCGGGGCTGCGCGTGGTGACGGTGACATTGGCGCCCATGTCAATCGCCATTTCTGCCGCATTGGATCCGACAACTCCGCCGCCGAGAATAACGACATCGACGGATGGCACGCCGTCGACACCGCCAATCAGGATACCGCGACCCCCTTGGGGACGTTGAAGAAAATGAGCCGCAAGTTGCGGGGCCATGCGGCCGGCAACCTTCGACATCGGTGCAAGCAGGGGTAGCTTCCCCGCTGCGTCAGTGACGGTTTCGTAGGCGAGGGCGGTTACACCGGATGCCATGAGGTCATGGGTCTGCTCTGGGTCGGGAGCCAGATGCAAATAAGTGAAGATGATCTGGCCTCGTCGCAATAGTTTCCGTTCGGACGCAAGCGGTTCTTTAACCTTCACGATCAATTCGGCGCGTTGAAATATCTGATCTGCGCTGGCGACGATCTGAGCGTCAGCCGCAGCGTACTCCTCGTCGGTAATACCGGCGCCAGCTCCGGCCATCGTCTCGATCGCAACCTGATGCCCCCTAGATATCAACTCTCGAATCGTCGCGGGAGTGAGGCCGACGCGGTATTCGTCAGTTTTGATTTCTTTTGGAACGCCGATGAACATGGTCGCTTCCCAACCGCGGTCAGCCTTTGATGCAGATTAGCGGCCGTAGCCGCGCCACGCGTCGGGCCAAGCCTGCATGTTCGGCGGCAATCACGACTGCGTCCACGTCTTTGTAGGCGCCGGGCGCCTCTTCGGCGACGCCGCGAGTGGACGGACTCCTAATCAGGATGCCGCGTGCTGCAAGATCATCCATGATCTTGCGTCCGCTCCATTGCTTGAGGGCGGCGTGGCGGGAGAGTGCGCGGCCAGCGCCGTGACAGGCCGACGAAAACGCCTTCTGCTCACCGGTTGCCTCGCCGACCAGAATGTGCGAGCCGGTTCCCATGCTGCCGCCGATGAGCACCGGTTGCCCGACGGCACGTAACGCTTCGGGCAGGCTTTCGTGACCGGGCCCGAAGGCTCGGGTTGCGCCTTTTCGATGAACGAATAGATCTCGGCGCTTTCCCGCAACGACGTGCGGCTCGACCTTACACGTGTTGTGCGAGACATCGAACAGCAGGCGCAGGTCATGGTCGGGAAAAAAGTGGCCGAAAATGCGCCGCGCGTAGTGGCCGAGGATTTCACGATTGGCGAGGGCGCAGTTGATCGCCGCCCGCATGGCGCCGAGGTAGCGCTGACCCACCTCGGAGTTGATCGGGGCACAGGCGAGTTCGCGGTCGGGAAGCGCGATGCCCGACGCCTCCGCCGCCACCACCATTTCCTTGAGGAATTCGGTTCCGATCTGGTGACCCAGTCCACGCGAACCGCAATGGATGGCGACGACAATGTCGTCCTGCCTCAGGCCGAAGACCTGGGCAACCTTTGCATCGAAGATTTCGGCGACGGCCTGAATCTCAAGGTAATGATTGCCCGAGCCGAGCGTGCCCATCTCCCGCCGCTGCCGCTCCTTGGCGCGCTCGGAAACGCAGTCAGGCTTGGCGCCTACCATGCGGCCTTGTTCCTCGATCCGCTCAAGATCGCGCGCATCGCCCCAGCCGTGCTCAAGCGCCCAGCAGGCGCCTCCGGCGAGCATCGCGTCCATGTCGAAGGCATCAAGCGTGATCGCACCCTTGCTGCCGACGCCAGCCGGGATCTGGCGAAACAGCGAGTCGGCGAGTGATTTTTGGACGGGCAGGACATCGGAGACTGTCAGTCCGGTCAGCATGGTGCGCACGCCACAGGAGATGTCAAAGCCGACGCCGCCCGCCGACACGACGCCTCCGTTATCGGGATCGAAGGCCGCAACACCGCCGATCGGGAAGCCATAGCCCCAGTGAGCATCCGGCATGGCGTAGGACGCCTGGACGATTCCGGGCAACATCGCGACATTTGTCGCCTGTTCATAGACCTTGTCGTCCATGTTCCGAATGAGGTCTTCATCGGCGTAAATGATCGCCGGGACGCGCATTGCACCATAAGGCTCGATGCGCCATGTCGTATCATCGACACGGGTGAAGCGAGCAGGGTCCATGGCCGATCTCCCTTACACGTCCACGATGCAGGCTGCCGACCAGACGCCATTGGCGTCGGGGGCCACCTTGAGCGCCGTGTAAGTCGCGCCCTTTGGCTCGCACGCAGGCGAATGCCGACTGACATCGACCGGCTCGCCCCACAACGTTCCTTCGAGCTGCGTGCCTTCTATCCGCACGACGAAACGGCTAAAAAGCATACCCCGCACCGCCATTTCGTAGATGATGGCGTTAAGCCATTCGACGAAGAGAAGCTCGACGTCGGGCGCTACGCAGCGCACGTCGACCAAAACTTTCGCCGCGATTTCGGCATGCGTGACGACAGCCGTCAGCGCTTGCGCCGCTTGTTCAAACGCCTCCGCTGGCGTTGCACCAAATCCTCGCACGCCGACGTCTGCATCATGCGGGAAATGCTCCCACCTTCTGTTGCTAGCGACCGTCGCCGCGGAATGGCTCATGCTCGCAGACTATGTTTTCCCAGCAGCTTCACCGTGCTCGCTTGCGGGCCTTTCTCGCCCACGCCCTCGGCAAAGGTTACGCGCGTGCCCACGGCCAAACGGGAAAACGCGTCGTCGAGGACGCTATTGCGGTGGAAATAAATCTCCCCGCCGTCACTGGTCTCAAGGAATCCGAACTCGCCGGAGGGGTCGAGCCGTACCACCGTCCCAATCGGGGAGCCTTCATGGTGTTTCGTCTGTCCCTGCAGCTCGCGCACATGATCCTGCAGTTGCCGACGCGCCCGCTTGAACGCATCGTTGATGGCGAACGTCAGGTCGGAATGCCGCTCGTCCGCCTTTGCGGTGCGGTCGACATTGACTTCCCGGCCGTCTGGCAGCGCCAGACGGATGTTGACCTCGTAGAGGCCGCCGGTACGGTGATGACCGCCGGGCGCTTTTAGTACCACCCGGCCCGCCGTCACCCGGCCGAAGCGCTCTTCAAGCTGAGCCACATGCGTGGCTATGGCCGTGCGGATGTCCGGTTTCGCATCCATGCCCTGGAAATCGATTTCGACCGCTGTTTGCATGATGCAGAACTCCTTTTGCTACAAAACAATAATGATCTTCCTTCATGGGAAGGATTTTGATGCACCTCAAGGCGTCCTCGGCGGTAAGTGAAATGTGCCTCGCGCGGTGTCGCATTGATATGTCGCAATCTGCCGCTTTTCGAGCGTGAGCGGAACGTGCGGTAATGACCCAAAGCTGATATGGCAGGCGAATCGATCAATGTCTGCTTACGAAGGAAAAGCGGACATAACGCGGACTTGCCCCGACTTCCGCTTCTGACCCTAAGCTGACGTTCTAGGCAGACATATTGTGCCGTCTATGGTGGGAACTTTGGCGGCACCAATTGTGGCTTCGTCACCATTGAGCAATGCCGGACGACGGTCTCGGGAATAGGCGGGTTCTGCGAACCAAACCAATTCTACACCGGGCCTGCCAAGCGCGCCCGCAAGCGCCATCGCGATTGACGGGGTGGTGCGACCGTCACCGTGCGCCGCTTCTCGGTATGAATGTGCCTATAGCCGCGCGCTCTTGCCAATTCGGCCTTGCGTCAGCGCCGATATAACCGCACCTCCCGCATCGGCGACGCGGGCCGCGGCGACGCGTCGCAATTCGTGCGTGACCTGGATTCGGGCTCGGGTCACGCGCCAGCGTTCCGGCGCAGCAAAATAGGATTATAATTGGGAATGGTCGCACCACGTTCACCGCGTGCGATCCCGCTGGCTAGACCGGCGAGATCGGCGGAGGGCAATGACATGACGACGACAGAAGATCGGATCGACAAGCTCTTCGGCCAAATCCTTAGGGAGAGCATTTCGCGCGACGAAATCGAGCCGAAATTGCGCGCGCTATTTCATGCTTTCGACGATCCCTATTATCGAGAGAAGATTCAAAGCGCGATTGATTACGCGAAGGTCTATGCAAGCCCGCGTAAGCCTGAGAAGTATGGCGAGCCTGAAAAAGTGCGAACGCTTTTGCTTCACGACTTGACATCGGCAAGGCGCAGAATTGGCAAGCTAAAAAATGTCATTGAGTGAGATCTGCTGCCGCAATCATCTGGGTCAAATTCTCGCTTTCCGTTGTCCCCCGAAAAGATGTTTCCGTAGGTAACACCTTTTCCGCCTACAATACCCTCAGCATATCAGGGCACGACGTGTCGGTGCCGTCGTTCGGCCCGCGTCTGCGATGCGAGCAGTGCGGCTATGTAGGCGCAGACGCGAGACCGAATTGGAATGAGCAGGGCTAGCTAGTATTCGGTAAAAATTAGCCGAATTACTTAGGGTGCCCGCAACGTCCGACTGGATATAAATTTCGCGTGAATATTGGGGTCGAGGGCAACACTGGAGCGGTCTCGTGAGCAAGCTTGTTCTGCGGTTCTTGAAAGACAACTCGGGCGCGACCGCCATCGAATATGGATTGATCGCCGCTGGAATTTCGATCGCGATCATTGCCGTGGTCAATGGTCTGGGCACTCAGCTGAACGCGACGTTCAATACCGTTTCGACCTCGCTCAAATAAGGTACGAACGGCGCCTGATCCGCCTGGCTGCGGAATGATGAGGCCGCCTCAGTTGGCGGCCTTTTTGTGTCGCTGACCCGGTGTCCTAATTCGAGGGCAGCGTGAACTAGTTATTAATAACCGCAGCGCAAATTTATTGAATTAAGAAAGGTCCTTAGTCGGCTGGGTATTTCCTTGCGATCTGAATTGGGAATGATTTGCGGAACTGACCCGCGAGTGAAAGTGAATACAATATGAAGAGGCTTTACGATGAAAGCCTGTTTGGTCGTTGACGACTCCAGCATCATCCGCAAGATGGCGCGGCGAATTCTTGAAGGGCTCGACTTCCAGATCACGGAAGCCGAGGACGGCGAGCAGGCGCTGGAGGCCTGCCGGGGCCAGCTGCCCGAAGCGATCCTGCTCGACTGGAACATGCCGAAGATGGACGGCTACGAATTTCTGCGCGCGCTGCGCCGGCTCCCGGGCGGCAATGGCCCCAAGGTGGTATTCTGCACTACCGAAACGCATGTCGCGCACATCGCACGTGCGCTGCGTGCTGGTGCCAACGAATACATCATGAAGCCGTTCGACAAGGAGATCGTCGAGGCCAAGTTCCAGGAGGTCGGGCTGATCTGACGCCGGCGCCCGCGCGCCGCAGTCAGCAAAACCAATCCCTTTAGAAATCAGCATGGTCCCACCGAATAATACCAACGACACCACAACACCGTGCCCCAGGTGTCGTTCGGACATGATCCACGTTGCTGTTACACCGCATCCGATCAACCCCAGGATGTCTAGAAACACTTTCGTTTGTCGTCCCTGCAATCAGACGCGGACATACATGTTGCCAACGCCGTTCATAGGTGCGCCGCTGACGCCAGCACAAAGCGTCTAGCCTCTGCTGGGGGTGTCCTGCTTTGACCCTCGGGGGCTAATTTTCAATATCGCAGTGGCCTAATTTACCGAGCAATATTTGATGCCAATCAAATACATTAGCGCTCTAACCCATAGGTTCCCATCGTCTTTGCCGCACGACATTGGACGACCCAGGGGGAGGCTTAGACTGGTCCTACTCGGACCTCTCTTCTCGTAGGATCTTATACTTGAGACCGCCCCGGTTGGCGGCCTCTTTTGTTTGGTGCTGGACTGTTTTTGGCCTGTAGTAGCCTAGTTTTGAATTTCACATTGGCCCTTTTTGAAAATTTGCCCGATGTTATTCAGGTTTCATTTAGGGAAGACAAATAGCATCTTAACTACTAGTGGAGATTTCGCCATGGACCGTGACATTCGGAAAATAGGTAATGTTAGCACAAAAAATCGCTTTGACCGTGATTGGTCTGGCCGTGATCGTCGGTCTGGAGTCGATACTCGATCAGAAGAAGAAAAGCGCCAGCAGGGAGAACGTCGGTCCGGTGTAGATCGACGTTCAGGTAAGGATCGGCCCGCACCCTAAACTTTGATTTTTATAACGGCCATAGTGCTGGTTGTTGTGGTCGGCGGTAACTTTTTGGCATGGTGTTAGTGTGTTGTTTCTTTAGCTGGAATTGCATTGATTTTCTAAGATCCAGCCGTAGACGGATTTAACGCGCACGCACGCAAAAGTTGGGCCACTTCGCGGAAGCTATTCAGAGAAATTCCACGCCTGTTTCATTTAATGTACGCCATACAAGTCGGTACGGTCGAATCGAACGACGGCGATCAAACATCATATCAAATGTTTCAGGCCGGTTGGGTTTGGGACCCCAATGCGTGCGCCGACATTAGTCAAATTATACACAACACCGTCGATCAATAACTTTCCGACTTTTTGAAATTAAGAGTGGCCCCTTTTCGCCACCCTTGAAAAACTTGATACTGGCCTATTTTGACCACTAGTGATTTGGATGTGCGAGTCGCCTAAATTGGAATTAGGGATGGAACTTTCCAAGCTGATGGAACTTATGTTCCCATCACCATGGAGGGCGATATCATGAAGAAGCTCGCACTGCTTACGCTCGCTGGAGCGGCGCTTTTCGGCGGTCTTGGGACCGCGGGTGCGTCAGCGATGCCGATGAATAATTTTTCAGGCATCGACGTTGGAACTAAACCTGACCAGGTGGTGATGGTTTGCGACAATTGGGGCAGATGCTGGTATCGGCCAAACTATTATGGCGGTTACAGTTACGGATACGGTTACGGGTTAGGTTATGGCCAGCGTCCCTATTATGGTGGTTACGGTTATGGCCCTCGTCGTTATT
>Ga0209048_10002906_pt1 | contig 16816 bp, 12 predicted proteins | sample FrelakmetCRP12CR_FD_187146 | JGI IMG/M metagenome (GOLD analysis project Ga0209048, IMG submission 187146) | Freshwater lake sediment microbial communities from the University of Notre Dame, USA, for methane emissions studies - CRP12 CR (SPAdes)... | ecosystem: Environmental > Aquatic >... | reverse complement strand
AGTCTCCAGCCTGTCGGAGAGCTTCCGCGCCACCGACGATCTCCAGCAGCTCGCTGGTGATCCGTTCCTGGCGCGCCTTGTTGAAGTGAATGGTCAGCAGGTCAATCATCTCCGAGGCGTTCTTGGTGGCGTTTTCCATCGCCGTCATGCGGGCGCCGTACTCGGCCGCCGCGGACTCCATCAGGGCGCGATAGACCTGCACCTCCACGTGCTTTGGCAGGAGGGTTTCCAGCACGGCGGCGGGCGACGGCTCGAAGAGAAACTCCACCCCCGAGGTCTCGTCCGGTTCGTCCGCCGACGGGATCGGCAAGAGCGTTTCGACCACCACTCGTTGCGAGGCGGCGGAGCGAAACTCATTGTAGACGAGCTGGATCTCGTCGACGTCGCCCCCCGCGTAGGCTGCCGCCACGTCCTGGCCGATCTGGGCCGCATGGGCATACGCCAGCTTGTCGAAGAAGTTCACGTATTCGGAGCGCACCGTGACTTCCCCGCGCCGCCGGTAGAAGTCCCGGATCTTGCGCCCCACCACGATCAAGGCGAGGCTCACGTCCGGGTTGTCCTGCTCGGCCCGCAAGAGGTCCACTGAACGCCGGATGATGTTGCTGTTGAACGCGCCGCAGAGTCCCCGGTCGCCGCTGATGACGAGCAAGAGCTTGCGGGTCGTCGCCGTCACGTCTCGTTCGTCCACCCGTTCCCGGAGCAGCGGGTGCAGCGCCCGCGGCGAGCGCAACGCCAGGCTGGAGATCACCTCGCCCATGCTTCGGCAATACGGACGCGCCGCCAGGATCCGCTCCTGGGCGCGGCGCAGTTTGGCCGCGGCCACCAGTTTCATGGCGCGGGTGATCTGTTGGGTGCTCTTGACGCTGGCGATTCGCCGCTTGATGTCGCGCAGGGTAGCCATTGGTCTCGATTGCGGGGTGCGGAATGGCGAATGCGGCATTCGCTTTCGTTCCACATTCCGCCTTCCGAATCTCGCGTTTAATTGTTCCGCGTTGCGAGGAACTCCGCCTTGCACTCCGCGATACAGGTGTCCATCTGGCTGCGCAGGGCGTCGCCGATCGCTTTCTTCTCCGCCAGCTCTCGGAAGATCGTGGGATACCGTGTTTCGGCGAACGCGTACAGGGCCTCTTCGAAGGCCATCACCGCCTCGACCGGCAGGTCGTCCAGTTGGCCGGTCGTGCCCGCAAGGATGACGAGGGTCTGCCGCTCGACGGGGAGCGGCGTGTACTGACGCTGCTTGAGGACCTCCACCATGCGCTGGCCGCGGTTGAGCTGGGCCTGGGTGGCCTTGTCGAGGTCCGATCCGAACTGGGCGAAGGCCGCCATCTCTCGGTACTGCGCCAGGTCCAGTCGCAACTTCCCCGCGACCTGCTTCATGGCCTTGACCTGGGCGCTCCCGCCCACGCGGGAGACGGACAGGCCCACGTTCACCGCCGGCCGGACCCCGGCGTAGAAGAGATCGGTTTCCAGGTAGATCTGGCCGTCGGTGATGGAGATGACGTTGGTCGGAATGTAGGCGGATACGTCGCCGAGTTGCGTCTCGATGATGGGCAGCGCCGTGAGCGACCCGCCGCCGAGTTGGTCGTTCAGCTTGGCCGCCCGCTCCAGCAGTCGGGAGTGGAGATAGAAGACATCACCCGGATACGCCTCGCGCCCCGGTGGGCGTCGCAAGAGCAGCGAGAGCTGCCGGTAGGCCGCCGCGTGCTTGGTGAGATCATCGTATATGCAGAGCGCGTGGCGCCCGGTGTCGCGGAAGTGCTCACCCATGGTGCAGCCGGAATACGGCGAGATGTACAGGAGCGGGGCCGGCTCCGAGGCCGAGGCGACCACGACGGTGGTGTAGGCCATGGCCCCCGCGTCTTCCAGCACCTTGACCACCTGCGCCACCGTGGACCGCTTCTGGCCGGTGGCGACGTAGATGCAGAAGACGTCTTTCCCTTTCTGGTTGATGATGGTGTCCACCGCGATGGCCGTCTTGCCCGTTTGGCGGTCGCCGATGATCAGCTCGCGCTGGCCCCGGCCGATCGGGATCATGGCGTCAATCGCCTTGATACCGGTCTGGAGGGGCTCCCTGACGGGCTGCCGGTCCACCACGCCCGGCGCGAGCCGTTCGATGGGTTTGAATTCTTTCGCGTCGATCGGTCCCTTGCCGTCGAGCGGGACGCCCAGGGCGTCCACGACGCGGCCGACCACCGCGTCCCCGACAGGCACCTGCGCGATCCGGCCCGTCCGCCTGACTTGGTCCCCCTCGCTGATCAGCGTGTCGTCGCCCAAGAGGACCGCGCCCACGTTATCCTCTTCCAGATTCAGGACCATCCCCCGCACGCCCTTGGGGAAGTCCAGAATCTCCATGGCCATGGCGTTATCCAGGCCGTAGATGCGGGCGATGCCATCCCCGACCTCCAGGACTGTGCCGACCTCGGCGACATCGACGGCCGTCTCGTACGAGGCGAGCCGCTGCTTGATGATCTGGCTGATCTCTTCCGCCTTGATCTGTGCCATCGTCTCCCCTGCTCCGCTGCGCGACTAGGCGCGCGTCAACTCGTCCCGCAACCGCGCAAGCTGCATCTTCAGGCTGCCGTCGTAGACCCGGCTGCCGATCTGGCTCACCACCCCGCCCAGGAGGGTCGGGTCCTGCCGGAGCTCCAGATAGACATCCTTTCCCGTCACCTCACCGAGCCGGCGGCGCAACCGATCTTGGACCTCGGCTTCCAGCGGCGCCGCGGACGTCACCACGGCCTTCACTCGCCCGAGGCGCTCGTCCATCAAGAGCTCGTAGGCGCGGAGGATTCCGGCCAGCCCGGCCAGCCGGCCGCCCTCCAGCACGATCTGGAGGAAGGTGGCGGTGAGGGGCGTGAGCCGCATCGCCGCGCCGATGTCTTTAATGACCTCCGCCGTATCCCGGCGAGGCACGGTCGGGTTGGCGAGAAACTGCCGGAGATCACGATGCTCTGTGAGCAAATCTGCAAGCGCGCGGAGGTCCTGACGGACAGCCTCCAGCTCCCGGGAGGCGGCCGCCACCTCGACCAGCGCCTTGGCGTACCGCTTGGCCAGGGATCCCGCAATCAATTCTTGCCCCCCAGTTCACGCACGTACTGGTCGGCCAGCCGCTTCTGGTCGTCCCCGCTCATGGTCCGCCCCAGCAGCCGTTCGGCCGCCGCCAGGGCGATGCCGGCGGCGTCTTCCCGCAGGCTGGCCCTGGCCCGTTTGGTCTCGGCCTCGATCTCTGCCTTGGCTTTCGCCACCAGCCGCTCGGCGTCCTCCCGCGACGCCTGGAGCAACCGCTGCCGTTCCGCTTCGACCTCGCGCTGGCCCTGCTCGCGAATGGCAGCGATCTCCCGCTGGGCTTCCCGCATCTGCGCCTGGTACGCCGTCTGCGCCTTGGCCGCCTCCTCGTGGGCCGCTTTGGCTTCGGCTAGGGATTTCTCGATGCCGGCAGACCGATTCGCCAGGAACGCGGCGAGCGGCTTGAACAGGAACTTGGAGAGGAGAAAGATCAGGATCAGGAAGTTGATCGCCTGGATCAGGATCGTCACGTTCAGGTTGATGATCCCGGGCTCCCCGTGCGCGCCGGCCTCGGCCGCCAGCGCGATTCCGGGCAGGATCAGAACGAATCCGGCGAGCCAGATCGCGAGGCGACCGGTGAGCGAGTTCAGGCGTCTCATGGAGCCTCCGGGGCGAGGGGGCGCCGCGGGCTTCGCCCCGCCTTCGCCCGATCCAACGACCCGCTCAGGCCATCGAGCGCAGGGCTCGGATCAGCCAGAGCACGACCATCGTCACCTGCGTGATCAGGAGACCGGCCACCAGGGCCGGGAGCGACACCCGAAGGACGAGGAGCGCCACGGCCAGCACGACTCCGGATATCCCGAATCGGAAGAGCGCGCCCTTCCACAGCGTGGTGGCGGCGCGGTCACCCCCCAGACCCGCCACGCCGCCGACCGCATGGGCGATCAGTTGGAAGTTTCCGAGGCTGATCAGCGCCCCCGCCGCGAAGCCGAAGGCCCAGGCCCAGCGACCCCACGCTGCAAGGCCGACGACCGCCGCACCCGCAACCCCGGCGGCACCGAGCAGCGTTCCCCGGACAAACGTATCTCGATCGTCCACGTCTGACTGCGGAGTGTGGGTCCAGGCGCCCCCGCGCGACCGGCCAGTCGCCGCCGGAGGATGCGCCAAATCCGCGCAAGGCGGGTGAAAAACGGTTCAAGCTACCACGGCAAGAAAAAAGGTGTCAAGATTTTTGGCCGGATCCGGCGGCATTGACAGGCCGTCGGCGGGCGCGCTATTCTGGGCGCACTGGCTCGGGTCGCCGGCTGGTCTACTCACAGAAGGGAGCGTTCATGTCGCCACCCGGCATGAGGAGCGGGGCGGCCTAACGCCCGGCAGCGACCGAAGGGGGGTGTCATGCAGAACCGGATTGTGGTCCGATATCAAGACGGGCACCTGGTCAAGGGCACCACGACGGATTTCCTTCCCACCAAAGACGTCTTCCATGTGGTCGTCGCCGGCGATCCTGTGGCGAAGCCTATGGAGGTGCGCGTCGGAAACCTCAAGGCAGTCTTTTTCGTCAAGGACTTCTCCGGCAACGCGGAGTACGCCGAGAAGCGAACCTTCGATTCGTCCAAGCCTGCGATGGGCCGGAAGATCCAGGTCGTCTTCAAGGATGGTGAAGTCCTCATGGGCACGACCCAGGGCTACCAGCCTGGTCGGGTGGGCTTCTTCGTCTTCCCCACCGACGCCAACTCGAACAACGATCGGTGCTTCGTCGTGTCGGCCGCCGTCAAAGACGTGACGTTCGTGTAGCCGCACGCCGCGCCCGGCCTGCGCCGTTGTCAAAAAATAACGGGGCCGGCCCTCACAGCCCCTGGGGCAGGAGGGCCGACTTCGGCGGCTGCGTCGGAATGCGGCTCAGCACGTCCTCCAGTATCTGGTCGGTGTGAATTCCCTCCGCCTCGCCTTCAAAGGAGAGGATCAGGCGGTGTCGCAGCGCGGGGTAGGCGACCGCGCGGACATCGTCGTAGCTCACGTTGAACCGGCCGTCCATCAGGGCGCACACCTTACCGCCCATGACCAGGGCCTGCGCGCCGCGCGGGGAGCTTCCGTATCGCACGAATCGCCGCACCATGTCCGGCGCCCCCTCACGGTCCGGCCGTGTGGCGAGGACGAGTTGTGTCACGTACTCCTTGACCGGCTGCGGCACAGGGACTTCGCGGACCAGGTTCTTCATCTCCTCGACTTCTGGACCGGCGGCGGCCTTTTGCACCGGGTGGGTGACCGGTTTCGTCGTCCGCTCGATGATCTCCTCCAAGTCCTCGGCGCTGGGATACTCCACCTTCAGCTTGAGGAGAAACCGGTCGAGCTGGGCCTCTGGCAGTGGATACGTGCCCTCCATCTCGATCGGATTCTGCGTCGCGAGGACGAAGAACGGGCGCTCGAGCGAATGGTGTGTCCCCCCGACGGTGACGGACAACTCCTGCATGGCCTCCAGGAGGGCCGACTGGGTTTTCGGCGTGGCCCGGTTTACCTCGTCCGCCAAGACGATCTGGCCGAAGAGCGGACCGCGCTGGAAGCCGAAGTGCCGCCCCCCGGGGGTCTCCACCACGATATTGGTGCCCACGATGTCCGCCGGCATCAGGTCCGGCGTGAACTGGATCCGGGAGAAGCGCAAATCCAGCCCTTCCGCCAGCGTCTTGACCAGCAGCGTCTTCCCGAGCCCGGGCACCCCCTCCAAGAGGGCATGTCCTCCGGAGAACAGGCAGATTAGGACGCCCCGCACGATTTCGGCTTGGCCCACCACGACCTTGCCGATCTCGCGCGTGAGTGCCCCGAACATGTGACGGAACTTCTCGGCGCGCTCTGCAGCTTGCATGACACCCCTCCTGAGAGCCAAGAGCCGAGAGTTGAGAGCCGAGTCGGTCGTGCGGAACGTCCGGCTTTGTCGTCTCGGCTCTGGGCTCTAAGCTCTCGGCTCTAGTTCGGTTTCTCTCCTCGTTGCAGCTTCGCCAGATGCTTGCGCGCAATATCCACCCAGTCCTTCTCCGACGGAAGGCTGGACGCTAGCTCGATATACCGCTCCCACTGCTCCATGGCCTTCTTCACGTCCACCTTCTCGTACGCCAGGGCCAGCCCGTAGGTCGCGCCGGGATGCTGTGGCTCCAGCGAGAGGACGTGGTTGTAGCGCGCCACGGCCTCCTGGTACAGTCCCTTTTCCTCGTAGAGCTCGGCCAAGCTCAAGTGCGCATCGAGCAGCTTCGGGTCCATGGCGATGGCCTGCTGATACGCGGCCACGGCTTCATGGTAGAGCTGTTTCTCGTTGTAGTAGATCTTCCCCATACCGAGATAGACGCGCGCGTTCGCGGGCTCGATCGCCAGGGCCTTCTTGTATTCGTCGATCGCCTCGTCGAACTGCCCCTTGGCCTGTCGGGCGTCCCCCAGACCGACCCGCGCCTCGGCGTAGTCCGGCCAGATCTCCAGCGCCGCGGCATACGACTGGACGGCCTGGTCATAGAGGCGGCGAGGGCTGTTGACCAGCATGTCACCCAACCACTTGTGGGCCTCCGCGAGCTTGGAATTGAGCTGAATCGCCTTGCGGAATTCCTGCGACGCTTTCCACCGGTTGCTCGGATTGCCCGCCGTGCTGGTGGCGTACAGGGCCGCCCCCAGCGCCACGCGGGCCTGGGCGAAGTTCTGGTCCGCTTCCAGGGCCTTGGTGAACAACGCGACCGCCCGCTCGGAGGCGTCCTTGGTCCCCTGATCCTGTTCCCAGGCTGCGCGCGCGTAAAAGGTGTAGGCGTCCACGGATGCCGTCCCGCTGGCGAACGCGGTTTCCAGCCGCCGCTGGTCGAGTTCCGTCGGGCGCACCTGGAACTGCTGCAAGGCGTGAGTGAGGATGCGGCCGGACGTCGCCGAGACGTCGCGGGCGGGGCCGGAAGTGGTTTCCCCCGGAACGACTCGACCCTGGCCTGTAGCGTCCACGAGGCGGGCCTTGATCGTCACGGTTTCGCCTTCGGCGGTGAAGCTCCCGGCGATCAGCCCCCGCACCTGGAGCTCCCGCGCGAGCCGGATCAGCGCTTCGTCCGTCAACCCATCCGACAGGGCCAGCCCCAGGCGGCCCGCTGCCTCCACGATCTCCGCCGAATCCACGGCGCGGACGGCACGCAGTTGCCGCAACGCGTCGTGGATGGCCTGCCGGGGGGCGGCCCCATACCCCTCCGGAAGTGTCTCCGCCGACCCCGCAAAGGGGACCACGGCCAATCGTGGTTTGGTCGGGCCCGGTGGAGACGCCTGGCCTGCGAGGCTGATACCGGAAAGCCACCCCACCACACCGACGGCCATCACCAACCCCCACAGGGTGAGGTGAGGCCGCGGCGCCTTGGTGCTGGCGTGTCCACACCGTCCGCGCGTCCACATGCTCATGCCCTCCTCGACGCTCGTGCGCGTCGGGTTCGGAGACGCAGCCCCTGGCCGGGATGCGGCCGCATCGCCGACCCCCGGCCCCGCATCCGTCCGGCCCCCGGCTGCCTTCATCTCCGTCGTCCGCGAGAACCGAACCGGCCGGCCATCGGAGCGCTGGACGCTCCACCGGAGTCTGCCCGGATCCACCCCGTGCCGCGCGGCGCCATCTCGCTCGACGCTCGGGACGCGCCTGCTCCTCGCAACCAAAAGCGGCGCAGGGCGATATCCGGCAGGAACAGGAGCAGCGCCAGCCCCAGGAGATACGGCCAAGCCTCCACCCGGACGCGAGCCTGCCGTCGGTTCTGGGTGAATACCTGCGCCGGCGCGGTCGGCACCGCCCCGCCGGATACGGTGACCAGGTCGCGCAGCAGCCCCTCGTTCACTGCCAGGGCCCGATGCTCCGGGGAATACGGAACCACCAGGGAAGCCACCTCCGATCCGACCAGCTTCCGCTCCTTCCGCTCCGATACGCCGACCAGGTACGCTCCTTGGTCGCCGGCCTCAAACGCGCCCCGGTATCTGCCGGGCCCCACTTGGACCAGGGGAAGGACCTGCCGGGTTTTGTCGGGCAGCACCACCCCCGTATTCGCCTCGAGGAAGTTGACGAAGTCTCCCTTCTCGTCCACGGCTTCGAGCTGGATTTCGCCCCGCCCCTCTTGCTCGACCACGGTTGTCACCACCTCGCGCCGTTGCGTGGTGCGCAGGCTCCAGCGCAGCATTTGGCCGAAGAGCTTGTTGTATTCGTCCCACTTGACCCAGAGGACGCCCCATTTCGCCTTGGCGTCCGAGGTGAACGCCACCGATCGGCCCAGGCCGTATCGCCAGGCCGCCAGGACGGGATCCCGCTGGTGGGACAACAGGAGCACGTCCGCCGTCGGTTTCGGCGTCGCGGAGACGTAGCCCCCGAGGGGCGGGACCTGGTCCCAGCGGATGTCCTGGACGATCTCGTGGCTCCCATGGCTGAGTACGGGCTTGAACGCCTGCTCGATGATGGAGGCCTTGCTGGCAAGCTGCGTCTCGAGGGTCAGGATGCGCGGGATGCCGTAGACGTCCTCCGTGTAGTAGAACCGCCCGCGGCCCCAGCGACTGAGGTCGGTCATGAACCGCACGTCCGAATCCTTACCGATGGCGACCGAAGAGACGCTGATCTTGTCCTTCTGCATGCGCCGCACGAGGCCGGCGAAGTCCGCCGCCGTCACCTCCCCGTCGGAGAGGACCAAGACGTGCCGCAAGAGCGCCTTCCGATCGTATACGGCCTGATACGCCTCCTTGAGGGGCGGAAAGAGGTCCGTCCCGCCGCCCGCCTTGATGGTAGCGATCTCGCGGATGATCCGGTCTTTGTCCCGGGCCGGCTGCATCGGTACGACCCAGCTCCAGGCGGTGTCGAAGGCGATGACGCCGACTTCGTTCCGGTCGTCCAGCAGCTCCACCACCAACTGGGCGGCCTCTTTGGCCAGATCCAGCTTGGAGAAGCGGCTATCGATGCTGGTCTCCATGCTCCCCGACCGATCGAGGACCAGCACGACCGCGAGGGAGGGGATCTCGACCTTCTGGCGCGCCTCCATGGTCACCGGCAAGGCCTCTTCCACCGGCGTGTGGTAGTAGCCCCCCACGCCAAAGCTCTCCTCGCCGCCCAGCATCACCAGGCCGCCCCCGTGATCTCGGACGTAGGTCCGCACCAGCTCCATCTGTCGTTTGCTGATCCGCAAGGCGGAGACGTTACTCAGGATGATGGAGTCGTATTTGTTGAGGCCGTCCAGGGTGGTGGGCAGCGCTTCGGGCCCGACCATTTCCACCTGGAGATGCTGGGACTTGAGCGCGTTCAGAAGGTTCACCCCCTGGTCCCGGTCCTTTTCGACGTACAGGACGCGGGGCCTGCCGCGCACCGCCACGAGCCCGATCCCGCGGTTGTTCTCCTCGATGACGTCGTCCGGTGCCTCCAGGCGCGCCTGAAACATGTGGAAGCCGCCCTGGTCGATCGCCTGTTGGTAGGAGAAGACGTTCTTCCCGGCGGCGAGCTTCACCGGCTGGGCCCCCACGAACGTGCCGTCGCGGTAGAGCGACAGGCGGCCGCTGGTCTCCCGGGCGCTCCACGCGACCACGCGAACCAGGAAGGACTCCCCGAATTTCACCTCTTGCGGAACCACCAGTCGCTCGACGAGCACCTCCCCAGCGTACTCGTTCTTCATCGGGACGGTATAGATCTCCGCCCCGCCCGCCCGGGCCAACTGGGCAGCGTCGCGGGCGCCGCCCCGATTCTCGTTCCCGTCGCTCAAGAGGACGATCCGCCGCGCCCCGTCCTGCGGGAACGCCGCCAGGGCCAACTTCAGCGCCGCGCCGATGTTGGTCCCGCGCCCGTCGCTCGCCTGCGGCGGCTTGGTGGCCAGCGGTTCGCGCCCGACGGGGGTCTCCAGTACGGGACTTGCGCCGAAGGTGACGACGCCGTAGCGGTCCTGGGGGCCGGCCCCCTTGATCGCCTCCGCCACATACTGGCGGGCGCGAACGCGGTTTTCGAGCGAAATGCTGTCCGAAGCGTCCACCACGAACAGGACGGTCTGGGAATCCGTCGAGCGATGGAGGCCAAAGCCCACCAGCCCCCCGGCGATCAGGAGCACCGCCGCCAGGCGAAACGCGGCTGCCGCCCACGGCCAACGTCCGTGGACGTCGCGATGGTAGAGGACCCCCTCCAAGAGCAACAGCGCGAAGGCGGCGATCGCGCAGAGCTTCCAGAGGTCCTGCCGTGAAGGGAAGAGCGCCGACGCGTCCTCGGCGCGTCGCGACTGGACCCCTTCGGCGACCCCCGGGGTCTGCACGCCGATGTTCGACTCGGCGTCGTCCAGGAGGTTCACGGCGAATCGCTGCTCCCACCCGTCGGCTGTGACGGTGTAGATGCCGGCCCAGGTCGTGTCCACGAAATTCACCCGGCCGTCCGCGTCCGCCTGGAGCGTGTGCTTCCGGCCGATCGGATCCACCAGGGTGGCCGCGCCGGCGCCGGCGGGCAGGGCGGCGGACAGCGTTTGGCCGGCGCGAAGCTGCAGGCCGACATCCTCGAGGCGGCTCGGCGAGAGCCACCGCAAGGCGTTCGAGATGAACAGCGGAAACGCCACCCGCAGCGGAAGGTCGGTCCGGTACAGGTCAAACCCGATCACGATGGCCTTGATGCCACCCTCGTCCATCGCATAGATCAGCGGCGTCAGATTCGATTCCACCAGCGCGCGTCCACCCCCCAGGGGCCGGACTCGCATCGCCTCTTGGATCGCCACCTTGGACAGATCCAGGTAACGCATGGCTGGATGGCTTCGGTCCCAGTCCACGATCGGCGGGTCCTGGACCTTTCCCTGGACCTCCAGCGGCAAACCACCCGGCACCGTGTTCACGAACAGATAGCGTCCGGGGGGAACGCGCGCGACTTGGACCCCATCGATGATCACCACGTCGAATTGGGGCTTCTTCTCCAAGAGCTCGGGCCCCCCGGTCTCTACCTTCACCTGCGGGTCTGCGGCCAGGGCCTTTTCCAAGAACGCGTTCCCCGCACTCACGAGCAGGACGTTGAGCGGGCGTGGCGCGGGCAGAATGGCCAGGGCCTGATTGTCCACCGCGAGGTCGTCGTCAACACCGATGGTGGCCTTGAGGACACCGCCTTCGTTATCCACGAAGGGGAAAACGAGAGAGCGCTTGAGCTCTGGCGTGAGCGTGACCCGTTCTGTTTTGATGGGCCGGCCGGCCAGCGTGAGCGTGAGGTCGAACGACATCGTTTCCGTGGTGAAATTCGCCACCGAAAGGAACGCCTGGTAGTCGAACGCCCCAAAGAAGGTCTTCCGGGCCTCGAAGGCCGTGATGCCGACGTTCCTGCCGCGGGTACCGAAACGGTGCCAGTGGACCGCCGCGCCACCCATGTCGGGCACGCTGGGCGGTTCGAACGCCCCGTCGGTGAACACCTCGACGGCGGCGGTCCCGCTCCGCACCTGCAGGTTCGCCTGGGCGAGGCGGAGCGCCTCTGGGAGCCGCCCGGGGACATCGAGCGCGGCGAGGCCGGCGAGGCCGCGCCGGAGCGTCTCGCGATCGTCGGTGAACGGGACCACCACCTGCGCGTCCTGCGCCGAGGCGACGAGCATGGCCTGCTGGCCCGCTCCCAGCGTGGCGATGGCGGCAGCGACGGCGGCCTTGGCCGCCGCAAAACGCGAGCCGGCGACATCGGTCGCCTGCATGCTGGCCGACACGTCGAGGATGAAGACGGTGCGCTCGTACCCGGGGACCAACACGGTGCGGACGGGCCGCGCGAGCGCCAAGGCCAAGAGCAGGATGGCCAGGATCTGCAGCAGCAAGAGCAGGGTCGGCTTCAGTCGGCGGAAGGGGGCGCTCGCCTGCTGGTCCCGCAGGTTGTCCGTCCAGAGGAGGGTGCTGCTCACCAACGCCTGGCGACGACGGATCTTGAGCAGGTGCAGGAGGATGACGGCTGGAATGCCCAACAGGAAGAAGAACGCCGTCGGATTGAGAAAGCTCATCGCAGAAACCCACCGCGTCGGAGGTGACGCAGAATCAGGTCTTGGAAGGGCACCGTGGTGGCGGTGCGCAGGTAGTCGATCCCGTGCCGGGCGCAGAAACGCTCGGCCTCGTCGAAGTGCTGCTGCAGCCGCTCGCGGTATCGGTCCAGCGCCCAGCGGTCCACGCTGACCTCGCGCGCGCTTCCCCCTTCGGCGTCCACCAGCGTGAGGTCGCCGCCCAGGGGCGGATTGAGCTCCTCCTCACTCACCACGTGGAGCACGAAGACCTCCAGGCGTCGCTGGAGGAGCGCCTTGAGGCCGTCGGCATAGCCGCCCGGATCCAAGAGATCCGTCAACACGACGGCAACGCCGGGTACCCGGCTTTTCAGGGCATACCGGGCGAGGCACGGAGTCAGCGCGGTGGCCCCGCCGGCCTTGACGCCGGAGAGGAAATCGAGGATCGGCAGGATCTGGCCGCGCCCGCGCATGGGTCGCAACACTCGCGTGGCATCCTGGGAAAAGACGCCCAGGGCCACCCGCTCCAGGTTCGCGAGACTGATGTATCCCAGAGCCGCAGCCACCTGCAGAGCGTAGTCGAGCTTCGACGGCGCCCCGAACCCCATTGACGCGCTCCCGTCCACCAGGAGGTGGAGGCACATGTCCTCCTCTTCCACGTAGAGCTTGAGGATCAACTTGTCCAGTCGGCTGTAGATGTTCCAGTCCACGTAGCGCAGGTCGTCGCCCACGGTGTATGGGCGATAGTCCATGAACTCGACCCCGGAGCCCTTCCGCAGCGTGCGTCGCTCGCCCTTCGCTTGCCCGGTCCCCACGCGACGGGAGACGATGGAGAGTGCGTCGAGCCGTTTCAAGAACTCCTGGTCGAAGATGCGTCGCGTCACGTGCGCCATGTATCACCGTCCGGCCGCAGGGCCTCAGCGGGGCTCCAGGGCCTTGAAGTACTCCTTGACCTGTTCCCGGTAGCTGAACGGGATCGGTTCCTTGGTCAGGGCTTCTTCCATCAGCTTCTTGTACTGCGAGAACACGTCCAGATACGGGAGGCGCGAGGGGACCTGGGCACCCAACCCGGAGAGGTTGGTGTCGTAGGCCTCCGTCTGACCATCGCGCGGATCGCCGTCCAGCGTGGAGTCTTGCTTCTCGCCTCCGATCCGCTGGGTGGCGTCCCCCCGTGTCTGGAGGGATTTCTCCGTGCCGGGCGCCGTCCCGCCAGCCCCATCGCCGTCGCGGCCGCCCTCCCCGTCGCCCTTGGCGTCGCCGGCCCCTGCCTGGCGCGACGGGGCGTCGCGCAGCCCCTTCCCCTTCCCGCGCGACGCTTCGTCGCGGTCGCGCAAGCGGTTGAGCGCCCGGGAGAGTGCGGACATCATCTTGTCCGCGGAGCGCCCGCCCTGGCCCTCCATTTCCCGCATGAGCTCGTCCGCGATCTCGCTGCCGCCGCCCATTCGCTGGTCGGTCTGACCGAGTTCCGACAACAACCGCTCGATCTGCTCCCAGCTCAAGCCTTGCAGCTTGCCGGCTTTGACCTGTTCTTGCATCCGGCGGATCATGACCTGGTAGGGGCTCTGCGTGACGTCGCGTCGGAGATCGGGGATTGCCTCGGGTTGTCCCAGGAGCTTCAGGCGGTCGTCTCCCTGCTTGACGAAGCTTCCGAAATCGGGTTGCTGCTGACTCATCTTGGTGTCCCGGAAGACCGCCGCCTGGTCGCCGGCCTGGGAGTGGGCCGCAAGTGGACCGCGAGTGGCGTCCTGCTTCTCCGTCTTGGGGGTCACGTCCTTGGGCAGTGCCGGCGTGGCAAGCTTCTGCTCGAGTGGCCGCTCTTTCGACTCCTCCGCGACCTCGGCCGCGGGGGGGCCGGGCGGGTCGTTGGGTTGCGGAAGGCGCAGGGGAATCGGCGGGAGCAGCGCCAAGGCGAGGACCAGCGTTGCGAGCGGCCCGGCGAGACGGGCCTCGATGCCCAGCCTGAGCGGGAAGGCGTCCTGCGGCCGGAGGCTCCGAACGCGGGCGGCGGTTTCGGCCAGTTGGGCCCGCGCCATCTCCGGCGCGTCTGTCACCGCCAGATGCTCCACAGCCGAAGTCATCCGCTCCTTGAGGGCGAGGTGGTGGTCGGCGAGGCGCGCGGCGTGGCCTGGCCGCACCCGCAGCAATCCGCCGTACAGCAGGCCGAGGATCGTGAGGCCCGCCACCAGGCCGACGACGGCCCAGGGTGCGGCGGTCGGGAAGGCGCCCTTCACGAGGAGCGGCGGCACAGAAAGGACGAGGCCGGCGACCAAAAAACGACTCCCGGCTGTCACGGCTCGGACCAGTCGCAGTCGCTGGGACAGCCGTCGCAGGGCCGCTTGGATCACGTCCCGATCGTTCATGGCGGCTCCCCGGCCGTGCCGCGCGCCCTGCTCGCGTGTGAGTCGGAAGGATACCAGGGATGGGCGACGGCCGATTCGCGGTGAACGGGACCCTTTTACTCCGAAAACAACCAACGAAAACCCGCTGGCAACTCACACAGCAGGCAAAACAGGATCGTTGACTCGGGGAGGACCGAAGGGCGAACTCGGCAGACCAGGCTACGACGTGACGAGTCGGAATCACCGGGCGCAACGTCGCGCCCTGACGTACCAGACCGGAGCGGCTGGGGCTAAGCCCCGTCCGCCGCCTGCAGGTCCTCCTTCTTTGCGGCGGGTCGCCCCCCAGATGCTTCGTCAGGCCCTGCCATCTCGCAGTTCCCGTTGAAGAGGGCGCCCTCGGCCACCACCAAGCAGGGGGTCCTAATGGTCCCGCTCACGCGACTGGGTCGGAGGAGCTCTACCCGCTCGCGTGCGGTGATGGTTCCCTGTACCCGGCCGCTCACGACCAGCGTCCCGACTTCGATCTCGGCGCTTACCTGGCCGGGTTCGCCGATGATCAGTAACTCGTCGCCGATCACCTCGCCCTCCACGTGTCCGTCAATGCGGACGGCGCCGGCGAAGCTCAGGACCCCTTTAAACTGTGTTCCCTCTCCGAGGAAGGCGCGAATCTCACCGAAGTCGGCCCCGACCCGCTCCTTGTCGCGCTTCAACACCAGAACCTCCGAGAGATGACGACGGGTTCTCGCCAGCACAAAAACCGGCGTTCACAATGCATGCGGCGACGGTAACAGAGCAATTCTGGGCTGTCAATTTCAAACTGGCCGGTTCGGAGACGATCCGTCCCCCTGGTGCCAGCCACACCAGCGCAATACGGCCACGACCAAAACTCGACACGCCGCCACGACCTCCTCAATCGGCACGTGCTCGTTCGACCCGTGCGCGACGGTGCAGTCACCCGGCCCGAAGACGAGGCTGGGGATGCCCGCGTGCCGCCGCAAGTACGGGAGGTCGCACCCAGCCGGGAAGCCGGCCAGAACGGGCGGGCGCCCCTCGGTGGAACCGAAAGCGCCCTGGAGAGTCACGACGAATGGGTCTTCCACCGGTGTCTCGGCCCCCTCCTTGTTCAGGCCGAGCCACTCCACGGCTGGGGGGTGGGTGCGGAGCCAGGAATCGTGAGCGGCCACCTGGGCGACGCAACACTCAAAGTCCGCGCGCGCCTGTTGGTACGTCTCGGCCGGGGCGTAGCCCATCAGCCCCTCGAAGACACACGTCTCCGGGACCTTCGAGGGGATTCGGTCGGCCGCGATCTTGCCGATGACGATCGGGGCGAAGATGGGATACCGCGCGAAGAGCGGCGTCCGGAGGCGCGCCTGGCGATCCGCCTCGAGCTGCTTGAGCGCCGCCAGAATCGGAACGGCCTTCTCCAGCGCGCTCACCCCATCGTAGGAGCGGATCGGGTGCGCCCCCTTGCCGTGGACGGTGACCCGAAATGCCTGGCCCCCGCGGGATGCCGGGCACAGGTCCAGGTCCGACGGCTCAAAGACGACCGCCGCATCCGCGCGGTAGCCGCGATGAAGCGTGGCCAGCGTCCCGCCCCCGCCCCACTCTTCGTCCACCACGCTCTCCAGGATGAGGTCTCCGCCGAGCGACACCCCCAGTTCGCGCACGCACCGGGCCACCAGGAGCATCACGGCCAGGCCCGCCTTGTCGTCCACCGCGCCCCGTCCGTAGAGCTTCCCATCCACCAGTGCGCCGGACCACGGACCGTGCGTCCAGGCTTCGAGGGGGCCGGGGTCCACGACGTCCACGTGCGCGTTGAGGATGAGCGATCGGCCGCCGCCATGCCCCCGAAGCGTGCCGACCACGTTGGGCCGCCCCGCGAACGCTGTGCCGGCATGGAAATAGGCCGGATGGCGATCCAGCCAGGCCTGGTCGGGCTCCCATGCGTCCACCGCGTCGCAACAGTCACCCATGAGCTGCGCCACTAGGGTCTGGCACGCGCCCTCCGCGCCGACGATGCTCGGGATGGCGACGAGCCGCTGGAGCAGGGCCACGACGTCGCCCCGATGGCTCTCGACCCACGCCACCGCGCTTCGCTCGATCCCAGTCATGGGCACCTCGGGTCCGGGCGCGTCAGGCGCACCCGCGAAAATCCCCCTCGACTCTATGGCGTCCCGGGTCTCCTTGGCCCCGTGGCCGGCGTTGGCCACAAGCGCTCCGGACTGGGTTGGCGAGTCGAGGGGTTCGGCCGCGGTCGACCTACACGCCGGTCACGGCCCCCGTCACCAGGCCGCTGACCAAATGGCGACGGAAACAGTAGTAGAAGATCACCGGGGGGATGGAATAGAGCACGGCCACCGTCATCAGGATATTCCAGGGCGCGTCATCCGTCGCGAGGAAATTCCCCATGGCCACGGGAATGGTGATGTGCGTCTCGCCCGAGAGAAACAGGACCGCGTACAGGTATTCGTTCCAGGAGAGCAGGAACGCGTACGTGGCGATGGCCACCATGGGGGGCAGGATGAG
>Ga0209048_10002905_pt1 | contig 16818 bp, 13 predicted proteins | sample FrelakmetCRP12CR_FD_187146 | JGI IMG/M metagenome (GOLD analysis project Ga0209048, IMG submission 187146) | Freshwater lake sediment microbial communities from the University of Notre Dame, USA, for methane emissions studies - CRP12 CR (SPAdes)... | ecosystem: Environmental > Aquatic >... | reverse complement strand
ATCGGAGTTGCTGGAGAAGGATCTCCAATGGGCGACCCAGGAGTTCGGCCCCGATGACCCTCACGTAAGGGCGATGAAGAAGGAGCTCGACGAGATGAGGGGTGGCGGCGCCACGAAGCCGGTGCATTTTGCCGGAAGGCTGGGGATCAAGCCGAAGCCTGCCGACCGATGAACCGGCGCGCGATCCGGCTTCACGCCGCACTGCGCTAGACTTCGGCGCAAGGCCGTTGGGTACGCGGCAGCCGGGGCGCGCGGGGAGGAAGCAGCGATGGATATCGCCGTTTGGCTGCAGGACCTGGGCCTGGAGCGGTATGTCGGCGCATTCAGCGACAACGACATCGATGCCGCGGTCCTCCCGTCCCTGACCGGCGATGACCTCGAGAAGCTCGGCGTAACCTCGGTCGGTCACCGCCGCAAGCTGCTCGATGCGGTCGCCGCGCTGCGCGTGGGGACCGTCTCCACCGGACCGGCAACCGCCGCCCCCGCGGGCGGCACGCGACCCGCTGATCAACCCTGCGCGCTCCCGGCGCAGGGCGAGCGTCGCCAGATCACAGTGCTGTTCTGCGATCTCGTCGGCTCGACCAAATTGTCGGCGCGGCTCGATCCCGAGGACATGAGCGAGCTGCTGCGCGCCTATCGGAGCTGCTGCGCCGAGACCATCGCGCGGTGGGATGGCTATCTCGCGAGATACCTGGGCGACGGTGTGCTCGCCTATTTTGGCTGGCCGCGAGCGCACGAGGACGACGCCGAGCGGGCGGTGCGCACGGGTCTCGCACTCGTCGAGGCGGTTCCGCTGCTGCCGGCGAACGAGCGGCTGCAAGTCCGCATCGGTATTGGCACGGGCTTGACGGTCGTAGGGGATCTCGTCGGCTCCGGCGACGCGCGGGAGCGCGGCATCGTCGGCGAATCGCCCAACCTGGCGGCACGATTGCAGGGCCTGGCGCAACCCAACGGCATTGTGATCGAGCCCGCGACGCGGAGGCTGCTCGGAGACCTCTTCGAGCTGCGCGAGCTCGGCCCGGTCGAGGTCAAGGGCCTGGCCGAGCCGGTTCGCGCCTACGAGGTCCTGCGCGCCAGTGCCGCCGAGAGCAGGTTCGAGGCCCTGCACAGCAACGTCGCGCTGACGCCGCTGGTCGGACGCAACGAGGAAATCGGGCTGATCAAGCGTCTCTGGGCCCGGGCCAGGCAGGGAGACGGCCAGATCGTGCTGCTCGCCGGCGAGCCGGGCATCGGCAAATCGCGTTTGACGGCGACGCTGGCGGACCAGCTGGCGCGGGAACCGCACACGCGGCTGCGGTATTTCTGCAGCCCGCACCATACGGCCAGCGCTCTCCATCCTTTCATCCGCCAGTTCGAACGCGCAGCCGGCTTCGAACGCAGCGACTCGACGCAAGCGAAGCTCGACAAGCTGGAGATCCTTTGGGGATCGACCACGGCCGCCGGCGAAGAGCTCGCCCTGATCGCCGACCTGCTGTCGCTGCCGTACGCCCACCGCTACCCTAAGCTCGGGCTGACGCCGCAAAAACACAGGCAGAAGACGCTCGAGGCGATGACGCAGCAGCTGGTCCGCCTGGCCGCCGCCACGCCGGTATTGATCATCGTCGAAGACGCACATTGGGCCGACCAGACCACTCTCGATCTCATCAATCGGTTTGTCGTCGGCATCCGTGCGCTCCCGGTGCTCCTGATCGTGACGTTCCGGCCGGAATTCCTGCCGCCGTGGGCAGGGCAATCCCAAGTGACGATGCTGACCCTGGGCCGTCTGGTGCACCGCGAAGGTGCGGCGCTCGCGCGTCGCATCCTGGGGCACGCGTCGCTGCCCGCCGCGATCATCGACGAAGTCGTCGACCGTTCGGACGGCGTGCCGCTCTTCCTGGAGGAGCTCACCAAGGCGGTCATGGAAGCCGGCGGAACTGACGCGGCAGATCGCCTCTCGCGCATTTCGTCTGCGGCGAGCGTCGTGCCTGCGACACTCTCCGCCTCGCTCATGGCGCGCCTCGATCGTCTGCCCTTGGGCAAGGAGATCGCCCAGATCGGCTCCGCCATCGGGCGGGAATTCAGTTCCGAGCTCCTGGCGGCCGTCGCGGGCTGGCCGCATCAGAAGCTCGGTGAAGCAATCGCCCAACTCACGGGCGCCGGCCTGATCTTCCAACACGGCACGCTGCCCGAGACGACGCTCCTCTTCAAGCATGCGCTGATCCAGGACGCCGCCTACGGCGCGATGCTGCGTGGCCGGCGGCAGGAGTTGCACGCTCGCATAGCACATGTTCTCGAGGAGCGTTTCCCGACGACGGTCGATACCGAGCCGGAGCTCGTTGCCTACCACCTGGCGACCGCCGGGCAGACCGCGAATGCCATCCCGTATTGGCTCAAGGCCGGCGAGCGGGCCGCGGCCCGCTCGGCCAACCGGGAGGCCGTCAACCACCTCAATGCGGGCGTCAGGCTTCTCGACGAGCTGCCCGACTCGCCGGACAAGCTGCGCCTCGAGCTCAATCTTCGCTCCACGCTCAACCAGTCCCTGATGGCGCTGTACGGCTATAGCGCGGAAGACGTGGGAACCGGTACGGCACGCGTCCTGGACTTGTGTCGGCAAATTGGCACGGCCGCGGAATTTGCCGTGGTGCTGTTCCAATCCTGGGTGTTCTACTACACGCGGGCAATTCACTCCAGGGCGTTGAGACTGGGCGAAGAACTCCACGAACGGATGCAGGGGTCGGACGATCCGGAAGCTCGCATCGTCGCCCACTTCCCGATCGGCCTGAGCCTCATGTCGATGGGGAGATTGCAGGAGGCCGTGCCGCACTTCGAGAAGGTGGTCGATTTCTACCGGCGATTTCCGGGCGACCGATCGTGGCTGCGCTACGGAATCGACATGAGTGCTGGCGTGCACCCCTACTTCGGCTGGACGCTTTGGACCCTCGGCTACCCGGCAACGGCGCTCAAACAGCTGGAGGGCCTGGTCGCCCGCCTGGAGCGGCTCAACCATCCGTTCACGACGGCCAGGAGCCTGGTCTGGTGCTTCAATGTCTCGGCGGCCTGTCGCGACTGGCCAGCCGCTTACCAGGCTGCGGATCAGGCCGTCCGATTATCCGATGAACACGGATTCGCAATGACCAGTCTGGTCTGCCACATCTGTCGCGGAGCAGCCCGCGCCGCGCTTGATCCGGGCGCGCAGACGGTCGTCGAGATGCGCGACAGTCTGGCCGGCTATCAGGGCCTTGGGGGACGGGTACAGCTGCCAAACTTTCTCGTTCTCTACGCACAAACGCTGATGCTGTCGAACGATTGGGATGCGGCGGCATCCGCACTCTCCGAGGCGTCGGCCGTGATCGACGAAACCGGTGAGCGCCATCTCGCGGCCGAAATCGACCGGATGAAGGGTGAGCTCATGGTGCGCTCCGGGAGGGGCGATCCGGAGCCTCACTATCTGGCCGCATTGGACGTCGCCCGCAAGCAGGATGCGCGCATGCTCGAGCTCCGGGCGGCGCGAGACCTTGCGCGGCTCTGGCGCGACCAGGGCAAGCCGCGGGCGGCGCACGGCGTGCTCGCGCCTGTCTATGGCTGGTTCACCGAAGGATTCGATCTGCCCGATCTGGCGGAAGCAGGGACGCTGTTGAACGAGCTCGTGCTGCTTGCGGGCAACTGAGAACGGATCTGCCGCATCCGCGGCAAAGCAGACGCCGGCGTCGTCCGGCGCACACCCTCGACCCCAACCGGCCAGCGAGGCGCACCAGATTCAGACGTTCAACATGCGCTGTTGTCGCCCCGCCCTGAAGTCATCAGGGGTTGCGACAAATACCGTGCTTTCGCCGGGAATCAAGAGTAGGGTAAGGAATTTCGTTCCTGCTCGCTGACCTTTTGCACTGAATCGGACCGCAATGGCACACGTCGCAACGCCAGTCCCCCTGGTCCCGGCACCCGCCGACGCTTCGGCTCTCCGCGTCACCGACGCTGCGTCGCTTGCGCCGGTCATCTCAATCCGCGATGTCAAGAAGCGCTGCCAGACTTGCGGCATGCGCGAACTGTGCTTGCCCATAGCGCTCACCGGCGACGAGATGAAGCAGTTCGACGCATTGGTCGCGCACCGGACCAAGCTGAAGAAAGCCGACACTCTGTATCGTGCCGGTGAGTCGTTTCATGCGCTGTACGCGATCCAGTTCGGGTCGCTCAAGACCGTCGTGCTCGCTGAGGACGGCCGAGAGCAGGTGATTGGCTACCACATGCTGGGGGAAATCATCGGCTTCGACGGCATCGATAACGACCGCCACCACGCTGCGGCAATCGCGCTCGAAGATACTGAAGTCTGTGCGCTGCCATTCGTCAGCATCGCGCAGCTCGCGCGGATCATGCCCGCACTGCAGCAAAACCTGCATCACATGCTGTCCACGGAACATTCGCGAGCCCAAAGCGTGATGCTCATGCTTGGCAGCATGCATGCGGCAGAACGCCTTGCCACGTTCCTGTTGAACCTGGCCGACCGTTACCGTCAGCGCGGCTATTCGTCCACCGAATACGTGCTGCGCATGACGCGTGAGGAGATCGGCAGCTATCTCGGCCTCAAGCTCGAGACCGTGAGCCGGCTGTTCGCGCGGTTCCACCAGGAAGGTTTGATCCATGTGCAGGGTCGCTCGGTGAAGCTGCTCGACACGGCCGCGTTGAAGAAGATCACCGCGTAACGCGACGCGTGACCGGCGTCCTTTGCTCGAGACGGATGCACTGCTCCGGCGAATGCACTACAGTCAGCACAATTGCGGCGCCGTGTGCTTTGCGCGCCGATTGCTTGACCTGTCGCGCAACGGAGAAAGCGCAGTCGTGAACGTTGCATCCTAGCGTCGTCCTTGAGCCGCGACCCGGAATTCGCTGCCGAGCAAGGGCTGGACGGCCGCGCGCAGATGCGCGCCGCAGGCCTTCCCCTCTCGCGCCCGGATCACCCGGACACCTGCGTTTGTCACCGTGCGTTCTGTGCCTTGCTCGGCGCGCTCGCGCTCGCGGCGGCGGCTTGCGCGGCACACGCGGCCGGCGGCTGGAGCACGTTCGGCGGCAACGCGCAGCACACCGGAGTTTCCGCGACGGCCGCGCAGGCGCTCAGCAATATCCGCTGGTCGACGCCGGTGGATCTTTCGTCGCCGACGGAGACCATCCTGATCCATTACGGCTCGCCGGTGATCACGCCGGCCGACACCGTGATCATCCCGATCAAGACCGGCGCCAGCGACGGCTTCCGGCTGGACGCGCGCAAGGGCGGCGATGGCTCGCTGGTCTGGTCGGCTGCCACCGATTACCTGCTGCCGCCGCACCAGTGGACGCCCAGCTATTCGCCGGCGCTGGCCGCGGGCGGCCGCGTCTGGTTCGCCGGTGCCGGTGGCACCGTCTATGTTCGCGACAACCTCGACGCAAGCGTGCCCGTCAGCAGCGGGCAGGCCGCCTTCTACGGACTGGCCTCGTACCAGCTCAGTCCGGCGAGTTTCGACGCGACGGTGTTCGTCAACACGCCGATCACCGCCGACGCCGGCGGCAACATCTACTTCGGATTCCGCACGACGTTCGGCGCGCCGCTCGGTCTCACGAGCGGGATCGCCCGGGTGGACGCGGCCGGCAATGGAACGTGGGTCGCCGCGTCTGCAGTGGCCGGCGATGCCGGCGCCCCGATCGTGCCGCACCAGGCGGCGCCGGCGCTCGCCAACGACGGGAGCACGCTCTATGTCGTCGTCGCCGGGAGGACCGGGACGAATGCCTACCTCGTCGGCCTCGATCCTGCCACGCTGGCCGTCCGCGAGGCGAGTCCGGGCGTGCCGATGCGCGTGGCCCTGAAGGACCCGCGCGGCGGCATCGACGACGCGCTGGTCATCGACGACAGCTCGGCGTCGCCGATGGTCGGACCGGACGGCGACGTCTATTTCGGCATTCTCGGCAATCCCTCCAATGGCTCGCGGGGCTGGCTGCTGCACTATTCGGCGAACCTCCTGCAGACGAAGACCCCCGGCGCGTTCGGCTGGGACAACACGGCCGCGGTAGTCCCGGCGGCGGCGGTGCCGTCCTATGCGGGAACGTCGTCCTATCTCGTGTTCAGCAAGTACAACGACTATGCCGGCCTCGATGGCGGAAGCGGCGTGAACAGGATTGCCGTGCTCGACCCGAACGCCACGATGGTGGAGCCGCACGCGTCGTCCAACGGCATCCTGGTCATGAAGGAGGTCCTGACCGTCGCCGGTCCGACGCCGGATCCGGACTACTTCCCGCAGTACCCCAACGCCGTGCGCGAGTGGTGCATCAATGCGGCTGCCGTCGATCCGGTCACCAAGGCGGTGATGGCCAACAGCGAGGACGGCAAGCTCTACCGATGGGATCTCGCGACGAACACGCTGTCGGAGGCGATCACGCTGTCGCCGGGCGTCGGCGAAGCGTACACGTCGACGCAGATCGGCCCCGACGGGACCGTCTACGCCACCAACGCGGCGATCCTCAATGCCGTCGGACACGACGTGACGGTCGCGGTCGCGCGCGCCGGGTCCGGGAGCGGCAGCGTCGGCAGCGCTCCGGGCGGCGTCTCCTGCGGCGCGGCATGCAGCGCGCAATTCTCCCCGGGGCTCGCAATCACCCTGAGCGCGGCGCCTGAAGTCGGATCGATCTTCACCGGCTGGCTGGGGGACTGCACCGGACGCGGACCCTGCCAATTGACGCCCCTGGTCAACAGCGCCGTATCGGCGACATTTGCGCCCGATACGGTCGCGCCCCTGCGCATCGACATCGACGGCGACGGCACGTACGACGCCTTGACCGACGGGCTGCTGATCATCCGATATCTGTTCGGGCTGACCGGTACCTCGCTGACCGACCAGGCACTCGGGAGCGGGGCGACGCTGACGGAGCCGACGCAGCTGGTCGCTCACCTCGACGACATCCGACCGGTGTTCGACGTCGATGGCAACGGCGTGGCCGATGCTTTGACTGACGGGTTGATGCTGATCCGCTACCTGTTCGGGCTGCGAGGGCCGGCGCTGATCTCCGGAGCGATCGGCGCAGAAGCCAGCCGGGCGACGGCGCAGGACATCGAAACGTACATCCAGTCATTGATGCCGTAGCGGGCGAGCGGCGTCTGCGCCGGGCCGGATGGTCGTCGGCGGCCGGGATCGGTTGTCCATTTGTTCTGCAAACGCCGGGTTCCTCTGCAACGCATTGCGATTGCAGAGAGACGCGCAAACATTAACCGGAACAAAGTGTTGCGCGCTATTTGGCGCGTTGCAATCGGGCCGCTCCGGGCTTGACAAAATACCAATTAGTCGTGTATTGTCCAGGACAAATTGAGATAAACCGCCTGCAAATGGAGTCAAAGCGATGCGCGTCCTGATGACTGGAGCGACCGGCCTGATCGGCAGGGAACTGGGCAAGCGGCTGGCGGCACGCGGTGACAGCGTGGTCTGCCTGGTTCGCGGCGCGCCCAGCGCGCGGCAGCGGTTGCCCTTTCCGGCGACCTGCTTCGAATGGGACCACCATCGCTGTGTGCCGGCGGCAGCGATTCTCGGAGCGGATGCCATCGTCAATCTGTCGGGCGAGCCGATCGCGGACAAGCGCTGGATGGACGGGCAGAAGCGGCTGATTCGCGACTCCCGCGTGCTCGGAACGCGACGGCTGGTCGAAGCCGCGTTGGCGGACGGCCCGCAGGTCAAGGCCTTCGTCCAGGGATCGGCAATAGGATTCTACGGCGACCGTGCCGACGCGACGCTCGATGCCCAAAGCGCCAAAGGCGCCGGCTTTCTCCCCGACGTGGTCGAGGCGTGGGAAGCAGAACTGCGGCCTCTGGCGGTCCGGCGACCGGACGTGCGCGCGCCCGTCGTGCGGACCGGGATCGTCCTCGCGCGCCACGGCGGCGCGCTGGCGAAGATGTTGCCGCTGTTCCGGGGAGCAGTGGCCGGAAGGCTCGGGCGCGGCGCGCAGTGGATGAGCTGGATCCACATCGACGACATCGTCGGGCTGCTTCTGCACGCGCTGGATTCGCAGGCGACAGGCGTTCTCGAAGGCGTCGCCCCGCATCCCGTGACCAATCGCGAATTCACGACCTCCTTGTGCGGGGCCCTGCGGGTGCTGGAGAACGCGCCGGTCCCGTCGGTCGCGATCAGGGCGCTGTACGGCGAAATGGGCGGGATGGTCCTGGAGAGCGCGAAGATCGAGCCGCGCCGGACGCTCGCTTCGGGGTTCCGCCACCGCTTCGAGACCGTCGATGAGGCCTTCGCCGATCTCCTGACGCCGCTGCAGGGAGCGATGCGGGAGAAGGTGTCCGAGCAGTGGGTGCCGCACGCGCCGGAGCGGATCTGGCCCTATTTCTGCGACGAGCAGAATCTGGAGGAGCTCACGCCCGAATTCCTGAGCTTCAAGGTGCTGGGAAAATCGACGCGCGAGATCGGCGAAGGCACCTTGATCGACTATCGCCTCAGGCTGAACGGCATCCCGATGGGCTGGCAAAGCCGGATCGAGGACTGGCAGCCTGCACGCCGCTTCGTCGACACGCAGGTCAGGGGACCGTACGCGTACTGGCGGCATGCGCACGAGTTCATTCCGATGGCGAACGGAACGCTCATGCGCGATGTCGTACGCTACCGGCTGCCATTCGGTTGGCTGGGATCGGTGGCGGCCGGCTGGAAAGTCGAGTCGCAGGTCGACGAGATCTTCTGTTACCGCACGACCCGAATCGCGGAGCGGTTCGCGGGCTGACCGCCGGCGTCCGCCGGCAAGGCAGCGTTCATTCCCGACAAGGACTTGCATGTCAGTCAATTCCGTCCCCGTATTGCACACCGACGACGAAGACAGCGGCCAGCCGGTATCGCAGCGCATCCGCGCGCGACTCGTCCGCGCCAACCAGCGCTATCACGCCAACGACAACATTTCCGCGTACGTGATGGACGGCGAAGTGGATGCGCTGCGGGCGGAGGTCGAAGAGAAGATGGCCGAAGTGCTGAAGAGCCTGGTCATCGACACCGAAGGCGACCACAACACGCAGGGGACCGCCCGCCGCGTGGCCAGGATGTTTCTCACCGAGGTCTTCAAGGGCCGCTATCACGCGATGCCCGCGGTGACCGAGTTTCCGAACATCGAGCAGCTGAACGAGCTCCTGATCGTCGGCCCGATCACCGCGCGCAGCGCCTGTTCGCACCACCTGTGCCCCATCCTCGGCAAGGTGTGGATCGGCATCATGCCCAACGAGCATTCCAACCTCATCGGGCTGTCCAAGTACGCGCGCATCTGCGACTGGGTGATGAGCCGGCCGCAGATCCAGGAGGAGGCGGTCATGCAGCTCGCCAACATCCTGCAGGACAAGGTCAAGCCGGATGGCCTGGCGATCGTGATCGAGGCCGATCATTTCTGCATGCACTGGCGCGGCGTCAAGGATGCCGACTCGCGGATGACCAACAGCGTGATGCGCGGCTCGTTCCTGAAGGATCCGGACCTGCGGCGCGAGTTTCTTTCGCTGCTGACGAAGAAGAACGTCTGAACCTCACCAGAACAGCGGAGAACACCATGCTGGTACGTTTGCTGTATGCAAGCCGGGCCGTCGACGACGTCTCGCAGGAGGAACTGCTGAAGATCCTGTCGCAGTCCAAGGCCAACAACCCCGGCAGCGGCATCACGGGCGTCCTCTGCGCGAGCGGATGCATCTTCCTGCAGCTGCTGGAGGGCGGTCGCATGCACGTCAATGCGCTGTACAACCGCATCGCCGCCGATCCCCGCCACCGCGACGTGGTGATCCTTTCCTACGAGGAGATCAGCGAGAGGAAATTCGCGGGCTGGTCGATGGGTCTCGTCAACCTGGAGCGGGTGAACCCGTCGCTGCTGCTCAAGTACTCCGAAAACGCCACCCTCGATCCCTACGGCGTCTCCGGCCGCGCGTCGATGGCGCTGTTCGAAGAGCTGATGGCCACGGCGTCGATCATGGGCCAGGCCAGCTTCGTCCCCTCCGCGCGCTAGCCGCCCGGGGGCGTCACCGGCGCCCGCAGCGCCGGAGCGCGGGGGCCTTTCATGCCCGCAGATGGCTGGAGAGAAACTGCCGCAGCCGCTCCGATCTCGGCGCGGCGAACACCTCGGCCGGCCGGCCTTCCTCCTCGATCACGCCCTGATTGAGAAAGATGACGCGGTTCGAGACCTCGCGCGCGAAGCCCGTTTCGTGGGTCACGACCAGCATGGTCCGGCCCTCGGCCGCCAGCGTGCGCATCACCCGCAGCACTTCGCCGACCAGTTCCGGATCGAGCGCCGACGTGGGCTCGTCGAACAGCATTACGCGCGGATGCATCGCCAGTGCCCGCGCGATCGCCGCGCGCTGCTGCTGGCCGCCCGAGAGATGCGCGGGATAGCTGTTGCGCTTGTCGGCGATTCCCACCTTGTCGAGCAGCGCCTCGGCCTCGGCGATCGCCTCGACCCGCGGGCGCTTCTGCACGTGGACGGGCGCCTCGATCACGTTCTCGATCACCGTCATGTGCGACCACAGGTTGAAGTTCTGAAACACCATCGCGAGCTGCATCCGGATCCGGTCGACCTGCGCGCGGTCGACGGGCTCGCGCCTGCCGCCGCGACCCGTGCGCAAGGCGATCGCCTCGCCGGCGACCAGGACCTCGCCCTCGTCGGGTATGTCCAGCATGTTGATGCAGCGCAGGAGCGTCGACTTGCCGGAGCCGCTGGTGCCGAGGATCGAGATCACGTCGCCCTCGTGCGCGTCGAGCGAGAGGCCCTTGAGCACCTCCAGCGCGCCGAAACGCTTGCGGAGGTTCCGGGCGCTGACGGCGGGCTGATTCGCCGGCGCGGTCGTCATCGGGCCGGCTCCGGCACGCCCGCGGACGCGGCCGGCGCGCGCATCTGCGGCGACAGCCGCCGTTCGAGCAGCGCGATCCCGCGCGAGATCGCGAAATTCAGCACCAGGTAGATCGCCCCGGCGCAGATGAAGACCTCGACCGCACGGAAGGTCTCGGCGATGATCTTGGAGGCGATGCCGGTGACTTCCATCAGCGTGATCACCGACGCGAGCGCCGTGGACCGGGTCATCAGGATGATCTCGTTACCGTAGGCCGGCAGCGCGACGCGCAGGCCCTGCGGGACGGTGATGCGGCGGAAGATGAGCCACCGCGACATTCCGCACGCCCGCGCCGCCTCGATCTGCCCGAACGGCACCGACAGTATGCCGCCGCGGATGATCTCGCTGGAATACGCGGCGGTGTTGAGGGTCAGCGCGAGCAGTGCGCACCAGTAAGGCTGCCTCAGGAAAGGCCAGAGCAGACTCTGGCGGATCTCGGGGAACTGGCCGAGGCCGTAATAGATCAGGAAGATCTGCACGAGCAGCGGCGTGCCGCGGAATACGAAGACATAGCTCCGCGCGCAGACGTCGAGCGCCGGATTGCCCGACAGGCGCATCAGCGCCAGCAGCACGGCGAGCACGGCGCCTGCCGCGATCGAGAAGAAGGCCAGTTGCAGCAGCAGCGGGACGCCGGAAAGCAGCAGCAGGAGCGTCTGGCCGAGAAAGTCGAAGTCCACGCGCTCAGCTCCGCCGCACGCCGCGCATCCCGACCGCCTCGGCGCGACGGAAGCCCCAGCCGGAAAGCGTCGAGAGCACGAGGTAGAGCGCCGCCGCGGTGATGAAGAAGGCGAACGGCTGGCGGGTCGAGCCTGCGCCGACCTGGGCCTGGCGCAGGAGCTCGGTCAGCCCGACGACGGAGATCAGCGCCGATTCCTTGAGCGCCAGCTGCCACACGTTGCCCAGCCCGGGGATCGCGAAGCGCAGCGCCTGCGGCACGATGATCCGGCGGAACATGAGCCATCGCGACATGCCGACCGCGCGTGCGGCCTCCAGCTCGCCGCGGGCGATCGCCTGGTATGCGCCGCGGAAGATCTCGCTCTGGTAGGCGCCGGAGATGATGCCGACGGCGATCGCCCCGGCGGCGAACGCGTCCACGCCGACGAAGCCCTTCGCGCCCAGCGCGTGGGCGAGGGCCGTGAGCGCCGCGCTGCCGCCGAAATAGAGCAGGTAGATCACCAGCAGGTCGGGAATGCCGCGCAGGACGGTCGTGTAGGCATCGGCTGCGAGTTGCAGCAGCGAATGGCCTTCGATCCGGGCCCAGGCGATCAGCGCGCCGACGCCGCTGCCGAGCGCGAAGGCCGTCGCCGACACGGCGACCGTCATCAGCGTTGCCTGCAGCATCAGCGGGCCCCACCCCTTGGGGCCGAAGCCCATGAGATCGACGTAATCGATCACGCGGGTCCGGGGGAAGCGATCGACGACTTCAGCGCACCGGCGTGATGTCGAAGCCGAACCACTTCATCGACAGCGTCTTCACCGTGCCGTCGGCCACCGCGGCGCCGACCGCGGCGTCGAACTTGGCGAGCAGCTCCGGATCGGTCTTGCGCAGGCCGACGGCGACGCCGAACCCGAGCGCTCCGCCGCCGTAACGCGGGCCGGCGAGCATCATTTCCTTGTTCTCCGGCGCCTCGACCACGCTCTTGAGGTAGGAGATCGACGCGAACACCGCGTCGACGCGGCCGGCGGCGAGGTCGAGATCGTGCTGCTCCGTCGTCTTGTACTGGCGGATCTCGATCACGTCCTTGAAGTACTTCTCGAGGAAATTGGCCTGCGCGGTCGACGTCTGCACGCCGATCACCTTGCCCTTGAGCAGCGGCTTGAGGTCGTTGAGCGACTTCTCGGCCGCGACCACGCCGTCGGGATTGAGCGAATAGACCTTGCCCGCGTCGGGCAGCTTGGCCAGCGCATTCGATTTCAGCACGGCGAAGGTCGACGGCGTGCGGCCGTAGGTCTGGGTGAAGGCGATGGCCTCCTTGCGCTTGTCGGTGATGTTCATCCCGGCCATGATCGCATCGAACTTGCCCGCGTTGAGCGCGGGGATCACGCCGTCGAACGCCTGGGCGACGATCTCGCACCTGGCCTTCATCCGCTTGCACAGGTCTTCGGCCAGGTCGATCTCGAATCCGATCAGCTTGCCGCTGGAATCGGTGAAGTTCCACGGCTTGTAGGCGCCTTCGGTCGCGATCTTGATCGTGGACCAGTCCTTCGGCTGGGCCGAGGCACCCGCCGCCGCGAACAGCGATGCGACCAGGCCGGCCGCGAAGATCTTCCAGAGCTTCATCGTTTTCCCCTTGGTTGGATGCACGCCATCGCTGCTCTTTCCCGCCGCGACCGCCACCGGTGGAGTGCACCCGCGAGTATTGGCGGTTCGCTGGGATGGGTCAACTGGGCGCCAACCCGGGAAATCGGGGACAGACCACGTTTTCCGTCGTTGCGCCCGGAAATCGGGGACAGACCACGTTTTCCGTCGCGTGCGCCTCCGATTGCCGGGGCGCCATCCGGAAAACGTGGTCTGTCCCCGATTTCCGATTCCGGAAGAGGTGGTCTGTCCCCAATTTCGGCGCGGGCCTCAATCGCCGGTGTTGGGCGTCTTGACCTCCTTGCCCCGCCTGGGCGTGATCCCGCGCCGCGCGAGCGCGTCGCGCAGCAGGAACTCCACCTGCGCGTTGACGCTGCGCAGCTCGCCCAGGGCGAGGCGCTCGACCTGCTCCCACAGCGACGGGTCCACCCGCAGCAGGAAGGCTTTCTTTTCGGCCATTGGTGAGTGGAGGCGCCGCGCCGGGTCCGGCGCCGGCAGCGGATCAGTTGTACAGCGTGCCGGTGTTGATGACGGGCTGGACTTCCGATTCGGCGCACAGCACGACCATGAGGTTCGACACCATCGACGCGCGGCGCTCGTCGTCGAGCTCGACGACCTTCTTCGCGGACAGTTCGGCCAGCGCCATCTCGACCATCGACACCGCGCCGTGCACGATCTTCTGGCGCGCGGCGATGATCGCCTCGGCCTGCTGCCGGCGCAGCATGACCTGGGCGATCTCGGGCGCGTAGGCGAGGTGGGTGAGGCGGGCTTCCTCGACGACCACGCCGGCCTGCTCCAGCCGCGCCTGCAGCTCCTTGACCAGCGCCCGTGCGACAACGTCCGCGCTTTCGAGCAGGGTCGGCTCGCGGCTGACGTCCTGTTTCTCTTCGGCATCGTAGGCGAACGACGAGGCCAGATGGCGCACCGCGGACTCGCTCTGCACCTTCACGAACATCTCGTAGTCGTCGACGTCGAACGCCGCCTTGGCGGTGTCCTCGACGTGCCAGACGACGACCGCCGCGATCTCGATGGGGTTGCCGCGCTTGTCGTTGACCTTCAGCTTGTCGCCGTTGAGGTTGCGCGCGCGCAGCGAGATCTTCTTGCGGGTATAGAACGGGTTGGTCGCGCGCAGGCCCGGCACGCGGCTCGTGCCCTTGTAGTCGCCGAAGAGCTGCAGGATGGCCGCCTCGTTGGGCTGCAGCGTGTACAGCCCGGCGAGCGTCAGGATGCCGAGCAGCAGCAGCACCACGGCCAGGGCGAGGGACCACGAGACAGGGAAGCCGCGGCCCACCGACTGCCACAGCATCGTGCCGCCGCCGGCGAGCAGGACCAGCGCCATGACCAGTGCGAAGAAGCCGTTGGCGGTGGGGACGGGGCGTTCCTCGTGGGACGGCCCCCGGGTGTTCGTTGCGCGTTCCATCGTGATCTCCATGTCAGGGCGCGCCGGGGACGCAATGGCGTGGGCGCGCGGTATCGAAATGATATCATTGTGATAGTTCTTGTCACGACCGCTCGTCGGGTCCGCCGAGGCGCCGCGACCGGATCCCAATGCGGCCTCCGCGCGGTGGCGCCGGGCAACTTGACCTCGGACGAAGTGAGGCAGCACCATGTCTGCCTGCCGCCCCGCCCGAACTCGCTCCCCGATGACCCGCTCGCACCGCCGGACTGCACTCCCGCATGCTGCGCACCCGCCCGTTCAAGGAGCGCGGACGTGAACGCCCCCGGCGAGACCGCGACACGCTTCCGCCCGGCGTCGACGCTGATCCTGGTGCGGGACAGCGCGGCGGGGCTGGAGCTGTTCATGCTGCGGCGCGCCGAGCGCGCGGCCTTTCTCGGCGGCGCCTACGTGTTCCCCGGCGGGACGCTCGATGCCGCCGATTCCGACGAGCGAATGGTGGAACGAATCATCGGCCTGACGGACGCGGCGGCGAACCAGCGGCTGGAGGTGACCGCCGGGGCGCTCGCCTACTGGGTCGCCGCCGCCCGGGAATGCTTCGAGGAGGCCGGGATCCTGGTCGCGCGCGACGAGACGGGCGCCCCGGCGGCGCCCGAGCGCATCGCGGCAGTTGCCGGACACCGCGACGCGCTGAACCGGGGCGAGGTCGCGTTCGTTGACCTGCTTGCACGGCACTGCCTTGCGCTTCCGGCGAACGAGATCCTCTACTTCGACCACTGGATCACGCCGCCGGTCCGCCCGCGCCGTTTCGACACCCGCTTCTTCATCGCCCGGGCGCCGCACGAGCAGGAAGGCTCGCACGACAACGCCGAAACCGTGCACAGCCTGTGGCTGCGTCCGGCCGACGCGCTGGAGCGGGCGGAGCGCCGGGAGATCGAGATCGCGTTCGCGACGCGCCGCGTGCTGGAGGAGCTCGCGCGCTTCGCGACGGTCGACGAAGCGCTCGCGCACGTGCTTGCCAAAGGGCCGATCGAGACCAACCGCCCCGCGGTCGCGCAGGGTCGCGATGGGCCGCAGATCTTCCGCCGCGGGGACGCGCCGTACGCCGAGATCCGCTGGAGCGATCCGGACGAGACCATGCAGGCGAGCTACGACCTCGTGCCCGGTGCGCCGGTGCGGCTCGATCGCTTCGTCACGCGGCTCATCGCACCCAACCCGGGCGTGATGACCGGTCCGGGAACCAACACCTACCTGGTGGGCGACGAGCAGCTGGCGGTGATCGATCCCGGCCCGCCGATTGACGCGCACGTGGCGGCGGTGCTCGCCGCCGGCGCCGGACGCATCCGCTGGATCCTGTGCACGCACACGCACCGGGATCATTCGCCGGCGGCGAGCGCCGTGCAGGCTGCCACGGGCGCACGCGTCATCGGTCTTCCCGCGCCGGCGTGCGGATCGCACGACGACGGCTTCGCGCCGGACTGGCGGCCGGCCCACGACGAGCTGCTCGCCGTCGCCGGCGTGTCGCTGCGCGCGCTGCGCACGCCGGGGCACGCGTCCAACCACGTCTGCTTCCTGCTGGAAGAGACGCGGATGCTGTTCACCGGCGATCACGTGATGCAGGGCTCGACGGTGATCATCAACCCGCCGGACGGCGACATGGGCGCCTACCTGCGTTCGCTCGACGCGCTGCTCGCGCTCGACATCGCGATCATGGCGCCCGGCCACGGCTACCTCATCGGTTCGCCCCACCGCGAGATCCGCCGGCTGGTCCAGCATCGGCTTTGGCGCGAGGCGCGGGTGGTCGCGGCACTCGAGGGCCGCGCCGGCGCGACCTGCGAGGAGCTGGTGCCGCAGGCGTACGCGGATGCGCCACCCCAGCTGCACGGCATCGCCGCTCGCTCGCTGCTCGCGCATCTGCGCAAGCTCGTCGCCGAGGGGAAGGCGGTTGAAGCGGGCGGGCGCTACTCCAGCGCCGCCGCCTAGCCGGCGCCCGGAATCCGGAACCTGCGGCCTGCCGGGCTGACCGCCGCGATCACAGGAGTGCGCGACATGACCGATCCCGGCGCCATCACGCTGGTGAGCCCGCCGGACATCTATCGGCCGGCCAGCTACGAGCACGCCGCGATCGTCGGCGATCTCGTCTTCACCGCCGGGCAGGTGGCCCGCGATGCGCAGGGCGAGCTCGTGGGGCCGGGCGACATTGCCGCCCAGGCGGCGCAGGCCTACGCCAATCTCGGGCGGGTGCTGGACGCCGCAGGCTGCGGGCCGGCGGATGTCGTGAAGCTC
>Ga0209048_10002904_pt1 | contig 16818 bp, 16 predicted proteins | sample FrelakmetCRP12CR_FD_187146 | JGI IMG/M metagenome (GOLD analysis project Ga0209048, IMG submission 187146) | Freshwater lake sediment microbial communities from the University of Notre Dame, USA, for methane emissions studies - CRP12 CR (SPAdes)... | ecosystem: Environmental > Aquatic >... | reverse complement strand
CAACAACCAACTGCAACAGGCGATATGGATCCAGAATCATTTCGTATGTATGGACATCAAGTCGTGGACTGGATCGCGGATTATTTAGGACAAGTCGGTGAGTATCCTGTGCTAGCTCAAACTGCTCCAGGTGATATTCGACACGCGTTACCTGACAAGCCGCCAGTTGAACCTGAACCTATGGAGGCGATTCTTGCTGATTTTGAACGAATTATCATGCCAGGAATTACCCATTGGAACTCACCTGGTTTTCTGGCATATTTTGGTATTACTGGATCGGGTCCTGGTATTCTGGGTGAAATGCTTTCAGGTGCGCTTAACGTAAATGCTATGCTGTGGCGTACGTCTCCTGCAGCTACGGAACTTGAGCAAGTGACTCTCGATTGGCTCCGCCAGATGCTTGGCTTGCCGTATCCCCTGTTTGGTGTTATCAACGATACAGCGTCTTCGGGTGTATTGTATGCTCTGGCAGCGGCACGTGAGGCTCTGCCTTTTCATATTCGCCAGAAAGGGATTGCTGGCAGGACAGACGTTCCTCGCTTGCGTTATTATGCTTCACAGGAGGCTCATTCCTCGGTAGAAAAGGCGGGTATTGTGCTTGGTGTGGGTCAGGAGGGGTTGCGTAAGATCGGGGTTGATAGCGAATTTCGTATGGATGTCGAGCAACTTGAGCAAGCAATTCGCGAGGATATCACGGCAGGTTGGCAGCCCTTTGCAGTCGTTGCCACCGTTGGCACAACATCCACTACAAGTGTAGATCCAATTCCACACATTGCGGAAATATGTGAACGATATAATCTATGGTTACATATTGATGGAGCATACGGCGGCTCCGCCGCTGTTGATCCTGAAATGCGCTGGGTTATAGCAGGCTGGGTTCGAGCAGATACGATCATCATAAATCCACACAAATGGCTATTTACGCCAATCGATTGCAGCATACTCTACACTAGCAAGCCAGACGTAGTTAAAGCTGCGTTCAGCCTTGTTCCAGAATACTTACGTAATACTGAAAGTTCTGGTGAAGATGTACCTAATTTAATGGATTATGGTACTTCACTTGGACGCCGTTTCCGTTCACTAAAACTCTGGATGATTATGCGCTATTTTGGGCAAGAAGGACTTGCAATAAGGATTCGAGAACATATTCGCCTGGCAAGACTTTTTGCTGGATGGGTTGATGAAGCGTCGACATTTGAGCGATTGGCTCCTACTCCGTTTAGTACGATATGTTTCCGAGCTCATCCAATTGGGATGTACGATGAATCAAAGTTGGAAGCATTGAATGAAGGCATCATGAACTCTATTAATGAGCAGGGCCGGTTCTTTCTTTCGCATACAAAACTGAATGGTACATTTACCATACGTGTTGCAATAGGTAATTTACGTACCACAGAAACAGATATTAGAGATTTGTGGAATATGCTACAGACATGTCTGAAAGACATGTCTGTAGCATATTCTTAGGAGAATGCTTGATCCAGAACCTGGAAAAATCGCTCATTCATTTGAAGAAGCTTTATTCTAAGGAGAGGAGAGTGAGATTGACAATTCATCCCGGTCTTGAACTAGGTCCGATTTACCTTGATTACAATGCGACCACTCCAATAGATCCCGTGGTAGTCGAAGCTATGCTACCGTATTTATCAGAGCACTTTGGTAATCCTTCGAGTTCTCACAGCTACGGGTACAAAGCGCACCAGGCAGTTGATTCGGCAAGAGCACAGGTTGCACAGTTGCTTGGTTGTTCTGCGAATGAGATTACTTTTACAGGTGGTGGATCAGAAAGCGATAACCTGGCAATCCGTGGTATTGCTCTTGCATATCAACATAAAGGTGACCATATCATCACGCAGATTACAGAACATCCTGGAGTGCTAAAAACGTGTCAAGCGCTTGAGCGGCTGCATGGGTACCGTGTTACGTATCTACCGGTTAATGGAAGTGGACGTGTTAATACTGAAGAATTAGAAGCGGCAATTGACGATAAGACTATACTTATTTCTATTATGCATGCGAATAATGAGACTGGAACATTGCAACCTATTGCGGAGATAGCGAAGATTGCTCGTAAGCACGGAGTGTTGTTTCATACGGATGCTGCCCAGACTGCAGGCAAAATTCGCGTGCGAGTTGAAGAGTTGGGTGTCGATTTATTGACAGTTGCTGGTCATAAGCTTTATGCACCCAAAGGAATTGGAGCGCTGTATAGCAGACATGATTTGAATCTGGAACCAGTAATTTATGGTGGTGGTCAGGAATCGGGCCACAGAGCTGGAACAGAAAGTGTTGCAAATATAGTGGCGTTAGGCACTGCTAGTCTGTTGGCTCAAGAGTACCTATCAAAGAGCCAGGTTCGACTACGCTCAATGCGTGACGACCTTCAGAAGCTGATAGAGGAATTGATACATGAGGATGTCCAACTAAATGGACATATAACTGCACGCTTGCCAAATACGCTAAATATTAGCGTGGATGGAGTTGTTGGCGAGGAAGTTCTGGCTGTCACGCCAGAAATTGCTAGTTCTACAGGATCAGCGTGTCATGAAGGTAGTACTGATCCTTCACCCGTGTTACTAGCAATGGGTTTATCCAGAGAACGCGCGCTTGGAGCTCTGCGATTGACACTCGGGAGATGGTCAACAGAACAAGAAATAGAGAAAGCTGCAAGACTGCTTGCTAAAAGTATAGAAACATGTCTTCGGAAATAGAGCCGGATGTCGATCAACCTGTGCGTTTATTCCATAGGTCGTCGAGTGCTGTTACCAGCCTGGACAAGCACCGACCTCCGACAGGAAGGTGATCCCATTGCCGTATGCAGAAGTAGGTCGGCACGTGAGGATGAGCGTCGAGCGGGTCAAGTCGGTGGAGAGCCGCGCCCTGCGCAAGATGCGCTTTTGGGCACGGGCTAGGGTAACCCCTGGGAACAGCATAGCCCATGGTCGCAATACAGGAGGAGTTCCTATTTTGCTCCGGTGAGTGAGAATAGTATCATAGGCAGCAGGAGAGAAGAGGAGCGAAGACGCTCACAGAGCTGGCATGAGAAGCCCAACAGGAAAGAGGACCGCCAGATGAAACAGCAGATAAAGCCCCCGTCGGTACCAGGCACGCCACAACAGATCACCAAAGCCGTGACGCATATCCGGCTGGAAGCAGCGAACGAAGGCAAGCTGACTGCCCTGGACGAGCTCGCTCAGGTCTACCTCTCGCTCTGCCAGAAGTACGTGACGCTCTTCTGTACCGAGGAATTGCCTGATAAATTTCATGCACCCGTCTTTGCAGCCCCGCTCTCCGAACGCTGGCACCGCGTGGCTATCCAGCAAGCGACAGGCATTGCTCGCTCCTGGCGCACCAATCGGGAGCAGGCGTACCAGGACTACCTTGACGATCTGCTGGACTACCACGAGCAAGAAGCCATAGGCACCTTGGATGAACAGGCCAAAGCACCCGCGTGGCGTGAGTGGGACGTTCCCACGCTCCACCAGGTCTGCATCCAGGCCAACGCGAATGTCGTCAAACTCGAAGCCTCCCAGGACTCCTCCTTTGACTACTGGCTCAAGATCAGCACGCTCGAACGCTACCGGCCCCTCCTGCTCCCGGTCAGGCTCGCTCCCTATCACCGGCAGGCACTCGCAGGCAAATTGCTCAATAGCAGTGTGCAGCTCAACCAGCGCGCTGACGGCTGGTGGTTGACGCTCTCCTACGACGAGGTCGTCAAGGTCCACACGGAACCCGATGCCCCGGTGATCGGCATTGATGTCGGCATCGCCAACTTTGTTACCACGTCAGATGGCAAGCACTACGGCACTTTTCATGGCAGGTTGCGCGAGCGACAGAAACGCGACCGGGTGAAGCGCCGCCGCAAGGCCAAGCTGCGCGCGTGCCTGCAAAAGAAAGGCGTCGAGAAGCTGCCCTCCACCAGCAGTGCAAGTGGGCAACGCTTGATCCGGCACGTGAAGCAAGAAATCAACCGCGCGGTGAAGGAGTGCTTTACCGCGCATCCTGACGCCCAGTTCGCCTATGAACTCCTCTCGATTGCCACGATGAAATACAAAGCGCGCGCCATGAATGCCTACCTGCGGGCCTCCAACCTGGCACACATCCCTGAGCAGATCGAATGGAACGCTGCCAAGGGAGGGGTGCAGGCAACAAAGGTCAAGAGCGCCTATACTTCCCAGGCTTGTAGCGTGTGCTATTATGTGGACAAGCAGAACCGGCCCGACCAGCACACGTTTTGTTGCTTGGTCTGCGGGTATCAGGCACATGCCGACCTCAACGCAGCTATAAATATCGGGCGCCGCCTGGCAGATGAGGAATTGCGGGCGTGCAGGGACCGGCACGCGATCAAAGCGGTGCTCATGCAACGGCATGCGGCATGGAGAAAGGTTCAAGGTTGGCCGTAGTCCAACCTCCCGCCTAGTTTGTTCGTCAACAGGCGTAGGTCAACGCTACAAATGTGGCAGAGATGTCCATAGCTGTAGCAACTATAGATTCTCTGCGAAGAAAACAGTAAAATAGAAAAGAAAAATTGGAGTATATGTTTGGAGGATAAATTCTATGCTATGTCCAAATTGCCGAGCAGGATGTATGGAAGATGATATCTATTGTCATCGCTGCGGAACTGATCTGACATTAACTTCAAAAAGCCTTGTGCCGACTCAGACCAATCTTCCAACACTATTACAAAATTCGCAATTACCTCGCCTGGCAGCTAGTGTTGGGGCTCTTGCTCTAGGTGTGGGTTTAGAGTTGCTACGACGACGTCTCATAGCTCGTGTAACGCGTCTGCCACGTTCTGCCTCAAATTATATATCTGCGCCAATGGTTGATGCAATGCGGGAAACATTTACAACTCAGGGGAACCAGCCATTGAAATTGCCGAAGGGTTATGAAATACACGAAACAGCAGTATATTTCAAAAGAGTGATACGCCGGGAAGTTTAAAGCGGAGAAGATTACATATGGCTTTGTTACTGCGTGAAGGTGATGTACTTTCACTTTTAGAGATGCATGGCAACATTATGGTACTGGAACAGGCTTTTGGCGCATGGTCACAAGGAAACGCGGTAAATCTCTCCAGGACTCGTATTGTGCAGGATAATGGCGTGATGCACTTACTGGCAGCAGCAGTACCATCGCTAGGCATCGTAGGTTTCAAAACGTACACAGTCTTTCGGTCAGGAATGAGGTATGCTGTGATGCTGTTTAGCACGCTGGACGGGCGATTGCTCTCGATCATAGAGGCAGATTTCCTTGGCCGCATGCGCACAGGTGCGACAAGCGGACTTGCTACTAAATATCTTGCACGTCCAGATGCGTCGGTAGTGGGTCTCATAGGAGCAGGTAAACAGGCATATACACAAGTATTAGGGGTGTGTGCTGTACGTCAGGTGAGAATTATTTATGTCTATAGTCGTCGTCTGACTGAATGCGAGAAATTTTGTGAGGAATTAACGCATAGACTTTCCATCGAAGTCAGACCTGCACCAAGTGCAAGGCAAGCCATAGAGGAAGCAGATATTGTCATAACAGCTACAACATCGCCTGAACCTGTGCTCCCTGGTGACTGGTTGAAAAGTGGAAGCCATATTAATGCAATTGGGTCTAACTGGGCAAATAGACGAGAGTTAGATCTAGCGACATTGCAACGTAGTAGAGTAATTGTAACTGATTCGAAAGAACAGGCACATACAGAAGCGGGTGATTTTGTAATTCCAGCTAATGAGAGGCTATTTGATTGGGACAAAGTGTCTGATCTGGCAGATGTGGTTGCAGGAAATGGGCCAAAACGCGAGTTTGCGGATGATATAACTCTGTATAAAGGAGTAGGTATTGCGCTTGAAGATGTCGCTACGGCGGCCCATGTTTATACCTTAGCGCGAGAACGAGGCGTTGGTGAGGAGATTACTTTGTTGCAGTGACGACTCCCCGCGGCTCCCGCGCCGGGGGCTTCTGGAATGACGCAGCCGTGTCGTCCCACGGCGAAAGTTCGGTTCATGCACATGAGCGAGCTATAGCTCAAAAGCAACTCATGTCTCGCATGGCACACGGAACGATTTGGTACGTTCGTGCTTTTACTCGCGAGAACGATTTATCGCGAAACGCCCAAACACGATTGAGTTGTCCATGTACAAGAGAACTATCCATCCATTCTTTTTGAGAAAAAAGAAAGTGGAAATGCAGAAGGGACAGTTTCCGCCTGTGGGCGGCGCGGCTTACATCCCTTGGGCTCTGCGCCCAGGTCCTTACGCCGCGATTTGGTAAACTATGCTAACTCAGAAGGTTTTCACATGAATACGCGGGGTGTAGGCGGTCGTTTGTATCGCATCGCAAGCATGTTACTTTTTCTGATGATATGTCTTACATCTTGCGCACCTACTGCTGGCGTCTTTGCTGGAGGTAAATGGCAATCAGGTGGATTACAACATCAGCAACTTCTTTCGATCGCAGTTGATCCAAATAATCCACAGGTTATTTACGCGGGTGGCGCTCAGGATGGAGTATTTGCGAGTACCAATGCGGGAATGAATTGGAGTCAGCAAAGCAGTGGATTAACTTTGCCAATTACTATCTTTGCACTTGCATTCGATGATCCAGGAAAAAAACTTTATGCTGCAACAAATTCAGGTGTTTTCGTTAGTGCTGATTCCGTAATACATTGGATAGATTTAAGTGGATTGCCCGCAGATAGCTATACATCGATAGTATTTGATTTGAAAGCACCTCATGTCATCTATGTAGCATCAGAGTATCATGGGGTATACGTGAGTACGAACGATGGTTCTTCCTGGGTTGCATTAAAAAAAGGTCTACCATCGGGAATTATTATTCATAGTTTAGCTTTTGATTCTGTTGACCATCTACTGTGGGCGGCTACTAGCCTGGGAATTTATCGATCCGACAATGGAGGAGTGCTGTGGCAGGTTCTGAATGACGGCCTGCCTGCAAATATCGTTGTGAATACTATACTTCCTGCAGCCAGCAGTGGTGGCGATAAGGGACTAGTGTTTGCAGGAACAAATCATGGCTTTTTTCTTTCACACAATAATGGAGCGCATTGGTCGCAAAGTCAAGTATCGCTCGCTGGGACAAGTGTCAATGCGATATTAATTGACTACCATACAGTTACAACAGTGTATGCAGGAACTGGCATAGGTGTGTTGCGCAGCGAAGATAATGGACAAAACTGGGACGGTATTGCTAGCGGTTTACCCAGAGATCAGACTGTAAAGGCACTGGCCATTGGTGCTAAAGGTTATAACCAACTCTATGCAGCAATGAATGGTATCTATCTCTACCCTGGAAATAGCAGTGTGTTCGATCCATCACAGATTTTCCCCTTATTGTTGATTCTAGCTTTCTTTTTTGCCCTCTATCAACTTTCCACGCGAGGGCGTAGGCGCTCGCAGTCGAGGCTCAAACCCGAAAGAATAGTCGAATCTGAACAGCCTTTTCCTCACGACATTTCTCAAACAAATGTAGGGGACAAGGCACAAACTGAAGGCAGATTATCTGAAGTGAAAGAACCCGAAAGAGAGCCTACAAGTGATGATGCAGATGGTAAAGAAAAGGAAATCTAGGGTATGTTCATCAACCATTTCATAATGGCCTGACAATTGTTTTCGTGTGCCTGGGTATAAAATGTCCGATCAATACTCCCCGTTGTTTTGCCTACTACTTCATCAATCGAATAGTTGATGAGTTCAGAGAAATGAACAAGCTCTTCTGGCTCAAGCTGTCGTTTTTGTAGTACAGATTTACAACGCCTTTCGATCTCGCGTAAGTATGCGAGATTTTGTTTTACCTGATCTGGACTGGTGGTCTTCCCATGCGAACAGAGGACTCGCAGCGGTTGCAGTGCAATGAGATGTTCAAGGGTAATGAACATATGCGGAACGCAATCGACACCTTCAATAAGAGGCAAAGGATATTCAACAGCATCAAAAGCAAGTAGAAGGCGTAGTTCGGGTATCCAAGCCACAATCTGGTCAAGATGGTGGCCCGGGGCATGCAATAAATCGATGGTCAAATTACTATCGTGAATGGCGAAGTGCTGATTGAAGGTAATTGTAGGCGGTACCAAGAAAACATTCTTAAATGTTGAACTGAGTTGTTGAAAGGCGAGTAACTCATTGTATGCCTCGGTTGATCGCATTCGTATTAAACAATGGTCATGAGCAATGATTGGAGCACTATTTTCTCCAGTAAAGTAACAATTACCCCAGGCGTGATCCCAGTCAGCATGACTATCGATACAGAGCAAGGATCGTCCGCGCAGTTCGTTGTTGACTGATTGCATCATGATCGAGACATCTTCTGGACATAGCAATGTGTCGAGAACAATGACATGACGATCTGTAATAACAATATAAGCATCAACTTCCATGCCTTCGAATTCTTCCAGTCCATAGAAAGTCCGTCGAAACACGCGTACTCGCCCATCAGTACTTATCTCAAAATCGCGAATAATCTCATCTGGTAAAGGCATTGAGCACCTTTCAATCCTAATTTTTAATGGTGTGATCCAATAAAAGCAACGACAAGATAAAGCACATAGAGCATTACGCATATTAGAATAAAGGAACCATAGCAGGTAAGCGTCCAAGCACGGCGGGTATTCAAAGCTTGACGTAACTGCTCAGACATATCGGGGGGATCAAGTTGAAGGTCAGGATTGAGTTCAATGATATGCGGTAGCATCTTACGAAAGTCACGCGCGTTTGACATGCCCTCGGCAAGAATGATAGTTGTATCATCGTCCAAATCTGCCATCAAGATCAGTTTAGATGGGTTAGGGTCTCCAGGTATTAAAATCAATCGTTTGATTGCCTGAAGTTGAACATGTAATTCTTTTTCTTCTTCCGATCCTGTGACCACCAATTCGTCATGATAAAGCCGAAGTTCTTTTCCTATTCCAAAGCGTACAGTGGAGATAGGATATGGCATAGAATCTGCATTTTCACTCATTCATCTTCTCAAAGTTCAGGTAAATGTTCTAATTTCTACATGTATCAGATTGTACAGCAATTGTGTCTTTGCGTCGAGAGGATAAGTGTTGTAATTGTGACCTTGACAGGACATAGAACTAAACCTTACAATTCAGAAAATAACGTTGAAAATTGTAATAGGAAAGAGAAGTATACTTTTATGGCTTGTATAGGCTTGCTTGAGGATAATTCCCGCATAGCAAAACTCTGTGTAACTATGTTAAATCTCGCTGGCCACGAAGTAATACTTTATGAAGATGCTGAGAAGTGTTTGAATGCTCTTTTTGCAGTACCTGCGGCATATAAAAGTAATGGTGCCCAATATTTCAACGAACCGATGAAACCATCACGGTCGAATTTACCGATAGAAGTCCTTATTCTTGATTTACACCTACCAGACATGAATGGTTTTGAGTTATTACATCACTTACAAACACACCCCAATACGCGTAGCTTACCTTTGATCTTTTGTACAGCGGCTACAGAAAATGAGGTAGATCAAGCGCTAAGTATTGCTCCTCGCGCGTGGGTGGTGTGGAAACCATTTAAGCTACAAGCTCTTATCTCCGCGATAAATGAGGCATTACAAGTATTATAAGGTCGATACCTGTTTTGAGAAAGGAAATAGTTATGGTAACGGCCAATTGGACCACACTAGACTCACCTGTCGGTTGGAACACTCAAACAGATATTGAAGTAGGGAAGAACGCGAATGGCTTCCTCGAGATTTTCACTGTCGCTTCTGACAGAGCACTCTGGCATCGTAAACAAACTACCCTCGGGATAGATTGGGGTACCTGGGTTTCGCTGGGTCAGCCATTATCAGGCCTTAACGGTTATACTGCTGTGGCAGCGAACAAAGATAGTCGTTTGGAGGTATTCTGTACTGGCATTGATGGCGCGCTCTGGCATATCTGGCAGGTCGCACCGAATGGAAACTGGAGTACCTGGACCTCATTAGGTAAACCAACCGGGGTAGAATTAGTACTTAATATCGATGTACATCGAAACTCCGATGGGCGGCTAGAAGTCTTTATGGCGGGTTCTGACAACATGATCTGGAATATCTGGCAGACCGCACCGAATGGAAATTGGAGCTCATGGGGTTTCTTGGGGACGCCACCCAGATCGAACTCTATTAGTTATCCTGTTGCAGGCGGGAATGCTGATGGACGGCTGGAGGTTTTCGTTATTGGTTCTGACAATGCGCTCTGGCATAAATGGCAAGCTATGCCAGGAGGAACCTGGGGTGGATGGTTTTCATTAGGCAAACCCCCTTTAGCGAATGCTTTTTTTATACCGTTCGTGAGGAAGAATGATGACGGACGTCTTGAGGTCTTTACCGTTGGGACAGATGGTGCACTCTGGCATTTGTGGCAATCGGCCCCAAATGGAACCTGGAGTAACTGGGCCTCATTGGGAAATCCCCCCACTGCAAACGTTCAATCTGCACCCTCTGTTAGAAAAAATAAGGATGGACGTCTGGAGGCGTTCAACATTTGCTCTGACGGTGCGCTCTGGCATATCTCGCAGATTATGTCTGGAGGGGTGTGGGGTAGTTGGGACTCGCTTGGAGTGCCATCTGACTCGGTAATCCTTTCCGCTGGTCCTCTTGCGATAGAGAATATTGACGGACGGCTGGAGGCTTTTGTAGGTGGCTCAGACAACGCGCTTTGGCATACCTGGCAGGTCTCTCCGGGAGGTAATTGGAGTAGTTAGTCATCTGGAGATCTACTCCCTGGACAGAGGATCTAAACATGAGCCCAGTAAAAATGTTGCATGTGATAGAATAGAGATCAAGCTCGTTGAGCAATTGCCTTGCACACTTGTGTTCTCGGATGGGTTCCATAAGAAAGTACTATCCAATAAATGAGTACAAATGAAAGAGACGCTCAAGCATTAGATGCTTATTCGAATGCTGTAACTGGTGCTGCTGAACGTGTAGGTCCTGCTGTTGTTCGCATTGATATAGAACGTGAGGGTGGACGTCTGGCCAGGACAGTGTTTGGAGGTGGTTTAGGTTCGGGTTTCATTTTTGCCTCTGATGGTCAAATCCTCACTAATGGCCATGTTGTTGCCAATGCACGCCGTATACGAGTAACCCTGGCTGATGGGCGTACATTCGATGCGGGCCTTGTCGGTAGAGATTCTGAAGTAGATGTTGCATTATTGCGGATTGGTGCTGATCGATTACCAGTAGCTGAACTTGGCCGTATTCCTCTAAAAGTTGGACAGTTGGTAATTGCCGTTGGGAATCCTTATGGTTTAAACTGGACAGTTACAGCTGGAGTTATTAGTGCTTTGGGACGCACCCTGGAAGCTCCAGGCATACGCAAAATGACCAATTTAATACAGACAGATACATCTATTAACCCCGGAAATTCAGGCGGGCCTCTTGTTGATAGTATGGGTCGTGTAATTGGAATTACAACTGCTATGATGCCACTTGCTCAGGGTCTTGGCTTTTCCATTCCCCTAGATACAGTAAAGTCGGCCATTGCACGTATTAACAAGAAGCACGAAGCAACATCTTCAGGTGTTTCAATGGGTGTTGGAGGAATGCGGGTACGAATTGACGCAAAATTACGTCAAACGCTCAAGCTTACACAGCAATATGGTATGGAACTCTTAGAAGTTCGCCGTGGCGGGCCTGCTGATCGCGCAGAACTTAAGCGGCTAGATGTGATCATCTCTGCTTCAAATGAATCCATTACCGAGCCAAGAGATTTGCAGCGCATAGTACGAAGACATAAAGCCGGTGAGAAAGTGTCCGTTAGCTTTTTGAGAGAAGGTAAACAGCGTAAAGTGACACTGGTACTATAGTTTGCATCAAATTCAGTCCCAGATACATGTATGCAGCAAAAGCATCTGGGACTGAATTTTAGTTTCCCTAATGTGATGCGTCATATTATTGTAGAGAGACGTATCACATATCTGAGCTGAATAGCTCAACAGGGAAAAAGCCATGGACACTATTCTCATCGCTCTTGTTTTTGTAGGTGGGCTTGCCGGGTTGGTTTTTGCAGGTATGAAGGTTACAATGTACTTATACACACATGGCGCACTTGGACTTACTCGCTTCAGAGGAGCGAACGGATTACGCGCTTTGACTGCGAGATCTGTGCCTTTTCAAGTTACTCTAGGCGCCGGACAGTCTGAAATCAATCTTGGATTGTCAACCGATCCAGGTGCTAAATATGCTCGTGGAAGTATACTGATCACGGCAATAGTTTTGCTGTTATTCGTCGTTGCAGTAATTTCAGTCTTGAGTGCCTCGATCCATTGATCGGTAGAAAGAGGCAAGATGCTCTGACGCCGAAAGCCCTGACTGATCGACCTGGCCAGTATCTATAACGGTATCCAGCCAGGTCGATCACTTTTTAAAGAAAAATGAGGAGGGTCTATTTTGAGTTCTTCATTGCCAGAACGAATGCATACACGGTTTACTGAACTTATGAATGTTCGATTTCCCATAGTTCAAGGTGGATTGTCACATCTCTCTTTTGCTGAGCTTGCAGCTGCCGTCTCTAACGCTGGGGGGTTGGGCCAAATAGGTTGTGCGAGCTTTTCTACACCGGAGGCGCTGCAAGCAGATATTCAAAAAGCGAAACGACTCACAAAACACCCTTTTGGGGTAAATTTTCCGATCGGGCATATTCCCATGGAGGCATTTTTAGATGCCGCGTTAGCAGAGGAACCAGCGGTTATTACTATCACAGGGGGCAATCCTGAGTCATTGATACGGCGGATTCAACAGAGCGGGATGGCAGTTCATACGATGGTGTTGGTAGCAGGCGTAAGAGCTGCTCGCAAGGCTGAATCACTGGGCGCTGATGCAGTGATTGCAGTAGGATACGAAGGTGGTGGGCACCTGGGACGAGATGACATCGGGTCGATGGTTTTAACACCACGCATCGTAGAGTCGGTGAACATTCCAGTACTGGCGAGCGGTGGTATTGCTGATGGACGAGGCATGGCTGCGGCACTCGCGTTAGGGGCAGAGGGTATCGAATTAGGAACGCGATTTGTAGCTGTGAAAGAAAGCAATGCGCATCACAATTATCAGCGAGCCATTGTTGAGGCTCAGGAGACCGATACCGTTGTAATTGAGCGTAGTATTGGACGGCCTGCTCGTGTGTTGAAAGGCCGTGTGTCAGAACAGATTTTGGAGGTGGAGGAAATGCTCAATATCGAGCATGCTGGCGCCGATGAGAGATTAAGGAGATTGTTACCATTTATTTTGGGGAAGGTAAATACGAGGGCTGCGCTCGAGGGAGTATTGGAAGAGGGCTATGTCTGGGCAGGTCAGGTGGTTGGTCTGATCAATGACGTGCCTTCGGTACAGGAACTGATAGAGAGAATGGTTCGAGAGACCTGGGAGATTACTCGGAATATGCAGGGGTTGTTCGGGAACAGTGAGGCATAATACAGGTCCAGGCCAATACGAAAGGCAAACACTGTTCTATACTCAAAAGAAATATAATGAAACATGAAATAATGCTAATCTGATGAATCTTGCGCCAAAAACATACCGATTTCACTCAACGCTGCCATAGCCCGGCAGGTAATCTCGATCGACTCATAAAATGGAATGCCTTCTTCACGCAAAATTCGTAAAGCAGGGATGTCATGCCTAGCATAAACAGTCTGCAGGAGTACCGGCTTTTTATACTGCCTCACAAGTTTACCAAGTTCATGTGCTGCGGCCTCCTCTCTTGGACCAAAATCCTCTGAAAGCAGCCAGCGATATCCACCAAACAAACCAGTAATGATTACGCCATCGACTTCGGGATCTTGAAGACAGGCTTCTGTCAGCCAGGCGAACGAATGGGGGTCTTCGTCAGCCGCACCTGCTACATCAATAGGGTTAGTCGCTGTTGCGCGCGCTGGCATAAGATTGCGAAGATTCTCTTGAGTATTTCTCTTGAGTATCGGTACTTCTAATCCAGCCCGAATAGCAGCATCGCCAGTGGCAACCACACTACCCCCTCCATCACCTATGATTGCAATGCGACGTCCACCTCCTGGAGTGGGAGGTTGCATCGCTAACGCCTGGGCTACGGGAAAGAGTTCGTCTGAACGCAGAACTCGAACTACGCCACTTCCGATGAGGCTTGTATCATGATCCGGGCGTATTGTTGAGACAGTTCCGGTATGAGCTAAAGAAGCGCGAACTCCTACTTCAGTAGCTCCACTTAGCAGGATAACAACGGGCTTATAGTGTCCTTTTAGGCGCATACTATGCGTAACCTGGCGCAGTGTTTGCTCCTGTATCGCTTCAACGTATCCAGCGATCACGCTCGTATCAGGGTCATCGGCAAGGTATTGCATACATTCTGGAAAAGTAACATCGACAGCGTTACCAACGCTAATAAAGGTAGTGAATCCGAGGCTATCCAGGTTAGCCTGTGAGTAAAAGTACATACCAAGGTTGCCGCTTTGTGACACTAGACCAATAGGTCCAGCCGGGAGAGGGAATATCATACCAAGAGCATTGAGCTGTGAGCGGCGGATATAAATTCCCATGCAGTTACTACCAATGATACGAATTCCGTGTTCGCGACAACGTGTTTTCAACATTTGCTCTAGTATCCGACCTTCCGGGCCAGTTTCACTAAATCCGGCAGTAATGATTACGATGCCTTTGACACCATGAGCAATACAATCTTCCACAGATTGTTGAACCTGATTAAATGAGGTAGCGACAATCGCAAGATCAACTTTTGTAGGAACATCAAGTAAACTGTCAAACGTGGCTCTACCAAGCACTTCAGGGATGGTGGGGTTAATCAGGTAAATATCACCGGGGAATCCTCCCTCAATAAGCTGTTTAGCGGCTACGTGACCCCATTTGTAAGACGAGCGTGACACCCCAAGGATAGCTACAGAACGAGGGCAGAGGATTTCTTCAAGAGTATAAGGTTCCTGGCTCATTCATCTTCCTCTTCAAAATCGGATCTTTGTTGATTATTCTCACGTTCTTTACGAAGCAATTCTTCAACACTACGAATCAAGGAGTCTGCGCTAGGCAAAGGGCCTGTGCCAACAGGTCTGTCGGGATTTAAGAGCACTTCATCTTCATCATCTTCATGTTTGCTGTCATCATCCGATATCTCGCCAGCCTGCTCTTCTAATTTGCGGACATAAGCACTTGCTTCAGGGTCGCGTTCAACAAGCATAGTAATTTGTTCTTCGAAACGTTGAGCGTCTGCCTGGATATCACTTAGATCGAGATTAAAGGAGAGGAACGAGTTCAGATACGTAAGCAGGGCAGCAGTGACTTTGATGTTCGGTGTAGCAGCAAGGTAATGAGGCGCAGCAGCCCATAAACTTGACACAGGAATGTTTGCACGGCGCAACGTATCTTGCAAAACGCCGACCATCCCGGTAGGGCCCTCATAACGTGAACTCTGTACATCAATTTCGAGGAGACGACCTAGTGTCTCTGTATTAGATGAAAATCCAGAGATGGGTACATCCATAGAATGAGGTATATTGGCCAGAAACGCACCAAGCAGCAGGACTTCCGAGACGTTGAAGCGTTTACAGACATCAAGGTAGCTGGAAGTAAAGGTCTTCCATTTGAGTTGAGGCTCAACACCCAGGTAAAGGATAATATCACGTTCAAATTGTGGAGTAATCAGGGATAAAAAGTGATTTGAAGGCCACGAAATTGCTCTCAACACCCCCTTTTTAGCGGAAATTGTGGGTCTGGTTTCAGTAAAAACGAAAAATTCTTCTGCCTCGATTTCTGCGAACTTTGAGGGCTTCCATCGATCGATCAAAAATTTCACAGCTGTCGTGGCAGCATCCGCAGCATCGTTCCAGCCTGCAAAAGCAGCTACAACAACGGGATTTCGAAGCTCTGGTTTTTTTAGATAATGTACGAAAGCCATCGTACCTCCTCTACACGTACCTGAAAATAAAATATAGCAAGATATATTGAACTGTTTATATCGTGAATATTGTATCATGCCTGAAAAGAGGAACAATGCTTTCATACGTTAAGTTGTTCGCCTGCATACTTATCTTGCTTTCTGCGAAAGAGATATTCTGTCTACTTCCTATAGCCATAAGTCTATTGACCACAAACAGATTGATCCCTATACTCATAACTATGGAACAGATGATGATACCTATAATTTATCAAGACCACCACTTGTTGATTGTAAATAAGCCAGCGGGTCTCGTTATTCATCCGACGTATAAGCATGCTGATGGGACGATGTGGGATGCCATTTTGGACTTTCTTGAGAAGCAAGGAGGAGATGATTGGCAGCCGCCTGAAATGTCAGATAAACCTGAGTGGGTAGGCGCTCCAGAGCAAGTACGAATCATGTTGCGCAAACAACGACTAGAGAAAATGTGGAAAGAGGATGGTTTGCTATCCAAACCGTGTTTATTGCACCGCTTAGATAAAGATACTTCGGGGGTTGTAGCGTTAGCACGAACTGAAAACTCACGGCGTCACCTCATTCGTCAGTTTCATGAGCATACTATTGTTAAACGATACCTGGCTGTTGTAAAAAGAGGAACGCCTGATTGGACAAGCCCACGCGCGCTATTCAAAGTCATGAAGGAGCAAATGGAAATTAATGCAATGCTGTTTGGCTCGTTGATTGATATTGCGGTAGATGGAAAAAACGAATTTATGCTGGATGGTGCGCTGCAACGCGATCCGGTTGATCGTAGACGTTGTATTATCGGACCTGATGGACAGCAGGCCCAGACTATTATTAAAGTTATAGCCACAGAGGGTGAGTTCGTGCTTTTAGAAGCACAGCCAGTAACTGGTCGCACTCACCAGATACGCGCTCACCTGGCTGCATTC
>Ga0209048_10002903_pt1 | contig 16820 bp, 14 predicted proteins | sample FrelakmetCRP12CR_FD_187146 | JGI IMG/M metagenome (GOLD analysis project Ga0209048, IMG submission 187146) | Freshwater lake sediment microbial communities from the University of Notre Dame, USA, for methane emissions studies - CRP12 CR (SPAdes)... | ecosystem: Environmental > Aquatic >... | reverse complement strand
CCGGACGAGCAGACCGGAGCCAAGATCGTCGTGCGCGCGCTCGAGGAGCCGCTGCGGCAGATCGCGGAGAACGCCGGGCTCGAGGGCTCGGTCGTCGTCAACGACGTCCGCAAGGCGAAGAAGGGCCACGGTCTCAATGCCGCCAACGGCGAGATCGTCGACCTGGTCGCCGCGGGCATCATCGACCCGGCCATGGTGACGCGCTCCGCGCTCCAGAACGCCGCGTCGATCGCCAAGAACATCCTCACCACCGAGGCGATCGTCGCCGAGGTGCCGGACAAGGACTCCGGCGGAATGCCGGGCGGCGGCATGCCTGACATGAGCGGGATGATGTAGCCAGACCCGTTCCGATCGCGAACGGCAGTATTTCGAGGGCCCGGCGCACGCGCGCCGGGCCCTCGCTGTTCATATGGACGTCCAGCCGGGAAGATCTGAGCGCTCCGCGGCGTCATTAACCTGAATCGGACGCGCAGACCATGTCACCCTCGAGCGAACACCCCACCGGCCAGACCGAGCCCTCGCGGCGCGAGCTCGCCGATCTGTCCGCACTCGCGGACGGCTCGCTCGCACCGGAGCGGCGCGATGAGGTCCAGGGTCGGATCGCGGCGTCACCCGAGCTGAGCGCGCTCTACGCCAACGAGCGCCGCGTCGTCGAGCTGCTCGGCGAGCCGTCCAACCGGCCGCCCGCGCCGGCCCCACTGCGGGCCCGGATCGACGCCGAGCGCCCGTCCACGGCCACCCGTCGTCGCCGCTCGGCGGTCTACGGCGGCGCGCTCGCCGGTGCCCTGGCGGTGCTCGTGCTCGTGCTCGTGCTCGCGCTCGTGCTGCTGATCCCGTCCGGCGGCCCCGGCGCACCCTCGGTCAGCGAGGCGGCGGCGCTCGCGGCCCGCGGCGTCGCGTCGGCAGCGCCGGCACCGGATCCGAGCGCCCCCGGAGTGAAGCTCTCGCGCAACATCGAGGACGTCTACTTCCCCGACTGGGCCGGGCAATTCGGGTGGACCGCCGTCGGCCAACGGGTCGACTATGTCGGCGGCCGGCGCGCGGTGACCGTCTTCTACGACTGGAAGGGCCAGCGGATCGCCTACACGATTGTCGAGGCTCCGGCGCTCGGACAGCCCTCCGCGCCGGTCACGCAGCTGAACGGGACCACGTTGCGCACCTTCACCATGAGCGGTCGCCACGTGGTGACCTGGCGCCGGGCGGGGCATACGTGCGTGCTGTCCGGGGACGGCGTACCCGTCGCGGTGCTGCAGACGCTCGCCGCGTGGAAGGCGCCGGGCCTCGAGCGCAGCTAACCGGCAGCTAACCGGGGTCGCTCAGCTCGCTCGGATCGGCCTGGAGCGAGCGGGCCACGCGCTGACGCGCGCGGTGCAGCCGGGTGGTGATGGTCGCCTCGCGGACCCGCAGCGCCCGCGACGCCTCGCGATAGGAGAGGCCGAGCACGTCGATCGCCACCAGCGCATCGCGGAAGTCATCCGGCAGGGCCGAGATCGCGGCGTACAGCTCGGCCGTCTCGATCGAGGACTCGGGATTGATCGCCGAGCGGTCCTCGACGAAGTCGAGGTCGTCGGGCAGCGCCGTGGTCTGCGGCCGCCGGGCCGCCGTTCGGCGCTGGCTGAAGAACGTGTTGCGGAGCACGCGCAGCAGGTAGCCGAGGTCGTCCTCGGAGCGGAGCATGCGGGGCTTGCGCAGCACGCGGGCGAAGGTCTCCTGAACGAGATCCTCCGCCTCCTCACGTGATCCGCACAGGCCCCAGGCGGCGCGGTACAGCCGATCGATGTGGTCGCCGAGGGCCTCTGGGTCCAGCGGACGTTCGCTCCCGGACATGCAGTCCCGGCGAGCTTACGGGCCTGGTGGGAGCGCTGCAGCTTTGTGCTCAGTCGCGCAGCTCCGACAGCGGCCGCGGCGCCGGTCCGACGTACCTGGCGGTCGGGCGGATCAGCCGTCCCTCGCGCTTCTGCTCGAGGATGTGGGCCGACCAGCCGGCCGTCCGGGCGCACGTGAACATCGGCGTGAACAGCTCCGGGGGAACCTCGGCGAAGTCGAGCACCACGGCAGACCAGAACTCCACGTTGGTGGCCAGCACGCGGTCGGGCTTGCGCGCCTGCAGCTCGGCCAGGGCGGCCGTCTCGAGCGCCTCGGCGACCTCGACCCGCGGGGAGCCGATCTCGCGCGCGGTCCGGCGGAGCACCCGGGCGCGCGGGTCCTCGGCGCGATAGACGCGGTGACCGAAGCCCATCAGGCGCTCGCCTCGGTCGAGCAGGTCCTTGACGTAGCGGTCGGCGTCGCCGACCGCCTCGACGTCGTCGAGCATCTTCAGCACGCGGGACGGGGCGCCGCCGTGCAGCGGCCCCGAGAGCGCTCCCACGGCGCCGGACAGGGCGGCGGCCACGTCGGCTCCGGTGGAGGCGATCACCCGGGCGGTGAAGGTGGAGGCGTTCATCCCGTGCTCGGCGGCGGAGATCCAGTAGGCGTCGATCGCCTCGACGTGCCGCGGGTCGGCCTCACCGCGCCAGCGGATCAGGAAGCGCTCGGCGATCCGGTTGGCCTTGTCGATCTCGCGCTGGGGTACCGGCGGCTTGCCCCATCCGCGCGCCGACTGGGCTACGAACGAGAGCGCCATCACCGAGGCACGGGCTAGATTGTCGCGCGCCTCCTCGTCGGAGATGTCGATCAGCTCGCTGAAGCCCCACTGCGGGGCCAGCATCGCCAGCGCGGCCTGTACGTCGACGCGCGGGTCGCTCGAGTGGATGCTCAGCGGATGCGGCTCCGCCGGCGGCAGGCCGGGGAGCAGGTGGCCGTCGACGAGCAGACCCCAGACATGCCCGAACGGCACCACGCCGACCAGTTCCTCGATGTCGACGCCGCGGTAGCGCAGCGCGCCGCCCTCTCGATCGGGTTCGGCGATCTCCGTTGCGAAGGCGACGACGCCCTCGAGGCCTGACTGCACTTCTGAAGTGACGCTCATCTGGGGAATGCTCCTGGCCGAGTTCTGGGCGGGCGGTGGCTCTCCACAGCGTAGACAACGGCGCGTTTGCGCTGCGTCGCGCGTCCCGGCGCCACTAGGCTTGGCCGGTGTCCGAGCTCCTGCGAGCACCGATCGACGTGCTGGCCGGGCTGGTCCGCTCCGGCGAGCTGACCGCCGCCGACCTGATCCAGACCTGCCTGGGGCGGATCGACGAGCTCGAGCCCGCGATCAACGCCTTCACCCACGTGGCGCACGAGTCGGCGCTCGCGGCGGCGGCGGAGATCGGCCCCGGTGACCCGCGCCCGTTCGCCGGCGTGCCGATCGCGATCAAGGACAACCGTCCCGTGTCCGGGATGCCGGTGACCATGTGCAGCGACCTGTTCGGCGATTACGTCGCCGAACACGACGCGTTCTGCGTCCGGCGGCTTCGCGAGGCCGGGTTCGTGATCGTCGGCAAGACGACACTCCCCGAGATGGGGATCCTGCCCACCACCGAGTCGCGGCGATTCGGCCCCACGCGCAACCCGTGGGACCGCGAGCGCACACCCGGCGGCTCGAGCGGGGGCTCGGCCGCGGCCGTCGCGGCCGGCATGGTCCCGATCGCCCACGGCAACGACGGCGGCGGCTCGACCCGGATCCCCGCCGCCTGCTGCGGGCTGGTGGGGCTGAAGGGCGCGCGCGGGCGCGTCTCCGCCGGACCCGACGGGGGCCAGAGCTTCCTCGTCACCGACGGCGTGCTCACCCGCACCGTGGCCGAGACCGCCGCCGTGCTCGACGTGCTGGCCGGCTACGAGCCCGGGGACGCCAACTGGGCGCCGCCCCCGCCGGCGCCGTACGCCGAGCTCGCCGCCCGCGACCCGGGAAGCCTGCGCATCGGGCTCGCGTTCAACATGCCGCTCGAGGGCGTCGATCTCGATCCGGCCTGCGAGGCCGCCGCCCGCGACTGCGCCGCGCTGCTCGAGTCGCTCGGGCACCACGTCGAGGAGGCCCTGCCACCGTGGTCGAACCTCGGCCTGCTGTCGGACTTCACCCGTGCGTTCGGGCCCAATGTGTCGTTCACGACGCTGATCGGCGGTCGGCTGGCCGGGCGCGCGCCGACCGCCGAGGACGTCGAGCCGCTGACCTGGGCGCTGTGGGAGCGGGCCCGCAGTGAGAGCTCGCTCTCGCTGCTCTCCGCGCAGGCGCGGCTCGAGGCCGTCGCGCGTTCGGTCGTGCGCTACCTCGAGCGCTTCGACGCCCTCCTCACGCCGGCGCTCGCCCAGCGCCCGGTCCCGATCGGCGAGATCCACGGCCGCGGCCCCGACCCGTGGGCCCAATACCAGCGCTCGGGCTCGTTCACGCCCTACACGGCGATCGTCAATGTCACCGGGCAGCCCGCGATCTCGGTGCCGCTCTACCACGGCGACGACGGCCTGCCGACAGCGATCCAGCTGGTCGGCCGCCCGACACGGGAGGACACGCTGCTCGCGCTCGCCGCCCAGCTCGAGCACGCTCAGCCGTGGGCGCACCGCCACCCGGAGCTCGCGGAAAACTGAGGTGGCGCGGGCCGCGGGAGGCTCAGCCGATGCCGAGCACCGCCGGCATCGACTTCGGCAGCACGCCCAGCCGCTCGGCGTCTGCGGTTCCGTGCCGCGAGGTCATCGGGATCTCGAGCAGCTCGGCCTCGTCCCAGGTGGCGAACGCGGTCGGGCCGAGGAGCAGCTCGGCCGCCCGCAGCCCGCGCCGCATCACCGGGATCGGAACGCCGAGCACCGGTCGCCGGCGCCCGAACGACCGCAGCGCGATCTCGACCACGTCGCGGTAGGTGAGCGTGTCGGGGCCGGCGAGTTCGTACCGCGCGCCGTCAGACGCGGCGGCGAGCGCACCGCCGGGCAGCGTCGAGAGCACGCACTCGGCCACGTCCTCGGCCCAGATGGGCTGAAACGGGGTGCGGCCGGAGCCGGAGATCGGCATCACCGGCAGCAGCGACATCCGCTCGAGCAGGCGCAGGAACGGATCCCCCGGCGAGTACACGATCGACGGCGCGATCACGGTGTGCGTGAGCGAGGACTCCATCACCGCCCGCTCGGCCACCGCCTTGGCCCGCATCAACCGGGCGCGGCTGCGGGTCGAGGCCCCGAGCGCGGAGAAGAACACGAACCGCTCCACCCCGGCGCGCTCGGCTGCGCGCACCAGGCGCCACGTCGCCACGCCGGCCAGCTCCTCGATCGAGCCCGTGGGCTGATCGCGGATCACCGACGCGAGATGCACGACCGTGTCCACGCCCCGCAGCGCGTGGCGGAAGGAGAGGTGGTCGGAGAGGTCCCCGAGCGCGATCTGCACCCGGACCCGCTCGGCGCCGAGTCGCCGGGGGTCGCGCACGAGGCAGCGCACCGGCACTCCGGCCGCGGTCAGCCGTCGCAACAGGGGCATCCCGATCGTCCCCGTGGCTCCGGTGAGCAGCAGCATCGCGGGGAGGCTACAACGGGCGCGAGGCGGCGACCGCGAGGCGGCGCCGGCGGGCCCTGTCGGAGACGGCGCGAGCGCCGCGTCCGTAGAATGCGACCGGTGCCGGTACGCGCCGGCCACGTGACCCGTTAACGAGCGAAGCGCAGAGGAATCGAGACGCCCATGGCCTACGTCATCGCCGAGCCCTGCATCGGCACGAAGGACAACTCGTGCGTTGAGGTCTGCCCGGTCGACTGCATCCATCCGACGCCCGATGAGCCCGACTACGACAAGGTCGAGATGCTCTACATCGACCCGGAAGAGTGCATCGACTGCGACGCGTGCGTCGAGGCCTGCCCCGTCGACGCCTGCTTTGCCGAGGACCAGCTTCCCGATGAGTGGCAGCAGTACACGCAGCTCAACGCGGAGTACTACGCCGGCAAGACCTGAGCGGGCGGCGCGCGCGCCGGGGGCGTGCGCGGCCACCCAATGGGCTCCGCGCCCGCCGGGCGCGCGCACCCTACGCCATCGGCAGCGACATGCCCACCGGCTTCGGTGCGGCCGCCGGGGCGGGCTCCTGCATCACCGGAAGCTCGATCGGCGACAGCGCGATCAGTCCTCGCGCCGCCTGGCGGATCGCCTGCGCAGCGGGGTCATCGGGATCCGAGAGCACGATCGGCAGGCCGGCGTCGGACTGCTCGCGTAGCGGCATCGTCAGCGGGACCTTGCCGAGCAGCGGCACGTCGAGTTCGTCGGCCAGCAACTGACCGCCGCCCTCGCCGAACAGCTGGTAGCGCTCGCCAGTCGGCGCCATGAAGCCCGACATGTTCTCGATCACGCCCGCGACCTCGAGCTTCAGCTTGGCCGCCATCTCCGCCGAGCGGCGCGCGACCTTCTGCGCCACCGGCTGCGGGGTGGTGACGATCAGGAACTTGGCCTGCGGCAGCAGCTGGGCCAACGTCATCGACACGTCGCCGGTGCCGGGCGGCAGATCGATCAGGAGATAGTCGAGCTCGCCCCATTCGACGTCCTCGAGGAACTGCTGCAGGGCCTTGTGGAGCATCGGGCCACGCCAGACAACGGCCGCGTCCTGCTCGACGAAGAAGCCGATCGACATCACCTTGATGCCGTCGTGGGCCGACAGCGGGACGAGCTTGCGCTCAGCGTTGACGTGCGGGCGCTCGGCGCCGAGGCCGAGCATCCGGGGCTGCGAATAGCCCCACACGTCCGCATCGAGCACGCCGACCTGGCGGCCGTCGGCGGCCAGCGCCGCCGCGAGGTTGGCGGTCACGCTCGACTTGCCCACGCCACCCTTGCCCGAGCCGATGCAGATCACGTTCTTGACCTGGGCGAGTGCGCCCTGGGGGAGCGCGCCGCGGCCGAGCTTGTGGCCGAGGGCGGCCTTCTCCTTCTCGGACAGCACGTCGAAGGACACGTTGACGCCGGCGACGCCGTCGAGGCCGCGCACGGCCTGCGTGACGCCGGTCTCGAAGTGGCTGCGGATCGGACAGCCGGGGGTCGTCAGGGACACCATCACGTCGACGACGCCGTTGTCGTGCACGTCGACCGAGCGGACCATCTGCAGCTCGACGATGTCGCGCCGGAGCTCGGGGTCGATCACGGCCTTCAGGGACTCGATTACCTGTTCTTGAGTGGGCATTGAATCCATTCTGCCAAACGGACGAAATGGGGCCTCGGGGGACGGCCCCTTAAGACCGACGGGGCGCCACTTGCGTGACGCCCCGGCGGTTGAGGGAGGAGAGGGTGCTACATTCGCCGGCGAGGATATGAGGCCGGCGAACCTATCCCGCTCGGGCGCTCTCCTGGGCGCCGGCGGGGGAAGTTGGTTGCTAGGCGACTGAGTTCAGCCGCTCCTGCGCGTCGGTGACGAACTTCTCGACGTTCGAGGTCAGGGTCTTGGACTGCTTCTCCAGATCCTTGCGGACCTGGCGCACCTCGCGCTCGAGGCGGCGGCGGTTCTGCGTGACCGTGCGCTCGACCCGAGTCCGGCGCTGACGCAGCTCGCGCTCGAACTTCGTGCGCGTGCGGCGAACCTGGCGCTCGAGGCGGGTGCGGGCGGTGACGCCGCGGCGCTCGAAGCGCTTCAGCTCGCGCTCGACGCCCTTGCGGGTGCTGTACTTGGTCGCCAGTCCGCGAACGGTCGAAGCGATGTTCTCGCGGGCGAGCAGGCTCGCGCCGACGGGCACCAGCACGACGCGCTCGGCGATCTGCTGGACCTGCTCCACCGGAGTGCGAGGCTGAGTCGAAGTGGTGGTTGAAGCCGTGCCGGCAGGCTTACGCGTACGCGCTGCCGTCGGCGTCTTTCGTGTGGTGGCGGGCTTGCGCGCGCTGGTATTGCTGCTGCTGGTAGCCATTTGGTGTCGATTGCTCCGCTCCCGTAGGACTAAGGATATTACTTCTAAGTCTGTCCAGTGTGAGGATAACCACCGAACATGTGTTTGTAAACCAAACGGGCTATGCGGTTACACGACCGTAGCGCCGGGAGCGCCGATACCTGCCCGCGCGGCAGGGGATAGGTCGTGGCGCCCGGGCCACAAACGGTCTTCAGGCGCCGCTGGTCAGCTCGCGCGGCGTCGTGCGGGCGACCCAGGCCGCCGGATCGCGCAACTCGGCCTGCGACGGCAGCGCCTCGGGCCGGGAGAACACGCGGTGCAGCGCCTCCGGTCCGCCCTGGCGCACGACGGCGTCGCAGAACTGCTTGCCCTGCTCGTACTGCTTGAGCTTGAGATCGAGCCCCAGCAGTCTCGCCAGGAGCCGGGAGAGGCCCGACTGGGACTTCCGGCGGCGGTTCAATGCGGCTCGCAGCTCGGGCAGGGAGGGCAGCAGGTCCGGCGCCACGACGTCCATCACGTGCTCGGCGTGGCCCTCGATCACCGCCATCACGGCCTGGACGCGGTCAAGCGTGTCGCGCTCGGCCTCGCTCGTGACCACCGTGATCAGGTCGCCCTGGCGCAGCGCGGCGACGGTGCGGCGGATCTCCTCCCCGGTCGGCAGGCGCAGCTTGCGCTCGCTGTCGATCCGCAACTCGGCCGTGGACAGCAGCTCGCGGACCAGGCCGGCGACGTAGCCCTGGAGCCAGGGCACGCTCGCGAACTGGACCGCGTGCGTGACCTCGTGCAGCGCCACCCAGGTCATGAACTCGGTCTCCTCGGCGTCGAACGCGCGCACGGCCTGGCCGAGGTTCGGCAGCACGAACAGGAGCCGCGGGGGCCGGCCGTTCTCGACCGGATCGAGCAGCACGAGCTCGTATTGGCCCAGGACCCGCTGGGCCATGTAGCCGAGCACGACCCCGACCTCGGTCGTCAGCACGACGCCGAGCCCGAGCTGAACCGCCGGGCGCAGCGGCCCGAGGCCCTTGCCCGCGCGCTCGAGTACCGGGTCGAGCATCGTCTTCATCGCGCCGACGTTGCTGGCCACCCACTCCTTGCGGGTCACGCCCTCGGGCGGCGGCAGCGGTTGCGCGGGCGTGAGGCCCGTGTAGGCGGTCACGCGACGCTCGCTCTCGGCCGCCAGTTCGGGCAGATTCGACGTCGGAGCGCCGTTCTCGCCGGGGCCCGCGACGTAGCCGGCGATCCGCTCGGCCAGGATCCAGTCGATCATACGGCCGGGATCCTCTCCAGCTCGCGCAGCGTCTCGGCCGTCCGCGCGGCGATGATCGGCGAGCTCGGCGTGGCGTCGAGCGGAGCCCCGAGCGGGTCCGCGAACCTCGGGAAGCTCACGCGGCCGCCGGCCTCGCGGACGATCAGCTGACCGGCGGCGGCATCGACCCCGCGGCAGTTGCGCAGCGACACCATCCCGTCGAAGCGGGCCGCCGCGACCTGGCACAGCGCCGAGGCGATCGTGCCCATCGCGCGCAGCCGGTAGGCCGATCCGACCAACGCGTCGATCGACGCTGCGACCCAGCGCGGATCGGCCGACTCGATGCCGAGGATCTCCAGGCGCCCGTCGCGGCCGCGACGCTCGCCCGCCGTCGGGTCCAGGGCCGCGCCGTCCAGCCAGGCTCCCTCGCCGCGTCGCGCGTACCACTCCTCGGCGGGACCGAAGTCGTAGACGAAGCCGAACACCACATCCGACATTCGCTCCCCCGCGGCCACCGCGATCGACAGGGCATGGTGGGGGACCCCGCGCTTCGCGTTCAGCGATCCGTCGATCGGATCGATGATCACCCGCACCGAGCGGTCGCCGTAGTCGATCTCGCCCCCCTCCTCGGACAGCGCGGTGAAGCGATACCCCTCCGCCTTGAGTGCGTCGAGCTCGCCCAGGACGACGAGCTCCGCGGCGCGGTCGATCAGCAGCGTGCGGTCTCCGCCGTGGCCCCGGGTCCCGGTTTCCCGCGCGCGCTCGGCCGTGCTCGGAGCGTCGGCGAGCACCTGCTCGAGCCCGGCCACGGCGCGCCGGCAGGCCGACAGCCAGTCCGCATCGATTGCCGATCGTGTGGTGCTCATGACGTACTTATGCTGTCAGAGTGGAGTTGCCGCCCGATCGAGACCTGCTCGGTCCACAGCTCGAGGCCGTCATGCACCGGGGCTCGCCGCTGCTCGTGGTCGGCGGGGCCGGGACCGGCAAGTCGCGCGTCATCGCGGCGCGCTTCCTCGCGCTCGTCGCCGAGGGCAGCGCGCCGGAGCGGTTGCTCGTCCTGACCCCGACCGCCGCCAGGGCCCAAGCCCTGCGCGCCGGGCTCGAGCAGAGCCTCGAGCGGGGCTACGAGGAGCTGTGCGTGGAGACTCCGCTCGCGCTGGCCGCGCGGCTGCTCGACGCCGCCGGCTGGGAGAACGACGCGCTCTCCTCGGTGCTCGGTGCGGGCGATCGGCTGGCGATGCTGCTCGGGCGGATCGACGAGCTGCCGTTGCGCCACCATGACTTCGGCGGCAGCGCCACCGCCCTGCTCGGCGGCTTTGTGCGCCGAATCGACCGGCTCAAGGCTGAGCTCGTCACCGCCGAGGACTACGCCCATTGGGCGGGCGCGTTGGCGGAGGGTGAGGACGGAGCGCTCGTGGACGCGCCCGACGGCGGCGCCAGCGCGGCGCTCGAGCAGGAATTCGCCGAGGTCTACCGCGCCCACGAGCGCATGCTCGGCGAGGCCAGCGCCCGAGACGCCGGCGACCTCCTGCGCGAGGCGCTGCGGATGGTCCACGAGCGCCCGGGCACGGCGCGCCGCTTCGAGCACGTGCTGATCGACGACGCGCACGACTTCGACCTCGCCGCCGCCAGCCTCGCTCGGGCCGTGGCGGTCGGCGGCCTGACCGCGGCCGGCGACCCGCGGGCGGCACTGCGGCGCTTCCGCGGGGCCGGCGCCGCTCGCCTGCGCGACCTCGCGGCGGGGGACACGCACTTGGTCTCACTCGAGCGCGGCCTGCGCTGCTCGGAACGGGTGGCGCGCGCCGCGAGCGTCGTGGCCGCGAGCCCGCAGCCGGACTCGCCGCCCGGCGGCGAGGTCGCGTTCTGGCGCTGCGCCAACGACCGCGCGCAGGCCCAGTCGGTGGCCGCCGACGTGGAGCGGTTGATCTCACGCGAGGGCGTGAAGCCCGGCCGGATCGCGATCCTCGTCTCTGCCGTCGCGCGTGAGGGCCAGGCGGTGGCGGTGGCGCTCGAGGAGCGCGCGGTGGCCCACCGGCTCGTCGGCGAGGCGGCGTTCTTCCAGCGCGCCGAGATCCGCGACGTGCTGGCCTGGCTGCGGCTGCTGGCCGATCCGGCCGACGCCGGGGCGGTCGTCCGGGCGCTGGCACGGCCGCCGGTCGAGCTGCGCTCGGTGGACATCGCCCGCTGCACCCAGATTGCGCGCCGGCGCAAGCTCGACATGGTCGCCGCCCTCGCCGCCGCCACCGAGTCGCCGCAGGTGCCGCCCGAGGCCCGCGAGCGGATCCGGGTGTTCCTGAAGCTCCACCGCTCCGCGGTCGCCGCGCTCGACACGACCCGGCCGGACCTCTACGTCCACCGCCTGATCGAGCGCCTCGGCCTGCGCCGCCAGCAGCTGTTCGCCGCCCAGGCCGACGTGGTCGAGCGCCTGCGGGCGCTGGCGCGCTTCGGTGAGCTCGCCTCCGCCCATGTCCGCCGGGCGCCGCAGGCGACGCCACGCGAGTTCGCGCGCTCGATCGCCGCCGTGGCCGACTCGGGCCTGCGCGAGCAGGAGGAACCGAAGCTGACCGACGCGGCCGCGGTCCAAGTGCTCGAGCTCGGTGCCGCCGGCGGCCTGGACGCGGACCACGTCTACGTCCTCGGTCTGCACGTCGGCCTCGCGGCCCCGGTGCCCGAGCAGATCCCCGACGCGCTGCTGCGCGAGGACATCCCCGCCGACACCGCCGAAAACCGTCGCGCGATGCTGCGCCAGCTCCTGTACGTGGCGATCACCCGCGCGGGCCGGCGGGCGGTGCTGGCCTATCCCGAGGCCGGCGAACGGGGCAGCGCCCACGGGCCCTCACCGCTTGTCGAGGAGGCGCGCGTCGCGCTCGGCGCCGAGTGGGAGGAGAAGCAGGAGGAGCTGTTCGGACCCGCGGAGACGCTCCACTCGACCTATCGCATGCTGCGCGACGAGCTCCTCGAGGGCACGATGCGCGCCGGCGGCCGCCTCGGCGAGCTCCGCTTCGACACCGACCTCGACGTCTCGCACGCGGTCGTCCGCTACCTCGAGCTGCTCAAGGTCGCGGCGCTGATCGCCCGGCCCGACGGGCAGAGCGTCACCGAGGCCCTCCGCGACGTCAACTCGCGGATCCTGCAGGCCGTGACCTCCGAGCAGCGGGAGATCTTCACCTCCTCGGTGCTCGACGAGTACCTGCTCGACGCCGAGCGCGACGCCGGCCGGCGCGCGAAGGCGATGGCAGCCCGCGACGAGCCCTCGCTCGATCCGTTCCTGCCCAAGCGCGGCGACGGCGTCGTCCTGTCGGCCTCCGACATCGACACCTACCGGACCTGCCCGCTGAAGTACAAGTTCGCGCGCGTGTTCCGGATCCCGCAGGAGCCGACGATCCACCAGCGCTTCGGCATCCTCGTCCACCAGGTGCTCGAGCGCTTCCACGCCGGCGACGGTTCCGGGACGCTCGCCGAGCTGCTCGGCCTGCTCGATGCGGGCTGGCGCCGCGGTGGCTTCGCCGACTCCGAGGAGGAGCGCCAGCTGCGCGGCAAGGCCGCGTCGGCGCTGACCCGTTACCACGCGCGCTTCCAGTCCGAGGAGTCCGAGCCGATGTGGTTCGAGCGCTCGTTCACGTTCAAGCTCGGCCCGCATCTGCTGCGCGGCCGGGTGGACCGCGTCGACCGCCTGCCCGGCGGCGAGTACGAGCTGATCGACTACAAGACGGGGCGGCCCAAGAGCGCTGCCCAGCTCGCCGATGATGTGCAGCTGTCGCTGTACGCGGTCGGGGCCCGGGAGGCGTGGCGGCTCGAAGCCTCCCAGCAGGCCTACTACTACCTGTTGGACGACCAGAAGGTCGCCGTGCCCTCCGACGAGGGCGGCCGTGAGTGGATCCTCGAGGTGGCGATGGAGGTCGCCGAGGGGATCCTGTCGCAGGGGTTCGAGCCGACGCCGTCGTTCGCGGCGTGCTCGATGTGCGACTACCGGTTGGTGTGCCCGGCCGCGGAGCGGTAGGCACTCGGGCGGGCGACCGGCCCGCGGGCCCCGAGGACCGGGCTACTGCTGGGCGTCGTCGTCGCGCTGGCGCAGGAACCGCTGTAGGTCGCGTGCGATCGTGTCGCCTGACGGCAGCGAGCCCGGCTCGTCCGGATCCTCGTCGCCGGCGGCCTGCTCCAGGCGCTCGACGAAGGCCTGGATGTCCGGATCGCTCTGCACGGCCAGGTTGACCTGGCGCTCGTAATCGGCGGCGGCGGTCTCGAGCCCGGAGGCGTCGACGGCGACTCCGACCAGGCCCTCGAGCTTGCGGACGAGCGCGAGCGCCGCCTTCGGGTTGGGCGCGGCGGCGATGTAGTGCGGGACCGCGGCCCACAGGCTGGCCGACGGCAGGCCGGCGTCCTGGACGGCCGCGTGCAGCACACCGACAATCCCGGTCGGCCCCTCGTAGGAGGAGGAGCTCATTCCGAGCCGGGCCACCAGGGCCGGATCGGAGGCGAGCCCGGTGACCGACACCGGCCGGGTGTGAGGAACGTCGGCCAGCAGGGCGCCCAGGGTGACCACGAGCTGCGCGCCGAGTGCCTCGACCAGCTCCACGATCAGCTGGCAGAAGCCCCGCCAGCGGAACGACGGCTCGCTGCCGGAGAGCAGGATCAGATCCCGCGGAGCGCGCGGCACGCGCGCCGCGAACAGCTCCACCTCGGGCCACACGATCTGACGCGCGCGACCCTCGACCAGCGTGATCCGCGGCCGTGTGGCCTGAAAGTCATAGAAGTCCTCGGGGTCGATCGTCGCGAACCGCTCCGCCCCGAGCGCCCCGGCCACGAACGAGATCGCCGTCGACGCGGCGTCCGCGGCGTCGTTCCAGCCTTTGAAGGCGCACACGAGCGCAGGGGCCCTCAGACCATCCGGACGGTGCTCCCATTGCAGTGGCTGCATCCGGTCCACCGTACATCATGGGCGCATGAGTCCGGCCGATACAACCGCCGTTCTGCTCAGCGCCCTGCGCCCCGGCGAGATCGTCCACGGGGTGTTCGCGTGCACGCGCAAGGACCGGCTGAGCACCCGTACCGGATCCGCCTATCTCGCCCTCGAGCTCCGCGATCGCACCACCGCGATGCCCGCCCGCGCCTTCCAGGACGCCGACGCGCTGGCCGGCCGCTTCGAGCGCGGCGACCTCGTCCGCGTCGCCGGTCGCGTCGAGCGGTTCCGCGACGAGCTCGTGCTCGAGGTCGCCGAGATCGCCCGCGCCGCCGACGGCGAGGCGGATCCGGCCGACTTCCTGCCCTCCGCCTACCGCGATCTCGACGAGCTCGATGGCTTCCTCGAGCATCTCGTCACCGAGGTCTTCGACCGCCGCTACCGCACGCTGCTTGATGCGCTGCTCGCCGATCAGGCGCTGCGCGCCGCCTGGCGCCGAGCGCCCTGCACCCGGGCCGGCCACCACGCCTACCTCGGCGGCCTGCTCGAGCACACCGTCGCGGTCGCCACCCTCGCCCACGACCTCTGCCAGCTCCACCCCAAGCTCAACTCCGACCTGCTCCTCACCGCGGCCATCGTCCACGACCTCGGCCGCACCGAGGAGTTCACCTACGGCGCCGAGTTCGGCCTCGCCGACGAGGGACGCCTGCTGGGCCACATCCAGATCGGCCAGCGGATCCTCACCGGCCGCGCCGCCGACCTCGACGACGAGCGCCGCCTCGCCCTGCTGCACTGCGTCCTCTGCCACCACGGCGCCGAGCAGGCGCCGGGCCGTCGGTTCGCGTCGGCCGAGGCGGTCGCGCTGTATCGGGTCAACGCACTCGACGCGAACGTCAAGGGCGTGCTCGAGCACGGGCTCGGAGGCTGAGGTGCAGGCGCCACTGCGGCGCCCGTAGGTGTCGCGTTTGGCAAACACGACACTAGGATCAGCGGCGGCGCGGCACGGGCCTGGTGGCTCATCCGGTCTTCAAACCCGGCAGGGCGGGGCAGCCCCCCGCTTGGAAGGTTCGATTCCTTCGCCGCGTCGTGGCGGGGGTTTCCCTGCATTGGCGCAAGACTTGAGCTACAGGGCTGGCATGGGGTGGAACGTCACAGAGCGTCGCTCAACGTCCAGATACGCCGCTTCCCGTGCCCACGCCGTACCCACGGAAGCCAGAATCCCGGCCCGGCCGTGCCGTGGGACCATGGACCGATGCCCTGGCGACCGTGCAGGCGCGCCGCTGAGGCTCGTGCCTGACGCGGGCGCCGTTCTGCACGAGCACGCCGCATCCCTCCCACGCACGGTCGCAAGGCACCCAACCGCAGCGGCGACTCCGCGCGCACGACGAGATCGCCAGCGAGCCCGGGTCGTGCTCCACCACTGAGGACTACGCGCCGAGCTACCTCGCCAAGGCATCGACAAGCAGAAGAGCACGATGCTGTGCCTGCCGGGGGTGATCGCGGTGCTGAGGCTCGCGAACGTCGCGTGAGTCGAGCAGTCGGTCTTCCGTGACGAGCCGCCGCCTCAGCGGATGACGCCTCATGCCGTTCCGGCAATCGAGTGGCATCGACCCGAAGGACGGATGTGCCCTCTGGCGGACGCATCACGGGCAGGTCGAGCGCGCAGCCCGCTTGGAGCAGAATCCAGGAGAATGAGAGCGATCATCTGACCGTGACCTCCGTGAGGCTTTCCAGAGCGACTGTCGCGACTTCGCCCTACTTCGGCTTCCGCTCGTGCTGGGCGGCTACGCTCGAACACGTTCAGCGCTATACGCGCATGCTCGGCTTCGGCGGTCCGGTTATCTACGTCGTCGAGGTCGACGTCAAGTGCTCCGAGATCTGGGATTTGACCGGTGACGTGGTCTCCAAGATGGCACGGCGTGAGATTGAACTGCTCTCGCAGGGCGAGGGTGTGTCGAAGCCCGAGGAGATACTCCACTATGGAGAGACCCGCGCAAAATCCATGGGCCACCGGTGGTGGTTGTACGACGTCGATGAGCCCGGTGGTGGTGTTTGCTGGCTCTACCTGGGAAGAGATCCCTTGCCTGCGTACCCGCTGAACGCGACCGGCGAGAGTTCGGCGGCACGGCCGTCCGAGGCGCGGGCCGCCAAGAGGAAGGCCTGAGGATCCGCGCAGACCTCTCTTTGAGTGCGCCACGAGGGATGCGCGTGGGGTGACGTTTGTCGGCGGTCCGGGCTGGATTCCCGGCGCGATGCAGACGCCGACGGCGCAGGCACGGTCAGTGGCCGCGCGCGGACGCCATCGCGATCGTGTTGGTGCTCACGACCGCGACCGTGGCGGAACCCAAACCGCATCGGTGAAGGGGTGCTCGCCTGGTTGTGAAGAATGCGCGCTCATGGCGACACTGGCGGCGGCGGCGCGTCAGGCCGGTCGGTATCAGGCGACGCGAAAGCCAGACTGCCGCATCTCGATCAACTCACCACTCTGGCATCGCACGACGGACCTCCTGCTTTCTGGCAAACGGGGCAGCTCGATGTTCCAAAGCCTGAACGGCGCAGGTCGGGTGGCGCTTCTGTCGGCGTGCGGGTGCGGCGTTCTACTCAGTATTAACGAGCGAGCCTCATACCGCCGAGCGGTGGTGCAGACGCCTCGGTGATCCTGGAGGCGGTCGGGGTTCGGTATAAGCCTCGCTCGGGGGCGTCCCTTCGGGACGCTGGGTGGTGGCCCGGGGTACCTTCCGATCTAGATCGCGGGCGACGGGCGCCCGCTTGGAAGCCCCTGTGGGGCTTTGCGACCCTTTCAGGTAGCTGGAGGTACCGCCGTGGCCACCATCTCAAGCCTACTCTCAGAGCACGTGAGCCTGCGGGTGCGGTCGGTCGATCGGATCTTCCTGGCGGGGTATGTGCCTAGGTTGCAGTGCGATG
>Ga0209048_10002902_pt1 | contig 16822 bp, 12 predicted proteins | sample FrelakmetCRP12CR_FD_187146 | JGI IMG/M metagenome (GOLD analysis project Ga0209048, IMG submission 187146) | Freshwater lake sediment microbial communities from the University of Notre Dame, USA, for methane emissions studies - CRP12 CR (SPAdes)... | ecosystem: Environmental > Aquatic >... | reverse complement strand
GGCTTGAGAACGCGATGGATGCCTATCTGAAGGAGGCGCACCTTGCGGCGTAGAAAACTTGACTCAAAAACTCAGATCCGAATCAATCAAGACCTCTAGGGCAACGGCGCCGAAAACCAAAGGGCGGCGCCGAGCCTCCGCCTTCAGTTGGCGGGCCCGCCGGGCGCGTCGCGCGGCGCGGTGATCGTGAAGGACGCGCCGCGATCCGGCGCGCTGTCCACCTCGAACCGGCCGCCGATGGACTCCAGGCGTTCGCGCAGCCTGAAGAGGCCGAGGCCGCCCGTCAAGCCATCCACCGCCCGCACGGCATTCGGATCGAAGCCCGCACCCACGTCGCTCACCACTATCTGCACGCAGTCGTCCGCCGCTCTGTGCAGACGGACTCGGGCCGTCTTCGCCCCCGAGTGCTTGACGACGTTGAAGAGCAGCTCGCGCACCCCGCGGAACAACGTGATCCGGATTTCCTCCGCCTCGACGTCCGCGCCCTGCTCGACATCGACCTCGACGGTCAGGGTGTGCTTGTCCTGGTACCACCGGCCCAGCCACCTCAAGGCGGCCGGGAGGCCGCTCCTGTGGAGAATGGCGGGACTGAGCTCGGCGGTCAGCGAGCGCGTGACCTCGAGGGACTCGGCGACGAGGGTGTCCACCTCGCGCAGCCCCGCCTGAACGGGCCCGGCCTTTGTCTGCGCAAGCACCACTCCGATGTTGATGCGGGCCGCCGCCAGCAGCTGCTGCAGATGATCGTGGATGACGTCGGCGACGCGCTGCCGCTCCCGCTCTTCGGCCCGGGTCAGTTCCTTGGCCAGCGCCTGGAGTTCAGAGGTGCGCAATTTCAACTCCGCGGTGCGGGCGTCCACGCGCTGTTCGAGCGTCTCGTTGGCCAGGCGCAACCGCTCGTTTGCGCCGAGAAGCTCCAGGTTGGCGCGTTCCAGAGCGGCCCGGCTGTCGGCCAGCGCCCGCTCTGTGGTGACGCGGCCGGTGATGTCCTGGATGAGGACCACACTGCCGGCAACCTCGCCGGCGGCGTCGAACAGCGGCGCGGCGGAGTTCCAGACGAACAGGCGGATCCCGTTGAACCGCTCGATCTGCATGATCTGTCCGACGACGGTCTCGGCATGGCGGATGGCGCGCGCCGAGGCCCACTCCTCCGGGGCGACGGGCCGGCCGGTGTCCATCCACCACGCCTTGTACGCCGCAAAGTCGTCGATCGTTCGGGTCGCCGGGAGCGGTCCGCCCCACACCTTCTCGAACGCCTGGTTGGTCCGGATCGCCCCGCCCTGTGCGTCGAGGATCGCCAGGCCGACGGGCAGGGTGTTGATCACCGTTTCGAGGCGCTTCTTGTCGAGCACGGCCTCGATACGGGCCGCGTTGAGCTCGGCTACGTGCAGATGAAGTCGGCGCTGCAGGTCGATGTTCACCAGCGACGCGCCGACCTGCCGCCAGATGGTGGCCAGCGTGCGCAGCCGCTGATCGTCGGTGGCATCCACGGCGGGATTGACGATGAAGAACCGGCCGGTCCAGCCCTCGACCGTCACGCTGGACAAGCACATCAGCGAGCGCCACGGTCCGGCGACGGGAAGGCGGTCGGGAATCTGAAAGTGGCACGTCGTGCCGTGCCCGTCGGCGTCGAACGCCCGGATGATCGGCTCACGCGGCCGCCAACCCGATCGCGGCCGCAGCGCACCCCAGGCGAAGGCATCTGCCGACACCGGGAAAAGGCAGCCTTCGCGCTCGGACCGATCCAGTTCCCTGGACGAGTCCTTGTCCGAGTCAGTGGTCTGCGAGCCGGCGATGGTCCAGAGACGAAGCTGGCCCGTCGTCGCCTCCTCCATCACCAGGAGCGCCCGTTCGGCGCCGAACGCCTGCGCAAGCTCTCTGCCAACCGCGCGAACGCTCCCGCCCAGACCTGCCGCGACGCTGACCTGTTCCCCGATTCGCCCGAGGAGGATGCTATCGGCCCGCAGCCGCCTGTCCCGTTCGGCGAGGGAGCCCACCACGAATGCCACCAGCAGCAACCACACGGCCCGCATGACGAAGTCGCCGGGACGGAGCGGCGTGCCGAGCACGCCCGCAAACGCCGCGCCGGCCTCCGCGACGAGCAGCAGGCTTGCGCCGAATCCGGTCACGAGCGTTTCGTGGAGCCCCCACCGGAAGGCCGCCGTCAGGACGGCGAAGATGAACAGCGGTGGCGAGAAGTGGCTGCTCGGTCCGCCCGTCACGGACGTCAGGGCGGTTGCCCAGAACAGATCGACGCCATGGATCGCGGGACCGAGGAGCGTGGCCTCCACGGGCCGGTATCGCAGGAACGCGACCACCGACACCGCGTAGGCGAGGTAAGCGATGAACAACGGCGAGGCGACGGCCGTCAACCCGGGGACGGTGGGAGTGTCGAGGCGGGTGGCCACGAGCGCCGCGAGGGCCACGACCAGCCGCGAGAGTCCGATCATGCGCTCGAGCCCCGCGCGCTCGTGCATGTCAGGCGGGACGATTTGACGCAGGCTGGCAGGACGCCACAACCAGTTCACATTCTCTCCAACTGTGGCAGAGAGGATACACCGGTCACGGTCCGTTGGGCGAGCCTTCCCGCTTCCGCCCGCTCATGAATCGATGCGGGCTAAGGCGTGGCCCCGCCGAAGCGCGAAGCGCAACGGCGGGTCGCCTTGCCTGCCTGTTTCCTATTTCTGATCGACGCGACGGGTCTTGACGATCGAGTTCTGGCGGATCTCGTCGGTGCCGCGGCGGACGATCTCGTCCCCCGCCTTCAGGGCGCCGGTCACCTCCACCAGGTCGCCGGCCGGGTTGCCCTTCGTGACGTTGACCCACTCGGCTCGCCCGCCGGTCACGCGAATCACGAAGATCCGCTCCGTCGTCGTCACGATGCTGGACGGCGGCACGAGCAAGGAGGCCGCCGGTCGGCGGATGGTCCAGACAACGTCCGGGTACATGCCTGACGCCAGCGCGCGCTGCGGATTGGACACATCCAGTTCGACGGCCATCGTCCGGGTCTTCTGATCGAGAGACCCGGCGAGCCGCGAGACCTCGGCCTGGAAGGTCTGATTGGAGTAGGCGGGCACGGTGAAGCTCACCCGGTCGCCGCGCACGACCGACGCCACCTCGGCCTCGGGCACGGCGACCACGAGCCTCAGCAGGTGCTGCTGCTCCAGCTCGAGGAGCGGCCCGGTCGTCGGCCCGACGAGCGCGCCCGGGTGAGCGGTCCGTTCGGTGATGGTCCCGTCGAACGGCGCGGCGATCTTCAGGTAGGCCTGGAGGTCGCCGACCGCGTCCGCGGCGGCGTGCGCGGCGCGGGCCGACTCCTCGACGGCGCTCCGAGACGCCCGCGCGGCATCCGCGGCCTTCTGGGCCTGCACGACCTCGTTGCCGGACACGGCGCCCTGTGTGGCGGCGGCCGCCCTCAGCCGAGACAACGTGCTGTCGGCCGCGTCCACCTTCGCCCCGGCCTCGACCGCCTGCGAATCGAGGGCCCGGGCTCGGGCCTGTGCCTCCGCCCATTGCGCCACGACCTCCGGCGCGGCCAGCGTCACGAGCAGGTCCCCCTTGCGCACCTGGCTCCCGCGATCGACGCGAACCTCGTCCACGAGCCCGGTGACCCTCGCGTGCAGGGCCACCTGGAGGAATGGCAGGAGCTCGCCGGGCAGGTGCAACTTGCGCTCGAACTGCCTCGCGACGACCGTCACCGTCTCCACCTGCTGCGCCGAGAGCGTCACCCATGCGCAGGCGGCCAGGCACACTCCCACAGCAGCGGATCTAGTTCGACACATGATATCGGCTCCTCGGATCGTCCGGATCCAGCGAGGGCGATTGCCGTCGGCTGCGTTGTTGAAGAACGACGAAGAGCGCGGGAAGCACGGTGAGCGTGGCGAGGGTCGCAACGCCCAGGCCCCCGATGACGGCACGCCCCAGCGGGGCGGTCTGTTCGGCCCCTTCGCCGATGCCGAGCGCCATCGGCACCATGCCCGCCATCATGGCGATCGCGGTCATCAGCACGGCACGCAGGCGCGCCGTCCCGCCGTCCACCGCGGCCTCGATGGCGGTGGCCCCGCCGGCGCGGCTCGCCTCCGCGGACGTGACCAGCAGGATCGCGTTCGCCACCGCGATTCCCGTGGCCATGATGGCGCCCATGAACGACTGTACGTTGAGCGTCGTCCCCGTCACCCACAGCATCAGCAGGACGCCGCACGTGACGGCCGGGGCCATGGCCACAACCGCCAGCGGCAGCCTCGCGGACTGGAAGCTGGCGGCCAGCAGCAGGAAGATCACGACGATCGAGATCAACAGGCCGGTCTGGAGGCCGGACAGCGTGTCGAGCAGAGGCGGAATCTGGCCGCGCACGGCCACGGTCACCCCGCGCGGCGGGTTTCCCGCCCGCTTGATGGCGGCGTCGATCGGGCCGACGACCTTCCCGAGCGGCATGCCGACCACGTTGGCGGTCAGGCTCACCACTCGCTGCATGTTGCGGCGTTCGATGACTCCCGGCGCCACGCCGAGCGACACGTCGGCCACCTCGCTGAGGAGCGGCCGGGTCTCTCCGCGGGCCATCACCGGCAGGTCGCGAATGTCATCCAGCGACGCCATGAGGTACTGGGGAATCTCGACCTGGATTTGGAAGCCGTTGCCGCCGGCCGGGTCACGCCAGTAGTTGGGTTCGATGAACCGGCTCGATGACGTGGCCGCCACCAGCGAACGCGCGACGGACGCCGCCGTGAGGCCGTACTGCCCCGCGCGCCCCCTGTCGATCTTCACATCCACGCTGGGGTAGTCGAGCGCCTGCGAGTACTGAAGGTCGCGCAGGCCGCCGATCTTCCCCAGCTCCGCGGCGACCTTCGCCGCGTGCGTCCGATCGGCGGCGAGACTGGGGCCCTCGACGGCCACTTCCACCGGCGTCGGCGAGCCGAAGCTCATCACCTGGCTCACGATGTCGCCGGCTTCGAACGACACGGCTGTGCCCGGCAGGTCGCGGGCGATCCGGGCCCGCACCCGTTCCTTGAAGGCCTCGCCGCGCACCGGGGCGTCCGGCTTGAGCGCCACCTGCAAGACCGCCTCGTGCGGTCCGCCGGTCCAGAGGTAGATCGTGTTGATGGGGTAGCTCGACGGCTGAACGCCGATGAACCCGCTGGTGATCTGGATGTGATCGGCGCCCGCTTCCGCCCGAATCAGGTCGAGGGCCTTGAGGGCGATCTCCTCGGTGCGCTCGATGCGCGTGCCGGTCGGGGCCCGCAGCCGGAGTTGATACTGTCCCGAATCGACCGTCGGGAAGATCTCGGTACCGAGGTGCGGAAGCAGCAGTCCGATGACGACCGCCGCCCCCACCCCGTAGGCCCCCAGCAGGGCCCACTTCCACCGCAGCACGCGCTCGAGATACGACACGTAGAGGCGGCGCAGGCGAGCCATCAGGCCCCCGGCCGGCTCCTGGTGGCCGCCGCGGATGATCCACGTGGCGAACACCGGCACCAGCGTGCTGGACAGCACGTACGACGAAACCATCGCGAAGCCCACCGCCAGCGACAGCGGCACGAACAGCTGTTGCGCGACGCCGGTCATGAAGAAGCTCGGCACGAACACCGCGAGGACACAGACCATGGCGAGCAGCCGCGGCACGGCGGTCCGCCGGCTCGAGTCGACGACGGCCCGCGCCTTCGGCAGCCCCGACGCGAGGTGCGCGTGGATGCTCTCGATGACGACCGTCGATTCGTCCACCAGGATGCCCACGGCAAGCGCGAGGCCGCCGAGCGTCATGATGTTGATCGTCTGGCCCGACGCCCAGAGCCCGACTACGGCCGCCAGGATGGCCAGCGGGATCGTGGTCACCACGATCACGGCGCTCCGCCAGTCGCGCAGGAACAGCAGCACCATCAGGCCGGTCAGCAACGCGCCGAGGACGCCCTCGGTGACGAGGCCCCGGAGCGCAGCGGTCACCCACCGGGACTGGTCGAACTCCAGGCGGATGTCCACGTCCTCCGGCACCGCCTGGCGCATCGTCGGCAGTGCGGCCTTGACGCGGCTGATGACGTCCAGCGTGGACGCATCGGAGCGCTTGGTCACCGGGATGTACACCGTGCGGCGGCCGTTCACGTGCGCGTAGCCGGTCACGATATCCGTGGAGTTCTGGATCTCGCCGATGTCGCGCAGGTACACCGTCGGTCCCTGCCCGGTGCGCACCGGCGCGTCCATCAGGTCCTGCAGGTTGTTGCCCACCGTGGCGTTCGTCGAGGCGATGCGGTTGAGGTCGCCCACTCGTATGTTGCCGGACGGCAGCACCGCGCTGCTCCGGTTCACCGCGACGATGGCCTCCTCGGGCGATATGTGGTACGAGCGGAGCCGATCCGGATTCAGGCGGATCACGATGGTTCGCTGGTTGCCGCCGAACGGCGGGGGCGCGCTCACGCCCGGAAGCGTCGCGAACAGCGGGCGCACGCGGTTGATGGCGATGTCCTGCATCTCGCCAGGGCTCCGGATCGGGCTCGAGAACACGAGCTGCCCGATCGGCACGCTGCCGGCGTCGAACCGCGTGATGAACGGCGGCACGGTGCCGGGTGGCATGAAGGAGCGCGCCCGATTCACGTAGCCGACGACCTGCGCCATCGCCTGGTCCATGGAGGTTCCGGGGTGGAAGACCAGCTTCATCAGCGCGACGCCCTGGATGGTCTTCGACTCGACGTGCTCGATGCCGGTGATGTAGAGGAAGTGGTACTCGTAGTAGTAAGTGACGAACCCTTCCATTTGCGACGGGTCCAGGCCGCCGTAAGGCTGGGACACGTAGATCGTCGGCGAGCCGAGGTCGGGGAAGATGTCGGCCCGCATGCGCTCGACGGCCAGGATCGAGCACAGGACGAGCGCGCACACTGCCACGAGAATGCTGATCGGGCGCCGCAGCGCGGCCACGACGAGCCACATGGCCTACCTCCCCGCGTCCTGGAGGAACGCCGCCAGGTCGCCGGCGGCGTAGCTCCATGAAAGCCGCGCACGCCACGTGTTGAGCCTGGCGAGAGCATCGTCGGTCTCGGCCTGGGTCAACAGGCGTTCGGCATCCGCCACTTCCACGATCGTGCCCAGGCCGGCCTTGTAGCGCGCGAGGATCTGCCGGTCGGCCGCGCGCGCGGCGTCGAGGCGAACGCTCGTCGTCTTCACGATGTCGCGGGCGGCCGCGATCGAGGCGCTCGCCTTCTCGACCCGCGTGGCGAGATCCTGGACGACCAGCGCGTATTGGGCGTGCTCGGCTTGTTCCTTGTGGGCTTCGATGTTCCTCCTGGCGTGCACGCCCGACACGTCCAACAGCGGAAACGTGATCGTCAGCCCAACTCCCCAGTTCGGCACGTTCGGCCCGAGGCCCGCCGTGCCGGTGCCGGTGGTGCCGTCGGTCTGGGCGCCTGTTCCCCGCGCGAAGGCGGCGCCCTGCAGGCTGATGCGCGGGACGTACGCCCGGCTGAGGGCGGTCTCGCGGGACTGCACCTCGCTCACGGCGGCTCCCTGCTCGATCGCGGCCGGGTGGTTCTCGGGCTTCGCGGGAACCTTGTCGAGGCCGGGCGCGAGTTCGAGCAATGGCCCGGCCTGGACCGCCACCGCTGCCGACGACAGGCCGGTGAGTTCGGCCAACGACGCCCGGGCATGCGCGGTCGTCCGCTCGGCCTCGACGAGTTGGCCTGCGCCAAGGGCGGCCTCCGCCCGCGCCCGCTCGAGATCGACGCCGGGCCGGAGGTCCGCGCGCACCAGCGCCTCGGCGACGCGTTCGACGGTCTTCGCCCTGTCCACGGCAGCCCTGGCAGCCAGCGTGACCTGTTCGGCGGCCAGCAACGTCAGGAACGCATCGGCGGCTGCCGCCGACACATCGAGCCGGGTGCGGTCCGCCGTAGCCTGTGCCTTTCGTCGTGAGGCCTCCGCGCCCGCTACGGCGGCACCACGCGCGCCGAAGTCGAAGGCCTCCCAGCTGACCAGCACGCCGACGGCGCTGCCCCAGACCGATGTGCCGTCGTGCTCCGTCAGCACGGGGCCTGAGATCGAGGGAATCACCGATTGTGGCAGCACGAGGCCGAACACGTTGTTGCGCGTGGCGCGGTTGAACTGCGCGAGCACGTCCACGCGCGGCAGGTAGGCCGTTCGCGCGAAAGCGATGCCCTCCGTCGCCGCGGCCGCCTGCTCGACGGACGCCTTCACTGCAGGATAATGGTCGACGGTCAGTCGCACCGCCTCCGGCAGGGTGAGCGGTGCCGGCTGGGCGCGGGAAACCGCCGAGACAGCGATGCACCCGATCGTCAGGAACAGGATCACAGGCTTCAACATATCGTGCTCACCAGCTTCCTTGCGCCGAACGGCGCGCCGGCCGCTCTTCTACTTGAAGACGGCCCGGCAGAAAGACGATGATCGTGGAGACCGTCAGCAAGGATGGATCGAAAAGGAGAACCGATGAAACGCAGCGCGAACGCGACTTGGAAGGGCGGGCTCAAGGACGGCCAGGGCAGCTTCGGTGTCGCCAGTGGTGTCATCAAGGACCAGAAGTTCGGCTTCCGCACCCGCTTCGAGGATGCGCCCGGCACGAATCCGGAGGAGTTGATCGCCGCCGCCCACGCCAGTTGCTTCAGCATGGCATTCAGCGCCCAGCTCGGCGAGCGAGGGATCACGCCCGAGGCCATCGAAACCACGAGCACGATCACCTTCGAGAACCTGACACTGACCCGGAGCGCGCTCACGACCACCGTCACCGCCCGCGGCGCGGACAAGGCCAAGGTCGAGGAGGCGGCAGCCGCGGCGAAGGCCGGGTGTCCGATCTCGAAGGTGCTCAAGCTCGAGATCACGCTGGAGCTGACGGTCACCGTTTAGGCGGCGGGCTGCCGCGGCAACCGAGAGCACGCCCGGAGTCCGCTCGAGTAGACGCCCGGGCGTGTTCTGTTTCCCGACACGACGCCGAATCGGATCCCTGTTGGCCCAGGTACCCCGAGCGTAGCGCGCTTCGGCGCACACCGCAACACGGCTGCCCCATCCGCTCTGCCCTCATGATCCGGCATTCGGCTTGCGACTGGCGGCTTGCGGCCGGCGGCTTGCGACGGCGGCCTGTAACCATGCAGATCGCGTCGCCAGCCACAAGACGCGAGCCGGCACACACCGGGCGCCGCCAGGCCATTCGTCGACGCCCTCAATCGGATGTGACCGCACGGTAACCGCAGGGGTCGGGACGGATCATTCGATCGCTAATCCGTTCCGACCCCTTACTCTATAATCGCAGGAGGCATGCCCAACCCTGTCCTGATTTGCCTCCTGGCGCCCCTCGTCGTATCCGCGGCGCAGAACGCCCAGCCCCAATCGGTCCCGCCCGTCGCGCTGCCGACCGTCACCGTGACGGCCCAGAAGGAGCCGGCCGACCCACAGCGGCTGCCCATCAGCGTCACCGCCATCCCCGGCGGGCTCATCGACGACGCGGGCATCACCTCCGTCGGCGAGGCGGCCGAGTTCTCGCCGAACACCCACTTCGCCGAATTGTCAGCGAGGAAGATCAGCAACGCGTTCATCCGCGGCATCGGGTCCAGCCCGTCGAACCCCGGGATCACGACCTTCATCGACGGGGTGCCGCAGCTGAACTCGAATTCGTCGAGCGTCGAGCTCCTGGACGTCGGTCAGATCGAGTTCGTGCGCGGGCCGCAGAGCGCGCTGTTCGGGCGGAACACCCTGGGCGGGCTGGTGAGCGTGGCGAGCGCGCGGCCGTCGCTGACCGGGTGGACCGGCGGGTTGTCGGTGCCGTTCGGCAGCGCCGGGGCGCGAGCCGTGCGCGCCAGCGTGTCCGGGCCTGTCTCGGGCTCTGTGGCCGTGGGGCTTTCGTTCGGCCACAGCCAGCGCGACGGCTTCACCGTCAACGACGTGACCGGCCACTCGCTCGATTCGCGATCGGCGAATGCCGGCAGGGCCCAGGTGCTGTGGGTCCCGGCCCCCACCTGGGAGGCCAGGCTCATCGTGTACGGCGAACGCGCCCGCGACGGCGACTACGCGCTCAACGACCTCGGTGAACTCCGACAGCGTCCGTTTCACGCCGCCAGGGACTACGAAGGGCGGACCGACCGCGACGTCGGGTCGGCGACGATGATCCTCCGGCACGAAGGGCGGCGGGTCGCCGTCACTTCGACGATGGGCTATGTGTCGTGGGAGACTCGCGACCTCACCGACCTGGACTACACGGCGCTGCCGCTGATCACGCGGGACAATGCGGAGCACGACCGCCAGTTCACCGAGGAGGTCCGGCTGGCGTCGGCGGCCGGCGCCCCGGCGCAGATCTCCAGCGGGATTGCCCTGACCTGGCAGACGGGGCTCTTCGTGTTCACGCAGAACTACGCGCAGGACGCGGTCAACACGTTCGCGCCGCAGGTCCTTTCGCCCAATCTCCCGTTCGCCGTGGACCAGCACTCGCCGCTGGCGGCGCTCGATGACGCGGGGCTGGGGGCGTACGGCCAGGGGACGCTGACGTTTGGCGGAGCGCTGGAGGCCACCATCGGCGCGCGCGTGGACCGCGAGCGGAAGGCCGCGACGCTCGACACGTTCTACACGCCGGCGGTGGCTCCGCCCCTCGCGGTGGACGCAGAGCGCACGTTCGCCGACGTGTCGCCGCAGGCCTCCCTCGCGTATCGATTCGCGACCGACCGCACGGTGTACGCGTCGATCGGGCGGGGGTTCAAGGCCGGGGGATTCAACCCCGCATCACCGCCAGGCCTCGAAGCCTATGGCGAGGAGCACGCATGGAACCTGGAAGGCGGCGTCAAGACCGTGTGGGCGGGCGGCCGACTGTCGGCCAACGCCGCGGTGTTCAGCATCGCCTGGGACGACATGCAGCTGAACGTGCCAAATCCCGTTGCGCCCGCGCAGTTCTTCATCGCGAATGTCGGCAGCGCGCAGTCGAGCGGCGTGGAGGTGGCGGTGAACGCCCGGCCGCGCACGAGCGTCGATCTCATGGCGACGGCTGGCGTCACACGCGCGCGCTTCGGCAGCGGGAGCATGTCGGGCGGCGTGGATGTGTCGGGCCGCGAACTGCCGAATGCGCCCGCCTACACCGTGTCGCTCGGCGCGCAGTACTCGCGGCAACTGAGTGCGACCTCACGGTGCTACGGCCGCGCGGAGGCCGTGTTCACCGGCGCGTACTACTATGACGAAGCCAATCGGGAGAGCCAGGCGGCGTATTCGCTCGTCAGTATCCGCGCAGGCGTGCGGAGCCGTGGCCTCGTGGCCGAGGCGTGGGTGAAGAACGCCTTCGACACCCGCTACATCCCGGTCGCCTTCGCCTACGGAGGCCTCGCACCGTCGGGCTTCCTCGGCGAGAACGGCCATCCCCGGACTTTCGGTGTCAGTCTCGGGGTGGGATTCTGAACAGGAGTCCACGAATTCGAGTCGTCCGCCCGGGTCCATGCCGCGTGGTTCGGCACGCTCACCACGCCCTGAGCATAGTCGAAGGGCGTCGCCGGGAACTGCCCGCCGCATAGCCTTGGCCGTTCCCCGCGGCGCGGATCACCGCGGGGGGCGTTGCGGAGCGGCAGACCCGAGACGGGGCGTGCGCGGCCGGGCCGCGTGAGGTTCCTGGAGTAGGAGGCTAGAATGGCCGTCATGCGCCGCACCCTCCTTGTCACCGCTGCCATTTTCGGTGTCGTCGGCATCACGGCGTCCGGCCAGACGCAGGGCCCGAAGGTCCATCGCCTCGAAGCGACGCCCTCGACCGTGGCGTACGGCTACTACTGGGCCCTGGCCGATCCCGTCTTGCGAATCGCATCGGGCGACATCGTGGACGTGGACACGCTGCTGACGAATTCGCCGGCCGGCCTCGCGCGCGCCGGCGTGCCGGACGAGAAGATCCAGGCCTCGTTGAAGGCCGTCGAAGCGGCCCTGCCGCGCGGAAACGAGAAGCGCGGCCCCGGCGGCCACATCCTGACCGGTCCGATCTACGTCGAGGGCGCCGAGCCCGGCGATGCGCTCGAAGTGAAGATCCTCTCGATCGAACTTCCGATCGACTACGGCTACAACGGCTGCAGCGGGTTCGTGCCCGACAACTGCGACCGCACGGTCGGTTCGAAGCTCATCACGCTCGACAGGAAGGCCATGACGGCCGAATTCCTGCCGGGCATCGTCGTTCCGCTCGCGCCGTTCTTCGGGAGCATGGGTGTGGCGCCGGCGCCGGAGATCGGCCGCGTCAGCAGCACGCCGCCGGGCCGGCACGCCGGCAATATCGACAACAGGGCGCTCGTCGCGGGCTCCACGCTCTACATTCCCGTGTTCGTGCGGGGCGCGCTGTTCGAGATCGGCGACGGCCACGCCGCGCAGGGGGATGGAGAGGTGGATCAGACCGCGATCGAGACGTCGCTGCGCGGAAGGATCCAGCTGACCGTCCGCAAGGGGATGACGCTCAACTTCCCGCGCGCCGAAACCGCCACCGACTACATCGCGATGGCCATGGACCCGGACCTGTCGGTGGCGACGCGAGTCGCCATCCAGGAGATGATCGACTTCCTAGTCGCCGAGAAGGGCCTGACCAGGCACCAGGCCTATCAGCTCGTGAGCATCAGCGGCAATGTCGCGGTGACCCAGCTCGTGGACAAGCCGAATCTCGGCGTCCACGTGACGATGCCGAAACGGATCTTCAAAGCAAAGTAGCCGGGTGGAGACCGCTTTGCGGCTCCTCCTGGCGATTCGTCACTCCCTGGAAACGGCTGAGCTCTACCCAACAATGCCCGAATCGCGACGCCGCCGAAACCCGGGGAACGCCTGGCGCTCGATGTGCCACAATGGGGCCGCCCCATGGCACCGGGGAAGAGGAACAGGCCAATGATTGGGAAGCTTGGGATCTGTCTCGCGATTGGCGTCACGGTCCTGCTGACACTGGGGGCAACTCCATCGGCCGCGCCGCCGCGGCGGGTCAACGCTCCGTATTTCGCCGACGCCGTTCGCTTTCCGGAAGCAGCGGTCTTCTGGTTCGGCCAGGTGGACAGTCTCCAGAACTATACCGACGTCCGGGTCGCCTACACCAGCCAGGAACTGTGGGTCAGCCTGGAGATCTTCGACCAGTGGCTCTGGGAGGACGATGCGGCAACTCGCACGCCTGCGAGCCTGGAGCAGTGGGACGCGGCCACGCTGCTGCTGGATACGGGCGCGACGCCCGGCACGACGCCCTCGGCCAACGCGTACCGTTTCGTCGGCGAGTTGTCCTGGTGGAGGCCACGCACCGACTACCAGGCGGTGTACCGTGGCACGGGTGCGGGCTGGGCCCTGTCGTCGGCGACTCCGTTCACCACGGACGTCGGCTGGCGGGGAAACGCGCCGAATGACAATGTCGGGGATCAAGGCTGGGTGATCACGTTCCACATCCCGTTCTCGAGCCTCGGCCTCGCTGGGCCTCCCCCGACAGGAACGGTCTGGCGACTCGGCGTCCAGGTGCACGACAAGGACGCGAGCACTTCGCCGGCGGTGTCGACCGGGTACTGGCCCGACACCTACGTTCGCGACCAGCCGGTCACATGGGGACAGCTCGCCTTCGGACTGCGTTCCAATCCGATGTTTCCGGTCCCGCCCTCGGCGGTTACGTACACGATTAGGCACAAGCTGAACGGCGTAACCGTCAAGGACGCGATGGTCGGCGGCGGCGCGGTGTGCGGGTCCGGCATGTCGAACTTCTTCGCCCAGTGGGGCTCCGCGAACTACGCTCAATCCACGACGCTCGTGACGCAGAACCAGTCCGACGTTGCCGACTGGCCCTGCTTCTCGAAGATCTACCTGGATTTCCCGCTCAACAGCCTGCCAACGGGCAAACAGGTCGTCGGCGCGACCCTGACCCTCTACCAGTTCGGCGGCTCGGACCCCACGTCCGCGCAACCATCGCTCGTCCAGGTGCTGACGGTGGCCGACCCCTGGGACGAGAGCACGATCACCTGGAACAACGCGCCGATGGCTATGGAGAATGTCGGTCAGGGCTGGGTCGATCCGATTCTCACGATGCTGCCGTGGCCCGGAGCCGCCCGGAATTGGAACCTGACGTGGGCCCTGACAAACGCGTATAACGCCGGGCTGCCCACGCTGCGCCTGGTTCTCTACGAGGCGGACTCCGCTTACCACAGCGGCAAGTACTTCACGTCCTCGGATACCGGAGACTGGAACGCGGTCGGCCGGCCCACGCTGCAGGTCATCCTCGGTGACGCCGGCTCGGTTCCGCCGCTTGCTCCGAGCAACGTCCGCGTCATCAAGAAATGAGCCGAGGGGCGGAGGACCCTATTTCAACTCGAGCGCGTCGCGATCCGGGAGTTTCGGGAACGGCGCGTGCGGTTCCGCCTGGTACCAGTAGGCGACCGACGCGATGTCGTCCTGGAGCGGCAGGTAGCGGCCGTCCGACCTCCACCCGAGCGCCTGGATGGTGACGCGCAGATCGGTGTCGAAGCGCACCGGGTCGGTGATGTGCCACCGATACATCCCAAAACGCTGCTGCGAGCGGTAGAGGCCGTCCGGCCTGGTCACCTGCGAGAGGCCGACGTAGGCGGTGGTGAAGGTCTCGTACTGGTGGGTGTCCGGATTCTCGAAGTCGTACGACCCGCAGAAGTAGTCCTCCGTGCCGGTCCCGCAGATCGTCGGGAACTTCGTGTCCCCGTCGATGAAGAACTTGATCTCGCCCTCGCCCCACCAGCCGGTGTTGTGCACGCCCCAGGCGAGGTAGGTGCCCACGTAGTGGCCCCATCCCTTCACGCCGTCGAGGATCGTGTAGTCGGACTTGTATGGCAGCGGATTGGTGCGCCGGAACTGCGCGTGGAAATACCCCGCGTCCGCCGGCACCGACGCCAGCGTGTAGTCGATCTGGTAGTAGAGCACCATCTCCCTTGCGTCGAGGTTCTCCATCGTCAACTTCGCCGACTTGCGGAAGGGCATCTGCCAGTAGGCGTTGAGCGCGCTGCCCGGGTTGACGCAGACCGCGAGCGACGAGAGCCGGGCCGCGGTGCTCCATCCCGACGCGAAGAAGTCGCCGACGGGCACTTCGACGGACGGCTCCGTCTCGCCATCCCAGTAGATGCGGAGGATCGAGAAGCGCCAGTTGCCGGTCGGCGTCATCCAGATGTGCTGAATGGCGCCCTGCCCCTGGATCTCGCCGAGCACGAACGTCTCACCGGCCTTGATCCTGACCGACGGGGAGATCTTCCAGCCCTGGCCGAGCTCGCGGGCGGCCTTGGCCCCGGTCCCCTCGGTGGCCATCCCACCCTTGCCCTTCTCTCCGGTGAGGTTTTCCGGGCTGATCGAACGGGACTTGGCGTGCGACAGCCGCGACAGGTCGCCGAGACCGGTGACGACGCCGGCCTGCGGCGGAGGGTTCTGGCCGATCAGTGGCGTGGCGAGCAAACAGGCGGACGCGACGAGAATGGCGGCCCAGACCGAACGCTGTGTCATCGATGCCTCCTGCGGCCCGGAGCATAGCACGGAGGCAGCAGGGCTGGTGTACACGGGCTCAGGCGCTCCAGACCATCGATGACCCTTGCCCCCGGCTCCCGTCTGGGTCTGTACGAGATCGTGTCTCCGCTCGGCGCGGGCGGGATGGGCGAGGTCTACCGCGCGCGGGACCAGCGGCTGAAGCGCGACGTGGCCGTGAAGGTCCTTCGGCCCGCGGGCTCCGCGGACCCAGCCGCGCACGCGCGTCTCCTGGGCGTCTCGTCCTGCACGACAGGGATCAGGCGATAGAACTGTTCCCCGAGTCGAGCGTGCGCTTCTTCGAACTGGTCGAGAACTCGGAGATCGAGTTCACGAGGGCCGCCGACGGCACGGTGACGGGGTTCGTCGTCAACGGCAACCTGAAGATTGCGCGGCTGCCGGCCAAGGAGGCACGCTGATCGTCGAGCCTAGCAGGAGAGGCACATCGTCGTGCCGTGAAGCCAGCATGAGGGGCCCTGTTCGTGCGGGTCGCGGCGCAGGCGCTTGAGCGGCACGAACGGCCCGCGCATCAGGGCCTTCCCGAGCGCCTCATTCAGTCCTTCGTCCCTGAGCCCCACCGCCGAGCAGATGGCGACCATCGACAACATCCGCGCGTCGAACGACCCGTCGCTCACCTTCGTCGCCGCAACCATCAGGCCCTTGCCGATCGTCCCCATCTGCGGCATCGTGGCCGTCACCGGCATCACGATTCGCCCGCCGGTCACGATGGCGTCGAGCCACGCGTTGGGCGGCAGCGTCAGGCCGGCGTTGACGAGCACGGCGTCCAACTGGCCGTCCAGCGGCTCGGTGCCGTTGCCGTGGCGCACCTCGACGTTGGGCTCGGCGGACAGGTTTCGCGCCGCCTCTCGCGCCAGCGTCTCATCGACTTCGACGGCGCATACGTGACCGTCCGGGCCGACGGTCCGGGCGAGAAGCGCGGTGTAGTAGCCGAGACCGCATCCGATGTGCAGCACCCGCCCTCCGGGCTGAAGCGCGAGTGCGTCGATGCCCAAGGCCACGACGTTCGGCGACCCGTTGAAGAGTCGGCGCGCAGGATCGATGGCGACCGACACGTTGTGGCAGACGTGCTTCGGGTCGGCGTCCGGCGTCTCTCGCGGGCCGGTGAAGATGTCGCCTTCGCCCTGGATCAACCACGGCCCGGGCCTGAGGAATTGCTCGCGAGAAACGGTGGCCAGCGCCTCGACGAGTGCGGTGGTCCGCAGGTTGCAGCAGACCTGGATTTCTTCGGCGAGAAACCGCCGGCGGGTCGCGATGTCCATGATCGTCTCCGGTTCAGGATGAATTCTAGCGAGGCGGGCCTCGGACCGCCAAGCATGCCCGGCGACAACGCCCGCCTCGCTAGAACCAGAGACGCTGTTGGCCGGCCCCGCGAAACGCGGGG
>Ga0209048_10002901_pt1 | contig 16822 bp, 16 predicted proteins | sample FrelakmetCRP12CR_FD_187146 | JGI IMG/M metagenome (GOLD analysis project Ga0209048, IMG submission 187146) | Freshwater lake sediment microbial communities from the University of Notre Dame, USA, for methane emissions studies - CRP12 CR (SPAdes)... | ecosystem: Environmental > Aquatic >... | reverse complement strand
TTCGCCGAGGACCCCCAACAGCCCATCATGAGCCTTGAGATTGAGACCGATAGTGCTCCACATCTGCGTATAATCTTTTGCCACAGAATCCTCCTTCGAAAAAATAATTTGATTTCGTTGTACTTCGCACGAGATGATCGCTGTGATTGCCCAGAATCCCGGACGATAGCACCTCTGAAAATAACGTTTAACTGTCTACATTTTCCAATAGTTTGTTTCTATCGAAGGAGGACTATCATAGTCTGCGCCTATTCGATAATCCATTGAGATTCTATAGCGCTAAGACGAGGTTATTACCAAAGAGGGAAACTGAGCATTAGCAAGAAAAAGGCAGAGGGCATTTCCGTCTATTCTCATTATTTATGATACGACCGCATCAATGTGAATCAGTCGCAACGAACTCGATCACGAAAATGGGCGAACGCTTCCTCTAAGACCAAAAGTCAGAAGGATGGGGTATGATTCATACGACAAATCAATTGGGCAATCTTTCACACTTCCCTCGCTAGAAGTACAGCATTGGTTCCGCCGAAGGCGAAGGAGTTCGACATAATAGTCCTAATATTCCTGTCGGTTCTTCCTTCATTAGGGACATAATCGAGGTCGCACTCAGGATCCGGAATGCTCAAGTTTGCGGTAGGAGGTATTGCTTTATTCCTGATCGCGAGCAAGGAAATGACCAACTCGACCGCACCTCCAGCACCTATGAGATGCCCGTGCATCGACTTGGTCGAACTTACCGGGACTTTATAGGCCCTGTCGCCAAATGCCTTTTTTATGGCATTAGTCTCCACAACATCATTTGCCATAGTTGCAGTTCCATGTGCATTAATGTAATCCACCGAGTCGGGACCGATCCCCGCTTCATCAAGTGCCATTCGTATTGCCCGCACCTGCCCGTCGACCGCCGGCCCAGTTATATGATAAGCATCTGATGTAGAGCCATATCCGATCAACTCTCCATATATGGTTGCCCCACGTCGTTGCGCTCTCTCCATGTCCTCAAGGACCAATATGGCCGCTCCCTCTCCCAGTACAAAACCAGTCCTGTTTTTTGAGAAAGGCCTGCAAGAGGCGGCAGGGGCTTCGGGATCTTCCTTAGCAAGTACCCCCAGTGACTCCCAACTTTTGAAAGAAATATAGTTTATTATGCTCTCTGTTCCTCCGGCAATAGCGGTGTCAATAAAACCGTATTTGATCTGCCGGCAGGCCTCTCCGATCGCTGTGGAAGAGGATGAACAGGCTGTTGCGTAAGTCAAACAGGGACCTAACAAACCATAGTTAATCGAGATATGCGATGCTGGAGCATTGCTCATGATCTTTACAATAGAGAGAGGACTAACCCTCGACCTGTCCTCTTTGTATAGCTGCGTGCAAACATGATCCAGCGACTTTGCTCCGCCCATTCCTGTGCCGATGAATACGCCCGCACGTTCTTTCTCTTCATTGTCAAGGGTCAATCCGGAATCGCCCCACGCCTGTGAAGTCGCCGCCAGAGCCATCTTGCTGGTTCTATCAAGTGATACCATCCTCTTTGCAAAGTACACCATCGGGTCGAAGTCCACCTCTGCCGCAATCTTCACAGAAAGTTTCTCAGCATAGGCTGCAGACATCCGCTTAACGCCAGACTTTGCGGCCATTATGTTTGCGAAAAGCTCACCTATACTATTGCCCAATGGCGAAATAACTCCAAGTCCTGTAACGGCGACTCTTCTCATGCGCTTCTCCACCACCTAGGTGCTGCCGTGTTGTTCAGCTACCAGTTTGTCGACCATATTGACGACATCCTGAACGGTATCAATTTTTACCTCACTCTCGGGAATCTTTATTCTAAATTCATCCTCCAGGGAGAACAAAAACTCGATCTTATCGAGAGAGTCAATACCGAAGCTTTCCAATGTGGATTCCGGCGCAAGTAGATCTCTATTCAACTCGAGCTTATCTACAAATAATGCCTCGATTCTTTCTAGCGTAGTCATTTCTCCTCCTTATTATTCCATCAATGCATATTTCAGCATGGCAGACTACATACATAAGGCCTAAAGCGATAAAAAAGGCGCCGGTCCACTCGATGCTAGTCATACTTTACTTAACCACAAATGCAGCAAGCAATATCATAATCAATTCTTATCACTTCCTGGATGCCGTTTAGTGGAACTGCGATGGCCCTGGAATATGCATTAAAGCACAATCTGCAGCAGATAGATAAGAACGACGACAATTACTTGGAGTATTGCCCTGCGTCACCCCTCATCATATCACGCCGCTTCTCCCAGCGCTGGTTTTATGCTCGGTTGCTCCTCCATTGCCAGCCGCTGCTGCGCCACAATATTTCCGTCTTCATCCGATGTCTTTCGTGTCCTTTTTGATCTCCTTTTTTACCTCTCCAGCCGGAGTTGAGTCAATTGATGACTTATCCAAATCCGACATCGCTTTTTTGAATTCACGGATACTCTTGCCGATACCGGCACCGAGTTCGGGAAGTTTTTTAGGGCCAACAACAAGCAACGCAATGGCCAATATGACGATTAGATGCATAGGTTGAAATAACCCTTCAAGCATATCACTTTCCTCCTCTACACGTTAGTTGTCTATTTATTATACACCAACTTCCGTCACCAGTTAATCTTAACTTTAATCTGGTCTCATAGCCAAACTCCTTTTTAAAACTGCGCAACATCGCATACAATTTAGGCAATAAGGATAACAGGCAATGGACAGCGGGATGCATGGAAGAGAGAATTTTTTATAAGAGTCTTGCAAGCGCGGGAATATCATGAAAATCCGCGTTCATAGGCGTGCTGCTGGTTTTATTTGATCCCATTTCCCCCAGAAAGGTTCCTTGACGCCGTAACCAGCCAGCATTTATTATAGTCTTGCTGATGGCCTATCCAGGTTACAAGATTGAAATCTTTTAGCCGCAATAATGAACAACAAGCACTCAAGCCATCGGCTGAGGAGATGATATTGTTAGCAGTTATTATAAATGGTCCGGGCTATACAGGGCATATGCATCCGTGCGTGTAGCAGTCATAGTCGGAACGAGGCCTGAAGCCATAAAGATGGCTCCAGTCATTTATGAGCTTCGAAAACACCCCGGGCTTTTTGATGTAGTCATTATCTCCACGGCCCAGCACCGGGAAATGCTCGATCAGGCGCTTTCGCCCTTTGATATCTCGCCTGATCATGATCTCAACCTCATGTATCCGGGTCAGAGCTTATCACTTCTCACCTGTCGAGTCATAGACCACATGGATCTGGCCCTCGGCAAGATCAACCCTGAGATGGTTTTGGTCCAAGGAGACACGACGTCAGTCTTAGCCACAGCTCTGGCAGCCTTTTATCGGAAAATTCCCGTTGCTCACATCGAGGCCGGATTGAGAAGCTACGACTTGAAAAACCCCTTCCCCGAGGAGGCTAACCGTCGTCTCACTACAGTCCTAACAGAAATAAATTTCGCTCCTACACCCCTGTCCAGAACCATGCTGCTGAACGAGGGGATATCTGCGGAAAAGATTGTAGTATCCGGCAATACTGTGGTCGACTCCCTCCATTACATACTACAGAAGCCCTTTTTATGCGCCGGCACACCGCTGGAAGGCATTGATTTCGACAATTACCGGACCATTCTCGTCACCTGCCACCGCCGGGAATCGCTGGGGAAAGATCTTGAGGAGATTTTCTTTGCACTGATTGACCTAGTCAGGGAATTTTCGGATATCCGCATTGTATACCCGGTACATCTGAATCCGCAGGTGCAGAGTACTGCCAAGAGAATCCTATCGGACATCGAACGTATCCATCTTATCCCTCCCCTTGACTATCTGACTTTTGTCAATCTCATGAAGCGCTCCTACCTCATCCTGACTGATTCAGGGGGACTGCAGGAAGAGGCACCAACCCTCTCCAAGCCTGTTTTCGTACTGCGTCACCTAACTGAACGTCCCGAGGCATTCCAGAAGGGGTGCAGTAAGGTCATCGGCACAGCGCGTGAGGCGATTGTGCAAGAGACTTCGCACGCATTAAGGGACGCAACGTTTTACAGCACAGCCGCGTGTGCCGGCAACCCTTATGGTGATGGAGCGGCTTCTCCGAGAATTGTTGAAGCACTGGAGCGCTGGTCACGAGGGGTGCTCCCGCTTCTTGAACCAGAACGCGAATTCACCTGCCATATTGATAATGGCACAACATGAGCAAAGCAGCGAAGTCAGTGATCCTGTATCACAGATCCTATCGGAAAATATCCGGTTCGGCAGGGTTGTTCTTTCTCCAGTTTCTATTTATTGCACTTCCGCTGTCGTTAATCATTGCGCTTTTCTACCCCGAGATTACCCTTTTCGTATGCCGGATAGCTAAAGCCGCCTTGTCGACATGCTTTCCCGTTGACGCGGTGAAGATTATCGCAGCTCCTTACGTTATCGGAGAAATTTCCATAATTCATCTGCCCAGCCAATTTCCTTCAGTTCTCAACTCGTTAATCAATGCCATTGTGTGCCTGATACTTCTTGTTTGTTTGCCGAAGATAGAGATGGCAAAGCCCATTGTCACTTTTTGCATGGTAGTCGTATTCATCAACTTCGTCTCGTCGCTCTTTTTTCTCTTTTTTGCCTATCGCTTCCCTTATGAGCTCGCAGATTACTCGGTACTCTATATGAAACAGCAGATTGGCATCTGGTTTTTTGTCCCTGTTATCATGGGCTTTGCCATGCTGCCCTTGCCCTCAACCCTACTATCAAAAAGCATCACTATGCTCATCACCGTTTTCTATTCCCTCCTTTTTGGGACCGTCAGGTATGTCGTCTTTCTCTTTATCCTTTCAAAAGTGTCGATGCTCTACATGGCAATACTCTTTTTCGTGTTTGGACCTTTGGTTGATTTCATCTATATCGTTGGGATCTATAGTATCCATGCGATGCGACTGGCAGAAAAAATAAAGGGCGATTTTGGTTTCTGGAAATGGTCATACTGATACTCAAAGCTTATCTATTGGTCTTCATCGGGGTTATGGTGTTTTATTTTATCAGGCATTTTATCTTTACCCTAAACAGGCTCTTTTACGAACAGCGGATGTGCTATCAGGACATTATCGATTCCGATCTCAAAACAATATCGATCCTTATCCCTATGCACAACGAAGAAAAGGTTGCTACCAACATTTTGGATCTGCTTGTTGAATCCGATTACGACAAAGACAAGATCGAGGTCATCCCTATAAACGACTTTTCCGAAGACCGGACAAGGGAAATTATCGATGATTACGGCGAACGCTATCCCTTTATAAAACCACTTCACCGATGCAAGGGTGAGCGTGGCAAGCCTGCAGCTCTCAACGAGGCCCTTGCCGGGGCCACCGGAGAGATCATCATCGTCTTTGATGCCGATTATCTGCCGCCTAAAGGGATTCTTAAAAGCATCGCAGTCTGTTTCAATGACCCTGAGGTTGGAGCCGCAATGGGACGCGTCATTCCTGTAAACACCCGCAGAAATATTCTGACACGCCTCCTTGACCTCGAACGCACTGGAGGATATCAGGTAGACCAGCAGGCCCGTTACAATCTCAAGCTCATGCCGCAATATGGCGGGACTGTCGGCGGCTTCAGGAGAAAAGAGGTGATCCAACTTGGTGGCTTTAATCTCAGGATACTTGCTGAAGACACGGAGTTGACCTATCGGCTTTCTATTAATGGATGGAAGGTCATCTATGCAAACAGGGCCGAGTGTTATGAAGAAGTTCCCGAAACATGGAGTGTCCGGGCTCGTCAGATCCAGAGGTGGTCCCGGGGACATAATGAAGTCATGTTTGCGTATTTCTTTCCCCTGCTGAAATCGTCGCATCTTTCCTTTCGTGAGAAATTCGACGGGATATTTCTCCTCTTGGTTTATGTAGTCCCCGTCATCCTGCTTACAGGTCTCGTCGATTCTCTGGTCCTCTTTTTCTTGGGAGAAATGGAGATATTCTCGGGAATCTTCTTCCTCGTCTTCATCGGTGCCTACAACACCTTCGGCAATTTCGCCCCCTTCTATCAGGTCGGGACGGCTTGCATCCTCGATGGCGCCATACACCGCATTTTGCTTTTGCCTTTCCTAATTTTTAATTTCCTTTTCAATATGTGGTATATATCCAAAGGCTTCTTTGCTGCTGTCATCGACACGGTCACGCGGCGAAAGGCCGGATGGCATAAGACAGAACGTTTCAGGCAAGCTGGTTCAAAGGGGCATGTCTCATGATGTTGATCCTTGCCTTCATGCTGCTCTGCCTGTTGTTTTTCCTGCCCTTCGCGGCTGGCATCCGTGAGCTCAAGAGAAAACAAGACGATGCACCTCTATTCATCAATATGGACTATTGCAAGAATCCTCGCTACTTTGCAGTCTCGTTCAGGAACTTGCTGATAAAATCTATCAATGGCCGTTCTGAGGGCCTTCACGCTCTGCAACTGTCTAAACGTGAAACGGTACAGATTGCCAACAGTGCAAAGCATACTGACGGTGCGGTCCTTGAGAATGTTCTTTATATAATCAATGATCTTTCTTCAGGGGAAGATGTGGTATTCGAAAAGGAAGTCTATGTGCGGGGCAATGCCCATATCGGAGCGGGGAACCATTTGCAAGCCTTGGCCTGTGATGGAGATATTCATCTCCTCAGGGGAACAAGATTTTTCCGGTGGCTCGATGCGGAAGGCGGTATCCAAGTCGATGAAGAATGCGATCTTGGGGTCAGCGCTACCTGCGCAGGGAAACTCGACTTAGCCCCCAGATGCTCCTTTATTCGTCTCTATGGATTCCCTGTCTCCACTTGTCGCGGCTCTATCGCGGGTAAAGAAGACTGTTTAGCCGGCACCGGGGACATCGCTGTCTTTGAGAGTGAGTCTACTGAACGGAACATCTCTAAGCTTGATCCCTATTCTATAAAACATTGCAGTATTATTACGAACACTACGCTCACGATCGGGGACCATTCTATCATTGGCGGGCATGTCAAGTCCCACAAGAAACTCATCATCGGGGCCTCAGTCACCATCTTGGGAAACCTCTTTGCCGAAGGAGACATTGAAATTGGGCTGCAAAGCCGCGTCCTAGGCACCGTGTTCTCCCAGGGGTGCATTACCCTCAAACAAGGAGCAATAATTGGCACAAGAGACCGGATTAAGTCCGTCATTGGCAAAAAAGGGATCTTTCTCGACAATGGGGTGCGGGTGTACGGCTACGTCGCAACGGAGGGAAAAGGCGCAGCACTATGAAGAAGATCCTGATGGCAGCGATAATCATCTCTATAGCGGTACTGCTTTTCCTTTACGCTGTTCCGATTATTCAAAAGCAGCGGTTACTGTCAACTGGAAACGAGATTAGAATATTGCTCGTTTATCACCCCGATTATCTTAAGGAAGCCCCTCATATACTTGCTGCCTATGAGAGCGTCCTTCAGGAAGAAGGCGTCCCCTACGAGAGTTTGGACGTCTATCAGCTCATATCGATAAAGGCCGGGGAGGCTGCCAAGAGAGTTCCGGCAATTATTCTGCCCGACACCATCCTGCAGGGTGTCCCTCCCGAATTCAGTGAATGGACAAAGCAATACCTCTCACAGGGCGGAAACGTGGCGATCATCTACGATGCCGGCACCAAACATCAGAAGGGATATTACTTGCAACGGGCGGCTTTCACGGACCTTGCGGGCATTAATTACATGACCTTCGACACCGAAGGTGGCAAGGCCTTGGATCGCGGCCACATCAGATTCACCTCCGAGGAGAGTCGTATTTTCTTTCAATTCCCTCTGGGCAAGACAATAGACCGGCTTACCATCAGCGGATACGGGTACGGGGCACTCGATTACCCAATCGCCAGAAACGAATCTATCCGGGACTTGCCCGAAAAAAACATTTATGCCTATGCGGTTACGGCTGCAAACCGGAAATTTCCAGCTATCCTTCTCTCAGATTATGCTCAGGGCAAAGTGCTTTATATCGACTTACCCATCGGTCGCATGAAGGCGGACTCAGCCGACGATCTGCCCCTGCGGGCGATTCTGCGGACGTTCCTGTTCGATGTCCTCGGGATCCCCCATATCATGAATGTAGAATCTGGCCGCGGCGGTGTCGTCATAAACTGGCACATCGATTCGGCTGTGGAATATAACACACTGCCCCAGATGCAGCAAATGGCGCTGCTCCGGAAGAATATTGCGTCATCTTTCGATATTACCGCAGGAGATTTTCGCGACAATCCCGGAGACGGATTAGGCTTTGACGCCTGTGGCAAGGGAAGACCCCTGGCGGAAATGATGAAAGAATACGGATCCATAGGTTCCCACGGTGGTTGGGGACACAATTGGTTCGCCAAAAATATCGAAGATGGCATCTTCAAAGAAAAAGAGATTCGTGAGAATATCGTAAAAAATAACAAGTGCCTCGAAACGATTACCGGGTATAAGATCGCGGAATATGCTGCGCCAGTTGGTGTCCATCCGCAGCCCGTAACGACGCGGATACTCGAGGATCTGGGGATTGTCGCTTATTACTACACCGGGGATACGGGCAGCGGACCAAACAGAACCTTCTACGCCGGCAAAATGGTCTCCGAAAAGGTCATTGCCTTCCCGATAATGCCGTTTGGCCGGAGCGCATCACTCTATGAAATGAATGTCCTCGACAAAAAGAAGGACGGCAATGTCAGTGAATGGTTATCTGACATACTCGCTTACGCTGCGCGCAACAGGACAATTCGACTAGTCTACTCGCACCCTTACGATATCAAACATTACCCGGGTGCGGTGAAGGCGTTTATGGACAAGGTTGAGGCGATGCAACAGGACAAAGAAATTGCCGTGCGTTCCATGAGCGATTTCGCACACTTCTTTTTGCGTTTTCTGAAAACAACCTACACATTCCACAGGAAAGGCAATGGGCTGAGTGTTACACTCACGAATCCGGAAGGGCTTGTCGGAATCTCGGTGGCAATCCCCAAAAAACTTTACAATCCTCCTGCAGAAAGAGAGTATACAATAACAGAGGATGGGGAATATTTTTATGTTACTATTTCCGCTAATGATACGAAACTGTCTTTTTTGTGCGCTCGTCGTTAGCGCATTAATTTGCAGCCTTAGCTTCAGCCTAACCGAAGCTGCAGAGAACCCTGCACGTGCACTCATGAAATTGTACGGGAACGATACCGAGGAGCATAGTGTCATCATTCCCTATACAGTTTCGATTCTTGCTATGAATGAACTCGAAGAGGGTCGTAATTTTCCGCTGGTAAAGCGATTCATCATCTGGTATTTCGGTGCGCTCAATTATGGGGACAAAGACGGCCTGACTGGTACGATTTATGACTTCAGGGTATCTAAAAAGGGGCGTCTCGTGCCGACCGGAGATTATGACTCTGTTGACGGATATGCCGGTTCATTTCTTCATCTTTTGCGGCTGTATTACGAGAAAACCGGCGACAAGGCATTACTTGTGAAATACTGGTCCAAGATCGAAGATATTGTCTATCTGATTGCCTATCTGCAGGATACGGATGGTCTCACGCGTGCCACAGCGAAAGCGCCGGTAAAGTACCTGATGGACAATGCGGAGTCTTACGCTGGCGTGTCGGCGTTTATTGCACTTAGTGAGGCAGTCGGAAAGGGCAAAAACCAATACTATGATGACGTTCGAACAGCTATCAGGACCGGCATTCAAGAACATTTCTTTGATGCCAAGCGGGGTAATTACTTTTGGGCGCTCATGGGTAATGAGCGGTTTATCTCGAATTGGAACGTGCTCTATCCCGATGCATACGCACACGTTGTCCTCTTTGCTTATGATCGCTCGCTTTTCGAGGGGTTTACTGAGAGGATGAATGCAGTCTGGAGTATCATCGTTTCTTTCAAGGGTGAAGACTTTTCAAATCCCCCTATCGAACAACGTATTGTTTTTCGCATGGCATTCCGCCAGATGGGGCTGAGGAGATAACCAGTCATGGAAACTTCACGCACTTTCTGTTCACTGCTTCAAATGATTGGCATCGGCTTTGTGGCTCTGTTTGTTGCGTGTTGCCTGTTCAGCAATGCGGAGGCTGAGAACGAACGTCTGAAACGTGCGATTGAAGATGCCAGACGTTCTGGTGCGGTCGAGATTGCTCCGCAGACAACCGAGGCAACTGAGCTGGGAACTCCGTCAGAGGCGGGAGAAACACAACCAAATCGCACAATAGATGAGGCTGGAGGTTTGGGTGCAGTCGAGATTGAGCAACAGACAGCTAAAACAGCGCCAGAACAGCAAGTCATGCCGCCTGAGCGCAAAAACCGCTTAGAACTCTCGGCATCATACGAATACCTTCATCCTCATGGGGACTACGGTGATTGGCAAAACGTGACAACAACCTTTTTCCGCAAAGAACGGCCTGATTTTACATGGTTTGTTCAGCTCGGTGCCTTTGCTCGGGAAGAGGGAAACGGCGGACTCACTGCTGCCGGTGCATATAAGGACTGGAATGAATCGTTTTTCACTTACACAGCATTGTCAGCAGGGACAAATTCCTTATATCTCCCCCAGCTTAGGATCGATCATGATTTCAATTTAAAAATCGGCCCTGAGAAGAATTTCATCTGGGTCGCCGGCGCCACATATATTCAATATTTCAATACTCACAGAGATACCATACTTTCCACAGGACTTACAGCACACTTCAGAAAATGGGTGGCGGAATACCGGATTTTCAGAAACCTGAGTGATCCAGGCTCTATTGTTTCGTACTCGCACCTCTTCGCTCTTGGGTATGGACAGGATGGATGGCAGTGGACAAACGCAACGTTCTCATTTGGGAAGCAGGCTTATCTGGCCACAGCACTTGCAGCGCCTGAAGCGGTAAACCATAATTCCGTGCAGACCACGCTGAGTCACCGAAGGTGGGTGGGCAAGGACTATGGGGTCTTCGGAGAAATAAGCTTCTTCACCCTTAGCCATTCTTATCAAAAGACGGGACTATCACTCGGTATCTTCAGGGAGTTCTAATCACTCAGCCCTTCCCATTACCGCTATTCATGATGTGCGGTATAGCTGTCGAGAATCTGTTTTAATTGTCCATTGATGGTTCTAGTCTGATTTATGAGAGCCTGGACATCCCCTTGTCCATCCAGGATTACGACAGATGACCTCTTCAAATTGCTATCGATCTCATCAGACAACTCCCGCATGGAATCGATATTCGAGGCGAGGATGTTCTTAAGCCGGTTGACCGCTTCAGCAAGGTCCTTTCCTTCATCGTGTTTGCGCAGTTTGATGTTGAAGTCCAGATCGCCGAGTGCCATCTTGTCGATAGTACGCTCGAACCGGTAAAGCGGCCCCGCAACCCGATGGGTTAGAACTGCCCAAATAACCGCCCCAATAATGCCCCCAGAGATGATTGACATCCAGTACGTCCTGAGCATCTCCGCCAGGCATAGGGAAGGAGTCTTGCCCGAGGAAAAGCAATTCATGGTAACCCTAAGTTCAGAGCAAAAGGTGAATATAGCGGTAAGAAGAATACTACCAATGATGACAAGGGCAAATAAACTGAGTATATATCTGCCCTGGAATTCCCTTTTAATGAAATAATTTCTCCGTTTCCACTTCCTCTCCATGATAATCCCCCGTTATAGTCTTGCCCGACAATCGATCATCTCCTTTAACCCATTCGGCAATATTAACACACTCGTTCTTATCGCATGAAAAATATCTCGGATTGCAGTGTGGTTATTGTATCACAATCAATACCTGTTGTATTGACGACACCTTCAGATCATAATACTATGCGACTGGCGCACGAGCTTGAATGGAGGAAGAAGGATCTCCTAAAATATTTCTCCATATGAGCATAGTAAGAGCAATATGTGATTTTTACTGATAATCATCGACGCCGCGGGCATCAGAAATATGGTGGTTTCCTTCCTCTATACATACCCGCATTGTCGGGTGCTTCCGCGTAACATACAGCAATCTGCATCGCTGAGAAATGAGGAGTTCACGCGACGGTGCACGGCTGTAAAGAATTTATGAGGGTGTTTGTTATCGGACGAAATACCGAGCAACGAGGAACTCAAGGGAGTGTGGGCCTTTCCATTTTTGACAGTATCGTCCTAATTTATAGAGGAAAAGAAGGCCGAGCTCCCAAGTTTAATCTTAACCGATCGATAATTAAGACTCAAGCTATCAGTGGTCCAATTTCCATAGCTTCAATGCTTGACCCATCATTAGGCTACAGGCATTGCAGCCTAACCAATGTTTATTTTATATGTACCTCTATTTCAGCTCGGCAATGCATCTCGACCGGATGGGGGCCTTCTCCATCACCCGCCCTAGTCGCTGATCACCGGACCGTTCGCCTAAGGTTATCTCTTTCACCAACTGACTATCGATTCCAGTTAGAGTTAGCGCAATATAGGCCAGGCAGCTTTCTATCTGGTGCGGGAGAATGTAATAATAAACGGTAGGCAACGACGCCGTTGTACTCGGCAGAGCAGAGTCTACCTCCTCTGGGACCTCTATTTCTATCCAGATATGCGACATCTTCATCGGCTTGATTCGGATTAGACCCTCAAGAGTGCCCTTCTCGTAATCCTGCACCATGAGGAGAAGCGTCGCCATGCCGTTCTCACGGATCCCGAACGTTATACTCAGACGGAACGATCTGCCGCGCCACCACAGGGTCTACAGGAAATTCAGCAAAAAGCTCCTGGAGTTAACCATGTCCAAGGTATGGTTACAGCCAACTGTAGCTAAGCTTAGAAAGGCCAGATATATATAGAGGATCATATTTGTCTTTTTGCATGTTATGATTCTCTTTAAGTAAGCGTCCCCCCACTCCAGACAATTATCCCTAAGTTCATGGTCTGTTCCTGCACGCAACCCGAACAAATCCTCTATAAATAGTTTTCCAAATGAATGCTAATCCATTCGTCGCCATAGTAGCCGTAATGACTCTCTATCTTCTTGCTCTGCAGGTCCAGTAATGAAACCGAACCGAGTATGGCTACTTTCCTGATATCGTCGCTATTTTTATTGTAGTAGCTTGGGAAATCGCCGTAAGGAGCAAGAAAGTCAACGGTTTCTTTAGCCCTGGCACTTAACTGCGAGATGCTTAACGACTTGTCCTCAATAATCTCTTTAAGACGTTTGTTTAATTCGTCATACCGCCATTGGATATCATCCCAGTTCCCCTGAGCTACCATATTGCTGATCTTTGCCATCGAACACAGTCTCATCTCTGGTATCACATAATGGTTTGTTGTCATAACAAGATTTGGATGGGCGTATCGTATCGGGGCAAAATAATAGGCCATCGGGCAATTGTTATCTGTGCTCATCTTGTCCAAGAAACTATCCGGTCTGAAATCCTCCTCATTATACGTGTAGGTGTAAGGTTCGGCAGACAAATACCCGTATTGCAGCGGGTTATTTTTAAAATCAGCAAATAGACTCTGGTTAAATTTCGACACGTATTGTTCAGGATAAACGTATTCGTTCACTTTTCCGTTCCATCTAACCATCAAGCCACGTTGTATGGGAGCAGACGGATTATTCAGAAGGGCCTGCACCGGCTGCAATATGCCACCCTGCAGAAAATCAGGAGGATATGAAAGAAAGTCTATGTTTTCTGTAGTTTCGCCTGCCTCCACTATGCATGCCATATCGGTTGTGCCGTCTGCCAAAATGTAGTTCCAAGACACGCCCCTTTGAGCATTCACTATGATGTCAACGGCCTTAGCGCAGTTGCCGCCGTTTTGTATCGCATGCCGATTTAGAAGCAGCGAATTCAGGCCGGGTTGGCTTGGGTTACAGTTGCCGGACGGGGACATATCCACTCCAATACCTACACCATTGATATTCATTGCGGTAATGGAACCTATTATCCCGGGTGCTGTCATACTGACGAATGGAAGGCCGCTGTCAGGTTTGCAGACGATCATTGTGGCGGTGTCCTGAAAGACCCCCGCAGTAGGAAACATAAAATCTCTACCCATGTAATGATAAGGCTTGTCTTGGGAGTCTTTTCCAAAAAAAGAAAAACCATTACACATTAAAGGAATTCTGAAGTGCTTTGGCTTCAGCTCGATGGGAAAGAGCTTTTTGATCGGAGTCTTCAGAGTGTAAATAAACGAAAGCACGGCGTCGAACCCGACATTGAGAATCCAAAGGTTGTTTCTGGTCACTTTAGTGGACGGGTTGGCAGTTCTGCAGCCCTCCAGCATGCCTTCCAATTCCTCTTTGTACTGTTGGGGGACATCAGGGTAGATATTGCCGGAGAGCAAGACGATTACGTCGTCAAGGATAGCCCCTAGTACTTTAGCAATATCGTCCGGCACATCCGGATTGATGAAATCAATCAACGCTTTTTCGTTGAATTCGGTACACATTCTTTCAATGGTCACCTCTGCCATTATACCCATCAGATATCCCATGTCATAAGGTGCCCCTTCGACATAGTAAGCCTTCTTAGGCACACCTGTAATGCCAATTGTTGCGCTGTGAGTGGCGATTATCCCAATCTTTCCATTAGTTGATGAAAATATGCCGCTATTTCCGTTTACGGCGAAGCCATCTTTCTTGAATGCACCAATCAAAGAATCAATGCGGTCCTGCGTCGTCATTTTAATCTCCTGCCACCAGTCTTAATGCCTTAAATCTTCGCCTTTGGGATGATTATTCAAACGGTTATGCAAATACCTCGCAGACTAACATGGGCCAGAGTCCAACGCTACCACTCTGTCATATGCAGGAGGCCGACTTAGCCAGCAAGATTGTTACTGACAATCAATGTCAATTACTGTCGGATCCATTTTGGCATCATGGAATAGAGACGGTAATCAAATCTCATTTATCACATCCCTATCAGGCTTACCCCAAAACTTCAAAGTAACCTTGTGTATGCCACGACCATCATCGTATTCATCGACTACATAAGTAGGTTCGTTATTCTGACACCATGCTCCACAATTTGCATAAATGGCATAAGGGGGCTCCTGAGGCCCCGGCGAAACTACAGGGTTTATCAGACCCAATTTTTGATTTTCTTTCTTATGGGTGTGCCCAAAAATGACCACTTTGTAATTTTTCCCCCGGACGACGTGTCCCGTTGCTATTTGATCCGCAACTCCCTCAAGACCTACTGCCTCCCTCCACACTGAACGGACGCCACCTAGCAGGCCGTGTTTTCTAATCCAATCAATACCCACTTTACCATACTGTCTTCTCACCTCTGCTAGTGTAATGACTCCACTGCCAACAGTTGTGATGGGCGTACTATCGTCCACATTGCCCAATTCTACCTCCAAATAACTCAAGGGGGCGTTTACGAGAGGGTCAGCTATGAATCCCTTAGCATCCACGTTGTATTGTCCAGTGGAGGGAAATCGCATATCAAAATCTGCGTTGATGTAAAAGTGCTGTTTTCTCTCGGCGACAGTCGCGGCAAGACGAGAAATGTAATGACCTATGGGAAGTTCGTGATTCGGGTCGACGGCGTTATACATGGTATATTGATGACCATGTTCCGCATAAAGGCCATCACGCGTTTCATAAACGTCTTGAAATTTGATTCCGGCTAATGCGATCGATCTAAAATTGTCGAACTGAGCTTCCATTAAGGTCATATCATGGTTCCCGACAATGTAGATGACTTGCTTCCGTTTAGCCAGTTCCCGCAGGTTTGTCATGATGCCAATGATATGAGCTGCATTTGCTATTTTGTCGTATTTGGGTGGCTGTACCTCAATTGGGTACACCCAGCCATCCATAAGATCACCTAAAAGTATTACTTCCTGCACTGTATTGTCGCCAATCAACTCTTGCAGAAAATCCTTAAACTGCAGCGCTTGGGCATCGCTGAACCAATCATAAGAACCCTGCTGACTCCCGAAGCTCAATCCAGGACTCATGTGCACATCGCTGACAAACACTCTCTTGGCTGACATGAATTCCCCCTATCCCACACTTTTTTAGAAGAGACATTTGCTACGCTCAGTATATATTGTTCCGTAGAAACACTAAAAACACAAATAATGATCTGCACGAGTGCTGCCCATAGGGGGGGTGGTCTTTCTCGAAGAAGTAAGGTCTGCCCGGGTGAAAGTTTTCAGACAGCATGTTTGGCACGACATGATATAATCCCATCTGCACCTGATGATCGACACCGCTGGTAATGCTGTTATACCGTCAGTTTCCAAAAATAAATATCAGAATCAGACTCTAGGCTCCCGCTTATACTCATCACCGCAGAGACACGGTTCATTACACAAGCCTTCTGCCTGAAGTCCGGACCGACTCCCTTTTACTGAAAATATTGCCTGCACCTGATATCCAGTACCAGCAATTCGGTGATAACCAAAATAACCTATCAGGACGCTGCTGTCGATTGCTTCCTTGTAAAGCATAGCGATCTGCATCGATGAGAAATAAAGCCTTCGCCAAGAAGTTATCGATGTGGGCGATTATTTACTATCGCTCATTCCACTTAGAAATCATGCACCCGGAAATTTCGATACTCACGCTCGGCTGCTCACAGAAGTCATTTCGCAAAGGTATCCTTAATGAACTGAAGGATACGAGCAGAAAGCATCGGGGGTCATTTAAACTCTCCACCAAGAAAAACGTGGCGGGTGACTCACTTCGACCGATTATTTCGGACCTAGTCGAGATATCAGCACGTCAAATCTGTCACAAACTTTCCACCTCTTTTGATGGGAATCAAAGCGGTGAGATTTATGAATGAAATCGACTATTCTGCATAGCCTCCGCTACTATCCGGAATTCGGCAATCACTTTTTCTTGTTGCTCATGACCCATGGTACCGCATCGGGATAGAAAAG
>Ga0209048_10002900_pt1 | contig 16826 bp, 14 predicted proteins | sample FrelakmetCRP12CR_FD_187146 | JGI IMG/M metagenome (GOLD analysis project Ga0209048, IMG submission 187146) | Freshwater lake sediment microbial communities from the University of Notre Dame, USA, for methane emissions studies - CRP12 CR (SPAdes)... | ecosystem: Environmental > Aquatic >... | reverse complement strand
GTACCGGCGTTGCCAGAGCGCCTCTCCGCAAGGGCGAGAAACTGCTCGACAAAATCGAGGCGCAGCTGGCCGAAATCAAGAAAGCGCCCGGGCTTGTTCGTTCATTCTTCATGGCGCCAAGTGTAGCCTATATTACCGACTGGTGAGTAAGCGTCGAAGTCGGGCGACCGGATCGGATGGTTAACCCTGCGCTACTGATGCAGCGCTTCCCCGTGCAGAGCGATGTCTAGACCTTCGCGCTCCTCTTCGGAGTCGACCCGCAACGCAGTCAGGAGAGAGACGATCTTCAGCACGACAAATGTGCCTATCGCGCACCAGGCGATGGTCACGCCGACGCCGATCGCCTGCACGACAAATTGATGCGGATTGCCTTCGAGCAGGCCCGAGACGCCGGGGTCGGAAGCGGAGGCCGTGATTTCGCGCGTCGCGAACACGCCCGCGAGCAAGGTTCCGAGAATGCCGCCGACGCCATGCACGCCGAACACGTCGAGCGAGTCGTCGTAACGGAATTTATGTTTCGCGACAGTGCAGAACCAATAGCAGACGCCGCCGGCGAGCAGACCGATAACCACGCCGTGCCACGGCAGAATATATCCGGACGCCGGCGTGATCGTGCCGAGTCCCGCGACTGCGCCGGAAACGACGCCGAGCACAGAGGGCTTGCCGCGCTGAATCCATTCGAGACCGCTCCACACCAGCGCGCCCGCACAGGCGGCGAGATGCGTCGCGACAATGGCGAAGACGGCGCGCGAATTGGCGCCGAGCGCAGACCCGCCGTTGAAGCCGAACCAGCCAACCCACAGAAGTCCGGTCCCGATCACCGCAAGCGAGAGATCGAAGGGCGAAAGATTTTCGCGTCCAAAGCCGGTGCGGTTGCCGAGGACCAACGCCGCGACAAGGCCTGCTATTCCCGCATTGATGTGAACGACGGTTCCGCCGGCGAAATCGAGAAGACCCATCGTTTGCAGGAAGCCGCCGCCCCAGACCCAATGGGCGGAGGGAACATAAACGACGAAGAGCCACAACACGCAAAACAGCATGAAGGCCGAAAACCTCATGCGTTCCGCCACCGAGCCGGCGACGAGTGCGCAAGTGATGACGGCGAAGGTCATCTGAAAGATCATGAACAGGATTTCAGGGATGGTTTTCGCGAGCGGGCTGACTGTGTTGATCCCGACATCCGCGAGCAGCGCGCGCGACAGCGAACCGATGTACGGGTTGTCGCCGGTGAAAGCGAGGCTGTACGCGACGCCGACCCAAAGGAGCGATACGACCGCGGTGGCGATGAGGCTTTGCGCCATTGTGGCGAGCACGTTTTTCTTGCGCACCATGCCTGCATAAAAGAGCGCTAGTCCTGGCAGCGTCATCATCAAAACAAGGGCTGTCGCGAAGACCATGAAGGCCGTGTCGGCGCCGTCGACGTGAAGTTGCTCCTGCGCCAAAGCGGGGCTGACGAAAAGCGTCGCGCACAAAAGCGCAGCGAAGACCGCGATGGATTTCGGCATGTGTCTAACTCGCGTTTGGGGAAGTATGCGTGGGGATCAGAGCGCGTCGTCGCCGGTCTCGCCGGTGCGTATGCGCACCGTCCGTTCGAGCGGCGAAACGAAAATCTTTCCGTCGCCGATATGTCCGGTGCGCGCAATTTTCTGGATGGTCTCCACCGCCGCATCGACTAGCCCGTCGGCGACGGCGAGGTCGATTTTTATTTTTGGCAGGAATGCGACGACATATTCGGCACCGCGGTAAATCTCCGCATGGCCCTTTTGCCGGCCGTAACCCTTCACCTCAGTCGAAGTCATTCCGTGCACGCCGATAGAGGTGAGCGCCTCGCGCACTTCGTCGAGTTTGAAAGGTTTTATAATTGCGGTGACCAATTTCATTCATTTCCTCGCTGTTGCACTCGGAGTTTGCCGCTTCGCACGGCAAACGCCCGATCATTAAGCAACTCTTGTGCCGCACTGCCGGAATTTTCGACAATTATTCGTATTCTTGGCTGTGAAAATTGTGGGAGAGCCGAAAGGAGGCTAATCAATAGGTGCAATTGCGCCAATATTCATCCACATTGCTTAAATTTCAATCATCACAGGGTGAACATGGCGGCGCCACATCTCCGCCGTTCAGCTTCCGTTCACTCGTAATGTCGGCTAATGCCTTGTTCCGGTGCGAAGGCAGCGACTCGAAGGCTCCAAGATGCGACCCATACTCAAATATGCGATCTTCACGGTTCTCGCTCTTTGCGCCTCCTTGGCGTTGGGAGGCCGCGCGTCCGCCGCCGAAAAGCGCGTCGCGCTGGTGATCGGCAATGGGGCCTATGAGTCAAGGCCGCTTGAGACCGCCGCGAATGATGCGGGACTCGTCGCGCAGACGCTTCAGGCCGCCGGTTTCGACGTGACCGGCGCGCGCGATCTCGATGAAGACTCTCTGCGTCACGCCTTACGCGATTTCGCTGACAAAGTCTCGGCTTCAGGACCGGATACGGTCGCGTTCGTTTATTTCGCTGGATATGGGCTGCAGCTCGAAGGCGAAAACTATCTCATCCCCATCGGCGCCAATATCGCGCGCGACGCGGATATTCCGTCCAGGGCGACGCGCGTTTCCGATTATGTGAAGGCGTTGGCGGCGTCGGGCCTCAAAACGGGGGTTGTGGTCCTCGACGCGGCGCGGGCGAATCCCTTTACGCTCTCCGGCGCGCCGCTGGCGAGCGGCCTTGCCTTGCAGGAGCCTGGTCCGCGCATGATCCTGGCTTTCAACACGGCGCCGGGCACGATTGCGCGTGTGGAAAAAGGCCCCTATGGCGCCTATGCGCATGCGCTTTCCGAAATGATCCGCGAAGGCGGATTGCCCGTGAAGGGCGTGTTCGACAACGTCCGCCTCCGCGTCAACGAGACAACGAAAGGCGCAGAGATTCCATGGAATTCGCCGGGCGCCGAAGCGTCGCTCGTATTTTTCGAGCGGTCCGCCAACGCTCCGCCCGCGCCGGATCAGACCGGCTCGGTCAACAAGCCAATCGCAGAACTCGGCCCCAAAGACGGCTACGCCGCCGCGATTCAGCGCGATACTCTGCAAGGCTATGAGGACTACGTCGCATCCTATCCGCACGACCCGTCCGCCAAACGCGTCAGGGCGCTGGCGGCCGTGCGCCGTGAAGCGATGACATGGCGGCGCACGCGCATCGCCGACTCGCCGAACGCCTATTGGTCCTACCTTCGGCGCTATCCGCGCGGACCTCACGTCGGAGACGCGCGCCGGCGACTGGCGCAGCTCGCCGCAGCCTACGATCCGCCTCCAAGCTTCGAGATGATCGACTATGACGTGCCGCCTCCGCCGGAAGACGAGATCATTTACGTCGATCGTCCCGTAGTGGTCTTCGACGATCCCGTATTCGGCTTTGTTCCGCCTCCGCCGCCGCCGGTCTATTTCCTGCCGCCTCCGCCTCCGGACTTCGTCGTGTTGGCGCCGCCGGTGATCATCGCGGAGCCTTACGCTCTGCCCGTGCCGGTCTTCGTTCCGATTCCGGTTTGGCAGCAGCCGCCGCCCTATATCGCGCCGCCCCCGAACAATGTGATCTTCGCGAATATCCACAATCAGGTGATTGTCGATAATTCGACCAATAATTTCGTTGTGAAGGACACGGGCGGCCAGCTTCTTTCATCCGGCGCGCTGAAAGCCGCGGGCGTCGGCGCGGCTGCTTTGGCGGTTGGCGCGGCTCTGCCGGCCTTCGTCGCAAAGAAAGCGGCCGGGACGCCGCCGGGAGCAGGGGCCGTCAATCCGGCCGCGCTGCAAGGCGCCCCAGGCGCGCAAACTCTCGCACCCGGCGCGGCTGCGCCTCCCGGACAGGTTCCGGCGGGCGCGGCTCCTTTAGGAGCGAAGACGCCGATCGCGCCAGGCGCAAATCCGGCGGCGACGCTCCATACTCTTCCGAATGCGTCGCCTTTACCGACGCCCGACAAGACATTGGGCGGCAAGACGCCAGCCGGACCAGCGACCCCGGGAGCTCCGGCCAGCGTAGTGCCAGGAGCAAATCCGTCCGCGACGTTGCATACGGCGCCGAATGCTGCGCCTCTGCCGACGCCCGGCGCTCAGCCGCTCAACAAGACATTGAGCGGCAAGCCTCCGGCGGGCGGCGCGCCCGGCGGGGCCCCTGCTTTGGGCCATGTCCCGAGGAATGTCTCCCCACTCGGCGGGAGTGCGCCTCCCGGGAACGGACCAGCGACAACTCACCTAGCGCCGGATAGCCCGCCGCGCCATTTGGCGCCGCCGGTGACGCATTCGCCGGCGCCAATGGTTCATCGCCCGCCCCCGCCGCCGCCCACGGCAGCAATTCACCAGCCGCCGCCGCAGTTCCGGCAAGGGCCGCCCCCCGGCATGGGAATGCCGCAGCCGCAAATGCGCGCGCCGCCTCCCGCCGCGATGCACGCGCCCGCCCCGGCGTTCCGCGCTCCACCAGCTCCAGCGGCGGCTCGCGCGCCGGCGCCCGCGCCCGCCAAGCACTGCACAATTGTGAACGGCGCCCCCGTCTGCAAATGACGTCACAGGCCGGCGACGTCGCCAATCGTCGCCGGCTGATTTTCAGCCATTGGGCAAACGCAGCATCTTCACCGCTTTGCCGCGCTTCAGCGGCGGGGTGCTCGCTTCGCGTATGAGCAGGGCCTGCGATTGCGCAAGCTCGGTGAGGAGCGAGGAATCCTGCATCGGCTGCGGCGTCACGACGAATCGTCCTTCCGCGTCTTTTGAGAGCGTTGCGCGCATATAGTCGCGCCGGCCCTTATTCGCTGGTAAATCGCTGCCTGCGATTGCCGCTTCACTCCGGTCCGCTCCGGCGCGCTCGTCTCCCTGCAGGGCACGAACCAAGGGCGCCAGAAAGACAAGCGCGCAAACAATCGAGGCGACCGGATTTCCCGGCAGGCCTAGGATGCGCATCTCGCGTAGGCGTCCGTGAATGAGAGGCTTTCCGGGCCGCATGGCGATCCGCCAGAAATCCAGCGTCATGCCCTGTCGTGCGAGCGCCGGACGCAGAAGATCGTGGTCGCCGACGGAGGCGCCGCCAAGCGTCACCAGAACATCAGCGCCTTTCTCGCGCGCGAGCGCGAAGCCCTTTTCAAGCTCCGTTATGTCGTCGCGGAAAATACCGAGATCGAAAACTTCGCCTCCCGCGTCTTCAACGATCGCGCCTACCGCATAGCTGTTGCACGCGATTATTTGCGAAGGTTCGGGAATGGCGCCCGGCGGCGCGAGTTCATCGCCGGAAGCGAGGATGGCGACGCGGGGCTTCCTCACAACCGGAAGCCTCGCATGATTCATCGCAGCGGCGAGCGCGAGCTCGCTGGGTCCGATGCGCGTTCCGGCTTCGAGCGCAACGGCGCCTTCGAAAAAATCGAGACCGGCCGTACGAATATGGCGGCCCGCGACAGGCGCCTCCTTCGCGCCAATCTGCGCGCCCTCGACAATCGCATCTTCCTGCAGAAGGATCGCATCTGCGCCCTGCGGTACGGGCGCGCCGGTGAAGATGCGAACCGTTTCTCCGGCCAGAAGCGCGTTTGGATAGCCGTGGCCCGCGGCGCTTTCGCCAACGAGCTTCACGCGCGCGCCGAAATTTGCGAGGTCGCGAGCGCGCAATGCGTATCCGTCCATCGCGGAAACGTCGAGCGGAGGTTGCGTGCGGCGCGCGACGAGATGTTGCGCGAGCGTTCGCCCGCGCGCATGCGGAAGAGGGACGCTTTCCGCCTCCGCGAGCGGCGCCGCGTCTTTCAATACGCGGTTCAACGCTTCATCGACAGAAAGCAATTTGCTCTCAGCCATTTTGCGTTTCGTCTTGACGGCGCCAATGGCCCGATTTGCCGCCGATTTTTTCGACTAGTTCGACCCTCTCGATGCGCATTCCGCGATCTGCGGCCTTCAGCATGTCGTAGATTGCGAGGCAAGCGACGGAAACTGCGGTCAGCGCCTCCATTTCGACGCCGGTCTTTCCGGTCACGCTCACCTCGGCGCGCACACGCACGCCCGGAAGCGCTTCGTCCGCATCTATATCCACCGCGACTTTCGAAATAGGGAGAGGATGACAGAGCGGAATTAGCTCATGCGTTTTCTTGGCCGCCATGATTCCCGCAACGCGCGCTATGCCAAAGACGTCGCCTTTACTCGCTTCTCCAGCGATTGCAAGCGCCAGCGTCTCGCGCGCCATAATCACGCATCCTTGCGCGACGGCCGTGCGTTTTGCATCCGCCTTTTCTGAAACGTCGACCATATGCGCGGCACCGTGCCGACCGATATGCGTCAGCGCGCTCATCTATGCGCGCGCTGGCGATTTTTGCGCGCCTCTCTTGTGCACGGCGGGCGCGCTGCCGCCATGCAGCAGCTCATAGGCGGCGGCGGAAACGTCGCTCTTTCTCATGAGAGTTTCACCGACGAGGAAGCTGAAGACGCCAGCCTTTTCGAGCCGCAGACAGTCTTCATGTGTCGCAATGCCGCTTTCGGCGACAATGATTTTGTCCTTTGGCATGCGCGCCGCCAGTCGCTCGCTGATATCGAGCGAAACTTTGAAGTCGCGAAGATCGCGATTGTTGATTCCGATGAGGCGCGTCTCCAGAGCGAGGGCGCGGTCGAGCTCTCTTTCGTCGTGAACTTCCACAAAGACATCCATGCGCAAATCATGCGCCGTCGTGTTCAGCGCTTTGGCTTCCGCGTCGGTGACGCAGGCCATGATGATCAATATGCAATCGGCGCCGAAAGCGCGCGCCTCGAACGCCTGGTATGGATCGAACATAAAGTCTTTGCGCAGAGCGGGAAGATGCGTCGCCTTGCGCGCCGACTCGAGATCTTCGAGTTTGCCCTTGAAGGAGGGACCGTCCGTAAGCACCGAGAGACAGGCGGCGCCCGCCGCCTCATATGCGCGAGCAAGCGCGGGCGGGTCGAACTCGGGACGGATGACGCCTTTCGAGGGACTCGCTTTCTTGATTTCCCCGATTAAAGCAATACGGCCTTCGCCCAGTTTGGTTTCGATCGAATGAACGAATCCGCGTGGCGGATCGTGATCGCGCACATTGCGTTCGAGCGTCGCCAGCGGCATACGCACTTTCGCATCCGATATCTCGGTGCGCTTATAGGCTTCGATCTTATGCAATATGTCGGTCATTGCCCTTACCTGTGGAGAATCGGCTTCGCGGTCTCCTGCGCTCGCGACTTATAGCTTCTCCGCGTCGGCGATCCTATCATAGAAATCCTCAAGGCGCGTTCCCACTTTCCTCCATTTTCAGGCGACCGGAAATCGTGAGCGTCCTAGGCCCGGTTCGAAACGCGGACAAGCTCCTCGAGCTTCGCCTGCGCGGCGCCGGCGTCGAGCGCGGCTTCCGCGAGGCGCGCGCCTTCCCGAAGGTCCGCAGCCTTCTCCGCCACTACCAGGCCCGCCGCCGCATTGAGAACGGCGATCTCGCGATATGCGTTTTTTTCCCCGGCAAGCACGGCGCGGAGCGCCCGCGCATTATAGGCGGGATCTCCTCCACGAAGATCTTCGAGTCGCGCCCGTCTAAGGCCCGCTTGTTCTGGCGTGATCTCAAAGGCGCGGATAGCGCCGCTTTCGAGCGCGACGACCTGCGTGGCGCCGGTGATGGTCAGTTCGTCCAGACCATCCGCGCCATGAACAAGCCAAATGCGTTTTGCGCCGAGTTCATCCAGTGCGCGCGCCAATGGATTTAGCAACTCCCCGGAATAAACGCCGATGACCTGCCGCGCCGTGCGCGCCGGATTGCACAAGGGACCCAACAGATTGAACATGGTGCGCACGCCAAGCTCGGAACGGACGGGAGCGGCGAAGCGCAGCGCCGGATGGTGAGACACGGCGGAAAGAAAGCAAAGTCCGGCCTCGCGAAGACAGACCCCAGCGTCCGTCGCGCTCATGCCGACGCGCACGCCAAGTTCGCCGAGAACGTCGCTTGCGCCGGAGCGGGAGGACGCGGCGCGCCCGCCATGTTTGGCAACCTTCACGCCGCACGCGGCGGCGATGATCGCCGCGAGCGTGGAAACATTATAAGTTCTTGTGCCGTCACCGCCCGTGCCGACGATGTCGATCGCGTCGTCGTCACCGCCTTCAACCGGCGTCATCGCGGCGCGCATGGCTTCGGCTGCGCCGATGATCTCCTCTATCGTTTCGCCGCGCAGACGCAAGGCCATGAGAAAAGCGCCGAGCTGCGCTGGCGTCGCCTTTCCCTCGAGTATGACGCCGAAGGCGGCGTGCGAGTCTTCACGCGAGAGGGACGCGCCGGTGACCGCCTTTGCGATGAAGCGCTTGAAATCCTCCATCACGCCACTTTCGCGCGCGCCCGTCGGGAGCCGTTCCACTCTTCCGCCAGGTCGAGGAAGTTTTTCAGAATCTTGTGGCCGTGCTGTGATGTGATGCTTTCGGGATGGAACTGCACGCCATGCACCGGCAGCGTCTTATGCGACAAAGCCATGATGAGGCCGTCGGGCGTCGTCGCGGTAACGCGCAGGCAGTCGGGCAGGGTGTCTTTCGCGACCACGAGCGAATGATAGCGGGTCGCCTGAAACGGACTTTCAATATTGCGGAACACGGCGTCGCCCTCATGCAGGATGGTCGCCATTTTTCCATGCACCGGAAGAGGCGCGCGCACAACATCGCCCCCGAAGGACTTGCCAATCGCCTGATGGCCGAGACAGACGCCGAAAATCGGAATCTCCTGCGCGGCGGCTTCTATCAGATCGAGGCAAATCCCCGCCTCATTGGGCGTGCAGGGTCCGGGCGACAGCACGAGGGCGTCCGGGTGGCCGGCGAGAACCTCCGCCAACGAAACGGCGTCGTTGCGATGGACCGTGACATTCGCCCCCAGCGCGCCGAAATAATGCACGAGGTTGAAGGTGAAGCTATCGTAGTTGTCAATCAGCGTGACATTGGCCATGGACGTGTCTGCTTCGCGTGCGTTCGACGTTCCTGCGGAAATAACGGCGCGTTATCCTTTTCTGCGACCGCCGCACATCTCCAATAGGACGGCGGCCGGCAAGTCGCAACCGTCGCGTCTCATGCCTTTCCGAAGCGCCAGTCGGGGCGCGCCGACTTGATCATCATGACTTCCGCCACGCTCTGGCGGGTGATGAGGCCCAGAAGCGCTCCCTGATCGTCCACTACGCCAAGGCTCACGCCTGTATTGAGCTGCTTGAGCGCCGTGTCCAGCGATGTTCCGGGCGCGATTGTGGGCGCGTCCTTGCGAACGAAAGGCGTGATCGGCGAATTCGGATCTTCTTTTTTCAGGGCCTCGATGATGTCGGCGCGCGCCAGAAGGCCGTACAATTTGCGGGCGCTTCCGATTACCGGAAATTCGTCCTGGCTGGTAGCCAGAAGCGTATCGACGGCTTCGCGAATGGACGAAGACCGATCGATCGTAGCGATGCGCGTCTCCATGGCGTCCTCGACGCGAATGTTTTTTGTCGCGCTGCTGGCGATCGTCATTTCGGCCTCGCCGGCGGCCGCCATATAGACGAAGATCGCGATGAAGATCAGCAGAGGATTGCCGAATAGCCCCAAGAAGCCGAGCACAAAGGCGAAGATCTGGCCGACTTGCGCCGCAAAGCGCGTCGCCTTTTCCCAGCCGAGCCACATGGCGACCGCCGCCCGCAGCACGCGGCCGCCGTCCATTGGAAAGGCCGGGATCATGTTGAACAGGGCCAGGAAGACGTTAACGACCGCCAGTCGCTGAACCAGAGAGACGTGCGGATTGTCGACGTCGGTCAGAGTCAGAGGCGCGACCGCATCGGCCGCGACGAACAGCAGCGCTGCGATAACCAGATTGACCGCGGGGCCGGCTACCGCGATCAGCAGCTCCTGGTAGGGCTGGTCCGGCATTTTATCTACATTCGCCACTCCGCCGATCGGCAGGAGCGTCACCTCGGGCGCCGAAATCCCGAACCGCCGGGCGGTCAATATGTGGCCGAATTCATGTAGGACGACGCAAGTGAAGATCGCAATGATGAACAGGACGCTGTCGCGTGCGGCGACGACACCCCCGCGCTGATAGGCCGAGAAGCCGATCCAGACGAGAAACAGGACGAAGGTGATGTGAATTCTAACGGCAGTTCCCTTGAAACTGCCAAGAGTAAAGGACCAGCCCATGGACGCCTTTCACGAGATTTCGCCTATCAACGAAAGATAGGGTTAACGGAGCCTGAAAACCAGCTGACCGCTGACCGAAAGGGAACGTGCCGGGGTAAATGAATTTCGCCGGAGATCGGGCCGGCAAGGGCTGGATCGTCCGGCGATAAGTTTCAAGGGCGGGAAAAGACGGGCCGGGGGACGATTCCCGGCTGAGCAATCAGAGCCGATAGCGAATTTGATCCGTCCAGAAACGCTCGAGACGGGTCAGCGCGGCGTTAAGAACTCGGAAATCTTCGCAGGAAACGCCGCCGATGTTTTGCACCGTATGCGCGTGCTTTTCGTAAAGCGCAGCGACGATGTCGTGAACCTCGCGGCCCTGGGGAGTGAGGCTGATCCGCACGGAGCGGCGATCGATGCGCGAACGCGCATGGTGCAGATAGCCCATCTCCACGAGTTTCTTAACGTTATAGGAAACGTTCGAACCGAGGTAGTAGCCGCGCGTGCGCAGTTCGCTCGCGGTCAGCTCCTTGTCCCCGATATTGTAAAGGAGGAGCGCCTGCACGGAGTTGACGTCGCCGCGATTACGACGGTCGAATTCATCCTTGATCACGTCGAGGAGACGCCGATGAAGGCGTTCAACAAGCGTTAAGGATTCCAGATACACCGGGCGGACGTCTTCGATGCGTTCCGCTCGAGCCGCCTGCGTGTCGCTTTTCATCGCAGCGTTCATTTTCATCTCCGTCTTCGCTTGGACGCTCGCCGCATCTCGTTTGCGCCTTTGATCTGCGAACAGTAGCCGTCTCGAATGAAGAGCAGTTTAAATAACAGACTGAATCGAGCGTTTACCCAATCAACCCGTCTCGCGGTGAATCGGAGGTGAATTAAATCGCTCGTTTACGCTGAAAATCGCTTAACGATTGTGTTGACTTTGCGTTAGCCAAGCGCGAATGCGCGAAAGAAACGACGCAGTTTTAACGTTCGTTACGTTCTTCGCTCGCAGTTGAGCGCGTTTGCGTCGGCTGCGCAGAGTTTGTGCTTCGAAGTCGCGACCCGCTTCGAATGTAAGCGCGAAGTAAAGCGCAATCAGGATGAGATCGAGCGCAATCAAATAATAACCACCGGCGAAAAATCCGGGGACGCTGAGAGTCACAAAAATTTGCGCGCTCGCGATGAGCAACCACAATACGCCGCCCCACGGAGTTGCAAGCCACAGTCCGACGCCTGCGATCAGATCGAGCACTGCGAAGAACACAACCGCAGTCGCCGCGCCCGACGGCAACGTGTCGAAAATCGGCTTCGGTGAGGTCAACACCACGTACCACTGCATGAGGCCTTGTAGCAGCCAGAAGACAGCGATGATGCGCATGAAGCGCGTGAGCAAAAGTCCCCAGCGCCGAGATTCGCTGGTTGGCGTCGGTTCGCCCAGGCGAATGCCCCGATGCGGATCGTCGTCGCCATCGAAGAAGGCCGGATCGGCCATGATCTTTCTCGCTTCGGCCTATTGGCCGCGTTTTGGTCGGGTGGCGAAACTCACAGCTTCTTCTGCCCCACGGAACAGAGCTTTGGCCTTATTCACACATTCGCGATGTTCGTAGGTCGGATCGCTATCGTATACGACGCCGGCGCCAGCCTGCACATGCATCTTACCATCTTTCACGATCGCGGTGCGCAAAACGATGCAGGTGTCCATTTGTCCGCCGGCGCCGAAATAGCCGATGCAACCGCCATAGATCCCGCGCTTGTCTGTCTCCAATTCATCGATGATCTCCATCGCACGCACCTTCGGCGCGCCTGAAACCGTTCCCGCCGGGAAGCCCGCAGCGAGCGCATCAATACAGTCGTGACGCAAGTCGAGTTCGCCTTCTACGTTGGAGACAATGTGCATCACATGGCTGTATCGCTCGATGGTGAAACTGTCCGTCACTTTGACAGTGCCGGTGCTGGCGACGCGACCGACGTCGTTGCGTCCGAGATCGAGCAGCATGAGATGTTCGGCGCGCTCTTTTTCGTCGGAGAGAAGATCGAGCGCGAGTTTTTCGTCTTCAGCTTTGATGGCGCTCCGCCAGCGCGTTCCGGCGATAGGCCTGATCGTCACCTTGCCCTCGGCGACGCGCACGAGAATCTCGGGGCTCGAACAGACGATCTGGAAATCGCGGAAATCGAGGAAGCACAGAAAGGGCGCCGGATTGACGCGTCGCAATGCGCGATAAAGTGCAAAAGCGGGCAGGGCGAAAGCGGCCGTGAATCGCTGCGAAAGGACGACCTGAAAAATATCGCCGGCGCGGATATATTCCTTCGCGCGTTCGACCATTTCGAGAAACCGGCCTTCCGACGTGTTGGACGTCGGCTCTTCCGCAAGCAACAGAGGGTCGGCAAGCGTCTCCCGATGTTCGAGCGGCGCTTCGAGCGTCGCGACGACTTTATCAAGACGTGACAGCGCCGCTTCGTAGGCCGCTCTGGAGGCGACGCCGTCGCGCGGGCGCACGGGCGTAACTATCGCGATCTCGTCCCGGACGCTGTCGAAGACGACCATGACCGTCGGCCGCAGCATGATGGCGTCGGGAACGCCGATGTTGTCGGGCTTCGCCGGCGCCAGCCGCTCCATCTGACGGACCATGTCGTAACCGAGATAGCCGAATACGCCCGCGGCCATCGGCGGCAGATGCGATGGCTGCTCAATCGCGGATTCAGTGATCAAATCGCGAAGGCTCAAAAGTGGCGGCTTGCCGCAGGGAGAAAAAGCGTTCGGATTGCTCAAAGCGTCGCGGTTGATCTCCGCCTTATCGCCGACGGCGCGCCATACGATGTCCGGATCGAGGCCGATCATCGAATACCGACCCCGTGCGGTGCCGCCCTCGACGGACTCGAGGAGAAAGGCGTTGCCTGCGCGCTCGCGCGACAGTTTCAGATAGGCTGAGACAGGCGTTTCGAGATCGGCGACGAGTTTTGTGACGACGAGGCTCGGACGCCGGGCGTCATAGTCGACGGCGAATGCGTCGAACGACGGCTCGAATATGTCGTCGCTCACTGATCTGCCGCCGCTCCTGTGGCGGCCTGCAACGCCTTCTGGTTGATTTCGACGTTATAAGCCTTTTCCAAACCGCCGACATATTGCTCGAGAATATCGTTGGTGAGCGCGGTCTTCAGTTGTTCGGCGGTGGTCTTCGATTCCTGGGACGCCGCGTCGAAAGGCGGAGTGGAGGCGTCGCGCACGTAAAATACGACCAAACCGCCGTCGACCGGAACGGATCCGGCGCCGTGTACGGGCACGCTGAACATCTGAACGATCGCCGCTGCGGAAAATTCCGGCCGCGGGGCCCGCCTCACGTCGGTCGCGCGCTTCACTTCGACGCCGAGCTCCTTGCCGTAGTCGTCGATCGATTTGCCGGCCTGCAGCTTTGCGACATAATCGTTCCCCTTCGCCGCAAGCGCCTTTTGTAATTTGTCCGCACGCACGGCTCCTTCGACCGCAGTCTTCACTTCGTCGAAGCTTTGCTGGCGCGCCTGGTCGATGCCGTTCACCTCGAACCATGCGTAGCCGCCGTCTTTGGTGGTGACAGTGTCGTTGTCGACTCCAACGTCCGAGGCGAAGGCGGCCTTCAGCACATCGGGCTCCGTAATGAGGCCCGGGACCTCGGTTCCCGCCTTGTCGTGGCCGGCGGCGTCGGTCGCGTCCACGACCTTGACGTCGAGACCGACCGATTTCGCCGCTTCCGCGAGGGTCTTTCCGGCGGCGCGCTGGTCTTCGATAGCGTCGCGCAACTTTCGCACTTCTGGCGCGGAGCGATTCACGGCGATTTCGCGCCGCAGCTCGGGCGCGGCCTGCTCGTAGCTCTTGCCGAAAACCCCCGGAGTGATCTTGCGGACCTCAGATACGACGACTCCAAATGGCGTAGTTACCGGCGCAACCAGGCCGGGCGCGGGCGGCTGGAAGACCGCCGCCGCGAGATTCTGATCGCCAAAGTCGCGCTGCTCGATTGAGCCGAGATCGATGTCCTTTTCGGTTAACTTTCGTTCAGCAGCGAGAGCGTCGAAGGTGAGGCCTTTCTTGAGACGGTCGTAAGCCTCTTCGGCTTCCTTTTCGGTTTTGAAAACGATCTGCCGCACTTCGCGCTTCTCGGGGGTCCCGTAGCGCTTGGTTTTCACGTCGTCATAGAGTTTGCGGAGCTCCGCCTCGGAAACGTCGCCGGGCTTTGAAAGCGAGTCCGGCGTCACGAAAAGGACTTTGAGCTTACGGAACTCCTTCGCGCGAAACAGCTGATCGTGATCCGCGTAATATTTTTTCAGCTCCTCTTCGGAGGGCGTCGGAATATCGCCGGCCGAAGCGGCGGGCAGAATGAAATAGTCGACTGAACGCGCCTCGTTGCGGAAGCGGTGAAAGGCTTCCTCCATGATACGCGGAGGCGTTTCGATTCCGGCGACGACGGAATCGATAAGCTCCTTGCGCAGATAGGCGCCCTTTTGATCGATCAGGAAGCCGCGTTCGGTGAAGCCGGCGTCGTTGACGACCTGTTTGAATCTGTTTGCGTCGAACTGGCCCGTCGGCCCCTGAAATACGCGTTCAGACTTCAGGGCTTTGGCGACATCCTCTTCGCTGATCGCCATGCCGAGCGATTTTGCTTTCTGGTCGAGCGCCGCATCGATGATCAGCCTTTGCAGGACCTGTTGGTCGAGGCCGAACTTGCGCGCTTCCTCGTTCGTGATTGCGCGCCGATATTTTTGCTGAATGTTCCGTAATTCGTTTTGATAGGCGGCGCGATAGGCGTCGATGGTCACTTCGCCGGAGCCGACCTTCACCAGCCGCTGGTTGCTGAGACCGCGAAAGACGTCGCCAATTCCCCATATGGCGAAGCTGACGACAATCACCCCCATGACGAGCGCCATCAGGGCGCGCCCGATCCATTTTTGCGAGGCTACCCGCAGGCCTTCGAGCATGGCGGCGTCTTTCCCTTACTGCTAAAATTGCGGCGTTTTCTTGCGGCCACGGGCCGGTTCGGCGCGGACTATAGGGAGGGCAGGGGATTGTTGCAATCGGCTGTCCGGCCGGGACGATATGCGCTATTGCGCCGGTCGCTCGGGGGCGCCACCCTCCCGCCATGATCGGGACCTCCGGAGGCGCCCGAAGGGGAGGAACATGCATGGCCAATGGAAGCGGAGTTTCGGGCTTGTCGACCGGCGCGAAACCAGTCGACGCCGGGACGACCGAAAAGCCCGCCGGGTCCGAGAAGGACAGTAAGGTCGCCGCGCTTCATCACCATGACGATCCTCGCCATTTGCGCGCCGACTCCGAGGCGATCCGCCACGCGTTCGAAACGGGTGAATTTCCCTATCACACTCGGCTGTCCGAAAAATTTTACCTCCAGCACATGGCGCCGCTTCAAGTTGAGCTGCTGAAGGCGCAGAACTGGGTGAAGGAGACAGGGCAGCGCGTTGTCATTCTGTTCGAAGGGCGCGACGCGGCCGGCAAGGGCGGCACGATCAAGCGTTTCATGGAGCATCTCAACCCTCGCATGGCGCGGGTCGTGGCGCTGGAGAAGCCCTCCGAACGCGAGCGCACCCAATGGTATTTCCAGCGCTACATCACTCATCTGCCAGCGGCAGGCGAGATCGTGTTCTTCGATCGCTCCTGGTACAACCGCGCGGGCGTCGAGCGCGTGATGAATTTCTGTACGCCCAACGAATATCTCGACTTCATGCGACAATGCCCGGATCTGGAACGCATGTTCGTCAACTCGGGCATTCGCTTGTTCAAATACTGGTTCTCAGTGACGCGGGAAGAGCAGGTCCGCCGCTTCCATGCGCGCGAAGTCGACCCGTTGAAGCAATGGAAGCTTTCGCCCATCGACCGCGCCTCAATGGACAAATGGGACGATTACACCGAAGCGAAGGAGGCGATGTTCTTCTTCACGGATACGGCGGACGCGCCCTGGGTCGTCATCAAATCCGACGATAAAAAACGCGCGCGCCTCAATTGCATGCAGCATTTTCTCTCGAGCCTCGAATATCCGAAAAAGGATGCTCATGTCGTCACGGGACCCGATCCGCTGATTGTGGGATCGAGCGCGCATGTGATCGGCCGCGACGAGCATATCCTCGGCAAATCTCTCGATTTGGAAAAGAAGCGGAAGCGCTGAGGCAGTTCAGGCGCGGTCTTCAGCGCCTTCCATGCGACCGATGTCGCGTAGCTTCGCGCCGAGAGCCAGGCGATCGAGCTTTTCAATCGGCAGGGAACGGAAGGCGTCGATCCGGTTTTTCAAATAGCGGAACGCTTGCACGAAAGCATGGCTGCCTGCGGCAAAGGCGGCAAATCTCTCGCCTCCGCTTTTGCGAAGAATGCTTTCGGCGAGAATGGACCGCGCCGTATTGCCTGCACAAAAACAGCACGTTGAATTTTCGCTCAGTCATTGATGTCGGCCTTCTTCGGTTCGCAGCAGGGAGAGAGGTCGGCAATGAGCGGCGCGCAGACTTCCGGCCGGCCGCCGCAACAATCGGCAATCAAGAACAGGGTGAGGTCGCGGAGACGGGTCAGCTCTGCGCGATAGACGATGGAGCGGCTGTGTCTTTCACCCTTCGCCAGTCCGGCGTGGGTCAAAATATTGAGATTCGCCGACAAAGTGTTTTGTGGGACGGCGAGGCGCCGGGCGAGTTCGCCGGCGGGCAGGCCGTCAGGCTCGTGCTTTGCGAGGAGCCAAAATGCGTCAAGCTTCGTCGGCTGGGCCAGGGCGGC
>Ga0209048_10002899_pt1 | contig 16838 bp, 10 predicted proteins | sample FrelakmetCRP12CR_FD_187146 | JGI IMG/M metagenome (GOLD analysis project Ga0209048, IMG submission 187146) | Freshwater lake sediment microbial communities from the University of Notre Dame, USA, for methane emissions studies - CRP12 CR (SPAdes)... | ecosystem: Environmental > Aquatic >... | reverse complement strand
CTTGAAGTTTTGTGGGGAGTGTGGTGCTAAATTAGAAAAGATCTGCCCCCATTGCAATTCTTCAAATCCTCCTCAATTCAAATTTTGTGGTGAGTGCGGTCACGACTTAACTCTTCCTTCAACGCCAATTCCCAAAGAACTTTCCTTTGAAGAAAAACTCGCAAAAATCCAACGATACCTTCCCAAGAACCTAACTGAGAAAATCCTAGCACAGAGAGATAAGATTGAAGGTGAGCGAAAGCAGGTCACAGTGATGTTTTGTGATATGGAGGGGTTTACTGCACTAACTGAAAAGCTTGGCTCAGAACAAATGTACTCCATGATGGACGAGATTTACGAAATTCTCATCCATAAGGTTCATGATTATGAAGGGACAGTTAATGAACTCACCGGTGATGGGATTATGGCCCTTTTTGGAGCACCCATTGCCCTGGAGGATGCTCCCCAGAGGGCTATCCGATCTGCATTAGCTATCCATCGTGAAATAAATAAGTTCAGCGACAAGATAAAAAGTGAAAGTGGAAAACCACCGATCAGGATGCGAATCGGCTTACACACAGGTCCAGTGGTTGTGGGTACACTTGGCAATGATCTACGGGTGGAGTTTAAAGCGGTTGGTGATACAGTGAATTTGGCATCCCGGATGGAAGGATTGGCAGACCCTGGGACAACTTATGTGACAGAAGAGACCTTCAAACTCACCGAAGGATTCTTTCGATTTGAAGCCTTGGGTGAAAAGAAGATTAAGGGCAAGGAAGAGCCGGTTAAAGTCTACCAGGTTATTGCACCCAGCACCAGGAGGACGAAATTTGATGTCAGTGCAGAGCGGGGTTTGACTCCTCTTGTTGGAAGGGAGCGTGAGCTTGAGCTTCTACTGGATGGATTCCAACGAGCCAAGGCAGGCAAGGGTCAAGCCTTTTCCATCATATCTGAAGCAGGTTGTGGGAAATCTAGGCTTTTATATGAGTTCAGAAAAGCTGTTGCTAATGAAGATGTTAACTTCTTAGAAGGAAAATGCCTCTCTTACAGCAGGGGTGTAGCCTATCACCCAGTGATAGATATCCTGAAGTCAAACTTTGATATACAGGAGGGAGAAGGAGATACAGAGATCAGGGAAAAGGTCAAAAGAGGCCTGGAAATAATTAAAGTCGATGAACCCTCGACTCTCCCATATCTTCTTGAGCTTCTATCGGTGAAGGATAGTGGTATTGATCAAATCTCCATGAGCCCTGAGGCAAAGAAAGATAGGATTATTGAGGCAATCAAGCGGATTGTTCTTAAGGGTTCAGAGTTGCGACCCCTGATTTTAGCCATTGAGGACTTGCACTGGATGGATAGAAGCTCAGAGGATGTAGTCAGAAGCATTTTAGAAAGTATACCTGGGACAGGAATATTTTTGATGTTTACCTATCGGCCTGAGTTCGTTCATACCTGGGGAGCAAAGTCCTATCACAATCAACTAACTTTGCATCGGCTTTCCAACAGGGAAAGCCTTGAGATGGTAACCCACATTTTAGGTAAAAAGGAAATCGAAAAGGCACTTGAGGAGATAATCCTTGAGAAGACAGAGGGTGTTCCATTTTTTATCGAGCAGTTTATAAAGTCCCTTAATGACTTAAAAATTATAGAAAAGAAAGAAAACGTGTATCGTTTATCAAGAGATATCCAGCACCTGACCATTCCTTCTACAATCCAGGATGTGATCATGGCAAGGGTTGATTCACTTCCTGAAAGGGCAAAAGAGGTGCTTCAGACTGGGTCTGTTATTGAGAGGGAGTTCAGCTATCCATTGATCAATCGTGTAACAGGCCTCCCAGAAAAAGAGTTGCTCTCTTATCTTTCCATCCTTAAAGACTCAGAACTTCTCTATGAGAGAGGTATATATCCCCAATCAAATTATATCTTTAAACATACCCTGACCCGTGAAGTGGTTTATGACTCAATTTTGGCAAAGAGAAAGAAGAAACTCCATGAAGAGATTGGGAAAGCCATCGAGGAATTATACAAAGATAATTTGAGTGACCGATACGAAGTTTTGGCTGAGCACTATTTTTCGAGTGAGAATTATTCAAAAAGTGCTGATTATTCAAGGTTAGCAAGCAGGAAAGCAGAGAAGGCGGCTTCGTTAAACGATGCGATTGCCTATACCAAGAAAAGAGTAAGATCTCTTGAAAGATTACAACAGACAAATGATATGCAAAAACAAATTATTGATGCAAGGGTAGTTCTTGGTCTCTACATGGCTCAAATGACCTATCTTGTTGAGGCAAAAGAAGCCATTGACCCGATTATTGATTTGGCCATAGAACATAAATATAAAAGGAGGCTTTGCCAGATATATACCATCTTGGGACCATATCATTTATTTGTAGAAGAGAATTTCCCAGAGACATTTAAAGTTTTAGAGGAAGCCTTAAAGATATCAGAGGAAATTAAAGACATGGTCAGTTTAGTTTTGGCAAGCTACTGGTATTCAGGTGCGTTAAACTGGAACTGTGAATTTGAAAAGGCATCAAACCATATACAAAAAGCTCTCGATGTTAATTTGGCAGTTAAAAGTCTTTGGGGGATTGCAGCAATAAAGAGTAATATGGGGCTTTTTTATTACTGGGCTGGGAAAATTGATTTAGGGTTCCAAACAACCCATGAGGCTGTCAGTATTGCAGAAGAAAGTGGGGATATTTATTCTAAAGCAATTGCATACGATTGCCACGGAATTTCCTGCTACGCAAAAAGATTGTTAGAAGAAGCGGAAAAACATCTTTCAAAAGGGGGCCAATTCAGCGAAAGGATCAATTTTCCTACTTGGGAAGCGATTGCACACTTTTACCTTGGAGAGACCTACTTTGGAATGGGAGATTTTACGAGATCCAAAGAACATTACGAGAAAGGAATTAGAGCTTTAGAGAATATTCAATTATGGCCTTCCTGGGCGAATCTTGGAAAAGTAGGTGCAGCAAGGGCAAAAGTGATGAATAAAGAAAAAGATGTAAATTTAGAATCTTTGTATGCCCATTCCCGAAATAATAAAGTAAAACTAATTGAAGGTCGGTTTCAAAGATATATCGGAGAGATTCTGCTCAACATCGATGACCAACACATATCTGAGTCAGAACATTGGATTCAGAAGGCTATTGAAGCCGATCAAAGGAATCGAACGATGGTCTATTTGGGGGAAGATTATGCCCTCTGCGCAGAGTTATTCAAACGAAGAGGCGATAAATTAAAAGCTCAGGAGAATCTCGGCAAAGCCATAGAGATCTTGAAAGAATGCGGCGCCGACGGCTGGGTGGAGAAATATGAGAAAGAACTGGCCGCAATTTAAACTTTGAAATTGGGGACGGGTTCAAATGTTTGGGAAGCGATTATTATTAAGTTAGAGGAGAGATTGAATGGCTGCTTTAATATTTAAAGATAAAGTGGTTGTGATCACTGGTGCCTCGAGTGGAATTGGACGTGAGCTGGCTTATCAACTTTCGGAGCAGGAGGCTTGGTTATCGCTTGCTGCTCGAAATGAAGAGCGATTGGCAACGGTAGCAGGGGAATGTCAGGCACGGGGTGGAAAAGCCATAGCCATCGTCACAGGTGTCAGCGAGCAAGCACAATGTGCTGAATTGATTCAAGGAACCGTAGAGAATTATGGTCGAATCGATATGCTTGTCAATAATGCAGGCATAACGATGTGGGCAAACTTCGAAGATGTCCGAGATATAAGTTTTTATGAACAAATTATGCGAGTGAATTATCTTGGTAGTGTTTACTGCACCTACTACGCTTTACCCTTCTTGAAGAAGACCAAAGGACAGATTGTTGGCATTTCCAGCCTGGCAGGCGAGAATGGGATACCAAAACGGAGTGGCTATGCTGCGAGTAAACATGCCATGGTAGGTTTTTTTGACACCCTCTGTATTGAAGTCGCGGAACATGGAATAAGTGTAACAATGATTTACCCTGATTTTGTGGCCACTGAGACTCGTGAGAGAGCCTTGGGAGCTGATGGCAAGCCAATAGGTAAGAGTCCGGTGAGGGAAAGCGAAGTGATGTCGGCTGAGAAATGTGCGCAATTAATCATCCAGGCAGCTGTATCACGTAAGCGTGAATTAATGATGACATGGAGAGGAAAAGTAGGTTTGTGGGTGAAACTGATCTCGCCCGGCGTAGTAGATCGTGTGGCCAAGAAAGCAATCCTTGAAGGACGATAGAGCTAAGTAAGTAAATTGAGGGTGTGTTCACGTTTTTAAGTAATTCATAATATCGGGAATCCTTTGGCCTCACTTTTCTTTATAGAAGTTTATATACGTTTTCACGTTTTAGCTTCCCATTTTAGGTTCCCAACCCATCCTTTTTGAATTTAAAAATTTTTTCTACTTATTGACATCGTTAGATTATCCATTATAAAGAAAGAATGAGGGTCGTGTGGTGACCATTCAGATGAAACGGTATCAATTTACCTTCCTTTTGCCATTTCTTCTCTTCCTTGTCAGTTGTGCGCCATTATCGACTCAACAAATTACTCTATCCTTTGAGAGACCCAAACCGTGTCAGGAATTCCTGAACCGATTGGATGAAGTGGTCAAAAAGGCTGGTGTAAGGGATGCTTCAAATGTTGTTGTTCCCGGTTTTCCCTATCTTCGTACTAATCGCTTTCTTGCAGCCTTGAAGAAAAATCTTAAAGAGGATGGGGAACGGGACGCCTGGGTCCGATGGATGCAGGAACTGGACCTCAAGTCCAGGAAGAAGGAGATTAGCAACCTCCCAGACGAAACGATTTTATCTCTGATGGCGAAAGAAGCAGGGAAGACAGATCGGGAGGAATTGATCTCTCGGATAAAAACTTGCTCTTCCGAGCTCTTGAATCATGATCAAACCCGACCTGATTTTTATACGACTCTCGATTCCCGCGTTGATGTCCCGGATGAATATTCATTCTTCCGGCGGGCCATTGGCCTATACCCTCTCATCACGCTTCCGGTGGCTGTGGCCACAAACAGTTCACGGAAAAAAATTAGAACATGGTTCAATCCGAACCCGGACGATCTCCCCATCGAAGGACAACTCAGAGCATTCGTCCCGTATGAGAAGATTTTTCTCCATGAGAAAGAGATTGAAGCGGTGATTGAGGAATCCAGTGGAAACCCACTGGGGGTTCCACTGCTGGGCGTTAATATGGAGAAAAAATTGGTTAGATTTTTTTCCCCCGTTTTTATTCAGGACGTAGCTGCTTCCTATGACCGGTTAGGGCAGATAGTATGGAGGGGAGACCGCCTGGAGGTCGACCCGGAGAGACCGACGGTTTATTATTATCTCTCTCACGCGTTCCTAAAGGGGAAACCCATCCTTCAAATCAACTATGTGATCTGGTATCCAGAACGGGCTGGGAAGAGGACACCATGGCTCGAATTTGGCCATCTGGATGGATTGACCACTCGGGTCTCCCTCGATGGCCAGGGGAAAGTCTTCATGGTGGAGGTGATGATGAACTGTGGATGCTACCGCCTCTTTGCGCCCGAGAAAGAGCGAGTAGATCGGGTCGTTTCCAAACCTCTTCGGTTCGACCCTTTTATGCCTCAGTGGCTTCCCGTGGTTTCTCCTGGTGAGCGTCTTGGAATCCGAGTAAACTCAGGTTGGCATCAGGTGGAACGTTTGATTGCTGTAAAAGAACCCCCCGATCCAATCCCTTACGAATTGGTACCTTACGATGTTCTCGAGGCACTCCCCCATGAGGATGGGCGAACAGAAAGCGTCTTTGATAATCGGGGCATTATCAAGGGTTCGGAAAGGGTGGAACGGTTTATTTTGTTCTCCATGGGGATCCCATCGGTCGGAAGTATGCGCCAACAAGGCCACCATGCCGTCGAACTCATCGGCCGGGTCCACTTTGATGATCCGTTTCTCTTCGATCAGAATTTTATTTTTAAATAGAATGATCAAGAGCATTTCAATATTTTTGATATTCGCTGCGATACTTCTCCTGATGGCGAGCCCTGGCCCCTCATCGGGACGCTCTGATGAAACTCAAATCCTCGCCGTCGTTCAGAAAATGGAATCTGCGTTCAAAACCGTAGTGAATTATAGCTGCGAAGTGGAAGTCGTATACTATCAAAACGGAATTGAAGACCAGTACTATCAGTTCAAATTTTATTTTAAGAGAGATAAAAAAATACGTGTCGATTTCTCTCAACCGTATCCGGGGCTGAGCATCTTTTACAACGAGGGGGATAAAGAGGCAACCGTCAAACCATTCCGCTTTCTGCCCGCGGTGAAATTTCGATTTTCCATCGACAACCCCATGATCAAAACTCTGGCTGGGCAAAAGATCGATCAGACAGACATGGGTTATTTCATCGATTTCCTGTCTCGAAATCTCAAAATGGTGAAACAGAAGGAGGAAGAGGAATTCCACGAAGATGAGGAGCAGATCAAATTCTTATTTTTGGCCATGGATTATATCAAAGAAAAATCCGTTGAAAAATACAGGATTTTTGTTTCCAAAAAAAATTGGCTTCCCATACGGATCGAAAGATATAATCTGGAAGGCCAACTCATAGAGGTGAGCATCCTCCAAAACTATACCATCAATACTCATCTTGAGGATAAATATTTTCTTCCGTAGAATTTAATTTGACCGCAAAGGACAGACCGTTAAGCGCCTGCCTGCGGTAGGCAGGCATAGCGTCTGATTGATATGTTTTAGCGCCATGTCCTATGCGCCACGTGTCATATTTTTTGTTTGTTGACAAATCTTAGTTTCGTGGTAATTTCTAAAATTAATTAGGTGAACGACAATGAATTGGGACTATGATGCCATTGTAGTGGGCGCAGGGCCGGGAGGATCAACGGCGGCGAGGTTTTGTGCCAAGGCTGGGTTGAAGACACTCCTCATCGAGAAGGAACGATTGCCCAGATACAAACCCTGTGGGGGTTGTCTTTCTACTAAAACTGCTCATTTGCTCAACTTCGATCTCAGTCCAGTCATTGAGAACACCATCTATGGAGCAAAATTCACTTATTGTTCCAAAGGTCCTTTTTTCATCGAATCCAAAGATCCAATTGCATTTTTGGTAATGAGGGATCGCTTCGACCATCTTTTAGTCAATAAAGCCTTGGAAGATGGTGCAGCGATACTGGAAGGGGAGAAAGTTACGAGAGCCGAAGAGAAGGGTGATGGGGTTGAGGTAGAATTGGGGAAGGGGAAGAGATTTCATTGTCGATACCTTATCGGCGCAGATGGGGCAGAGAGTATTGTTGCCAAGTCTTTGTCGTTACCGCCACAGAGGAACGATGGAAATGGGATTGCGATAGAAAGTGAGATTCCTTTTGATTCATCCATCCATTTCCCCCATAAGGAACTTCAGTTCGTCCATTTGGATTTTGGTAGAATTCCTAATGGCTATGGTTGGGTCTTTCCAAAAAAGGAATGGCTCTCCATCGGTATCGGCGGAATGTTTAGAGAAACAAAGAAAATGAATCCTCGCCAATACTTCAATACCTTCCTCAAAGGACTGAACTATATCCCAGAAGGGAAGATAGTAAAGGTCATGGGCCATCTCCTACCCTCTTTTTATGATGGGAAACAGAAAGTCTCGCAGGGAAGAATTCTTCTTGTGGGAGATGCTGCCCATCTGATGGACCCCCTGCAAGGAGAAGGGATTTACTATGCCGTTCGGAGCGGGATGCTCGCTGCTGAGGCGATCATCCAATCGAACAAGAAAGGCGTTTCTCCCTCTGATTTATACCAGACGGCTGTGCATGACCAGATCTTCGAGAATCTGAAGTGGGCCCTCAGCTTTTCTCGGTTCGTTTTCCGATTTACGAAATTGGCTTATCGAACTCTAAAACGCTATCCCGAACTGGCGGAATTCTACCTTCAGGTATTGGAGGGAAAGGAAGATTATCAGGGGTTTGTGACGAGGGTCAAAACAAGGATGAAGGATTTTCTCAAAGGACGACTGAGTGAGAAGATTAAAGAGGGAATGGCAAGGACGTGAGGATTTAAAAGCAAAAATCAGAAAGATCACTCTCCTTCTGGAAAAGCAATATGGCATCCCCCGAAGAGAGGGTCCGGGGGATCCTCTTGATATTCTCATCGAGACCATTCTTTCACAGAACACCAACGATCAAAATCGAGACAAAGCCTATCAGAGATTGAAAACGCGGTTTCCCCATTGGGAGAATGTCCTCGGGGCCAAAACAAGAGCTATTGTTTCAGCCATCCGACCAGGGGGATTAGCTGAACAGAAGGCGAGGCGTATCCATGAAATACTCCGCTGGATCAAAGAACGTGAAAGGAGATTAAGCCTTTCATTCTTAAAAAAGATGAATTCTGAGGAAATTAAGAGAACGATTGGCGCCCTGAAAGGGATCGGTCCAAAAACTCTTCACTGTCTCCTTCTCTTTGGTCTCGGAAGAGAAGCGTTTCCAGTGGATACTCATATCCTTCGGATTGGGAAACGTCTTGGTTTCATTCCAGAAGGGATGGATGCAGAAAAAGCACATCAATGGATGGCGTCTTTCATTCCGAAGAGAAAATCCTTATCACTGCACCTCAACCTCATCCGATTTGGAAGATCAATCTGCAAAGCGAAAAACCCTTTATGCAATGCCTGTTTTCTCAATGAGGAATGTCTCTATTCGTGTCACGGTAATATTCCAATATCCTCCCTCTCCCTTGACAGGAGAGGGCGTGGGTGAGGGTGAACAGACAGCCCCCACCTCAATCCTCTCCCCTCCCTGCTGCAAGAAGGGGGGCTACAGTGGGACTCCCCTACATTTCTTTACCAAAAATATGTTAAAGAGATTTAGGATCGGATGCCGAAATGAGCCATTTGAAAAGCTTGATTAAGAAACTCCTCCATATCGAAGACACCCCTGAGCGAACGGCCCTGGCATATTCCCTCGGCATCTTCTTGGGTTTTTCGCCATTTGTAGGTTTTCACACCCTTGCTGGTTTAGCGATTGCTTTTCTATTCGGGTTGAACCGTGTGGCGGTTCTTTTAGGAGTCTGGACAAATACTCCTTGGTGGATCGCTCCCTATTACATGATTGCCACATGGGTAGGGATATGGGTGACGGGATTTTGGATTGACTGGGCAACACTCAAAGAAATTTTTCAATCGGGAATGGATCGAGGATTTATGGGTTCACATTTTTGGAGCCGTGTTGCTTCCCAATCGGGTCTCCTCCTCTCTTTTCTGATCGGTTCATTAATTCTCTGCACCCTCCTCAGTTTCGTTGCCTATCCTCTTTCTCTGAAATGGATTAAATTCTATCGGTCACGCAGAAAAATAACGTGACCGTGTTCTGTGATTCGTGACTCGTAAAAATAAATATTTGAAACTTAATAATTCGGACACGCCTGCGTGCCGGAACGTATGACGGACACGGACACGAGTCCAGCCTTGACACTTTTGCCACTTTGAATGGAAAATTAGTAGATATGGATGATTGGGCAAAGGGAAATGTTTCTTCTATTGGTTCTTGGTTCGACTCTGAACCATGGAGGAAGTGGAAACGTATTGGATGGACCAGTCTTGCAGGTTCTTCCAAGGCCTACCTTTTATCTCATTGGAGAGAAAAGGTGAGAGGGCCCCTGCTGGTCATCGTCCCTCATCTGAGAAATGCCGAGGCCCTCTTCGAGGACCTCCGATTTTTTATGAACGAGTCGGAAGTTCCCTCTTTTCTCTTTCCTCAATGGGAAACCCTCCCTTATGATGAAATTCCTCCTCATCCTGAAATTGTCAGGGAACGGGTGAAAGTCCTTTTTTCTCTTCTAAACGGGGAGGAGGGGGTGATCGTCTCTTCTGTCAAAGCTCTGATGCAGAAGGTTCTGGCTCCGGTCGATTTAAAAGAATCTGTTTTTTCTCTTTCCGTAGGAGAAGAGGTAGATCGCGACCGATTGATCAATTTTCTTCACGAAGGTGGCTATACCTCAGCGAGGATTGTGGAGGAGAGGGGAGATTTTAGCATCCGGGGGGCGATCATCGATCTCTACACACCATTTTATGAAGAACCTCTTCGATTGGAATTTGATGGAGACCGATTAGAGTCCATCCGCCGATTCGAGACAGAGACTCAGCGTTCTCTTCCACAGGGGATGATGGAAAATGCCATCCTTCTCCCAGCGAGGGATATCCCGAGAGATTCTTCAGTGCAACCTCTGAAGACTCTTCTGGATTATCTGAAGGGAAATGAAATCATTTTTATTGAAGAAGGCGAAGAAGCGGAGAAAGAGGCTCGGGCCTTTTCGCGTCTGGTCGAAGAACATTATGAGAAGGCCTTGTTAAAAAAGAGGTCCGTGCCTCCGCCAGAGACCACTTATCTCAGTGATGAAGAGGCCTCGCTTTGTTTAGAAAGATTTCAAACGGTCTATCTCCAAGGAGGACCCCTTGCTCCTTCCTCATGTCAGCAAGTTTTTTCTTTTGAGATGGAGACGAACGAGAATCTCCAGAGGGAGATGAAAGCCGTCCTCTCCGTGAAAACCGGTCTCCATGAAACTTCTCCTTTTTCGATCCTCCTGAAAAACCTTCCTCATTGGCAGGAAAAAGGAATGGGAGTCTTTATCGTTTCCCATACTCTGGGTCAGGCTGAGCGATTGAGGGACCTTCTCTCCCAGTATGGAATGGAACCACGACTGGAAAAAGCGAAAAGGTTCAAAGTGGCCCTTGATCAATTCGTAGAGGGTCTTGTCCTTCTTGTCGGCTCCCTCTCCTCAGGGTTCCGAAACCCCCGGGAGGGTTGGGTTATTCTGACCGAAGAGGAAATCTTTGGTGAGAGAAGGAGGCTTCCTGAAGGAAAGGTTCGGACTTCTATCCCCTCTACTTCATGGCAGAGAAGAGGCCCGACTCTCTCTGCCTACAGCGAACTTCGAGAAGATGATTTCATCGTTCATATCGACTACGGAATAGGTCGTTATAGAGGACTGAGGCATTTAAAAATTTGGGGAGTCTCAAACGACTACCTTCTCTTAGAATATCAAGATGGAGATAAACTCTATCTTCCTGTGGATCGGCTCAATTTAATTCAACGCTACATCGGAGGAGATGGAAAATCCCCCAGGTTGGATAAACTGGGAAGTCATTCATGGCAGAGGGCGAAGAAGAGGGCGAAGGCTGCCGTTTCAGAGATGGTGAAAGAACTCCTCGAACTCTATGCAGCCAGAAAGGTCTTTGAAGGTTTCAAATTTCCTCCTTTAGATCAGTTTTATAAAGAGTTTGAAGCCACGTTTGAATATGAAGAAACCCCGGATCAGATGCAAGCGATTGATGAGGTGATGAAGGACATGGACAACCCCAAACCCATGGATCGCTTGATCTGTGGAGATGTGGGGTATGGTAAGACAGAGGTAGCCATCCGGGCTGCCTATCGTGCTGTGATGAGTGGAAAACAGGTCGCCATTTTAGTCCCTACCACGGTTCTGGCCCAACAGCATCACCAGACCTTCAGTGAACGATTCAAGATTTATCCGGTGGTGATCGAAGTATTGAGCCGGTTTAAAAGTCCCCGAGAGCAGAAGGAGATCCTACAACGGCTGAAGGAAGGGAAGGTGGACATTGTGATCGGGACACACCGACTTTTTCAGAAGGACGTGTCCTTCCGAGATCTGGGACTGGTGGTGATTGATGAGGAGCATCGATTCGGCGTCTCCCATAAGGAGAAATTGAAGCAGATGAGAAAATTAGTGGATGTGATCACGCTCACGGCGACCCCTATTCCGAGAACACTCCAGATGGCTGTCTCTGGAATTCGGGATCTCAGTCTCATCCAGACCCCTCCAGAAAATCGCCTGTCGATCCGGACTTTCGTGATTCGTTATGATGATGAAGTCATCCGAAAAGCCATCCAGAGGGAGTTTGAACGAGAGGGTCAAGTCTTCTTTGTGCATCATCGCGTCCAGAACATCCATACCCTTGCCAACCATTTAAAGCGGCTTATTCCAGAGGCCTCCCTGGCCATCGCTCACGGTCAGATGAGGGAGAAGGAATTGGAAAAGGTGATGCTCCAATTCGTCAGGAAAGAAGTTAATCTCCTCGTCTGTACCAGTATCATCGAATCCGGTTTGGATATCCCGACCGCCAACACCATCCTGATCAATCACGCAGAGCGTTTTGGTCTGGCAGACCTCTATCAAATCCGTGGCCGGGTTGGCCGGGGGAGCCATCAAGCCTATGCTTATCTCATCATTCCCGGAGACCTCACCCTTTCCAGGGATGCCATGAGAAGGCTTCGAGCCATTCAGGAATTGAGTGAGCTGGGATCCGGATTCAAACTTGCGATTCAGGATTTGGAGATTCGGGGAGCGGGAAACCTCCTTGGGCCATCTCAATCTGGGCACATTGCTGCCGTGGGATTTGAACTCTACACCCAATTGATGGAGAAAGCGGTCAGGGAATTAAAAGGTGAGGAAGTCATAGAAGAGATCACTCCAGAGATTCACTTCCATCTTCCCGCCTTCATTCCAGAGGCCTATGTGGAAGACCCGGGAGAACGGTTGAGTCTCTATCGAAGGCTTTCTCTTTCTCGTTCTGATGGGGAATTGGAGATGATTCGAGAGGAACTGATTGACCGATTTGGGAGGATTCCTAAAGAGGTAGATCATCTCCTGGAAGTGATCAAGGTGAAAATTCTCCTGACAAGATTGTCGATCAAAAAGTTTGAGGAGACGCCTTCTCAATTTGTCCTTACCTTTGATGAGAGCACCCGAGTCTCTCCCCAAAGGGTGGTGGATTTTGTGTATCAGGGGGAAGGTAAATATCGATTCACCCCAGACTCTAAATTGGTCATCGAAGGATGGCCTGATGCCAGGCAAGACCCCTTCGGGGCGGCCAAAAAGCTATTGCAAGCATTGGCTTGATATGGTAGATTTCATCCTACTCCTTTTGACAAAGAGGGGAAAAAAGTCTATAGATAAATCCATAAGGTGAGGATGATGACGAAGAGATTGATTTTTTTCGGGATCTTGCTTTTCCTGTCTTTCTTGTTTTCGGGCTGTCAGAAATCAGGAGAGAAGGAGTTGAGGGAGAAAGAACTGGTCAGGATCAACGATGTTTCTATCTCTCTGGAAGAATTCCAGCAGATGTTGGAAAAGCAACCCTTGGAAGGAAAGATGAAGTTGTTGAGCGAAAAGGGGACGAGAGATTTTCTTGAAAATTATGTGATCCCCCGAGAAGTGCTCTATCAAGAAGTCAAGAAGAAAGGCCTGGATAAGAATAAAGAAATTCTGGCCAAGATCGAGGATGCGAGAAGGGCCATCCTCATTGATGCCCTTCTCGAAGAGGTATTAAGAGGAAGAGGGGAAGTCTCAGAAGAGGAGATTCAACGATACTATAAAGAGAACCAAGTCCTCTTTACGGAACCACAGGAGATAAAAATTCGGCACATTGTTGTCAATACGGAGCCCGCTCTGAAGGAAGTGGTGACGAAACTCTCGCAGGGTGAAAGTTTTGAGAAATTAGCCTCTACCTACAATATCGGTAAATTCAAGGAAGATGGGGGAAATCTCGGCTATATCCGCCGAGGGCAGTTGGCACCCCCCTTTGCTCAGTTTGAAGAAGCGGCCTTTTCCCTCAGAAAAAGGGGGGAGATCAGTGAGGTCGTCAGCACGCCCTATGGGTACCATATCATCCGATTGGAAGATATGCGGGGGAGCACCTTGAAGCCTCTGAATCAAGTCAAAGAAAGGATCCGATTTTTCCTCCAGCCGAAGAAAAAGCAGGAAGCCTATCTTGAATATGTGAAAGAAGCAAAATCAAAAGCCAAGGTCCTCATCAATGAGAAGCTATGGGCTGAAGAAGAGAAAAAGGAGGCGAAACCAAAAGAAAGGAAGAAATGAAGAAATCTCCTACCCTCCTCGTCTTAACTATCCTTTTATTTTTCCTGTGGGGATGTGATCAATGGGGAGTGGGACTCCCTGAACATATTATCGCTCAAGTCAATGAAGAACAGATTCCCATTGAAGAATTTGATCGGGAGTTTAAGGAATTGATATTAGAACCAGGTAAGGAGGCACAAGGAACAGGTCTTGGAAACCTGAGGCAGGCTTATCTCGATCAGGTGATCGAACGCAAGATTCTCGTCCAAGAAGCTCGGCGCTTGGGAATCAAGGTCTCCCCGGAAGAGTTGAATCAGGCCATTTTTGAAATAAAAATGGATTATCCTGGAGAGGGATTTGGAGAGAAGTTGGGTCTCAAGGGGATAACCCTGGAGGGATGGAAAGCTCGGCTGGAAGAAAAATTATTAGCGGAGAAGGTCATCCGAAGTGCCTTCCATTCCCAAGAGAAAATCGATGAAAGGGAAGCCCTTCAATATTATGAAAACCATCGGTCCTCATTTCAAATTGGCCAGAAGGTGAGGGCACGTCAGATCGTTGTGGCAGATGGGGAAGAAGCGATCCAGATCCTGAAACGGCTGAAAAAAGGAGAAAGCTTTGAGAAGGTGGCTATGGAAAAATCCTTAGGGCCTGAAAAGGTTCAGGGTGGGGATTTGGGTTATTTCAGCCAAGGAGAGAAGCCAACCGAATTCGACCATGTTTTTAACATGGAAGTCGGAGCGATCAGTGAGGTGATCAAAAGCCCGTATGGGTATCATATTTTTAAATTGGAAGAGAAAATCGAACCCCGGCAGATTCCATTTGAAGAAGCCAAGCTAGGGATTCTCCAAGAACTTGAGCAACAGAAAGGGGAGGAGAATTATCAGAAGTGGTTTAAAGGCCTCAAAGGGAAGGCGAAAGTGAAGATCAACAAAAAATGGCTCAGGTCATAAAAGGGAGAGGTGAGAAGATGAAAAGGTTCTTTTTACTATTTGGTTTTTTTCTCTTTTTCTACGGACCGATCTCTTTAAGCGAGGCAGTCGTTGATCGCGTGGTGGCTGTGGTCAATCAAGAAATTATCACCCTCTCCGAAGTTGAAAAGTGGATCAACCCTCTTAAAGAAGAGATCGTGATCGAGGATCGTTTGGAGAAGCGGGAACGGATGCAGGCGCTCTGTCGACAGGTGTTGGAGAAGCTGATTGAGGAGAAATTGATTGACCAGGAAGTGAAGAAATCTGGAATCAAAATTTCCAGTAAAGAAATGGAAGCCACCCTGGAGGAAGTCAAGCGGCGAAACGCTGCCACCCAAGAGGATTTAGAAAAGGCATTAGCCGCAGATGGTTTGACCTTAGAGGGCTATAAGAAGCAGATCGAAAAAGGCCTCCAGCGCCAAAAGTTAATCAATTGGTCGGTGAAGGTCGAAGCAAAGGCTGGAGAAAAAGAGTTAAGGGAATTTTATCAAAAGAATATGGGTCGCTATCGAACCAATGAAACCTATCGACCCGGTCACATCCTATTCGTCATTCCCAAAGAGGCCACACCGGAGGAGATTCGGGAAATTAGGAAGAAGGGTCAGAAAGTTTTAGAAAAAATTAAAGGGGGAGAGGATTTTGGGGAAATGGCTCTCCTCTATTCGGAAGATGCCTCGAATAAGGAGCGGGGGAATTTAGGTTATTTTAAGAAGGGAGAGCTCCTGCCTGCCCTTGAAAGAGAGGCGCTGCGCCTCAAGGTCGGAGAGGTGAGTGGGATCGTTCGAACGGAATTTGGTTTTCATATTATTAAACTCCTTGATCGAAAGGGAGTGGATCCTCTCCCCTTTGAGGAAGTCCAAGAGAAGATTAAGGTGGATTATTATGAAAGTGAAATGGAGAAGGCGTTTAAACAATATCTCAGCAATTTGAAAGCAAAGTCCGTCATCGAGATCAAACTTTAAATTTGAAATCCCAATTTCCAAATTCCAAATAAATCCCATACACCAATGCCCCAATGACTAAAACGATTTTGGTTGAAGTTTCGAATTTTGGTCATTGTAATTTGTTTGATATTTGGTGCTTGGAATTTGGTGTTTATCTTAGATTCGGGTATTTTCAAAAAGCAGCAATTTAACCTGTTGAAAATTAATTCCTCGAATGGTGAGCGTATGGCTCTTCCCCTTATCGGAATCACGATGGGTGATCCGACTGGTATCGGACCGGAAATTATCGTGAAGGCTTTATCCATGAAAGAACCGTTTCAAGCCTGTCGGCCCATCGTCTTCGGCGATCGTGAAGTGCTCTCAAGGGCCATCCAAATGCAAAACCTTTCTTCCACCTTGGAGGTCATTGAGAAGATACCCGAAGACGGATACCTTCCTCAAAAAATATTTCTCTTTTCTTTAAGCCGATTAGAAATCACATCTCTTCGTTTCGGACAACCGGACAGAGCGTGCGGAGAAGCGATGGTGAGATATATTGAAGAGGCGGTCCAGTGGGTAAGGAGCGGTAAATTGGATGCCATGACGACCTGCCCGATCAATAAGCAGGCGATGAATGCGGCTGGATATCTTTTCCCTGGCCATACAGAACTTTTAGCCCATCTGGTTCAAGCCTCCTCCGTGGCGATGATGTTTTTAGGATCAAGGTGGAAAATCGTTCTGGTGACGACCCATCTTCCTCTAAAGGATGTTTCAAAATGGATCACGGCGAATCGTATCTTATCTACCCTACGATTGACCAATGAAGGGATGAAAAAATATTTCTTGATTCCTCACCCAAAAATTGCTGTCCTCGGCCTCAATCCCCATTGCGGAGAAGAAGGACTCCTGGGAGAAGAGGAGAAAAAGGAGATCCTTCCGGCCATCGCAGAGGCGAAATTCCTTGGAATGGATGTTGAAGGACCCTTTCCCGCAGACTCCTTTTTCGACCTTTCAGGCCGTTACGCCTTTGATGCTGTCATCTCCATGTATCACGACCAAGGCCTCATCCCAATAAAGATGTTCGATTTTAAGGAAGCCGTCAATTTCACCTTGGGATTACCTTTTATCCGGACATCAGTC
>Ga0209048_10002898_pt1 | contig 16839 bp, 17 predicted proteins | sample FrelakmetCRP12CR_FD_187146 | JGI IMG/M metagenome (GOLD analysis project Ga0209048, IMG submission 187146) | Freshwater lake sediment microbial communities from the University of Notre Dame, USA, for methane emissions studies - CRP12 CR (SPAdes)... | ecosystem: Environmental > Aquatic >... | reverse complement strand
CCCATCAACCCCATCATCCAGGTAAAGGCCGTTGCGAGCATGATCAAGGCATATTGTGACCGAACAGAAATCTTCCCCCACTCGATGGGCCCCATCTGTTTGGCTCCCTTCATCATGAAGCTATTGAGCGCAAACATGAAGAAGAGACAGGACAGCGTCGTGGCGACTTGAGGCACCGACAGACCGACTCGCACGTTTGCCGGGATGTAATATCCATAGACCGCGAGCCCGATAATATTGAAGTAGGCGACGCCGAAGAAGACGCCCATGAAGATATTGCCGAACTTCGACCAGGACACCGTCGAGACCTTATTGCCTCGCATGTACCAGACGAAGCTGAGAATGGTGGTGGTGATGATGACGTTGATTCCACCATTCTTGGCCGACATGACGCCATAATTTCCCAACACCGGGTGCTGTTGACCACCCATAGCCTTGAGTTCAGCTGGAGTCATGACTATCGTGTGGGGAGTAATGAAAACCAGGAAGCCGCAACAGAGAACGAACACGAGATACTTAATGTAGCGTTGATATTTCTCGGCACCGCGCATCCGACCAAGCGCCTGCCAGAGATAATAGTTGCTGCTCAAGAAGAGGATGCCAATCATGGTGGCTTGAATGATGAAGAGCCAAGCCAGGAGACCACCCATGAGCGTAATCCCCATCTGCTGACGGTAGGCATACACCTCGCGCATCAGCCAGTACCCGGCGAACGGCAAGGGAATCAAAAACGACACGCCAAGCGCCATGGCGATATAGCCCATCCAGTCGTAGTGGGCACGATCCTCGTCCGTCTTGGAAGCCAGGAACTTGTAGGCTGCGTAGGCTGCCACCACACCACCGCCGAACGCCATATTACCCAAAATGCGATGCACGTTGAGCGGATTCCAGAGTGCGGTATGAATGACGTGCCAGATATTTCCCAGATACCGGCCCTGCTCATCGACGCCGGCCGGCGACATCATGAAGCCGATCCAAGAATTGGCCAGCATCATGAGCAATGTACCAATGACGTTCAAGACCACGGACATGCTCAAGTGAATCCACTTGAGGAACCCTTCCGTCATCTTGTCCCAGCCGTAGTAATAGATATAAAGGGTTCCGCTCTCCGCCACAAACATCAGAGCATAGATATGCATGACCGGCCGAAAGATACTGGAGAGATAGCCGAAGAATGCCGGATAGAGCGTCAGGAAGGTGAAGATCAGGATACCGCCCAGAATCGCGGTGATCGAATACGCAGTCAAGCTAATCTTGATGAAGTCATAGGCAAGGTGGTCATACCGCTTCGCCATCGCCTTATCCTTCGTCACCATCCCCATGAACTCAATAACCATGCAGAAAATCGGAACCGCGAGCACGAAACTTCCGTAATAGAGATGCTGCTGGTTCGCAAACCAGAGCAGCACGCGACTCTCGAAGTTGTACCGCGGATAATCTCGAGGACCATCGACTGTCTTCGGAGCAGGGGCACCGACGACGATCCCTTCCGTCTTATAATAGACGTCTCTCCCCTTCTCGACCTTCGCCTCACCCTCCTTCTTCACCGCATCAGGCGCATCCGCGCCCATAGCCAGTGACGGAAGCGATACGGCGATGGGGAGCAGGAGAAGGCCAACCATCGCGCAAAGCGCCATGATTGAGAACAACTTCTTCCCGGCTACTAAACCCATGGGATACCTCCTTAATGCATTCCGAAAAAACTCATCGCGATTCCCTGCAAGCTCGACTCAGCGCAGAATGGCCCTCAGGGCCTACTTCCGGAACAGATACCAAAAGTCCAGTCCTTGCGAATCCATCAGAAAGTGGTCAACTGCCGTGAAATAGGCGATGCAAACTACCAACGACACAACCACATAGACAATTGTCTGACCCATTGGACTCCCTCCCTCAGAACTTGCGGACATTCAAAAAAAATCCCAGAAAATAGAGCGGCCCTCACTTAGCAGGGGCACTGAATTCCTGCAAACCAATAAAAGAACCACAGACCCACAGCGCATGTGATGTAGAAAATCATCTTGCCGACTTTGATCTTTATCTCGCTATCTGCCGTTGCCGTTGCCATCGCGTCTCCTTCTCCTTCTGGAAATAATAGGTGCCGAATCAGCTCAGCGAATTTCTTGACACACAGATCTCCGTATGTTATTCAAAATTCCTTGCCGCACACGAAAAATCAGGGGAAATTCGATGATTAAAAATCCAAAAGTGTTCGACATTATAGTTTTGGCCGGTATGGTTGTCAATATAATTTTGGCCGTGTTCCTCATTCTCTACTACTTTGATTTCTTGTAAGTTTCTCATGGTTTCCGCCTTCAGTTCCTCTCTCATTTCGTACCCGAAACCGCACAGCGAAACCCGATCGTTTCATCGCGAAAGTCCGGAACCATTTTGCTCCGGCTGGTGATGCGAATATCGGCCCCCGTCGTCGCGTATCCCCCTCCTCGAAGCACCCGAAATGTGCCATACTCCGGGCTCTGTGGGTTTTGCTCGGGAGCCTCCTTGAAGTAGCTTTCCGCATACCAGTCGGCCACCCACTCCATCACATTTCCTGCCCCATCCATGACGCCATATGGGCTTTGATCGGTCGGAACCGTACCGACAGATGCGGTGACATCATGGCCATCCTGCACCCTGGCCCAATTCGCTCCGTCGGGCTGTTCCACATTACCCCAGGGCCAGAGACGGCCATCCGTTCCTCGCATAGCCTTCTCCCACTCCGCCTCAGTTGGAAGTCGCATCCCTTTCCACTGACAATAGGCCTCCGCATCCTCCCATGACACGTAGACCACGGGCTGGTTAACGCCACGCATCCTGCTCATGTTCTTGGCGTAGCGAGAAGGAGGACCCGACTTACGATGTCCGGTTGCATCAACAAAGTGCTGGTATTGATAGTTGGTTACTTCGTACCGATCAATCGCAAACGCATCCAGCGCCACCGTGCGCTGCGGCTGTTCATCAAATCCGCCATGATCGGTCCCGCGGATGAAGGGTCCTGCCGGAATCGAGACCATTTCTTCTCGGACTGGCTCTTCACGAGAATCCTGAGCGGGATCGAGCGGCTCTGATGGAGCGGAATCCTGGGAAGCTCCAGGAGACTTTTCAAACGGAGTCAGCGTGGTGCCACGGATTATTCCTATGATGGGGAGCGCAGCAAATGCGAGGACGGCAAGAAGAAACGCGACCTTGAATTTGGTTTCGAGCATGTCTGTTATGACGCCGCGGGGCTGTCTCCTACCTCCATATCGCTCGCGCAGCGAAACCCGATCGTAATATCCGTTCGCCAATGCTTTGCAGCAAATCGCTTGGATAGCCGAGCGTTATGTTCGGTCTCTCGCCACGACCCTCCACGCACCACTTTCAAATCTACGGCTTCCGGCCCTTTCGGATCGCGGTAGGGAGCCTTCTGGTAATAGTGTTCATCGTACGAATCCGCGACCCATTCCGCAACGTTCCCGGTCATGTCATAGATTCCGTAAGGGCTTCGTCCGGTCTCGAACGATCCAGGGGGCGCGAGATACCGATACCCGTCTTCACTTCCATCCACATTGGCATTGGCGCGGCCGTTGACAAAAGTGTCACCCCACGCGTACTTCCGTTTTCCTTCACCACGGCCGGCTTTTTCCCATTCCGCTTCGGTGGGAAGCCGCTTTCCCGCCCATTTGCAATAGGCCACCGCCTCGTCCCATGACACGCTCATCGCTGCAAACTCGGGTTTCAGCAGCTTGGATTGGTCGTCTTCAAACACTTCAATCTTAGGCAGCGGTCGCTTCGTCATTCTGGCGAACCGTGCGTATTCCTCTTGCGACACCTCCTTCTTGTCGAGATAGAAGGCCTTGAGAAACACTTGACGCTCCGGCGTTTCGTCAGGATCGCCATCCTTGCTGCCCATGATGAACGGGCCTTCGGGAACCTGCACCATTTCACGGCCTTCATCACCCATCTTCGTTTTATACATGGAAAAATCCTGCGAGGGAGCGCTGCTCGGCGCAGGGCGAGCTTCGGTCTTGATCGACAGAGCAAGTTCTTTCATCTTCTTCGCCTTGTACGACTCATACACCAGTAAGCCGATCATCAGGACGAACGACGTAAAAACAAAAATGATCGAACCGATGAGTACCCCCCTATTTTCCATCGCGTCTCATGCTCCTTCAGTTGTGCGTGACACGGAGGGATCAGCCGGCTCAGATGCGGCTTTCTTTGCCGCGCGCATATCCAGCAACATCGAAATCTGCACACCGAGAAACCCACCCATGGCAGCGCCGGCCCCCGCGCCCACGGATATTCTCTCTGGACCGGCAATGAACCAGGCAAGCGCTCCGCCCAACAGAGTTCCCACCAAAATACTCACCAGGAAACGTCGCCCTCCCATAAACCCGATGACCCCGCCGAGCACGAGCCCCGCTCCACTCGCAAGCGGCATTATGCCGCCGCCCATAATGAGCCCGATGAGCGTTCCGACGGTTCCCATCACGGCCACGCCGAACAGGATATCAATCACCTTCAAAGGTACAGCTTGTTCTCTGCCAGACTCGGTCATGCTACCAGCGATCCATTTTTCTAGCGTCCTGCGCTTGCGACCATCGAACCAAAATCAATTTCTACGCCGGGCCCCGCGATGATCGAAATGCCCCAAGCTTTGGCTGCTGGTTCATGCTGGTGAATCCGTTTGAAATCTTCATAGACGTTCACACGTTCCTCAAACCACTGACCCACATCCTTGGTGCCGCTTTGCACCACGATCTCCGAGCCGCTGAACATGCCCCCTTCGGTCAGCGTGCCCTCGGGCTTGGTGGCACTCCAGATATACTTCGTAAACACGGGGATGAACACCAGGTCGGTATCCAGCGAGGCATAGATCGCCGCAATAGGCTCAGTTCCCACCATAGTAGTTTTGTGCAAGCGCCAACGCCAGGTGAGAACAGGAAAGGCCTTCGGGTCCCAATCAATCTTCTTTTTCTTGATTCTCTGTCCCGCATCCTTCGCCGCCAGAAAATTCGCGCCGTTCTCTGTCTGAACCTTATAGGCGTCCCGCCCCTTGGACTGGCTTCGTTGATTCTCATGATCCCAATTCGAGGGAAATCCGTCCGCTTCTTTCGCCTGAAAATCCTCTAAGACCAAGGATTGGCTTTGGGCCGAGACCGCACCATCCATCACGAAACTTCCACAGGCCACCAGCCCGACCGCGAGATAGCTCAGACCGATCACCCCTCGAGTCATACTCCAACCCTTTCGATTATCATGCCTCCTGCGACGACGACGGCGCCAGGACCGCCGCATTCCCCTCGGCCAACTCTTCCCCCATCACCGGCAACTGATCACGCTGACACATCCAGAATAGAGCGAGCACCGCGCCCCAAAAGACCACCATATTGAGTGTCACCATCTTCGCAGCAAACGCCAAGTCCGGTGTAAAGGCCCAGGGAGAAACATCTGCCATCAACTCACTCACATGCCAGGCCAACCGCCCGGAGGAACGAATATAGCCCATGAGACCCATAACCCACGAAAACGCAGCAGCTAATCCGAACAGGCCCACCATGCCCCTGACGGAAATTTTCCCCCATTGGACCGGCCCATGGACGAGTGCCCCTTTGAGCATCATGCGATTGATCACCAAACTAACTATAAGGACCGTCAACGTCGTCGCAGCCTGCGGCGACGACAGCCCGACGCGGAGCTTCGCCGGCAGGTAAAACCCATACGCTGATAGCCCGATTATGTTGAGCGATCCCAGGAGGAACAGCGCGCCGATGAGGATGTTGCCTTTCTTGACCCAAGACACGACCATCGTTCGATTGGCACGACGGTAATAGATGAAACTCAGGGTGGTCACGAGAATCAAGATATTGACCGCGCCGTTTTTCGCCGACATCACTCCATAGTTGCCAACCACGGGATGTGACGCGCCGCCCATTGCCTTCACTTCACTGCCCGACATCATGACAGTGTGCGGCGTCAGCCAAATGAACAGGGCCAACATCAGCACCCCGAGCAGCAACTGGTAGTAGGGCTGATACCGTTCCCCTCCGCGAAGGCGCGCCATACTCTGCCACAGGTAATAGTTCACGCCGAGAAAGAGGGCGCCGATCAAGAGGGCCTGCACCACGAAGAGCCAGGTGAGCAAGCCACCCATCATCGTCACGCCCATGCTCTGGCTGAACGCATAAACCGATCTCATCAACCAGTAGCCGGCGAAGGGCATCGGCAAGAGCGCGCAGACCGTGACAAACAAAAAGACGTACCCCACCCAGTCGAAATAGGCGCGCTCTTCGTCGGTCTTGCTTATGAAGAAGCGATAGCAGGCATAGGCCAACACCACCGCGCCACCGGACATGATGTCTGCCAGGAAACGATGGACGTTTAATGGATTCCACAGGGCCGAATGGAGCAAATGCCATCCGTTCCCCAGAAACCGCCCCTGCGCATCGACACCGGCCGGAGCCATCATGAAGGCCGACCAGGAGTTCGCCAAGAACAACAGTACTGCCCCGAACAGGTTGGTCAGGACGCCGATCGATGCGTGAACCCACTTCAACGCCGGCTCAGCCATCCGGTTCCAACTGTAGTAATAGATGATGAGCAGCAGCGATTCTCCGACAAACACGATCGCGTAGGCCGGCATAAAGGCCTTGAACGTCCCGCCCATATACTTCATGAAACTGGGATAGAAAGAGATAAACATCCCCAGCATGAGGCTGCCGACCAAGGCTGTCACTGACAGGGCGAGGAGGGCGACCTTTGCCAAATCCCGCGCGAGGCCGTCATAGCGAAGTGCAAGCGCGGGCTTTCTGCTGCTAAGCCCCAGGAATTCCAGCAAAACGCAAAAAATCGGCAGCGCGAGAACGAACCCTCCGAAGTAGGTGTGTTGTTGCGTGACGAACCACACAAGTAGTCGACTGTCGAAAGATCCGACGCGTGAGTAGACTGTCTCCTGGGGGGAAGGAGCCGACGGCCCCTGAGGGGTCCCAGGTGTCTTGAAATACAGATCGGTAGTGTCCTCGGCAAAGGATTGGCTATGCAGGTCCCAGCCAATCCCGGAAACCGCGAGCAGGACCACCAGCAGGACAGAATACCAGACCGCTCCATACGCTCTCTTCTTCATGACCATAGACTTAAACCTTAGAACCAGCCGTCATTGAGACGCCCGCACCAGATGACTTGCCAAGAATTCCCATCACAAAGGGACATCGGAGCAAGGCACTCGACATCGTGTGTCCCTGCTGTTCTTCCACTTGCCGACGAAACCCGAGATAGTAACAATACAACGCCATCATCCCAGTCACGAATCCGCCACTGGCCATGGCATAGGGAGTGGGAATGCCAGGCTGTCTCAAGAGGAAAATCACGAACCCCGCTGCCACCAGATAGTAGGTTGCTGCGAAGGCGAGTCCTGGCCACCACCAATATTTCAGTAATTCGCTCGCCTTCGTCTGGAACAGCCCTTGGACCCATGCCGCCTGTGGACGAAGCCCGCCAAAGTAGGCACAGAGAGCAACCAGCCCCCCCAGCACCGCCACAGCGGACAACTGAACCAGCGCCGCTCCCTGATTCGCCTCGACAAGATGCCCCAGCGACGCGGCCAGTGCACCGACGACGAGACCACCTGCGACCCAGGGACCCAGTTCCATCGCATGATGTCCCACCATCGTCCGGAGGGCCGCCCCGTCGGGAAACGTCGGAAATGGACGACCCATGAGGGCCACTTTCCGCACGTGACCAATCTCAAAAGCGTCGCGCGCGACAGCCGTACAGGAAATGATGATGGCCATCATGGCCGGTCCATCCGGATGTTTGAGATAGTCATACCCGACGAGCCAGAGCAGCGCCAAGATCAGTAGAGACAACTGGACCCCATACACAAACCCGATCCAGGAGCCAAGCCACGTCAGCAGACGGTTCCCATCTTCTTGGAGAATCCTCCCCCACGCAGTGGCGCGACCGACGCGATAGGCGAACAGCGCTGTCACCAGCGCGACTAGACCGCTGACCATCAGCAGCACGAGCGGTTCCGAAAGCGGCAACAGAAGCTTGGTCAACCGATAGACAACGAAGGCCACCAACCCTGGCACAAACATGACAATCCGCTTTTGCTTTCGCACAGAGTCTTCTGTGACGGCTAGACTGAGGCTGGGTAACACGCGTAACGCCATTCGATGCAACATAATTTATTCCGTGAGGCGTATGGTGACCGGGCCTCCGTTGCTTTCGCCTTGCCCCTTACGTCTTCTGCGCGCCCATCCCGAAATAGCGCGCTTTCACTTCTTCCATCAGCGCGACAGTGATGCGCGTCTCGCCGCGATCGGCCACTGTCCGTTCTAATTCAATGCGGGCCATCGCACGTACCGGCGCCGGCACTCTGTTCAAGCGACGTTCTGCTTCAGGCTCCCACTCGATGCGCTCGCCGGTCCTTGGGCGGAACAACGTGTCGTAGGTGATGACCCGTTCTCCTCTCACCCGCACATCTTGCTCGACCTCACTGCGCACAAGGGGGGCAAGGTAGGGAGGCATGCGATCTAGCCGATGGATCGCATCATCGGTCCACATCACCCGATCGACCAGCCCATCGGTTTGACCGGCAGGGACATCGACCCCCACTTTTAGCCCACAGCCGCGACATTCCGTCCGAATGAACCACTGGGGCATTCCATCATCGTACGAACGTTCTTCAATCCCCTCAGTATGCATCCAACGACCACAGCCACAGGTCAGCATGGGCGTTCCTGGCTCTCTGCCATCAGCAATTGGCTATCACCTCTGCTGCTCATCCTATCTTTCCCGGGTAGAGAAGGTAGAGCATCGTGTAGGTGGTGGTTCCGGTCATAAACAGAATGCAGTAGATGATCATCGTAAAGCGTCCAAGTGTTCGGTGGCGTTGCCCGCCGTCCGGCCAAACACGCTGGATCGCCATCTCCACGGCAAATACAATCGCGATAAGGGCGAGTAGTCCGACCCAGACAACGAGCCGTCCCATCCGAAAACGATCTGCGGCCACCAGATACAGTAGGTAGCCCGCCACCAGCGCGCAGAGGACACCGAAGATCATGCCGACCTTCCCCCAAGTCGTCTGAAGGATGCGACCGCTCAAGATCCGTCGCCCTTGCTCGATCACCTGGGCACGGAACCCCAGCACAATCATGTAGACCGCCATGACCAATCCAATGACCACAAGGATGATATGAAAGGTGAGGAGAGGGATGAACACATTGCGGTAGAGGGCTTCAGATCCACCGAACCCCTCTTTCCCTTCAAAAGCCAGCACGCCCAATTGCCGGAAGAGATAGTAACTGACGAAGAACCCCAGCATGGCGATCATCCCACCCAGCATCATCCAATGGTGGGCATCCGCCCGACGTTTCCGCGCCTGGATCCAGCCGATCACGAAGAGACTCGTAAAGAGCGTCGCCATGAGTTGACTCATGTCCGCCCCGACCGTAGCGTGGGTTCCAAAAAACCCCGGCTGTTTCAACCATTCAAGCATGATGTTCCTTGTCGCACGTCCACCTCTCAGGTCTAAGCTGACTTCGTGCCCTGCACGACCGCTGTCGATTCCAGTTCTGTCACGGTTAAGAAGCCGGCTTCCGTCATCCACTGGATCGCATCTGCCGTTTTATAGCAACCACCGCGTTCAGTGTTCACCAGAATGTGGACCGCAAACGCAGTCGTCCAGGCCGGACCGGTTCCTGCCTCATTTAAGAATCGATCCTTGATGACCAACCGGCCGCCTGGGGCCAAATGGGTCCAGACCCTCTTCACCAATGCCGCGTTTGTCGAAAAATCTTGATAGTGCAGGATGTCGGACATCAGAGCCACATCGTAGGGCCCGCCGAGTCCATCCTTGTTAAAATCGCCAGGAAGCAACGTAATCCTCGATTCCAAACCAGCCTCTTTGACGGTTCGTTCCGTGAGTCGGAGCGTCGCAGGCAAATCGAACACCGTGGCGGTCAATTCCGGATAGACCCGGCAGAAGGCAATCGCGTTCGTCCCGGCTCCACCTCCCAAATCCAGAAGTCGAACCGGCCCACCCAGTTGCAGCCGTTTGACGAACTCCGGCCCGCTCTGCTGTCCGATCCGATGGAGTACCGCCAGCACGTTGCTGCCCAAATCAGGGTCTGTCTCAAAGACGTGTCGGTCGACCGATCGCTGTCCCGTGCGAATCGTCCCCTCCAGTTTGCCCCAGTTGTCCCATTCCGCATCGTGAAGCAGGAGGAGATGCCCGATATATTGGGAAGAGTTGCGGACCAGATGAGTGGCAGCGGCCGTCGAATTCCCGTAAGAATCCCCGTCCTTCTCCAACAGTCGCATCGCGACGAGGGCATTCAACAGCAATCCCAGCGTCTGCTCATGGACACCGAGACGACCGGCCACTTCGTGGAGGGTTTTCCGCTTCCCGTCCAAGGCAGAAAACACATCCAGCCTGACGGCTGTGAGGAGTATTTTAGTCTCCCAGTAGTACCCAAGCTGGAAGATTTCTGCGAGCGAGAGCTCTCGTGACACACCAGTCCCTTCAAGCAAATAGCTTTGAAAGTCGGCATCTTACCTAGATCGGAAACTGAAAGGCAAGGCAACTGATTCGGCACGGCACGCAGCACAAACACAAAGGGCAGCGGATTGCTCCGCTGCCCTTCGATTGCGGGTTACCCCGCAACAAGAAACGTTGGCTTACTTGATTTCAGCCTTGAGGTTGGCAGTCCCGCCCTCAGGCACATCCACATCAAACTCAACCTTCTTGCCCTTAGCGGCAAACGGATGCCAGGCCACAACCTTGTGCTTGCCGGCCGGCACATCCTTGAGCTCGAACGATCCGTCTTCCTTCACCACGGCAAAGTGAGGATTCGCCACCGGCAGGAAGAAACCCTGCATAAACTCATGCTGGTCACACTGTAACCGGTAGAACCCATCCTTCTCTGCTCCGCCACGGAACACGACCGGCTTATCGAGCTTGTCACCCTTCTTGGCCAAACCGATGTTGAAGCCGGTTGCCGAGCTTGTACCCTTCACCACAAAGCTATGCGGATTGTGCAGCACGCCTTGGACCGACTTTGGGTCATCGGGATCGGCGTCATGGTTCTCAACCTTGAAGGACTTGTTATTCACCACCACACCAGCGAACGGCAGGAACTCGCAGAACTCCGAGACAACTTCCGTTCCCGTGTACCCATCCACGAAGGCCTTGTCTTCGATATCGATCACAGCCACAACCGCGTTCTTCAGGCCACCATCTTTACCGACTTCGACGGTCTTCAAGAACCGCTTATCCCCATCCATCAATTCCTTGTGAGGATTTTTCGGGCAGAACTTCGGGTTCGGGAACTTCGCGAAGGAAAATTCCTTTTGCTCGGACTTTCCCGCATAGGTCACTTTGCCGGTAATCGTTCCGCCTGCAAACGAGGTGAGAGGCGCCGCGACAAACGCGACGGCTGCCACGCCAAATATGAATGATAACGCACTCTTCATGGGACTGCCTCCTTGTGATGAACAAATAACCGCTGAGTTTATTCTCTCGTTCCCTGATCTCCAACCACCAGCCACGAGGGGAAACGGGAACGTATTCTGCCCTGGTGACTCGATCGCAATTGGGATTCGCGTTGGCGAGGCTAGGTTCAGATCAAGTCTGTATACAAAACTCTACCCTCCCCTGTCAATCTGAAACAAGGGGGGGACAATGCAGAGGCAGAGGCCTATTTCTTTTGTTGAAGAAGGTGAATCAGCGCCCCTGCTGCGGTGGCCCGCACGGCATCGTTCGTGTCGTGCAGGGCTTCCTTCATGAGGGGAACAATTTCACGGTCCCCCACATGCCCGAGGGATCGAAGCGCCACAATCTTCGGACCGGGAAGTGGATCAGCCGTCAGGTTGGTCAATAGAGAGATCGCACCGGAGGCGTTAGCTTTGGTCGCCTTCCCAAGGGCATAGGCCACAGAAGCTCGCATGGCTGTATCGTTCTGTCGGGCCAGCGATTCTGCGGTGGGAGCCACTGTCGAGTAGGGCTGGCCAAGCTGGAGCAACCCGGCAATCGCTGAGGCACGGACGGTAAAGTTGCCGTCACCAAGCGCCTGCGTGAGGGCCGGCACCGATTCTGTCCCTCCCATATCCGCCAGCCCCCCCACCGCAGATTCGCGCACAGCCGGAATGGGGTCTTTCAAGAGCCGCTCGATCTGTCCCCGCGTTTCTTTTCGTCCGAGATGCCCCAGCCCCCTGGCCGCAGCGCCGCGAACAGAGGGCTGCTTATAGGCCAACGACTCTATCATAATGGGGACACCACGCTGGTCTTTCAACTCGGCTATCGTGCGAATCGCGTCGGCTCGATCCTCAGGATTCAGCGACTCTGCGGCCCGTTGCAATTGGGTCCAGGCCTCTTTCTTGCCGAGCCTGATCAAGGCGCCATACGCCGCGATACGAACTGTGGCGAGCTCGTCTTTGGTCGCCGATTCGACTAACGAAATGACTCCTGGATCGCCCGTTCGGCCGAGCACTTTCACCACGCGCGCCTTCACCGATCCTGCTTGATCCTCGATCGCCGCGCGCAATTTCGTCGATTTCCGCCCGGCCTCGGATCGACCGAGCCCCTCGACGGCAAGAACCCTGACAGGTCCGGACCCATCGCTCAAACCGTCCTCAAAATAGGGGACGACATCGTCCGAATCCACTTCTTTGAGCGCGGTGTACGCAGCTCCGCGCATTTGTTCACGCATGTCCTTCACCATGACGACGATGAACCCCAGCGCCACCTCTCGGAGGAGGGGTACCTCATCCTGCTGCAGCGCAAGTTCAAGCTTGTCGTACTCCCCAAGCGCGTCCTTAGGGTTGCCGAGCTTGAGGAGGGAGCGGATCCTAAGCCGGCGAACGGCTGGAGCGGCACTCTGTTCCTTCTCCAGCTTGGCCAACTGCTCGAGCACCTGTGCGTACTGTTTCTTGTCGTAGGCCTCTTGCGCCTCCTGGGGGACAGGTGAGGTCCCGGCAGCCAACGATGACGGACAGACTCCACTCCACACAGTGAACCAGGCAACTGTAACTGCGGTGAGCAGACTCCAACGACACGAATGCCTGTTCGTAATCAGTTCACTCATCGTCTCCCTACCCCCGTCCTCGCGGCGCAGTCGCCGTCATGCGTTTTTTGTATCCCTGCGGCTCTTCAAAGTAATAGGCCGGCTGAGGCGACAGTCTGAACCGTTCATACTCAAATGACCACTCACGATCGCGGCTGACGAGCTTCAAGACCACTCCTGTCTCTAGATCCACCCATTCGTAGAACCGCTCGACTCGACCATTGTGGTCTGTCTGAACTTCGAAAAGCTTGGTCGCACGACCAGCCGCCGTTGCGTCACCAATCAGAACTCGTTCCCGCTCCCCCGGTAATGTTGGGTGAATCGGGAGCAGATCATCAGGGTCCAGCCCTGTCACCAAGAGTTCCTTCTGTTGCGCCAGCAGATACCAGGTCTCCGATTTGTCCAACCGGATGATTTCGATTGCCGCATACCCCCGCTCGGTTCGAATCGCATACTTATACTCCAACCGCAAACGGTCTTCCTTCGCAAATACTTGTGCCCGGTATTGCTTCCCCATAACGGTCTTGACGAGCGAACCGGAGAACTCTACCGAGGGGATCGCTGCGTCAGCAGCTGCCGCATGCCGAGGCATGCTCTCCTGCCCCACCCACAGTGCAAGCCCGAAGCAGAGCCCCCACCACCAGGCCTTCTCACCCAGGGTAATGGACATGAGCACTCAGTGCTGATGCTCTACGAGTGGCTGGATGTCGACTGAATACCCCAGGGTGTCTGGGCCAAAGCGGGGATTGTCCACTACCTGGAAGGCGGAACGGTTCCCCTTCGGAGCGAGGAGGGAGAGGTGCTCGACCAGCTTGCCGTCCGGCTGGATCGTGACCATCTTAGTGACGCCAGGGCCAGTCTGAGGATGCCACACCAGCAACTGATAGGTGCCAGGCGGGATGTTCTCGATCGTAAACTTCCCATTAGAATCAGTTAGTGCATAGTAGGGATTGTTGACGGCCATCGCCCAACTTTCCATGTAGGCGTGGAAACCGCATTGCAAATAGAACGTCCGACGACCTCTGTTCAAGTAAATTGGTCCCACCAGCGATTTGCCTGGTGCATGGTTGTGCATCGCGTGGATATCTCCCCGCCGATGTTGGAAATTCATTACAAGCGGTGTATTGAACAGCACTCGCGCCCCGGCTTCCAGGGAGGTCTCGTAGCCTTGGATATCGTGCATCACCGGATCCATGTTGATGACTTCCACCGCATGACCGTTCCGAACGATGGTCATGAAGGGGGTGAACTGGCAATCCCTTGCTTCGATCAGGGGGACGGAAAGCTCGAATGGTTTTCCAGCCTCAACTCCCTCCAAGAATACAATCGCGTCTTTCAGTTCATGCTTTGGCCCGACCACAAAATCGTGGAGCAGTCGCCAGCCTCGTCCATTTGAGATACGTCCACAGTAGGCCGGATCGGGAAATGTGATGAGGTTGAACCCTTTCGGTCCCGGCACCGCACCATCGAGACTGATCGTTCCTTCAATCGTCCCTCCATGCTGAACATCGATCACATCGTACGCCGAGGCCGGCACAAGCGTCGAGAAACTCGCGACGAACATGAGCGTCACGCCCGCGATCGCCAAGCTAGTCAACCGCAGGATCCTGATAGTCATGAGAAGGCCTCCCGTCACAGCGCGAACTGCTAAGGCACTTGTAGTTCCAGGGTCGGCTTGATGTCGATAGTTTTCCCCAGTGAGCCCAGTCCAAAGTGAGGGTTTTCCTCAATTTGATGGGCGGAACGGCGTCCCTGGGGGGACTCGAACACAAAGTCGGCTTTGACCATCTGCTGGGCCGGAACCGTCACTTTTCTTTCCTTCATCGTGCCCACGCCAGGATGCCACGCCACCAATGTGTAGTCCCCGGGAGGCACGTCACGAAGTGAGAAGGTCCCATCGGCCTGCGTGATGGCAAAATATGGATTGTCAACGGCCAACCCCCAGCTTTCCATATAGGCATGGAATCCGCATTGCATGACAAAAATCCGGCGATCTTTCGTCATACGAATGACTTCTTTCATGGGCTGACCAGCCAGGTGTTCATGGCTTTCGGCCCCGACATTGCGCTTGTGATGCGGGTTCATGGGCAACGGCATGTTAAACAACACCCGGGGACCGAGTTGAGAGGTTTCATAGGCCTGAATATCATGGAACACGGGATCCAGGTTCATGACATTGACCTCCGCTCGATCTTTGACCACGCTGACAAACGGAAGAAACCGGCAGTCCCTGGCTTCAATCGTCGGCGGTTCGAACTTAAACGGCTTCCCTTTGGTCGCATCCGTCAGCAGTACCACGGTATCTTGCAACCCGCCATCCTGCGCGAGGGTAAACTCATGCAGGACGCGCCAGCCCGTGCCCGTTGAAATTCTCCCACAATAGACGGGATCGGGAAACGTGATCAGGTTGAACCCCTTGGGGGTGGGCTTCGCCCCCACCATCGTCACCTTCCCTGCGATCGTCCCTCCGTCAGTCACCTGAACCTCATCATAGGCCCGCACAGCCGAGGCCCCCATCAGCAGCACCGCACAGAACATGAAAGACAACACTCTCATGAGTCCCCCAAAATTCAGCATGACATCGTCAGAGACATAATTCTTGTCATGCTACCAAAGGATTCCCCAAAGAAAAAGGGGGAAGCCGTCGGCCTCCCCCTTCTCCCGATCCATCACATCCCGCACATGGCAGGACGCTTGGTCTTACTTCGCTGCGACCGGAATGACCTGCACCGGTTGCTCAACCGAGGCACTCTTCATTCCTGCACCGGCGCCAGCGAGAGGCAGCAACCGCGTATCGCCTGACGGCAACACGCGCACATAGCCCCACTGCCCGGACTGGGAGTACGGCAACCGCTGGTTGCTGTACACATAGTCGCCCGGCAGGCGGTACGGTCCGCCGGCCGAGGGCAGGAATGCATCGAGGGTCTCCGATCCGGAGAACTCGACCACGCTGATCACATCCGCGCCGCGCATGAAGGGCTCGATCGGCCACTCATGCTTTTCAACGCTGAACATCCCGTTCTGCTCATTGTTCGCCCCGATCACATGGATGCGCACCGGGTCGCCCGCATGCGCTTCGATGAGCGGAGTGGCTGGATCTTCAGGCTTGTCCGCTTTGCAAGGTTGGAACATCTTGCCCAGCGAGCAGCCCTGCTCCTCACGATACTTGTATGGTTCCGACCGATAGTTGACACCGGTCAGACCCGCGACGTTCTGCACGTACGGCATGAAGCTCGTGCCGATGATGTTGTCTTCGTCCTGGAAGAACAACGCCACGTCACGATAGTTCGGACGCATCTCGTTCCCAGGCACCGAGCGATCGATGATCACGTCGGCAGCCCAAGAGTTCTTGTTGCTGAGATCGGCCCCGGTCTTTGGATCCCGATACTTGGATCCCTTGGGGCCGACCACAACCGCTCCGAACAACCCGTTGCGCGGGTTGACCATCACGTTGCCCCAATCCCACACCAACGACGTCGTTTCACCATTGAACGGATCTGCGTAGTAGGTATAGGTCCGCTCGGCACCAGGTGCGATCGTCTGATCGCCCGCATTGTTGCCGACATTGAGGCCCATTGAATCCTTCGGATCGAACGCCAATCCGATCGCAGAGAAGGAGGCCTTGCTGTCCTTCATCTTGTTCTTCAGATTGACTTTCACGCAATCTCCTACGTTCACGCGAAGCGTGAGCGGCATGGGATGCGCACCACTCGCCACCTTCGCGGTATCTTCCTCCAAGGCATAGATCTTGGCCTCGGGGTTGCTGATCTGGATCTTCCGCTCGAAGTCCACTTCG
>Ga0209048_10002897_pt1 | contig 16839 bp, 15 predicted proteins | sample FrelakmetCRP12CR_FD_187146 | JGI IMG/M metagenome (GOLD analysis project Ga0209048, IMG submission 187146) | Freshwater lake sediment microbial communities from the University of Notre Dame, USA, for methane emissions studies - CRP12 CR (SPAdes)... | ecosystem: Environmental > Aquatic >... | reverse complement strand
CCCCGCGGCTCGTCACCGCCACGCACTTCACCCCCCGGTCGATGCCGACCGAAGGATGCCTCGCGATCTTAGGGCTCGGCGTGGGGATGCCGTCCGCCGTGAAGGACACGAACCAGCGCCCGGCGGCATCGACACTCACCGTCACACTGCGCAGCCGCCCTTCGAGCGGGCGGGTGACCTTGAAGCGGACTCTCCCGACGCCGTCGAGTCGCACCGTCCCGCCCTCCCGCTCGACCTGCGCACGGCGCTGGTCGAGTGTGAAGCGCAGGCGCTTCACCGTCCCATACTTCTTGCGTCGCGGACGGCGGGCGAGCTTCTGGAAGTAGCGCTGCCAGGCGGCGTTCAGGTCGCGTAGCGTCTGGTTGAACGGTTCGCGCGGCAGCTCGGCGAGCCAAGCCGTCTCAGGTTGGCGCTTCAACTCGGTGAACTCCCGCGACAGCGCCATCCAGGAGAGGTGCTGACGTGTTGCGGCGTAGTGCGCCTCTTGTCTGGTCAGCGCCCAGTTCCACACGAACCGTCGCGCCCCCATCAGCCGCGAGAGCTTCCTCTCCTGCTCCCGGGAGGGGACGCTGCGCTGCCGATACGCGCGTTCGATGGTGAGCGGACGGGACGCCATGACCAATGCCGCGGTGCGATCCATTGGGCCATGGACACACCCGTGTCCGCCACTCGAGAAACGGGCGATTTTGCGTCGATTTGCACGTTGCATTTCCGCGCCGACTTGATCTCGGGCGGTCGACCCGGACACGGCATGCGTGCCGCATATAGTCTGGGTCGGAGCGGGCGCGAACTCAGCCCGGGCTTGACACGCTTCACCTCAATGCGGCCGGCCGCCCGCCTCGCGCCACGGCATCGCGCTAAGTCGCTGGCGAGCCTGCGGGCGCTCCGCCTTGCTTGAACCGGCCGGGTCGTCGGCGTCCCCGCCTCCTTCGTAGCACGTCCGGCCCGACGCACCACACGAGTGCAGAGCATGGCACCGGACTGCGGTTGCAGCGAATTGACGCAGCGCAAAAAACTTCTCTATTGTGCTCAGCCGTCCCGACTCCGATTCCCACCGCCGGCGAGCCGCCGGCTGCGAGCGCCACCTTGTCCCATCCCAGACCGACCAAGACGACCCCTCCCGCCAGCGTGACGACGGGCCAGCTCTCCGCCCGTGCGCAGGCGACCCCGGAGCCGTTCGTGCGGCTGTTCGCGAGACGGGTACAGCAGGAAGGCGCGCTTGACCTCACCCAGGGTGACTACAAGAACGCGGACTTTGCACCGCACCCGGAGGTCGTCCGCGCGGCCCAGCGCATCACCCGCAACACCGTGCACAGCTACGGGCCGGCCGTGGGGCGGCTCGATGTCCGCAGCGAAGTCGCCGAGTTCTTCAACCGAGACGGCCTGCTCGACTACCCGAACTCGGAGGTCCGCTTCGAGCCGGACGAGGTGCTGTTCACGCCGGGCACCCGCGCCGGTCTTGCGATCGTCCTCGAGGTGCTCGGGGCCGACGGCTCGGGTGTCGTGGTGCCGCGACCGAGTTGGGAGTACGACTGGTTCATCGAGCGGGCCGGCAAGCGCGTGGTCGAACTGCCGACGACTGCACCGGAGTTCCTGCCGGACCCGGCGCAGCTCGAGGCCCTGCTGAGCCGCGGCGGGATCTCCTCAGTCATCCTCAACAATCCCCACAACCCGACCGGGCGCGTCTACCCCCGGCCCCTGGTCGAGGAACTGGTGCGCATCGCGGTGAAGCACCGCTGCTTCGTGCTGTACGACTCGGTGTACCAGCGTCTCGACTACGTCGGCTGGTTCGTCAACCCGGCGTTCGCCAACGCCGAATGGCGCGACTGGGTCGTGTCGATGTCCGGCCTGTCGAAGATGGACATGTTCGGCGCCTCGACCGGCGCGCGCGCCTGCTGGCTGGTGATCTCCGACCAGATCCGCTCGAACGGGGTGCGCGCCCGCGACATCCTCGCGAACCTCTCCGCGTGGCTCGTGGCGACCCCGTCCACGCTGGCGCAGGACTGGGCCCTCGCGGCGCTGCAGAGCCCGCTCGCCGGCCTGCGCCGCCCCTCGCCGTACATGCGCGAGCGGCGCGACTACATGCTGCGCGCGGCCGATGAGCTCGCGCCGCTCGGAGTCGAGCGCACCGACTTCGGCGGCACGTTCTACGCGCCACTCGCCTTCCCCGGGCTCCTCGGCGAGCCGTTCGACCGGCTGCGTCACGGCGTCCACGAGAAGGCGGTGGTGAAGAACTCGGTGGATGCCTTCGAGCTGCTGCTGTCAGGCGGTGTCGGCGGCATCCCCTTTGCCGCCTTTGCCGGCGGTGGCGAGAGCGCCACCCGCTACGGCACCTGGCAGCGGCTCTCGTACGGATCGAAGGACGTCAAGGAACTCGCGGTCTTCATGGACCGGGTGCGCGCGCGTATCGAGAAGCAGGGCCGGCTCGGGGCCGCTGCCGCGGCTCGGCCAGCCGCGCCCGCGCCGAACGACGCGGTCTGGGCGAGCACGTGCACGGCCGGCGGCTACGACGCGCTCGACGGTCTGGATGCCAAGGCGTTCGCGAGCGCGCGACAGCGCTTCCTCGAGAGCCCCCGCCACGAGTCGCTGCGCCTCACCGGCACGAAGCACCCGGACTCGACCGCGCACCGCGCGGCGCAGCTCGAGCGCGCGCTCGAAGCCACGCCGGCCGATGCTCCCGACCGCGCCCACCTCGCGCTCACACACCTCGAGTGGAACCCGCTGATGGAGGCCCGCCTCGAGTACGAGGAGTCGATTGCCGACCTGCTCGGGCCGTGCAGCGAGGTGCTCCTCGACATGGAAGGCCGGCAGATCAGCCCCGACTGGCTCGACGTCCCGGAGAAGGTCGTGCTCACCCTGCTGCGGCACGGGATCGTGCCGGGCGAGGACCGCCACCTGCTGCTGCGCGTGCCGAACCCGTTCCTCGAGCAGGACGAGGAGAAGGTCGCGAAGATCCTCGCCGCCGCGGCACGCACGAACGTGCTGTTCCACCTCGCCTGCGAGCGCGTCGGCGTGACGCCGAAGCAGAATGCGATCTACGAGATCACGGTGCCACAGGTGAACTCGGTCTCCGAGCTGGGCGCGGTGATCAAGATCGGCACCATGTACCTGCAGTCGGCCGCCGGCCTGTTCGATGCAGGGTCCGAGCGCATGGACGCTTTCCTCTGCGGGCGGGTGCCGCAGGCGAAGCGTGCCGCGCTGCTCGAGCGCATCACGCGGGTGCGGCTCGTGCCGCTGTGCGAGAACGTGGGCGCGCTCGCGCACCTGCCGGACCTCCTCGAGGCCCTCTACGCCGCGCTCGAGCGCGGCCGCGGGGTGGCGGGCCTGCCGTCACCGGATACCTTCCGCGCTGGGTTCGACGGCTCCGAGGCGCTGGTCCGCGTCTTCGTCGCCATGTCCGATACGGCGCTGCAGAGCGGCAAGCTCGCCACCGACGCGGCCTACACGTTGGCGGTCGCCGCGCGCGAGGAGGCCGAGCAGCGACTCCTGCCTCATGCGCGTCGGGCCGGCGAGCCCGCGCCGCGGGTGACGTTCCTGATCGGCGCCGGGCGCGCGGGTTTCCGTGGCGGGTTCGATCCTTCCCATCCCGGCGTCGTCGCTCAATTCTCGCGCGCCGACGGCGTTACGTTGCAGGGCATCCGCGCCGACTCGCGGGAGGAGACCGCGCGTCTGGCCGCGGCGTTCCGCACCGCCGTCGCCGAACAGACGGCCGTGGGCAACCGCGGCACCTCCCTCGGCATCGACGCCGAGCCCATGGCCCGCCTCATGGAGGCGGGGGTGAAGGCGCACACCGAGATGCTGCTGCGGGTCGCGCCGCTGCTTGCGCCGTTCGGCAGCCTCGTCCCGCAGACACGCGTACGGATCCGGGCGACCGGTTCCGCCAACTACGGCCGCTCGATCCCGACCTATCCTGAGGAATGGGGCGGCGGCAGCCTGCTGCCCGACAACCGCGACCTGCGCGATGCCTGGCCCGAGGGCGTCACCCTGCCGCGGGCGATCGTCTACAACCTGGCCTGCACGACGCTGGGCCTGCCGGCCGTGACGAGCGACCTCGCCGTCCTCGACCGGCGTGCCGCTCTGCTGCTCGAGCGCCACGTGCCGGGGTACCGGGAGATCATTGCCAGCGAACTGCCGGATTTCGTGAAGGAAGCCGCCGGCCTCATCTTCGGGCGGAAACTCGCGGAGGCCACGGCCCGCCGCTGCCTGCGCGCGGCGGCCGCGCTCTGGGTCGACGCCCGCCCGCGCGAGGACCTGATCGCGCCCACCTGCATCTTTGCGATGCAGTACCTGCGCTACATGGCCGAGGACGCGGAGAGCTGGGACGAGACCAAGGAGCACGAGAGCCAGACGACCCGCGAGGAGGAACTGATCCGGGAGACCTCGAGCGTGGCGTTTGCGGCACTGTGCGCCGAACGCCCGGGCGACCGCTGGCCGCTGCTGCAGACCATGGTCGACGCCGAGGAAGCGCCGCGCCTGCTGCTGGCCCGCGAGCTCACGATCGAGGAGAAGCGCGAGTTCGTGGACCTGCGTATCGAGGGCTGGCTGCGCAACCTGCCGGATGCGCTGTCGCGGGAACTCAGGCGGGAGTGGTCGCAGCTGCGCGAACTGCACAAGGACGAGTTCACGCTCGACGCCATCCAGCGGTTGATCGCGCTGGAGAAGCTGCGCGGCAGTCGCGGCGCCTGAGCGCGCCGGGCTAGGTGCCGGTGTCGAAGATCCGCCGCTCGCGCCGGATGACCACGTAGACCCCGGCCAGCGTGATGGCGCTGCCGGTGATCATGCGGCCAGTCAGCTGGTCGCCGAGCAGCGTGGCGCCGAAGAAGATGCCGAACAAGGGCGTCAGCAGCGTGAGCGCCGCGAGGCGGGTCACCGGGTAGCGGGCCACGAGGTAGTACCAGGAGGTGTGGGCGAACAGGCTCGCCATCACCGCGGTGTAGGCGAGCGCGCCCCAGCCGAGCCAGCCCGCGTGATGCAGGGCCGCTCCCTGGCCCGACTCGACGAGCAGGCTCATGGCGAGCAGGACGACGCCTCCCGAGGCGGCGACCCACGCCTGCAGCTCGAGCGGCTTCACCGCGCGCAGGTTCTTGATGAAGATCACACCGAGGGCGCCGAGGAAGGCCGAGGCGGCGACGAAGGTGAGGCCTTCCCAATTGCGGAACACCCGAGGGTCGAAGCTGATGACCCCCACGCCGGCGAAGGCGAGCGCGATGCCGAGCTTGCGCCGCCAGTGGATGCGCTCGCCGAGCAGCCACACCGACAGCAGCGTCTGAAACGGCACACCGAGCTGGCTCGCCACGGCGACCGTAGAAACATCGTGCACGCGCGCGATGCCGGTGAACAGGAGCGCGAAGCTGAGCGGCCCCGTCAGCAGCGCGGCCGAGAGCAGGTTGCGCATCTCGCCGCGATGCAGCTTGAGCCACGGCAGCAGGCACAGACCGAGCCCGGCGAAGCGCATCGCCGTGAAGAAGATCGGCGGAAACTGCCCGACCCCGATCTTGGAGGCGATCAGGTTGAACCCCCAGATCAGGTTCATCCCGACGAGGAGCGCGAGATGGCGGGCGGCGACGTCTTCGCCCGGCGGGTCGGCGGATGGCGGCAGCGACATGAACCGGGCTCAGGCGACGGTGGCCGCCGACGAGGGGCGCACCCCGGGCCCGCTGCGGGCCGGGGACCGCCCAATACCGGCGCGACCCGCAGAACCGCAACTGGCAGTGAGGCCTACCAGGGCAGCTCGCGCCCGTCCCACTGCAGGTAACGGCCCGACTGGGCCGGCGTCAGCGCGGCGATCACCCGGCGCATGCCAGCCGCGCTGGTGGCCGCATCGAGATCAGCGCGCGGGCCGCCGAGCGCTGTGCGCACCCAGCCCGGGTGCAGCGGGATGGCGACGATACCGCGGCGGCCGAGGTCGATCGCCATGCTCTTCATCACGGCGTTCACGCCGGCCTTGCTGCTGCGGTAGGCATACAGTCCGCCCACCTGGTTGCTGGCCATCGAGCCCAGTATGCTCGTGAGCGTGATGATCTTCTTCTGCTCGCTCGCGGCGACGTGCTCCACGAATGCCTCGGCGACTTTCATCGGCCCCAGCAGGTTGATGCGCAGCGTCTCGAGCCAGTCGGCGTAGTCAGTCGTGCCGAAGCGCTGCATGCCCATGCCCTTCTCGGCAAACGACTGGTGGCCCATGACGCCGGCACAGTTGATCAGCACGTCGACGGGCACGCCGGCGAGGGTCCGCGCCAGGGCGTCGCTCTGCGCGTGGTCGGTGACGTCGAGCGCGTGGACCGTCATGCGACCGGCAGAGCCGGCGGCCAGCTCGTTGAGCTCGGTCGCGGCCGAGGGCTGCCGCGCGCCGGCGAGCACCCGCCAGCCATCGGCCAAATACTGTCGCGCGAGCTCCAAGCCGAGGCCGCGGCTCGCACCGGTGATCAGGACAGTCCACATGGGCGCTCCGACCTCGGCCCCGGTCACCAGCTGCCGACGTTCGGCATGCTGAGCCACGGCTCCGCCTTCGGCAGCGCCTCGCCCTTCTGCAGCAGCTCGACGGAGATATTGTCCGGCGAGCGCACGAAGGCCATGCGCCCGTCGCGGGGCGGCCGGTTGATCTCGACGCCGTGCTCCTGCAGGCGCCGGCAGGCGGCGTAGATGTCGTCGACCTGGTAGGCGAGGTGCCCGAAGGCCCGGCCGATGCCGTAGGCCTCCGGGTCCCAGTTCCAGGTGAGCTCTACCTGGGCGTCCTCGTCGCCAAGGGCGGCCAGAAACACCAAGGTGAATCGCCCCTCGGGAAACTCGCGCCGTCGCACCTCGCGCAGCGCCAGGGCGTCACAGTAGAAGCGCAGCGACCGCTGCAGGTCGGAAACGCGGACCATCGTGTGCAGGTACTTCATGGCCCGCATGTTACTGCGCCGGCGGCGGTGCCGGCACGGCCCCGTGCCCGCCCGGGACGGGTAAAGACCCGACCAATGCGTTAGTATCTCACTGATATATCAGCGAGAATCGCCCGGGGGTACGGACCGGTGAGGAAGAAGTGGCAGGTGCGGCGTCAACGCAGAGCAAGGTCCGGGCGATGATCCGGGCTGCCGATCTCACGACCCTGCCCAACCTGGTTTCCCTCGCCCGCATCGTCGGCGTGGCCGCCGCGGTGCTGCTGTATTTTGCCGGCCACCCCCGCATGACCGTATTCCTCGGCACGGCGGCCTGCCTGACCGACCACCTGGACGGCTACCTGGCGCGGCGCCTCGGGCAGGAGACTACGCTCGGGGCGATGCTCGACCAGGCGGCCGATAGCTTCACGATGGCCATCGCCCTCGCCATGCTGGTCATCGCCGGCGGCTACCCGTTCGTGTTCCTGCTCATCTTCCTCCTGCGCGAGTTCTGGGTCGGCGCGGTCCGGCGCTACGCCGCCATGGCGGGGATGGAGATCCCCTCGCAGTGGTCGGGCAAGATCGCGACCGGGGTCATGTACTACTCGATGGCGCTCATGGCGGCGACGCTCATGCTGGACGTCCCGGCGCCGTGGACGGCCGTGCTGCGGCCGCTCGCGCTCTACAGCATGCCGGTGGGCCTCGCGCTCAGCTGCATGGCGGGATGGCGCTACACGCGCGCGCTCGCCGGGAAGGCGGCATGAGTCCCGTCACTTCACGGGCGGGCGGTTCCGCGGTCCTGCTATGCCCAGGACCCGTGATGCTGTCGCCAGGCGTCAAGGCTGCGCTCGCGCGGTGTGAGATTGGGCACCGCGATGCGAGCTTCTCGGAGGTCCTCGCGCGCCTGCGATGCAACGCCGCAGCGGTGCTCGGCGCGACCGACGCCCACAGCGTCGTCTTCCTGACGGGACCGTCGACCTCGGGCATCGAGTCGGCCTGCGCGTCGCTGTTCCCGGCGGACGCGACGGTCGTCGTCCCCGTGAACGGCACCTTCGGCAACCGCCTCGTGGACATCCTCAGAGTCCACGGGATCCGCTGCACGCCAATCGACTTCGGCTTCGGGCAGGCTTTCGATCTGGGGCGCATCGAGAGCGCGCTGGCCGCACAGGCGTCCTCCGGCTACACGGCCGTGGCGATGACGCACCACGAGACCTCCGTGGGGCTGCTGAACCCGGTGGCCGAGGTCTGCGCACTCGCCCGGAGCCACGGGGCGAAGACCTTCGTCGACGCCACCTCGAGTGCGGGTGCGGAAGAGCTGGATGTGGCGAGACACGGCATCGATATTTGCGCCACTGCCTCGGGCAAGTGCCTGCACGCGGCACCCGGGGTGGCAATCGTCTGCGTGCGCCGCGAACTGCTCGCCGCGTCCGCCCTGCCCCGCCCACGCAGCTTCGCCCTCGACCTGCGCCGCCACCACGCCCAGATCGAGGCCAACCTGCAGACGCCGTTCACGCCGGCCGTGCCGCTGTTCGTCGCGCTCGACCGCGCGCTCGAGGAACTGCTCGGCAGCGGCGGCGTGGCCGAGCGCCGGCGCCAGTACCAGCGGCGCCGCGCGTACCTCGCGGCCGGGCTGCGGCGCATCGGGCTGCCGCTCCTGGCGCTGCCGCCCGGGGCCGAGGCCAGCTCGATACTCACGGTCGGCGTCCCGCCGTCGCTCGGGTTCGACGCCCTGTACCGCACGCTGCGGGACCGCGGCTACCTGATCTACGGTACGAAGGCACCGCTCGCGCCACGCTACTTCCAGGCCGCGGTTATGGGCGAACTGTCGGATGAGCAGCTCGCGGGCTTCCTCGGCGTGCTCGAATCGCTGGTGCCGGCTAGCGCGGCGCGGCCCCGCGCCGCCTCCGCCTGAGCGTCGGCGACGGCGGCAGCGGAATCGGCTCGCGGATGTTCAGCCTGTCGACCAACCCCCGGGTGCTGCGCGACTGGCGGCACTTCCTGGCCTCCGGCCTCGGCAGCGGGCTCGCCCGCTACGCCCCCGGCACCTTCGGCACGCTCACCTCCATCCCGGTCTACCTCGCCATCGCTCACCTGCCGGCCTGGCTGTATGCCGTCACGGTCGCCGCGGCTTTTGCGCTCGGCGTCTGGGTAAGCGACGGCGTGTCGCGCGACCTCGGCGTGCACGACCACCAGGGCATCGTCTTCGACGAGTTCGTGGGCTACTGGATCACGATGTTCATGGTGCCGTTGACCTGGGGCTGGGTGCTGGCGGGATTCGCGATGTTCCGCCTGTTCGACATCTGGAAGCCCGGCCCCATCGGCTGGTGCGACGACAACATCGGCGGCGGCTTCGGCATCATGTTCGACGACGTGGCGGCAGGCGTGGCCGCGTGCCTCGTGCTGCACGCCATCCGCGTCGCAGCCGGCGGCTGACGCCGGCCGGTACGTTCCGCTACAGCACCTGGTCGATGGTCACGAGGTCCACGAGGCCTTTCGCGCCGTACAGGGCCGGCAGGATCTTCTCAGGCGGGTGACGCCGGCGCAGCTGGGCGACCTTCTCCGTTCCCGCCCGGTACGCCGGCAGGTACATCCTCCCGAGGAGCGGGTGCCGGCCCCACGCGCCCGAGAGCTTGTCGGCGCGCTCATCCGAGCACAGATATTCCTGCCGCAGCGTCTCCCGCACGTTCTGCACCGGCCATCCCCGTTGCCATGTGAGGTACGAGGACTGGTTCTTCGCGTCGTCCTGCAGCAGCGCGAGCAGCACGCCGATCTGCAGGTCCACGTCTACCAGCTCCTCGACCTCCTTGACGCCGTAGGCCATCAGGATGGCGTTGTTGGCGATGCCCTCCGAGAGGGCGGCGCCGCGCGTGTTCATGGTGAGCACGGTCGACTCGAATCCCAGATTCCCGCGGGCATAGAGAGCCTGGATCCAGGCGAAGGTCGTCACGTGGCCGGGCACGACTTCGTGCGAGACGAGCTGCAGGAACTCCGGCACCGAGATCTCGAGCGAGGCATTGATCTCGTAGGCCGCCTCGTACTGCGGCGAGCCGTCACGGTTGCGCGCGCGCCCGAGGTAGTTCATCGAGCCGGAGAACCACGCGTTCTCGATCGCGAGGAAGCGGATGTTGGCGCGCGGCACCTCGCGCAGCGCGCGCGGCAGGTAGGGAACGATGTGACGCTGAGTGCCGGCGTCGAACTGCGCGATGGCGGCCTCGCCGAGCATGGGGATGGACTTTTTCGGCACCATCCGCTCCTTGCGCCAGCCGTCCACGGCGGCCAGCAACTGCTGGCGGGTGCGGGCCTTGTAGCCTTGTCTTGCCAGCAATGCCGTGACCTGCTCGCGCTTCCCGACCGGGTCCGACTGGGTCGGCGGCCGCCCGGTCGAGGCGATCACGCAGCGCTCGTACGGCACGGCCGGGCCGCGGCCGAGTTTCTCCTGGACGAGCTCCCACATCACGGCGAGGCATTCCCCCATGCCGGCCAGGTAGGCGCCGCGCAGCCCCCCGGTCGTGCGCACCCGCTCGTACAGCTCGGCGATGGCGCCCGGGACGTCGACGGCCGCGAGGTAGGCGTCGATGGCCGCGGTGTCGATTTTTCCTGCAGCGACGCCACCGCTCGCGCGCAGTCGGGCGGCCGCCGCGTGCGTGTACGCCAGCGGCAGGGGCTCGTCCGAAAACCAGGAATCGGCAATGAACCGCGCGGCACCGGAGGGGTTCATCACGTCGCCACCCCACAGCGTGTCGATGCCGAGGATCGCAGTCGCCGTCGCACGGGCCAGCTTCGGGTCGTCTCTCATGGCGGTTCTCCCAGCGGTGCTGCACACGAGTATGCCAGTTCATCCGCGGCCGACAGCGTCTGGTCGCCTTGACCCTCGGCGTCCGGCCGTGGAAGCATCGACGCATGACCGAGCACGCGGCCTACGCCATCGCGATGGTCGCGACCTTCGTGATCAACCTGCCCTTCGGCTACTGGCGCGGCGGCCTGCGCAAGCTCTCATCGGCCTGGTTCGTCGCCATTCATGCGCCGGTGCCGCTCGTCGTGGTACTGCGGTTCGCCCTGGGCCTCAAGTTTCGCTGGATCGCCCTGCCGTTCTTCGTGGCGGCGTATTTCGGCGGCCAGTACCTCGGCAGCCGCCGGCGAATGCGGCAGATCAAGGCCGTCCCGGTCGTAATGCCGGCCGCAGAGCCGCCCCCGCGCTAGTCGGAGTCAACCGGCGGGCAGCTGACCAGAGGCGACGAGCCCGGCACGCATTGCGGCCACGAACGGCTCGATGTAGCCGGGGAACAGTTCCTCGAGCGGCGTACCCTTGAACTCGGGCAGGAAGGTGCCGTTCCAGTTGGCGAACAGCGACATGCCCTCGGGGCTCTCGGTGACTGCAACGCCGATGCCGAGGAGCTCCTTGATCTGGCCCAGCGGCTGCGCGTCATACAGGGCCTTGCACTGGGCCAGGCCCAGGTGGTGTCTCGCCACCTTGCGGCCGAGCAGGCGCTCGCGTACGGCCAACAGCTCGTTCCAGCTGCAATAGGTGGTGGCCGCGACTGGGCAGATCGCGTTGCGGGACAGCGGGTGCGCCAGCACGTGGGGGATGATGCGACCCACGTCGCGGCCGGACGACCAGGATATCTTCTGCTCTCCGTCGCCCATGACCATCACCGGCTCGAGCAGGTAGAACTCGGGCCACAGCCCGGCCGGAATGATCGTGAAGTCGAGACCGGCGAGCTCGATCACCCGGCGGATGAACGCCTTCTGGCGGGCAAACGTGCGATGCACCGTGTCGGTGGGCCAGAACTGCTCGAACTCGTAGATAAGCCCGAACTCGGAGGGCACGAAGCGCTCGACACCAGCCTCCTTCGCGGCAAAGATGAGCGGGTACTGCGATTCCGTCGCCGAGTACGGCGTGCACGACACCAGATAGTCCGTGCCCCGCAGGGCCGGGATCAGGTCGCTGTGGTCCATCGGGTCGACGAGCTTGATCTCCACCCCGCTCGAGCGCCACTGGGCATAGCGGCGCTGCTTCTCGTCATCGCTGTGCGGGACGCCGAGCGTTGGCTTCTCCAGCTGGCCGCTCTTGCGCACGAGCACCTGGACCTTGAAGGCCTGCTGGCGGATAAGTTCCTCGACGCACGCGCTGCCGACGGTGCCGGTGGCGCTGAACACGGTCACGGTCTTCCTTATATTCCGACTCCATTCTCGAGTGATCAGCCTCGCGCCCGACGGAATTGCCGCCAGAGCGCTACGTGCGTTCGGTCGGGACTCCGATCATCTGCTCGACGAGGAACCGAGGTCGCTGCTTCGTCTCAAGATAGATCTTGCCGAGGTATTCGCCGATCACGCCGAGCGACAGCAGCTGCGCTCCACCAAGGAAATAGATTGGGAGCACGGTGGATGCCCAGCCCGGCACGGTCCGGTGCGCAACGATCGTGACCCACAGCACCCAGGCCGTCACCGCCAGCGCGACCACGAACACAATCAGCCCCATCAGCGCGATGAGCCGCAGCGGCATGATCGAGAACGACGTGATCGCCTGGACCGCCAGGCTCAGCATCTTGCGCAACGGATACTTGGTCTCGCCGGCGACGCGGGGCGATCGATCGTATTCCACTGTGCAGGTCTCAAAGCCGATTAGCGGCACGATGCCGCGCAGGTAGAGATTGGCCTCCGGGTACTCGCGCAGTGCCTCAATGGCGCGGCGGCTCATGAGGCGGTAGTCCGCGTGGTTGTAGATCGTCTGCACGCCCATCAGCGCCAGCAGGCGGTAGAAGGCCTTCGCCGTGAACCGCTTCAAGAACGAGTCGGTGGCGCGGCTCTTCCGTACGCCATAGACGACGTCGATTCCCTGGGCGAACCGCTCCATCATCGTGTCGATCACGCCCAAGTCGTCCTGCAGGTCGGCATCGACGCTGATGAGGGCATCCCCCCGCGCACTCAGGAGCCCGGCCAGCAGCGCGTTCTGGTGGCCGCGGTTCCTCGACAGCTTGATGCCGACCACCGGCTTCCCGGCCGCGACGAAGCCCTGGATGATTCGCCAGGTGTCGTCCTTGCTGCCGTCGTCGACGAAGTAGATGCGCGAGTCTGCGGTCACCCGCCCCGCCCGGATCAGCCGCTCAAGGGCGGCCACAAGTTCGGGGAGGGTGTGGGGCAGTGCCTCCTGTTCGTTGTAGCAAGGCACGATGATGGCGAGGGTGTGCATGGAGCGGCTCGGTCTCAGGCTAGGACATCCGCGTATCGACGGACTGCGAGGCCAGCGTGTCGTCGGGCCGGCCCTTGGGAAACACGAAATGGGCGCTCAGCAAGTACAGGATCACCGTGTACGGGGGAACCGCGAGCGCCTGTGCCAGCCAGGAGCTTAGCCCCAGGCCGTCGCGGACGGCGAACAGGGTCACGACGTTGGCCGCATAGGCGATCGCCACCGAGAGCAAGAACCGCAGCGCTGCCGAGCCCGCGTACCCACGGTGCTGGAAGGTCCAGGTGCGATTGAGGGTGAAGCTCACGGTGATGCCGACGGCGTAGCCGAGCACATTGGCCTTCAGGTCGCCGAGTCCCGCCCACATGGCGGCATAGATGATCCCGAGTCCGACGGCCGTGTTGGCGAGGCCGGTGGCCAGGAAGCGTATGGGCTGCGCGAGCTTCACTTGATCCCCGTGACGAAGTACTGGGCGCCGGCCGGGAGCCAGCGCAGGGCGCCCTCGAGCGGACGCAGCACCCTAAGCGCGGCGGGGAAGAACACACGGTAGTCGAGCCGGCACTCGCGCAGGCCCGCGCTTCTCAGGCGTCCGAGCATGGTAGGCCCGTCGATGAGCACGGCGTTCTTGTCGAACTCGCACGTGTCCACCGCCCGGCGCGTGAGCGGATTCCAGGGGTTGTGTTCGTAGACCATAGCGACGCCGCCCGGGCGCAGGGTGCGCAGCAGGTCGCGCAGGATCCTCACGTGCGCATCGGCGTGGATGTGATGGAAGACGCAGGCCGCTATCGTCGCGTCGAAGCTGTCGCTGCGAAAAGGCAGCGTGTTGCCATCGTAGCCGACGAAGCTCGCCGCCCTGCCGTAGGTCGCCGCCGCATGGGCGAGGCTTTGCCGCGAGACATCCAGGCAGACGATCCGTGCGCCCGGAACCTGCTCGTGCAGAAACGGCACGAGCGGGCCGACGCCGCTGCCAAAATCAAGGACCCGCGGCTGAACGATCTGCCGCCGGGCCAGTTCACGCGCGAGATCGCGGGCCTTGTACGCGGAAAAGTACTCCGGTTCCTCGCCGGAGGCACCGATGTTGTCAGCGTGCAGTTCCCGGAACCGCGCGGCGTACTTGTCGAACTCGGCCGGCTCCATGCCATCACTCGCGAGGCGGGCTCGGGGGCCCAATTGACTTCAAGAGCCGGAGAATACTACAGCGCGGTCCGCGGCCCGGTCCGTCTTGAACTTCTTCAGCTGGTAATGCGCCTCGCGTTCCCGCTCGCCGAGGAACTGCACGATGGTCCGGATCTCGGAGCGCAGCTGTGGCAGGACCCGCTCCTCGAGCACGCGGGTCCGCCGCGTCACGCGCAGGATCTCCTCTCCGAGCATCTTGACCTTGCTCTCGAACGCCGCGATCTCCAGCATTGTCTCGAGGATCTTCTCGAACAGGTGGATCGACTCCTCGAGGTGCGGCGTGGTGAGCGTGTAGTCGTAGCCCCGCTCGTCGGCACGCCGTACGAAGGGGCCATAGACCGTGAGGTCGCGGTAATGGACGCCCATCACGTGGCGTTCCTCGACGTCCACGCCCACCGCCCGCTCGGCGAGCGCGGCGAGCGATGCGACGTACGCCATGCCCTCGTGCCCCTCACTCAGGTGCAGCTCGCCCAGAGCTTGGCCGTAGTCGCTGCGGATGGCATCGCGCGAGCGAACGAACGGCCGCACCGACTCGAGGAAGCCGCGGATCAGCGCGTGGCGCCGCGCCTTCAGGATCCCGACGCTGTTCGCGACCGACGCGGCCTTCTCCCGCAGCTCGCGCAGGTCAGTGCGGGTGGGGTGGATCATGGCGCGAGCAGGCCGAACTTGGTCAGCAGCGCGCGGCTGACGTCCAGGGTCTCGACGATGGTGCGACGCCCCTCGCCCTGGTGAACGATCTCACGCTCGAACGCATCGGCGAAATCGAGCATGCCCTTGTCGGTGTCGCTCATCCCCTCGCGGCCGACGATGGCCTCGAGCCGGCGCAGGTCGCGCCCGGTCGCGTAGTGCATGTAGAGCGCGTTGGCCACGTCCCGGTGGTCCTCGCGGGTGTGGCCCTTGCCGATGCCACGCTGCATGAGCCGCGACAGGCTCGGCAGCACATCGACCGGCGGGAAGATGCCGCGCTGGTGCAGTTCGCGGCTGAGCACGATCTGTCCCTCGGTAATGTAGCCGGTCAGGTCGGGGATCGGGTGCGTGATGTCGTCCTCCGGCATGGTGACCACCGGCAATAGCGTGACCGAGCCCGCGCGCTGCTTGATGCGTCCGGCGCGCTCGTAGAGCGATGCCAGGTCCGAGTACAGGTAGCCCGGATAGCCGCGCCGGCCGGGCAGCTCCTCCCGGGCAGTGGAGACTTCGCGGAGCGCGTCGCAGTAATTGGTCATGTCGGTGATCACGACCAGCACGTCGCGCCCGTGCTCGAACGCCAGGTACTCGGCGACCGTGAGCCCGAACCGCGGCGCCAGCAGGCGCTCGACGACCGGGTCCTTGGCAAGGTTGATGAACGCGACGTAGTCGCCGCGCATCCGCTCGAGCGTGCGGCGGTAGAACGCGTACTCATGGTAGGCGAGGCCGAGCGCCACGAACACGACCACCGTGCCCGTGCCGGGGCGCGCCGTCGTCTCACCGCCCGCCCGCGCCTGCTCGAGGATCCGTGCCGCGATCTCGCGCGACGGCAGCCCCGCGCAGGAGAAGATCGGCAGCTTCTGTCCCTTGACCAGTGTGTTGAGGCCGTCGATGCAGGACAGCCCGGTCTCGATCATCTCCTGCGGCCGCTCGCGCGCCACCGGGTTGAGCGGGTAGCCCGCAACCGGGGCCCATTGGTCCGGCACGAACATCGGCAGCTCGTCTAGCGGCTGGAACGAGCCGCCGAAGGTCCGGTTGAGCGCGGCAAGCGACAACGGCGCGCGCTTGACCGCATCGCTGAAGACGACGCGGGAGTGGTCCATGTCGAGGCCGCGGCTGTCACCGATGACCTGAATCAACACGGTGTCGTGCTCGATCCGGAGTACCTCCCCCTCGACCTCGTGGCCGTCGGGAAACACGATCGTCACGACCTCGCCCATGCGGGCCTCGATGACCTTCTCGACGAAGACTAGCGGCCCCTGGATGCTCTTGAGCGTCGCGTAGCTGTGGCGGCTGAGTCGCATGCGCTTACTTCCTGCGGGCTGGCCTCAGCCGCCGCCGCTCAGGATCTCCTGCAGGGCCTCGCCCTTGGCGAGCCGCGCCGCGGCCGCCTCGTGCCCCTCGAGCAGTTGCCGGATCTTGGCGAAGGTCTGCTCCGGCGTGGAAAACGCGTCCTCCGTGTAGGCGCTCTGGGCGAGGAACGTGCGGCGGATTCGCTCCGTCGTGCGCATGAGGAGCCGGTCGGCATCCTGCAGCCCCTCGGTGCCGATGATCTCCGCCACCTCGCGCAGGCTTTCCTCCCGCTGCAGCAGCGCGCGGGTCTGCTGCCTGAGCCCGCCCCACTGCGCCGCGACCTTCTCGTTCAGCAGCGCGACCAGGTCCGCCTCGTACAGCGAGAAGCTCTGGAACCAGTTGATGGCCGGGAAGTGCCGCCGGTGCGCGAGCGAGGTGTCGAGCATGAAGAAGGCGCCTGTGTTGCGCAGGCACGACTGCGTGACGGGCTCCGTGAAGTCGCCACCCGGCGGCGAGATGGACAGCAGCACGGTCAGCGAGCCCGTCCGGCCGTCCAGCGTCTCGACCACGCCCGCGCGCGCGAAAAACTCGGCCATGCGCGAACCGAGATAGGTGGGATAGCCCTCCTCGCCCGGCATCTCCTCC
>Ga0209048_10002896_pt1 | contig 16843 bp, 12 predicted proteins | sample FrelakmetCRP12CR_FD_187146 | JGI IMG/M metagenome (GOLD analysis project Ga0209048, IMG submission 187146) | Freshwater lake sediment microbial communities from the University of Notre Dame, USA, for methane emissions studies - CRP12 CR (SPAdes)... | ecosystem: Environmental > Aquatic >... | reverse complement strand
GGACATCCGAATCGTCCGCACTCGCTCGAGGAATTCTTGATCGCGGCCAAGTCGGCGACGCTCGAGCAAGCGAAGGCGTTCCATGCCCACTACTACGGTCCGGCCCATCTGACGCTTGTCCTGGCCGGAGATGTGCCGGTTGCCGAAGCGCAAGCCGAAGTCGCCAAGAACTTTGCGGGATGGACCGGCGGCCAGGACTACCTTCATGCGGCAAAGCCGGCGACTTCCCCGGGTCCGGCCGAGATCGTGGTGCCGATCGAGGACAAGCCGAGCGTGTCCGTGATCCTCGGACAGCCGACGGGATTGCGCTATCGGGACCCGGATGCGCTGCCGTTGCGCGTGGGCACGGCGATTCTCGGTCGAGGGTTCACCGGGCGCCTGATGAGAATCGTGCGCGACAAGGAAGGCCTCACGTACGACATCGATGCGCAGGTGAGCAATGACAGCATTGTGGACGGCGCGTGGGACATATCAGCGAGCTTCGCCCCGTCGCTGCTCGACAAGGGTTTGGCGTCGACGCGCAGCGAACTTGCCAAATGGTGGCAGGAGGGCGTCACGGAGGACGAGCTCGCGGTCCGCAAGCAAGGGATCCTCGGCAGCTTTTTGGTCGGCCTGGCGACCACGCGCGGCCTCGCGAGCATCATTCTGACCACCGTTCAGCGCGGCTACGGCGTCGATTGGCTGGACGCCTATCCGCAGATGATTCAGGCGTTGACGCGCGATCAAGTCAATCAGGCCATTCGTACGCACCTCGATCCGAGCACCATGGTGCTGGTCGAGGCGGGAAGCGTCGCCGCGGGCGGCAAACCGGCCGCAGATGCCTCGCCGCCTGCCCGCTGACCCTCAGGCCGCCTTGCCGGCGGCGGCGAGTTGCCGCAGCACGTAATGCAAAATCCCGCCGTGCTGGTAGTACGCGAGCTCCTTCGGGGTGTCGATGCGCACGCGGACCTCGAATTGCATCTTGGTACCGTCCTCGGCTCGGGCGGTCACTTTGACGAACTTCGCCGCGCCCCGCTCCAACCCGACGATGTCGAAGGTTTCCCGGCCGCTCAAGCCCAAGGTGCGGAAGCTTTCGCCGTCCTTATACTGCAGCGGCAGAACGCCCATGCCGATGAGATTCGAACGGTGTATGCGCTCGAAGCTTTCTGCGATCACCGCCTTGACGCCCAAAAGCATCGTTCCTTTGGCGGCCCAGTCGCGCGAGCTGCCGGTGCCGTATTCCTTGCCCGCAAAGATCACGAGCGGCCTCGCCTCGGCCTTATATTTCATGGCGGCATCGAAAATCGACATCGATTCGCCGCTCGGCAGGTGAACCGTGACCCCGCCCTCGGTGCCGGGCACCAGGAGGTTGCGCAAACGGATGTTGGCGAAGGTCCCGCGCATCATCACCTCGTGGTTGCCGCGGCGCGCGCCGTAGGAATTGAAGTCGACCGCTTGCACGCCCTGTGCGATCAGGTATTTCGCCGCCGGACTGGCCTTTGAGATATTGCCGGCGGGCGAGATGTGATCGGTGGTCACCGAATCGCCGAGCACCGCGAGCGCACGCGCAGCCTTGACGTCGGCGATCGCCTCCGGCGTCATGCTCATGCCGTCGAAATACGGCGGATTTTTCACATAGGTGGATTTGCCGTCCCAGGCATAGATTTTTCCGGTCGGCGTCTTGATGCCGCGCCAATTGTCATCCCCCAGGAATACATCGGCATAGCCCTTCTTGAACATGGCGGAGTCGACCGAAGCGGCGACCGTTTCGGCAACCGCCGCGGCGCTCGGCCATATGTCCTTGAGGAAAACCGGACGGCCGTTCTTACCGCTTGCCAAGGGCTCGGTGGTGATGTCGACGTCGAGGCTGCCCGCGAGCGCGTAGGCCACCACCAGGGGCGGCGAGGCGAGAAAATTCATCTTGATTTCCGGATGCACGCGTCCTTCGAAATTCCGATTGCCCGAGAGCACCGAACAGGCGACCACGTCGCCCGCCTTGACGGCCTCGGAAATGGCGGGCTTGAGAGGCCCCGAGTTGCCGATGCAGGTGGTGCAGCCGTAGCCCACCGTGTAGAAGCCGAGCGCCTCCAGATCCGTCATCAATCCGGCCTTGTTCAGATAATCGGTGACCACGCGGGAGCCGGGCGCGAGCGAGGTTTTCACCCAGGGCTTGGCGGTGAGTCCCAAGGCGCGCGCATTGCGCGCCAGCAGTCCCGCGGCGACCAGAACCGCGGGATTCGAGGTGTTGGTGCAGCTCGTGATCGCGGCAATGAGCACGGCGCCGTCCTTGATCTGCACACTGGCGTCGCCCAACTGGGCGGCGGCTGCGCCGGCCGCTCCCGGATGCGTATTCGCGCGCTCCTCGGCCATTTTTTTCACGCTGCTCCGGTAGACGCTTTTGGCCGATCGCAGCGGCACGCGGTCCTGCGGGCGCTTCGGGCCCGCAAGCGAGGGTTCGACCGTCGCAAGATCGAGCTCCACGACGCCGGTGTACTCGGCCGCCGGTGCGCCGTCGATGCGCCACAGCCCCTGGGCCTTGGCATAAGCCTCCACCAGCGCAATTTGCGAAGGATCGCGGCCGGTCAGTTTCAGGTAGCGAATGGTCTCCTCGTCGATCGGAAAGATGGCGCAGGTGGAGCCGAATTCCGGAGACATATTCGCGATGGTGGCGCGATCCGCCAATGGCAGGCCTTTCAGGCCGTCTCCGAAGAATTCCACGAATTTATCGACCACGCCCTTTTTGCGCAGAATCTCCGTGACCGTCAACACCAGGTCGGTCGCGGTCGTGCCGGCGGGCAAACTGCCGTTGAGCTTGAAGCCGATGACTTGCGGTATCAGCATGGTGACCGGCTGTCCGAGCATCGCGGCTTCGGCCTCGATTCCGCCGACTCCCCAACCGAGCACGCCGAGCCCGTTGACCATCGTGGTATGCGAGTCGGTTCCCACCACCGTATCCGGATAGGCAAGCTTGCGTCCGTCGATCTCGTCGGCGAACACCACGCGCGCGAGGCGTTCGAGGTTCACTTGGTGCACGATGCCGGTATTGGGCGGCACGACTTTGAAGTTGCTGAACGCGGTCTGGCCCCAGCGCAGGAACATGTAGCGCTCGGCGTTGCGGCTGAATTCGATTTGATTGTTGTGCTGCAGGGAATCCGCGGCACCGTATTCATCGACCTGGACGGAGTGATCGATCACCAACTCGGCGGGCGCGAGCGGATTCACCCGCTCCGGATCGCCGCCGAGGCGTACGATCGCCTCCCTCATCGCGGCGAGGTCCACGACGCACGGCACGCCGGTAAAATCCTGCATGATCACGCGCGCCGGGGTAAAGGCGATTTCGTCGCGCGGTGCGGCCTTGGGGTCCCAGCGCAGCAGCGCCTCGATGTCGCTGCGCGTGACGTTGACGCCGTCTTCGAAGCGCAGGAGATTTTCCAGCAGTATCTTCAAGGAGAAGGGCAGGCGGTCGACTTTGTACCCCCGAAGCGCGCTCAGGCCGCAGATTTCATATTGCCGCGCACCCACATCGAGTGTGGTTCTGGCCTTGAAGCTATCCGTCATGACCCCTCCAGCGAAAAAACAGACTTATAAGTGACCGCGCCGTCCGCCGGCCCGGCAAACGGTGCCGGGACGTGCGAATTGCTTCTGTTCGAGATCACGCCGCCCCCGAGACACAGATCGTCGCGGTAAAATACCGCATACTGTCCAGGAGTGACGGCGCGCGCCGATTGGCGCAGCAACACCCGCACTCGGCCATCCGATTCAAACCGGATCCGGCAGGGCAGATCCGCCTGACGGTAGCGAGTCTTGACCCCGTACTCGATGGAGTCGTACTCGAGGTCGCGTGACGGCGCCGGCGGCGCGCACAGCCAGTTCATCTGCTCGACGTCGAAGATGTCGGACATCAACCAGGGATGCTCCGGATCCTGCACCACGATGAGCGCGTTGCGCCGCGCATCCTTGGCGGCAACATACCAGGGTGCGGCCGCGGCGCCCGCTCTGCCGCCCACCCGCAATCCGGAGCGCTGGCCAAGGGTGTACAGAGCCAGTCCGCGATGTTCGCCCACCACCTTGCCGTCGGCGTTTTCGATGGGTCCGGGAGCGGTGTGCAGGTGGCGGCTCAAGAATTCCTGGAAGGGCCGCTCGCCGATGAAGCAGATGCCCGTGCTATCCGGCTTGTCGAATACCGCGAGACCGGCCGCGTGGGCGAGTCGGCGCACTTCGTCCTTGTGCAAATCGCCGATCGGCATCAGGGTATTGGCGAGCGCCGCCGGTGCGACGCCATGCAGGAAATAGCTCTGGTCCTTCGCGCTGTCCACCGCCTTCAACAGCAGGGTGCCCTGATCCGTGCGCCGCAGCCGGGCGTAATGCCCGGTGGCGATCCACGAGGCTCCCAGGCGGCGCATGTAGTCGAGGCATTGGCCGAATTTGATTTCCCGATTGCACAGCACGTCCGGATTGGGCGTGCGGCCGGCGGCGTACTCGCGAAGAAAATGCGCAAACACGCGGTCGCGATACTCGGCGGCGAAACTCACCCGATGCAGCGGAATCTTGAGCGTCTCGCAGGTGCGGCGAGCGTCCTGGAAGTCCTCGGCGGCTGTGCAATAGGCGTCGTCGTCCTCCCAATTGGACATGAACAGCCCCTGCACCGTGAAACCGGCCCGCTGCAGCAAAAGCGCCGCGACCGCCGAATCGACGCCGCCGGAGATGCCGACAATGACGGTCCCGGCGGAGCCGGGATCGATGGGAAGGGTGTGCATACGCCGATTATACCGGCGCGATCGGCTGGGAAGTGGTCTCTTGATCTACATCAGCATTTGCCGCATCTGCGACTCTTGCATGCTGGTTTGCCAAATCTCGTCGAAGAAATTCAGGTAACGGCGCACCACGGCCGGATCGTTCATGTCGGAGATGCCGTCCCAGCGATCGGCCTGCAAGCGGTACACCAGCGCCTTATCGTCGGCGATGATGAATGCACCGGCGCTCGCCGGATATTCGGGGCTCATCGCACGCAGGTCGATGCAGCTGGTCAGCCGGCGCGCGAGGGCCAGAAAGCGGTTATTGTCGACCATCGCGCGCGACGGATCGGCCAACAAGACTCGCACCTTCGCGTACGAGCGCGCCAGCACCAAGCGCTTGATGGCGTCCAAAAAGGGCTCTTCGCCGTAGATCAACGGCTCCAAATCCTGGGTGAAAATCGACAAAAGACGCTGCGCCGATTTGGCCACCTTGAGGCTCGCCTCGCGCACCTCTGGCATGGTGGTCAATATGGTGCGGGTGCTCGCATGGGACGCAGGATCGGCACCCGCCGCGGAAGCCTTGTCCCCGATCCCTTGTGTGCTGTCGTCCAATTTATCGGCCATAGCAACGCCTCAATTGGAGCCGGCGGTGCGATCCGCTCCCGCTCCTCATACCTTGAGTTTGATAGTACCGTTTGCCCCGCAAGCGGCCGTGCTAACTGCGTCACGTTTCGGAGGCGCTGATGCGCGAATCGCCTCTCAGGAGGCGCGTCGCGCCAGCGCTGCGGCGAGCCCGAGATAGGTACTCGGCGTCAGTTCGAGCAGCCGCGTCTTGTCGGCAGCCGGCAGGTCGAGCGAGCCGATGAATTCGTGCATGGCGACCTGGTCGATGGGACGGCCACGCGTAAAGGCCTTCAGACGATCATATGCGTCGGGAATTCCATGCGCGCGCATCACGGTCTGCACCGCTTCGCCCAACACCTCCCACGCGCGGTCCAAATCCTGCGCGACCCGCGCCTCGTCGAGTTCGATTTTCTTCAATCCGGCGCTCAGCGATTGATAAGCAAGCACCGCATGGCCGATGGCGACGCCCAGATTCCTGAGCACGGTCGAGTCGCTGAGGTCGCGCTGCATGCGCGAAATGGGAAGCTTTTCCGCAAAATGCGCCAGCAGCGCATTGGCTAGCCCTAAGTTGCCTTCCGCATTCTCGAAGTCGATGGGATTGACCTTGTGAGGCATGGTCGAAGAGCCGACTTCGCCCGCAGCGGGTCTCTGCTTGAAATAGCCCAAGGCGATGTAGCTCCACAGGTCGCGCGCAAGGTCGATGAGCACGGTGTCGGCGCGCATCAAAGCGTGGCAGTACTCGGCGATCCAGTCGTGGGGTTCAATTTGCGTGGTGTAGGCGTTGGGCTGCAGGCCGAGCGATTCGACGAAGCGCGCGCTGAAGGCCGGCCAGTCGATCTGCGGCAGGGCGGCGACCTGTGCGTTGAAATTGCCCACGGCGCCATTCATCTTGCCCAGGATGACGACCCGCTCAAGAGAGCCGCGCCGGCCCTCGAGGCGCGCAGCCACATTGGCGAGCTCCTTGCCGACGGTGGTGGGCGTCGCCGCTTGCCCGTGCGTTCGCGCCAACATGGCGACCGCCGCATAGCGGCTCGCGAGCGAATCGAGCAGCGCGCCGATGGCATCGAGCGCCGGCAGCAACAGCGTGGCGCGTGCCCCTTGCAGCATGAGGGCGTACGCCAAATTATTGATGTCTTCCGAGGTGCACCCGAAGTGCGCCCATTCGAGCTGCGCGAGGCTTGCGCCGCGCGTCTCGAGTTCGCCGCGGATCCAATATTCCACGGCCTTGACGTCGTGATTGGTGCGCGCCTCGATGGCTTTGATGGCGGGCACATCGGTCGCCGCCGGATCGGCGGCGAGCGCCTCGAGCCAACGCCGCACCGGCGGCGGCAGCGTGGCCAGCACCGGGGCCGCCGGGCCTTCCGCCAGCGCCAACAACCAGGCGCATTCCACGCGCACGCGTTCGCGCATCAGCCCGGCCTCGCTGAACAATCGGCGAACCGCCGTGAGCTTGGCGGCATATCGGCCGTCGAGGGGCGAGAGTGCGTCTTCGGGGGCGGTGGCGGGAATAGACTTGACCAAGGATGCCGTCGCTAAATGATAGAATGACGCAGATATTACCGTAAACCGGCACCAACCGGCGGAGTAAGGCGCGATGACGACGACGGACTATCGCGTCGAGCGTGACAGCATGGGTGCGCTCGATGTACCTGCGGCCGCGCTCTGGGGCGCCCATACGCAGCGCGCAATCCAGAATTTCCCACCGAGCGGTCTGCGCATGCCGCGGGCCTTCATCCGCGCCTTGGGGCTGATCAAGCATGCGGCGGCGGGTGCAAATGCGCAGTTGGGCGACATGCCGCCCGATCTGGCGGCCGCCATCCAAGGCGCGGCCCTCGAGGTGGTCCAGGGGAAATTCGACGACCAGTTTCCGGTGGACGTGTTTCAAACCGGCTCGGGCACGAGCAGCAACATGAACGCCAACGAAGTCATCGCGACTCTGGCGGGCCGGCGTTTGGGCCGGCCGGTGCATCCCAACGATCACGTGAACATGGGTCAGAGCAGCAACGACGTCGTGCCGACCGCGATTCACGTCGCCGCGGCCTTGCTCCTCAACGAGAATCTCTTGGCCGGTCTTCGCCGCTTGAGCGCAGTGCTCGAGCGGCGCGCGCGCGAGTTCGGCGGCGCGGTCAAAACCGGCCGCACGCACTTGATGGACGCGTTGCCGATCACGATCGCCCAGGAGTTCGGCGGGTGGCGGGCGCAGATCGAGCAGGACTGCGCACGCTTGAACTCGACGATGCCCCGCTTGCTGGCGTTGGCGCAGGGCGGCACCGCGGTCGGTACCGGCATCAACGCGAGGCCGGAGTTCGCCGCGCTGTTCGCTCGCCAACTGGCTGCCGACACGCAGCTCGAATTCCGCCCGAGCGACAATTATTTCGAGGCGCTTTCCTGCCAGGACACGGCGGTCGAATTGTCCGGGCAGCTCAAGGTCGTTGCGGTCAGCCTCATGAAGATATCGAATGACTTGCGCTGGATGAACAGCGGGCCGCTGGCCGGATTGGGGGAAATCGCTCTGCCGGCACTGCAACCCGGCAGCAGCATCATGCCGGGCAAGGTGAATCCCGTGGTTCCGGAGGCGGTGACCATGATCGCGGCGCAGGTCATCGGCAACGATGCGACCATCACGATTGCGGGGCAGTCGGGAAATTTTCAGCTCAACGTCATGCTGCCGGTGATTGCCTATAATTTATTGCAGAGCCTCGACTTGCTGGACATTGCAAGCCGCAACCTCGCGGATCACGCGCTCGCCGGGCTGACCGTGAACGAGGCGCGGCTCAAGGCCGCGCTCGCGCGCAATCCGATGCTGGTGACCGCACTCAATCCGATCATCGGCTACGAAAAGGGCGCGGCGATCGCCAAGAAGGCGTACACCGAGGGCCGGCCGATCTTGGAGGTGGCCGCGGAAATGACCGACTTGAGCATCGATGAGCTGCGCCGCGTGCTCGATCCCTTGGCGCTGACGGCGGGCGGGATCAAGGGTGCCGGGTCCTCCGGCTGATGATGGATCCGCTATATACCAAGACGCACATTCGCGAGTCGCTCGATCCGCAACCCTCCGCCGCCGACGATGACATGCTGTGGCTGGCGGGCGCGACCGTGGAGGCGCGGGCACGGGTTCGCGCCTCAATGCCGAAGGAGCGTGTGCCCGCGGCGGTGCTCGTGCCGCTGGTCGAACGCGAATCGGGCCTGACCGTATTGCTGACGCAACGTGCGGCGACCCTCAAGGATCATGCCGGTCAGATCAGTTTCCCCGGCGGGCGTATCGAGCCGACCGATGCGAGTCCCTGGCATGCGGCGCTGCGCGAGGCCCACGAGGAAATCGGTTTGTCCGAGAGTCACGTGGAATTTGCCGGCTATCTTCCGGATCACTGGGTGGTCACCGGCTTTCGGGTGACACCGGCGGCCGGCTTTGTCAGCCCGCTCTACGAGCTGCGCATCGCGACGGCCGAAGTCCACGACGTGTTCGAGGTGCCGCTCGACTTCATCTTGGACGCCGCCAACCACCGCCTGCGCCTGGGCCGCCTGGGTGACGTGCCGATCGAGTTCTACGACATTCAGTACGGGGAGCGCCTCATCTGGGGCGCCACCGCAGGAATGTTGCTGACCTTGAGACGCCTCTTGCAGGTGCGGGCGGAAAAACTCCGATGACGGCGCAGCGGACCGAGTTGCCGCGGATGCGCGAGTTGCTCGCCATCATGATGCGCTTGCGGGCCGCCGACGGGTGTCCCTGGGATCGGCAGCAGACATTCGCCAGTATCGCGCCCTATACGATCGAAGAGGCGTACGAAGTCGCGGACGCGATCGAGCGCGGCGATGTCGAGCACCTCAAGGAGGAGCTCGGGGATCTATTGTTTCAAGTGGTTTTTCACGCGCAAATCGCCGGTGAAGCGGGCGCGTTCGATTTCGAGGCGGTGGCATCGGCCATCTGCGACAAGCTGGTGCGGCGTCACCCGCACATATTCGCCGCAGCCGCAACGGAGGAGGGCGGTCCCATCACCGCAGCCGAACAAAGCGTTGCCTGGGAGGAGAGCAAAGCGCGTGAACGCGATGCGGTCACCGGCAGCGCGCTGAGCGGCGTGCCACCGGCGTTGCCGGCGTTGATGCGCGCGCACAAGCTCAGCAAACGCGCCGCCCGCGTCGGGTTCGATTTCGAGCACGCCAGCCAGACCGCCGACAAGGTGGCGGAGGAGCTCGCGGAGGTGCGCGAGGCCGCCGCGGCGGGCGTGCGCGGCGCGGCTCCTTCGCAAGAAATCTTCGAAGAGATCGGCGACCTTTTGTTCGCAGCCGCCAATTTGGCGCGCAAGCTCGAGGTCGACGCCGAGGCGGCGCTGCGGGCGGCGAACACCAAGTTCGAGCGCCGCTTTCGCGCGATGGAGGCTTTGGCGCAGGAGCGCGGCGAGCCGTTCGCGAGTTTGGACCTCGCCGCACAGGAGCAGCTGTGGTTGGAGGTAAAGCGGTCCGAATAGCGCGCGCGCCCCAATGACGCGCGCTCCCGGATCACGGGCGAGCGCTACAAGTCGAAATGGATGCCCTGCGCGAGGGGCAATTCCTGGCTCCAATTGATGGTCGTCGTCTGACGCCGCATGTAGGCTTTCCAGGAATCGGACCCGGCTTCGCGGCCGCCGCCCGTATCCTTCTCGCCGCCGAATGCGCCGCCAATCTCGGCTCCCGAGGTCCCCAGATTCACGTTGGCAATCCCGCAGTCGCTGCCTTCGGCGCTCAAGAATCGCTCGGCCGTTTGCAGGCGGTCGGTGAACACCGCGGAGGAGAGGCCGTAGGGCACGGAATTTTGCAATGCCACCGCGTCCTCGAAGGTCTCGTAGCTCAGCAGGTATAGGACCGGCGCGAAGGTCTCGGTGTTCACGATCGCCATATCGGGCGATGCGCGCACGATCGCGGGCTCGACAAAATTACCGCGCCTCGGAATCGCACTGCCGCCGCACAGCAACGTGCCGCCCTGGGATTGCGCCGCGGCGATGGCGGCGAGATAGCGTGCGACCGCGCCCGCATCGATCAACGGGCCCATCAAGGTACCGGGCTCGAGCGGATCGCCGATGCGTATCTGGCCGTAGGCGGCGATGAGGCGGCGTTCGAGTTCCGCGGCGCGCGAATGATGGACCAATACGCGGCGGGTGGTGGTGCAGCGTTGACCCGCAGTGCCCACCGCTCCGAAAACGATCGCCGGCACCGCCAGATTCAGGTTTGCCGTTTCATCGACGATGATCGCGTTGTTGCCGCCGAGCTCCAGCAAGCTCTTACCGAGGCGTTCGGCCACGCGTACGGCGATCCGCCGTCCGACTTGCGTCGACCCGGTGAACGACACCAGTGCAACGCGCCGGTCATCGACGAATCTGCCGGCGAGTTCGGTGCCGGCGTCGATGAATATTTGGAAGATGGCCGGCAGCGAATGGCGTTCGAGGACGCGATTGCAAATGTGCTGCACGGCGAGCGAGCACAGCGCGGTCTTGGGCGAGGGCTTCCACACCGTGGCATTGCCGGCGATGGCGGCGAGGAACGCGTTCCAGGACCACACGGCCACCGGGAAGTTGAAGGCGGAGATCACGCCGACCACCCCGAGCGGATGCCACTGCTCGTACATGCGGTGCTCGACGCGCTCGGAATGCATCGTCAGGCCGTACATCATGCGCGATTGGCCGACGGCGAAATCGGCGATGTCGATCATTTCCTGAACCTCGCCCAGTCCCTCGGCTTTGATCTTGCCGTTTTCCAGCGAAACCAAGGCGCCGAGCGCGTCCTTACGGGTGCGCAGTTCCTCGGCCATCAGGCGAATGGCCTCGCCGCGTTTCGGGGCCGGCACCCGGCGCCACTGGCGCGCGGCCTCGACCGCGGAGGCAAGAACGTGCTCATAGTCTTCGGCGGTTGCGCCGCGAACGCGCGCGAGACATTGACCGGTCGAGGGATTGATCGACTCGATCAGCGGCCCCGATTGTTGGCGGGTCCAGCCGTGGCTGCCGGACCAGGTCCCGGGGTTGTGATCGGCCAGCTCGAGTGAGCGCAAAGTGTCGGCAATATTCGTCATGGGTCAATACCGGATTTCGATTTGGGGGCGGCATTGTGTAGCATCTGCAGTCTATGTCCAAATCCCCCGCATTGAACAATTGGCACCCTGCCAGCTGGCACAGCCGGCCCGCGGCCCAACAACCCAAGTATGCCGACGCGGCCGCGCTGGAGCGCGCGGTGGCCGCCTTGAGCCGGCTGCCGCCGTTGGTCGTTTCCTGGGAAATTGAGGCCTTGCGCGCCAAGCTCGCGCTCGCTCAGAGGGGCGAGCAGTTTCTGCTGCAGGGAGGGGATTGCGCCGAGAGCTTCGATGACTGCGAGTCCGATAACATCGCCAGACGGCTGAAGATCCTGCTGCAGATGAGCTTGGTGCTGCTGCAAGGCTTGAAAAAGCCCATCATTCGAGTGGGCCGGTTCGCGGGCCAGTACGCCAAGCCGCGTTCGGCGGACACCGAAACTCGCGGCGGCGTGACCTTGCCCACCTATCGGGGCGACAACGTCAATAGGCCCGGGTTCAGCGCTGCGGAGCGCGAACCGGACCCCGAGCTTTTACTGCGGGGCTACGAGCGCGCCTCGCTCACGTTGAATTTCGTGCGCGCGCTGATCGACGGCGGCTTTGCCGATTTGCACCATCCGGAATATTGGGATCTCGGCTTTTTGCGCCATGCGGCGCTGCGAGAAGCCTATCAAAAAATCGTCGACTCGATCGCAGAGTCGATGGAGTTCTTCGAGTCGATGAGCGGCTTGCGAGTGCACGCGGCGACCCGCGTCGATTTCTACACCAGCCACGAAGGGCTGCATTTGCTGTCCGAGCAGGCCCAGACGCGCTACATTGAGCGGCAGAAGAAATGGTACAACCTGTCGGCCCACATGCCGTGGGTCGGCATGCGCACCGCCAACATCGACGGCGCGCACATCGAATATTTTCGCGGCATCGCCAATCCGATCGGGGTCAAAGTCGGCGCCGCGATGAGCGCCGAATGGCTGCAGGAGCTGGTGCAGGTGTTGAACCCTCAGAATCAGCCGGGGCGGCTCACCGTCGTCCATCGGTTCGGCATCAAGGACATCGAGCAGCGGCTGCCCGAGATGATCGCCGCCGTTCGGGCCACGGGCTCGCAAGTGCTCTGGGTCTGCGATCCCATGCACGGCAATACCGAGACCACCGCGGGCGGCGTCAAGACGCGCCGTTTCGACAACATTATGGGGGAGGTGGAGGCGGCCTTTCGCATCCACGAAGAAGCCGGGTCCATGCTCGGCGGCGTGCACATCGAACTGACCGGCGATGATGTCACCGAGTGCATCGGCGGCGCACGGGGCCTCAAGGAGGTCGATTTGGCCCGGGCTTACAAGTCGCCCGTGGACCCGCGTTTGAATGCCGAACAGGCACTCGAATTGGCCATGCTGATTGCCCGACACGCGGGCAGGAAGCGGCAGGTCCAAAGACCCTAGATTCACTGGCGGACGGTCGCCGGAATGCCTGAGGGAACTGATATATATAATATAAACAAGTCCTTATAGAATATTGTGAGAATATTACTTAATACAAGGCCGCGGTTTTTCAAAACTCCGGTTGCCTCGAGCGCCGCAGGTGCTATTCTGCCTCGCAAACCTTCCCTGCCCCTTTGAGAACTGAGCTCCGTAAAGTCGGCGGCCGGGTTCGGTTGACCTAACCGCTAATCGGACCGCTTAATTTTTTCGCCGAGTGCGTGGAATCTTTTTGACCGAGGTGGTCCAAGGTAACGTGCGCGGCAAAGCCGTTCACGCGCCGGTTCGGACAGTTGCGAAGGTTGGGTTGCGCTCGGGTTAGTCCAAACGCCAGGCGCGATCGACGGCGGGCTACGCGGAGATCCGCGTAGCCCGTTTTTTAACGGCATTGGCGCGGGCGGCCGGTGCGTACCCAACCGGTCTTAAAATGAACAGCGTCTTCGATCCGAATTGCCGGCGATGCCCACGCCTCGCGGCTCATCTCGACCTGGTGCGTCATCAGCAGCCGGATTATTTTTGCGGGCCGGTGCCGGCGTTCGGCGACACCGACGCCCGGTTGCTGATCGTGGGTCTCGCTCCCGGAATGCACGGAGCCAATCGAACCGGACGGCCGTTTACCGGCGATCACGCCGGAATTCTCCTGTACGGAACCTTGTTCAAATTCGGTCTGGCAAGCGCTCCGACCTCGAGCGCTGCGCACGACGGCCTGGTGCTGTGGGATGCACGCATCACCAATTCGGTGAAATGCCTGCCGCCGGAGAATAAGCCGCTGCCGCTGGAAATCAAGGCTTGCAACGCATTCCTGCGGGCGGAATTGGCGCAAAGCCCGAAAGTGCGCGTTATTCTTGCGTTGGGTACCATCGCGCATGCCTCGGTGCTGCGCGCGCTGGACCTGCGCGCCAGCGAATTCCGCTTTGCGCACGCGGCGGAGCATTCCTTGAGCGGAGGACGAGTGTTGCTGAATTCCTATCACTGCAGCCGCTACAACACGCAGACGCGCCGGCTCACCGCCGGCATGTTCGAAGCCATCATCGAAAGGGCATTGACGCTCCGTGACGCCTGAGGCACCTGCGGCGAAATTCGACGCGAAGTCGTTCGTTGACGCGCTGCCGAACCGCCCCGGCGTCTACCGCATGCTGGACGCACAGGGCGAAATCCTCTACGTGGGCAAGGCGCGCACGTTGAAAAGCCGGGTGGCTTCGTACTTTCAGCCGAGCAACGTGCAGCCGAAAGTGCAGGCGCTGATCGCCAAAACCGCAAATATGGAAGTCACCATCACCAACTCGGACACCGAGGCGTTGCTGCTCGAGTTCAATCTCATCAAGACGCATCGGCCGCGTTTCAACGTACTGCTGCGCGACGACAAGAGTTTTCCGTTCTTGCATTTCGACACCGCTCACGAGTTTCCTCGCCTCAGTTTTTACCGCGGTTCGCGCAAGGAGCCCGGCCGCTTTTTCGGGCCGTATCCGTCCGCCGGCGCGGTCCGGGAGAGCTTGCAGCAGCTGCAGAAATTATTTCGCTTACGCAACTGCGAGGACTCCTATTTCGCCAATCGCTCGAGACCCTGCCTGCAGTATCAGATCGAGCGCTGCACGGCGCCCTGCGTCGGGCTCATCAGCAAGGAACAGTATGCCCGCGACGTGGACGCGGCGATCAAGGTGCTGGAAGGGCGCAACGATGAGGTTCAGAAGGAACTCGGCCGGCGCATGGAGCTCGCCGCAGAACGATTGAATTTCGAGGAGGCTGCCAGATTGCGCGACCAGCTGGCGAACCTCAAGGCCATGCAGGCCCAGCAAATCGTTACGGCCGACATCGATCACGATGCCGACGTGATCGCCGTTGCGGGCGGCAATGGCGAATACTGCATCGCGCTGATGTTCGTGCGCGGCGGCCGCAGCTTGGGCAATGCGACTTTTTTTCCGAAAGCGCCATTGGCGGAATTGCCGGAAGTGCTGGCGGCATTCGTCGCACAGTATTACCTGGAACGCGAGTCGCCTGCGGAAATCATCGTCGAGAGCGACTTCGAGGGGATGCAGGTGCTCGAGGCGACCTTGACCGAGCGGGCGTCCCACAAGGTGCGCGTCACCTCATCGGTGCGCGGCATTCGCGCGCGCTGGCTGGAGATGATGCGCAATAACGCCGAGCAAGCGCTGAAAATGCGCGGTCTGGCCCGCGCCAACATTGAATCGAGCCTGGAGGAATTGGGCAAGGCGCTCGGCCTCGTGCAAACGCCCAGGCGCGTCGAGTGTTTCGATATCAGTCACACCGGCGGCACCGACACGGTGGCCTCCTGCGTGGTGTTCGGGGTGGAAGGGCCGTCGAAGGGCGACTACCGGCGCTTCAATATTGCGGGCATACAGCCGGGCGATGACTATGCCGCGATGTACCAGGCGCTCAACCGGCGCTACAAGCGCGTGCGCGACGGCGAACTCGCCGCTCCCGACGTGTTGCTGATCGACGGCGGCAAGGGTCAGCTGGGCGAAGCCGACAAGGTGCTTCGAGAGCTCGGTGTCGACGGCATCACGTTGATCGGTGTCGCGAAGGGCGCGGACCGTCGGGCCGGCCAAGAGCAGCTGTTCTTGTTGGGCCGGGACACACCGATGCTGCTGCCCCCGGATTCCCATGCCCTGCATCTGATTCAGCGCGTGCGCGATGAGGCGCATCGATTTGCGATTGCGGGACACCGGCGAAAGAGGGCGAAACGCCACAGTCAGTCTATACTCGAAACCATTCCGGGGTTGGGCCCGGTCAAGCGACGCGAGCTGTTGAAGCAATTCGGCGGCTTGCAGGGGATTTTGCGTGCCGGTATCGACGATTTTGCACACGTGCGCGGCCTCGGGCGCGATCTCGCCGAGGTAATTTATGAACACCTCCACCCCGGGCAGTGATGGTCAATCGCCTTGGAACCTGCCGAATGCGCTGACGTGGCTGCGTATCCTGATGATTCCGGCGATTCTGTTGCTTTTCAATTTGCCGTATTGGTGGAAGGATCCTGCGGCCTGCGCCGCGTTCGCGCTGGCCGGCATCACCGACAGTCTGGACGGTTACTACGCGCGAAAGTGGGGCCAAACCTCTCGCCTCGGGGCGTTCTTGGATCCGGTTGCCGACAAGCTGATCGTGGCGGCGGCCCTGGTGCTGATCGTCAGCAAGGACCCGCGTTGGTTCGTGGTGATCGCCGCCATCGTCATCATCGGCCGTGAGATCGCGGTCTCGGCGCTGCGCGAATGGATGGCGGAGATCGGCGCGCGCGGCCGCATCAAGGTGTCCATTTGGGGAAAATACAAGACCGTCATGCAAATCGTCGGGCTTTCCTTCTTGCTGTACAGGCGCGATCTTTTCGGCATACCAATATACAAGCTTGGTTTGGCCTTGACGGGCGTCGCCGCGGTGCTGACATTGTGGTCGATGATCCTGTACCTGCGATTGGCGTGGCCGGAGCTGCGCGGCAGCGCGCGGCTGTAGAGCAATCAAGCGCGGCGGGCGTGGTAGAATTCCACTTAAGTTCAAGGCGTTAGCGGCGTCTCGCGCCGCGTTGTCCTTGACTCTGTGCAGTACGGCCCTACAATTGCCCGGCGCGATTGCGGGAATAGCTCAGTTGGTAGAGCGCAACCTTGCCAAGGTTGAGGTCGCGAGTTCGAGCCTCGTTTCCCGCTCCAGTTTTTGAAAGCCCCGGCCAGCCCGGGGTTTGTTATTTTTGATCTTGGGGCTAAGTGGCAGAGTGGTCATGCAGCGGCCTGCAAAGCCGTGTACGCCGGTTCGATTCCGACCTTAGCCTCCACCCATCGCAAGGACGAAAATAATGGCTCAGAAATACCTCGTCAAAGCGGCAGCATGGGTCGAAATCCTCATGGGCTTGGTCCTGATCGTGGCCCCCAATTCCGCCTCATTGCTGCTTTTCGCGGCGGCGCTGGAAGGCCCCGGCGTGCCGGTTGCGCGATTCGCGGGCATCGGGCTCCTCGCGCTTGGTATTGCATGCTTGTTCGCCACCTCGGCAGGCTCGA
>Ga0209048_10002895_pt1 | contig 16846 bp, 18 predicted proteins | sample FrelakmetCRP12CR_FD_187146 | JGI IMG/M metagenome (GOLD analysis project Ga0209048, IMG submission 187146) | Freshwater lake sediment microbial communities from the University of Notre Dame, USA, for methane emissions studies - CRP12 CR (SPAdes)... | ecosystem: Environmental > Aquatic >... | reverse complement strand
GAGGATCACCAGGCCCGGACCCTTGACGCGCCAGAAGCGCCCGAGTTGGAACACCACGCCGCGCTGGTACTCGCGCAGGATGCGCAGCGAACTGGCCGCGAGCAATGCCAGCAAGATGAAGACGGTCGAAATGCCGATAGAGACGTCGATCATCGAGTAACTCCTTCCTTCGTTGCTGCTTCTGCGTCCGGGCGCACCTCGAGCGTGAGGCCATCGACACGCGTGATGCGCACGCGCTGGCCGCTGCGCAATGGCTGTTCGGCGCGCACGTGCCAGCGCTCTCCATCGACCGTGGCCCAGCCTTCGCCGCCGCCGAACTCGATGACCTCACCCGCCCCACCGACCATCTGCGGCGTGCCGCTGACCACCGGCCGGCGCCTCGCCTTCGCCGCCATGCTCCCGACGCCGATGATGAAGGCAGCCGAGACCATCGTCACGGCGCCGATCAACGACAACGGAATGCCGAAGCCTGGCACGTCGCTGTCGATCAACAGCAGGGCGCCGAATCCGAAGGCTGCAACCCCGCCAATGCCCAGTGCGCCGTAGCTCGGCACGAAGGCTTCGGCCACGAAGAAGGCGATCCCGAGCAGGATCAAGGCCAGACCTGCGTAGCTGATGGGCAGCATCTGGAGCCCCCAAAGCGCCAGCAGCAGCGACACGCCGCCGACCACTCCGGGCGCCACGAAGCCTGGGTTCATGAACTCGAACAATAGGCCGTAGACGCCGATCATCATCAGCATGAGCACCAGGCTGGGCTCGCTGATCACCGCAAGCAGTCGACTTCGCCAATCCGGCTGGAGCGTCACGACGGCGGCGTGTGCCGTGGCCAACTTCACGCTGTCCGCGCGGGGATCGCCCAATGTCAGTACGCGGCCGTCGAGCTGGCGAAGCAGGTCGTTCAGGTCGACGGCGATGAGATCGATCACCCTGCGCGACAGCGCTTCGCTCGCGGACAAGCTGACGGACTCACGCACCGCTTGCTCGGCCCATGCGACATTGCGGCCATGCAACTGTGCCAGGCTGCGAATGTAGGCTGTAGCGTCGTTGACGCGCTTGGCCGCAAGCGTGTCGACGCTCCCCTCGGGTGCCGAGGCGCCGCTGGCGGGCCGGCCGGCGGGCTCCGCGCCGCCCCCGGGGATGGGCAGGCCGATGGCGATCGGCGTCGCAGCGCCGATGTTCGTGGCCGGCGCCATGGCTGCGACATGCGCCGCATAAAGAATGTAGGTGCCGGCGCTGGCCGCTCGCGCGCCTTGGGGCGAGACGAAGACAGCCACGGGCACCGGCGACGCGAGGATGTCCTTGATGATGCTGCGCATCGCGGCATCCAGCCCGCCCGGCGTGTCCATCTGCAGCACGACGAGTTGCGCGTGCTCGCGCGCAGATCGCTCCAGCGAACGCTCGACAAGTTCCGCAGTGGCCGGTCCGATCGCGCCGTCGATCCGCAGGACGAACACCGGCGGCGCAATCCCCGGCTTCGATTCGCCGGCACCGGCCATCGCCGCCAGCAGCGCGAGCGTGAAGAGTAGCCAGACGCGGGGGGTCACGGGTAGCTCCGAAACGGCTTCAGTTTTCGAGACCGAAGCCCACCTTCGACGTGACCTGAGGGTGCGCGACCATGCCGTCGATGACGTGGTCGCGCGTCTCGATCACTTCGAACCCGTCGACGGGGTGTAGCGTGTTGGCCGCTGTCTCGATGGCACCATGGATCGCGTCCTCACCCATTTCCGCGCGGACTCGGGGCCATTGCGAAGGCAGCGAGCCGAATCCTGCTGCAAGGCGTCTTATGGCAGCTTTGCCAGGATCTTGTCCATCTCGCCGGCCGAGTATGCGCGCAGTGAATGAGAACGCACGTTGCCCTGCATGGCCGTCGCGAGGTTGAAAGCCGCCAGCGCATGCTCGTCTTCGGCCTCCAGCACGCAGACCATGTCGTACTCGCCCATGGTCCAGAGCATTTCCCGAATGTTGACGCCAGACTTCTTCGCGGCCTCCCTGGCAGCGGCGGCGCGCTTGGTCGTGTCCTTGATCGATTGCACGCCCTTTTCGGTAAAGCTCAACAAGCCAATGTAGGTGATCATCGCAGTCTCCTGTTGATTGAGTTGGGGGCCGTGCAAATTGGCTCGAAGCAACGCGGCCCCCGAGCGTTGCTCAAGTCCGGGTTCATGCTACGCGCTCTGCGCTGGCAACTGATGAGAACCATGCGCGCATTGAGGTCAACAACGGGCGCCCGCCCACTCGAATGCCTCATCGGAAACATCGCCTCCAGAGGGGCCCTCGGCAGCTGCGCGCTGCTGGAATCTCAGACCGAGAGGCACGACTACGATGTAACCTGGCGCTTCGGCAGAACAGCGCCAGCGAACTGGCGAAGCGAGCGATTGGAATCATGAGTCGAATGCGTCAACTCGAATTGCCCGACGGCACGCCCATTCCGGTGCTGGGTCTGGGTACCTGGCGCATGGGTGAGACCCCTGCCACCCGGCAAGCTGAAGTCGCGACGGTACGGGCGGCCATCGCACTCGGGTACCGGCTCATCGATACAGCGGAGAGGTACGGCGAAGGCGGTGCGGAAGAGGTGATCGGGCGCGCCGCCGCAGAAGCGGTTCGCGCGGGCGAGGTACGGCGCGAGGAACTCCTGGTGGTCAGCAAGGTATATCCGCACAACGCAAGCCGCCTGGGCACGGTGGCGGCGTGTGATCGCAGCCGCAAGCGGCTCGACATGGATCGAATCGACCTGTACTTGCTGCACTGGCGAGGAGAGCATCCACTGCGGGACACGGTCGATGGCATGCAGGCGCTTGTCGCTGCCGGGAAGATTCGGCACTGGGGCGTCAGCAACCTGGATGTCGATGACCTGAAAGAGCTGACGGCGATCGCGACCGGCGACGGGTCTGACGATTGCGGTTGCGCGACGAATCAGGTGTATTACTCGCTGAGCGAACGGGGGCCGGAGTTCAGCCTCTTGCCCTGGATGCGCGAGCGGCGCATGCCGCTGATGGCGTACAGCCCCATCGATCAGGGTCGTTTGGCCGGCGACGGCACGCTGGCAAGCATTGGCAAGCCACGCGGATTGACAGCGGCGCAGGTGGCCCTGGCATGGATAGTCTCCCAACCTGGCGTCGTCGCGATCCCGAAGGCGGCGACCATCAAGCATCTGCGTCAGAACCTGGCGGCCGCAGAAGTGAGCTTGAGCTCATCAGAGCGGCGCCTGATCGAGACATGTTTTTCAGCACCGAAGAGAAAGACACCGCTGGCGATGATCTGAGTAGACTCGTTCACTTGGCAGGCGAAAATCCCCTTCGCAATGTCGACAAGCACATCGGGCCGGCAGCACGTCGGCTATACGATGGCACCCGAAAGGAGATGCCATGCCTCAGGTCATCGCTGCATGGATCGAGCGGTTCGCCATTCGCTCGATTGAACTGCATCCTGGCACCACGCCGCTGGAGGCGGTGCGCGCCGCGGTTTCCACATTCCCGGAGACCTCGGAGCTGAAGCCCGAAGAAGCCGCGGAGGTATACGCGGCCAAGCGCACTGAGCCGGTTGCGCCAGGCACGTCGGACTGACTTCTGCATCGGTCCAATGCTTCTCTTGGGGCCGATCGAACTCCAGCCCGCGACAGTGTCCCCGCGCGCCTGACGCAATCGAGGTGTTATCTGCTGCTCTTCTTCAGTCGGTCCGAAGCGAAGGAGTAGACCCCATGTCCACGAATCACGGAACATTTGTCTGGTACGAATTGATGACCAGCGACACCAAAGCCGCCGAGTCGTTCTATCGCCGCGTCATCGGATGGGAAGCGAAGGACTCCGGGATGGCCGATCGCGCTTACACGATCCTCTCGATGGGGCCGGCGATGGTGGGCGGGCTCATGCCGATTCCTGAGGAGGCGCGCACGATGGGCGCCCGACCGGTCTGGATAGGCTATATCGGAGTCGACGATGTCGACGCCTACGCGGGACGCGTCACAGCGGCCGGCGGTGCAATCCATCGTGCTCCCGAGGACATTCCCGGCGTCGGCCGTTTCGCTGTCGCCGCCGATCCGCACGGTGCCACATTCATCCTGTTTCGAGGGTCGAGCGAACAGGGACCCGCGCCGGCGGCGCCAGGCACACCCGGTCACGTCGGTTGGCGTGAGCTGCATGCGGGTGACGGCGCAAGCGCCTTCGCCTTCTACGCCGGTCTGTTTGGCTGGACCAAGGCGCAGGCCGTCGACATGGGTCCGATGGGGATCTATCAAACCTTTGCGACCGGCGGCGTGCCTGTGGGCGGCATGATGACCAAGAGGCCGGAAGCGCCGATGCCCTTCTGGCTCTACTACTTCAACGTCGAGGCAGTCGACGCCGCGAAGGCACGGGTGACGGACGGCGGCGGCCAGGTTGTCAATGGTCCGCATCAGGTTCCCGGCGGCAGCTGGATCGTTCAATGCATCGACCCGCAAGGCGCGATGTTTGCGATGGTTGGCGCCAAGCGCTGACATCCCGGATCAAGCGGCCTTTGCGTCTTGAATGCACGACAAGAACCACAGGTCGAGGGTGCGGAGGCGTGTATTGGGTGCTGGCCGCGAACTGAAGCTGACAATCGTGCGCTCATCCGGCACTGTTGAGCACAATCATGACGAGGCTTGTAAAGTCAAGCCTTCAACGCGACTTCAGCCACCTGAGGAGGTATGAACATGGCTACTGCGAAAGCTCAAGCGAAGTGGACGGGAACACTCAAGGAGGGCGCCGGAACGATGTCGGGTGCTTCGGGGCATTTGAATGCACCCTTCACATTCGCCACGCGGTTTGAGGGCGAGACGGGAGGCACGAATCCGGAAGAGTTGATCGGCGCGGCTCAGGCGGGCTGCTTCTCCATGTTCCTGGCCGCCCAGCTCACCGATGCAGGTCATCCTCCGACCAGTATCGACACCACGGCCACCGTGCACCTGGGCGCGGGACCCGCGGTCACGAAGATCGAACTCGAGACCGTAGCGGTCGTCCCTGGCGCGAGCGCCGATCTCTTCAACGAGAAGGTCAATTTCTCGAAGAAGAACTGCCCTATCTCGAAGGCACTGGCGAGCATTCCGGAAATTACCTTCAGGGCGACGCTCAAGTAGGGCACCCGCCACCGGCGGCCCGGTGCCGGTCTGTCGTCCTTCGCTCACCACCGGGCTCCAGACAGGACCCGTGCGCAAGCATGCAAGGCTTCAGCCGCCACGCTGCGGTGCGCTGCGGTAGCGGCGGCGTTAAGCGATGGGGTCCTTGCTGCCGCGCCCGGCATCGCGGAAGTATCGCAGCAGGAACTCCTCGTCGATCGGCGACAGGTCGAAGCGACGGCTCGCCTCCTCGATGATCTTGGCATCCCAGGACGTCTGCGTGGCCAGCCACTGCACCGCCCGGCGCAAGCCCTCGTGTTCGGGCAGCAGCGAGCCCGCAGACTTCATGGTCGAGCGGCCGCAGCCGCCACAATCTGCCGCCTGGGAAGAGCGCGCCAAGTGATGGCTTCCACGATCGACGGCATGGTTGATTCCAGATTCGTTTGGTGCGTCGACTGCATTCTCTGCTTGTTCATGGCGCGCCCGTCCAGCGGCTCAACGCTGGAAGAGCGCCACAAGCCCGGTCCCGAAATCGACAGGCATCGCTCCCCGGCTGCGTCTTCCACCAATGTCCTGCACACGGCTTCATCGTTTCCGGCGATCGGTTTCGGCCGTCGAGTCCGAAGAGGGTGAAAGTCGGAGGCGGTGCGCTAATTCAGCGCGCCTGAAGAGGCCATGGCGTCGCCACCGCCGATGCAGCCCTGGGCGCGGCAGGCACTCGCCGCAGCACTGCGCGCCAGGGCGTTGAAGCCCCCGGCCGCCGCCCCCAGGGCCCAGGCCAGCGCACGCAAGGGTTCGGCCAGAACGGCGCCGACGAAGCCCTGACGCCGCGGTTTCCACTGCACACTGACGGCATGGCCGGCATCCCAGGGCTCGATCACGGCGTCTTCGCCGACCGCAATGCGCAGCCTTTCGCCGGCTTCGACGCGGTGGTCGCCGAGGTCACCGTCGCGCGTCAGCCAGACCCGGCCTTCGAGCACGGTCAGCTCGCCACCGAGGCGGCCCAGGTGCATGGCCTGGCCCGTGGCGAGCGCCAGCGTGAAGTTGGCCGCGGTGCGGCGGGCGTCCAGAGTGAAGTGCGTATTCATCATCAATCTCCTGCATGGGGTAAGGCAATCTTCGTCGCTTCCGCACGGATAATCCAATGAAATCCAGGTCGCCAATTGATGCGCATTTGATATGAATACCCGATCCGGTCGCCCGCTCTCGCTGAGCAACCTGCGCGCTTTCGAGGCGGTCGCTCGGCGGCTGAGCTTCAGCGAGGCAGCCAACGAACACTTCGTCACTCAGTCGGCCATCAGCCGCCAGATCAAGGGGCTGGAAGAAGAGCTCGGCGCGGCCTTGTTCGTGCGCGGCACGCGCCATGTAGAGATGACGCAGAGCGGCCAGATGCTGTTGCGCGCGGTCGAGGCCGCTTTGCAGAAGATCGACGCCAGCGTGCGCCAGATTCGCCAGGTGCGCAGCCGCAAACGGGTGAGCGTCACGACCTTCGCTTCATTCGGTTCGCTCTGGCTGCTACCGCGCATCGAGGCGTTCCAGCGCCTGCATCCCGACATCGACATCCGCGTTTCGGCCGCCGACATGATCGCCGATCTCGACGACCCGGAACTCGACCTTGCACTGCGTTATTGCAGCCCGGCGCAGGCACCGGCCGGCGCAAAGCGGCTGTTCGGCGAAGTGCTGACGCCGGTCGTCAGCCGCTCGCTGGCCGAACAGATCCGGCGTGGCGACGCACCGCCACTATCGACGCCGGCCGACCTGGTGCAACACACGCTGGCTGAAGAAGACGACACCAAGTCGAGCACCGAGTACCTGAGCTGGCGGCGTTGGCTCAGGCTGAATGGCCAGCCCGCGCTGCAACCCAAGCGCTGGCTCTACCTCAACTTCACCTACCAGCAAGTGCAGGCGGCGCTCGCCGGCCACGGGGTGGCGCTGGCCCGCGTCGCACTGGTGTTCGAGGCATTGCAGCGCGGCGAACTGGTCGAACCCTTCGGCTCGGCCGGTCGCATCGACAGCCCGTACGTGTACTGGTTGGTCAGCGCGCCAGCGAGCCGCACGCGGCCGGAAGTGAAGCAGTTCTGCGACTGGGTTCTGGACCACGCCGCGCTGACGCGCAAGGCAATCGGCGACACCGGCACGGCGTGAATCGGCACCGTGTTACGCGACACCCTGTTTCGTGATCATCAGCGTCGGGGCCAAAGAACTGCTGCGATAGGCGCGTATTGTTCTCTAGTCCCGCCTGGACCAGCGGACGATGAGACCGCTCCTGTGCTCCGGGGGGACCACCCACTTGTGCGACAGGTCTTGTGCGGGCAGGTCCCACTTTGCCGTTCTCAACGCCAGCACGGCGAAGAGCTGCATCATCACGGTGGCGAAGTCGAAGCCGGCGCACTTGTGGGACGTGAGCGCTCCCGCGCCCTGCGGCATGAACGCGTCGGGCGCGCGCTTCTTCTCGTCGCGCTCGGGCGAGAAGCGCTCGGGGTCGAACCTCTCCGGCGCGGTGAAGATCGGATCGAGGTTGCTCTCATAGACCGCCATCATCACCAGATAGTCCTTCGGGATGGTGTAGCCGGCGACGTCGATGGCGCACTTCGCGCGCCCGAAGCTCATCGGCACGTTCGGGCAGGTCCGCTTCACCTCGTCGACGACCTGCATGAGGTAGGGCATCGCGCGCAATTGGGCCGGACCGATCGGCCCCGAGGGCGCGTTGGCGAGCACCTCGGCGCGCAAGCGCTCGCGCACCTCCGGGTGCTCGTGGAGCGCGCGCAGAGTCGCGGCCAGTTCGGCGTAGACGATCGTTCCTGCGAGGACGAAATGGTGCATCTCGCGCGCGGCGGTCCCGGCATCGAGCGGCGCGCCGGCCTCCTTGGCCGCGGCGAGGATGCGCGAGAGGCCGTCGGCTTGGGCAGGTGGCGAATCGATATGACGCCGCACGATCTCTTCGAGGAGCGCGAGGATCCGATCGCGCGCTTGCAGGCCCTTCGCGTAGACCGTCCCGGGCAGGTTGATCGGCAGCGCGACGAACGCCTTTGCGAGGATCGCATTGTCGGCGAGCAAGCGCGTGAGTTCGTCCCCCGGCTCGAGGCCGAAGATCGCGCCGGCCAGTGATTCGATCGCGAGCGTCTTCAACTCGGACGTCACGGGCCCTTGGCCGTTGGCGAGCCACTTCGCGAGCAGCGCTTCGATCCGGCTCTGCAGACCCGGCAGGTAGCCTGCGACTGCCTCGCCAGAAAACGCCGCGAGAAGGCTCCGCTTGCGTTGCGCGTGCGCCTCGCCGTCGAGAAGCGGGACGATGTCCGGGTGGCCGCCGAAGAGCGCCAGCAGATTCGGCGGCATTGCGCCCTCGCGCTGGATCTTCGTCTGGTCGAGCCACGTTGCGACTCGCCCGGGGCCGGCGATGAACACGGTCGGCTTTCCCAGGATGCTGGTGCGGAAGACGTCGCCGAAGCGGGCGCGGCGCTCGCCGATGAAGGCGAACGGGTTCTTCGCGAAGGCGAGCGTCTCGCCGAGGAGCGGCAGCCCGTTGCCACCGGGCGGAAGTGGGTTCGCTGTGGCCATGGTGGTCTCTCCTCTTTTCCAACCTCGTATGCGAGGTGGTGCGCAAGCATACGTGACAGCAAGGCACGCGGGTCTCTCGCTTGTCCCCAAGCACGACTCCGTGTCCACAGCCTCGCTCGTCGCGCAGGCCTAAGTCGCGCCAGCGTCCTTCTCACCCGGCAGCCACGCTACCACTGCGACAGTGCAGGCGGCGATCAGGGCCATGCCCCACAGCAGCGCGCCGAAGCTCGACGCCTTGACGACCGGCCCGAGCAGCCACACCGCCAGCGAGCTGATGCCAATGGACACCGTGAGCCGCGCCCCCGCCACGCGCGAGCGGATGCGGTCGTCGACATAGCGCGCGATCATCGCGTCGGTGAAAGGAATCGAGCCGAAGATGAAGACCATCACCGCCAGCAGAAGCACCAGCAGCCACCACCCCTGCGCCTGCGCGGCCAGCGCCAGCAGCGGGACCTGCATCAGCGCGATGCCCAGGTACAGCGGCTTGAGCGCCACCCGATCGATGAGCCGACCCACCACCACCTGCGCCAGCGAGGCCACGGCATACACCGCGGCCAACATCGCGCCCAGCAGCGCAGGATCGTCGACGATGCCGCGAAAGCGCTCAGTCAGCAGCCGCGCGTTGCCGTTGGTGGTGAAGTTGAAGAGCAGGCCGACGGTGACCGAAGCTGCGGTCATGACCGCGAACACGCGCGCCATCAGTACCGGCGTCAGCGTTACCCGCGCCTCGGACGTTCGCCTGGCCGGCGCCTCGAGTTCGTGTGGGCAGATGCGCGCGAACAGCAGCCCGGCGCCGATGGCCAGCAGCCCCGGGATGGCAAAGGCCGCGCGCCAGCCGAACCACTGCACCATGAAGCCGGTGTTCAGCGCCGCAAAGGCAATGCCCAGGTTGCCCGACAGGCCGTTGAAGCCGATGACCGCGCCGGGGTTGGGCGCGCGCTGCAGCAGCATCGGAATGCCCACCGGGTGGTAGATCGAGGCAAAGGCGCCAAGCAGTGTCAGCGCCGCGGCCAGTTGCCAGGCATCTTGCGTAACCGCAACCAGCAGTGCCGCGGCACCAATCCCGACGAAGAACAGCAGCATCATGCGCCGCCGCCCCCACAGATCGCCCAGCCGGCCCGAGGGTAGCGAACCCAGGCCGAAAAGCACGAAGGCACCTGCGCCATAGGGCATCAGGTCCTCCCAGCGCGTGAAGCCGAACTCGGCCGCGATCGAGCCCACCGCGGTGGCGAAGATGAGCAGGAACATGTGGTCGATGGCATGCCCCAGGTTGAGCAGCCTCGCCACTTGCCGCGCCGTGCGCTGCGGCAGCACCGCGGCATCGGGCAGGCTGAGCGCGCGCTCAGATTCGGCAGCGGGGGCGGGATGGGCCACGGGTCGGAGTGTGCCGCAATCGCGCGTGCGACCGCGCCGCGCCAAGAGCCCGATGGGCCGGCCCAGGGGCGACGCTGCGTTGACCCGAGCGCCGTTCGAGCCGCTCCATGGCCCCAGCCGAGGTCAGTCCTATCCGCGCACAGACAGGCGACCTGGAAGCTGCCCTGCGCCCACTCGTTAGACTTGGTTGGATGAGCCCATTCGAACGCTTCCTGTTCGAGCACCCGGACTACGCCTCCACCGTCGCGCTGGACGAGCTGCGCCGTTCGGAGTACGGCCGACTCGACGCGCAGCAGCAGGCGTACCTGGACTACACCGGCGGCGGGCTGCACGCCGCATCGCAGGTGCGCGACCATGCCGAGCTGCTCAACGCGAATGTGTTTGGCAACCCACACTCGACCAGTCCGAGTTCGACCGAAACGACGCAGCTTGTTGAGCGCGCGCGGGCGGCGGTGCTGGCCTATTTCAACGCTGCGGGCAAATACACCGCGGTCTTCACGCTGAACGCTACGGGCGCCCTGAAGCTGGTGGCCGAGGCGTACCCGTTCGAGCCCGGCTCGAGCCTGCTGATGACGGCCGACAATCACAACTCGGTCAACGGCATGCGCGAGTTCGCGCGCGCCAAGGGCGCCCGCATCGACTACGCGCCGCTGACGCGGCCCGACCTGCATGTCGACGTCGCGGCGATGACCGCGCGCTTGACGCAGGCCGAGCCGGGGCACAACCACCTACTGGCCTTTCCGGCGCAGTCCAACTTCTCGGGCGTGAAGCATCCGCTGGCGCTGATCGGCCAGGCACAGGCCGCCGGTTGGCACGTAGTGCTCGACGCCGCCGCCTTCGTGCCCACCAACCGGCTCGACCTGTGCGCCGTGCAGCCGGACTTCGTGACCATCTCCTTCTACAAGATGTTCGGCTATCCCACCGGCGTGGGCTGCCTGCTCATCCGCAAGACCGCGCTGCCGAAGCTGCGGCGGCCCTGGTTCGCGGGCGGCACCGTCAACTTCGCCACCGTGCAGGGCGCCATGCACGTGCTCTCGCCGGGCGAAGCCGGCTTCGAGGACGGCACGCTCAACTATCTGAGCATCCCGGCGGTGGAGATCGGCCTGCGCCATCTCGAGCGAGTCGGCATCGACTTGATCCAGACCCGCGTGCGCTGCCTTACCGGCTGGCTACTGTCGGCGCTGCTGGCGCTGCGCCACGGCAACGGCCGCCCGATGGTGCGCCTGTACGGGCCGGCCACCACGGCACAGCGGGGTGGCACCGTGACGATGAACTTCTACGACCCCGAAGGCCGCCTGCTCGACTACCGCCGGCTCGAAGAGCTCGCCGGCGAGCAGCGCATCTCGCTGCGCACGGGCTGCTTCTGCAACCCCGGCGCCGGCGAAACCGCCGAGCACCTGACCGAGGACGACATGCGGGCCGGCTTGGCCGAAGGCGACGAGATTTCGTTGTCGCGCTTCGTGCAGGTGATGCAGACGCGCGGCGGCAAGAGCGCCGGTGCGCTGCGCGTCTCGTTCGGCTTGGCCAGCAACTTCGCCGATGTCGAGCGCTTCATCGCCTTCGCCGCCGGTCTGCGCGACCAGACCTCGCTCACGCTCGGCGCGGTGAGCTTCGACATCGAGAACTGCCGTGTCATCCGCGACGGCAGTTGAGTCAAGCCAGTCGTCTAACCGATTCAACGAACCGATTGTCCACCTCGGCCAAGCTCGGTGAGCCATCCTTGGTGCCGAGTGCTCACCTACTCGAGCGGCTTGCCAGTCGGCTTCGTCGTTCGATGGCCGGCAAGAGATCGCCCGCAACCCGTCACTCGGCGTCCTCGAGCATCGGGTTGCGGTCTTCCGCCGTCCTTCGCGCGTGGCCGACCAGACCAAGTAGCGCTACCGGCCGCATCGCGGCGGCGAGTCTTGCACGCAGAACTTCGGCTTTGGCCCTATTGAAGCAAGTAGTCAGACTCGGTGGCGGTGGACGCAGTCTCTGGCGAACCCGTCTCACTGGTCATTTTCCCTGTAACAGGGAAACTTGCTGGGAATTTGCGCGAAATCCAGCCGGTCGCTAGCGCTGCGGCGTCGCTGAGCGCCTGTCGTAGCAGGAGATTTCCACATTTCAGAGGTCTGGAGCCACAAACCGAACAGGGAACCAAATAGCGTCGAGCAGGGAAACATTTGCGTGTAGCAGCAAGCGAACAGGTGCTCGGGCGCGACTAAACATAGCTTAGGGGCGCAGCTATGGCCCTGCACATGGCTCCGCCCGGTGCACCGCCGCGCTGTTCCTGGCGAGGCTGATGGCTAGCGCGTAATCAGGTGCCCAACCCGCCTGGTCGCTCTGTGTTACTTCTTGTCGCGCTTTGTCGCGTCCTCGACGCTGTCGCCGGCCTTTTCGATCTGCTGGCCGACCTTCTCCACCGTCTTGTCGATTTCCTTGCCGGCGTGCTCAGCCGGGCCTTCCTGCTTCTGGCAGGCGGTCAGCGCAAGCGCTGCGAGGATGAGCAAGGATGCGCTGAAGGTTCTGCTGAGTTTCATCATCTCCGACTCCTGTGGTCCCACTGGCCCATCAGCGAAAGTGACCGTATCGCGCACTCTGGCCGCGGGGCCGCGGCATTGGCCGAGCCAGGCGCGCCGAGCACGTTGCGTGCGGCGGTCAATCACTTCTTCTCGATTTGATTCCCGACGACGCCGCCGACGACTGCGCCGCCGACAGTCCCGACCGCGCTGCCGCCCGTCAGGATGGCGCCGCCGACGGCCCCCACGCCGGCGCCGACGGCGGTGTTCTCGCCCCTCGACATCCCGGCACAAGCGCCGAGTCCGAGGAGCATGGCTGCGGCAATCGCGGTGAACGTGAATCTCTGCGTCGTCTTCATGGTGAATACCCTTGTTGTCGAACGTTGGTGCCCTGCTGTCTCGGCCTTGTCCGGGTGTGACTCGCGGCGGCTTTCTGCTGCCGGCGCCGATCTCGAACAGCGAGACTCAGGAGGCAAGCCCAGTATGGGAAGCGCCGTTCGCGGCGAACAGCGGACTGCACCGCGCGTCGCCGTAGTAGATCTCCTACACATGGAATCCGGCGCGGCGTCGTCCTACGGTGATGGCTCCGGCCCGCCGATTCACCGCCAGGCTCGGAAGTGTTCGAATGCAGTGTCGGTCGTCGCTCATGCGGCACTGCGCGTGCCCCCATGCCGCGCATGTCGTGTAGGACTCTTCCGACAGCGGAGCGCTCCTTCGGCCGATGGCGCCCTGCGATTGCCAAGCCAGACTCAGACGGAGTTTCTCGTGCCCTACGTTCCACCATCGTCGAATTGCCTCGGAAGAGAGTTCCACCCGCGCGGGGGGCCCACGCTGCAGACCCCTGGCTCCGAGGAAGAACTGCTCTCCATGCGACCGCTCAGAACCTACATCGTCGAAGACAGCCTCGTGATCCGCGAAAGTCTGATCGCGACGCTCGAAGAGCTCGGCCCGATCGAGGTGGTCGGCACGGCCGAAGACGAATCGACCGCGGTGCAATGGCTCAGTCAGCCGGGCAGCCGCTTCGATCTGGTGATCGTCGACATCTTCCTGGCGGGGGGTTCGGGCCTGGGCGTGCTCAGGGTCTCGCACGGGCTGCTGCAGCGGCACAAGATGGTCGTGCTGAGCAACTACGCGACTCCCGACATCCGGCGCAAGTGCCTGGAACTGGGCGCCGATCGCGTCTTCGACAAGTCCAACGACATCGACGCGCTGATCACGTATTGCGCACAGCTCGCGGCCGGTGAGGGCGGCAATAGCGGCCCCGTGACGCTCAGTTGACGGTGGCTACTGGATCAGGCCATTCTTCAGCGCGTAATAGGTCAGGTCGCTGTTGGAATCGAGCTTCATCTTTTCCATTACCCGGGTGCGGTAGGTGCTGACCGTCTTGACACTGAGCGACATGCTGTCGGCCATGTGGCCGATGGTCTCGCCCTTGGCCAGGCGCAGGAACACCTGCAACTCGCGCTCCGACAGCGTCTCATGAAGCGGCTTGTCGCCGCCTCCGCTCAAACCGTCGGCGAGGCGCTCGGCGACGCCGGCCGTGATGTACTTGCGCCCGCGGAACACGGTGCGGATCGCCTTGACGATTTCCTCCGGGTCGCAGTCCTTGTTCAGGTAGCCGCTGGCGCCCTGGCGCAGCATGGTGGTGGCGTAGTGCTCTTCCGGAAAGCCGCTCAGGATCAGCACCGGCAAGTCGGGTGCGCGGGCCCTGATGGCGGCCAGCGCGTCGACACCGCTCTGGTCCGGCATCGCGATGTCCATCACGACCACGTCGACCCCGCCCTTGCGCACGATGTCGAGCGCCTCGCGCCCGGTGGCCGCTTCGGCCACGACCGAGAAATCGATCTGGTCGGCGAAGAACTGGCGCAGCCCGGCACGTACCATGGCATGGTCGTCGACGATGGCAATTCGAATCATGGTGGGGTGGCAGCGTCTGGCGCCGCATGATCCCACGTTTTGGAGCGAGGGCTGAAGATGGACCTTGTCACGCTCGCCAAGCGCAGCCCGTGGGTCTTCCCGCTGGCCTGCGTCGCCGCGCTGGCGATGGTGTTGATCAGCGAAGCCGCGCACTGGCAGTCGATCGACACGCTCGACGAACTCGCGGCAATTCAGGCGTGCCGTGCCGGCCTGCAGGATCTGCAACAGAACCTGCTGGAGGCCGAGACCGGCCAGCGCGGCTATCTGTTGACGAGCCGCAAGGAGTACCTGCACCCCTACGACGTCGCGCTGACCGAAGCCGACAGGTCGCTCAAGGTCCTGGCTCGGTGCTACTCCGACAGGCCAGCGTCGGCGCAGTCGTACGATCGATTGCGTGCCTTGACGGAATCCAAGCTTTCCGAATTGGCGTTGACGATCCGACTGCACGACGAGGGCCGGGCCGAGGCGGCGATGCAAATCGTCTTGAGCGACATCGGCCGGGAAAAGATGGCTGGCATACGGGCGCTCGGCGCCGAACTGCTGGCACTCGAGGATCAAGGCATGGCGACAGCCCACCACGATCTGTACCGCACCCTGATGCTCAGCCGCATCGGCATGGCGGTGCTGAGCGCCTTCAGCCTGCTGGCCATGTACCTGTACCTTCGACAGACCCTGGTCCTCGCGCAACAGCAACTCGATCTCAAGCGCATCATGCAGGCTGAACGCGAGCGCCTGGAAGTCGAGATCAGGCAGCGCACTGCGGAGTTGACCGAACTGACCCACCACCTGCAGACCGCGCGCGAGGACGAACGCAACCGCCTGGCGCGCAACCTGCACGACGAGCTGGGTTCGCTGCTCACGTCGGCCAAGCTCGACGCGGCGCGCATCAGGTCGCGCCTGGCCGGCACGGCACCCGAGGCGCTGGAGCGACTGGCCCATCTCGTCAGTACGCTCAACAGCAGCATCGCGCTGGGGCGCCGCATCATCGAAGACCTGCGGCCGTCGACGCTCAGCAACCTCGGACTCGTGCCGACGCTCGAAATACTTGCGCGCGAGTTCGCCGAGCAGTCGGGCATCGAGGTTCAGTGCGACCTGACCCCGGTCAGGCTGGCCGCGCCCGCCGAACTCATGCTCTATCGCCTGGTGCAGGAAGCCATCACCAACATCACCAAGTATGCGCAGGCGAGCCATGTCTGGATCGGCCTGGCCGCGCACGACGGCGAGGTCGAAATCTCGGTGCGCGACGATGGCGCCGGCTTCGACACCAGTGCGAAGCCGAGGTCGGCGTATGGGCTGATGGGCATGCGCCTTCGCGTCGAGGCCAACGGAGGCGCGCTGACCCTGGTGTCCGCGCCAGGTCAGGGCACGCTGGTCCAAGTGAAGCTGCCGGAATCGACATCGGCCTGAGCCGCTGGGCCGGCCGCTCCCTGCCAGCCGCCTGTCGGCAGCGTCGTACACGCGGTCCCTCAATCCCCCGACTCGGCTGCGGGGCAACGCGGCCTATCGCAGCCACCTGCTCCGCCACCGTCTGGATTCGCTATGGCTTGTTGCGTCCATCGCCCTTGTCGACATCCTTCTCCTGGCCCTGGCCCCGCTTCGACTCCTGCGGCGCTCCCTTGCCTTGCTGCATGTCCTTCTGGTTCGGTGCCGGCTGCTCGTGCTGGGCAGACCCCTGGTGAGGCTGCTGCTTCTGATCCTGCGCTGGCGGGCCCTTCTGCTGTGGAGCGGCCTGCGTCGGAGCCGGCCGATCGGCTTCCTTGGTCGCCTTCGGCGGCGGACCGGAGTGTGGGGCGGGCGGACTGCCCTGCTGCACCGGTGGCTGCGCGCTCGGACGCTGGACATCCTGCGGCTTCGAGCCTCTGTCCTGAGGCGCTGGTGCCCGCCCCGGCTCGGAAGGCAAGGGCGCTCTTTGTGCCGGTTGCTCCTGGTAGTGCTCGCGCACTACGGGGTCGTGCGGCTGGTAGCGGTAGTTCTGGTTGCGAAGCGCCTGCTGCTGCTCGACCTGGTGGGGATACCGATCTCCCGAGTACTGCCGCTGGTACGTCGGAAGCGGCGCGGGCGCAGGTACGGAGTTCCGGTTCCACTTGTCCCAGCCGCTTCGTTGCCGCTGCCAATCATTGCCCCAGTGCTCACCCCAGTGCGGAGGCGAACCTGCCTGCCAGCCGCGAAAGTACGGGGGCGGAGCGTGGTAGTAGCGCACCGGAATCCGCAGCACATACAAGGGCACGTACTGCGGGCCGACGAGGCTCCACGGCCCGTTGTACCAGGAACTCGCGTACCAGTTGTCGCCCTGGTACACCCAGTACATGCCGTCGTAGAAGAAGAAATTCGAGTTCAGGCTGGGCGCGTAATAGACTGGGTAGCCCGGCACCTGAACGAGCTGCGGGTAGACCGGCAGGTTGATCCCGATGCTCACGCCTGGAAGCCCGAT
>Ga0209048_10002894_pt1 | contig 16846 bp, 18 predicted proteins | sample FrelakmetCRP12CR_FD_187146 | JGI IMG/M metagenome (GOLD analysis project Ga0209048, IMG submission 187146) | Freshwater lake sediment microbial communities from the University of Notre Dame, USA, for methane emissions studies - CRP12 CR (SPAdes)... | ecosystem: Environmental > Aquatic >... | reverse complement strand
ATCTGTTACTATAGTCTCTATCTTCTAGCAGCTTTACTATGGCCTTAGCAATGTCTTCCGAATCTTGAGGAACAAATACGCAGTTCGTGCCATTTATTGCCACGTCCTTGCTTACACTGAAAAAGCCTGTGACTATTGGTTTTCCGCACGTCATATATTCCAAGATTTTCATTGGCGATGCCCGCGTTGCCTTCAAGGGACCGACGCAAACGTCAGCTGCCAAGATTAAGTCGATGATTCGGTCTCGTGGACAGGGACCATACACCATAACATTCTTGCGAATTCCTAGCGAGTCCACTAAAGCATTTGATCTACTTGTCAGCTTGTCGCCGACAAGGATTAGGGTGAGGTCAGGGATTTCCTTTATGATTTTTGGGAGGGAGCTAAGGAGAAGGTCAATCCCGTACTCTGGTCCTGAGAATCGACCTACGAAAAGAAGAATCTTTGAATCAGATTTTATCCCTAGTGGTTTTCTGGTGTTCGTTTGGTGATGTCTAACTATGCTGAACTCAGATGGGTCGACTCCATTTGGGCTTAAACCAATGTGGTTGGGAGGTAGATTTACTCGGGCAGAGATTTCCTTTTCGCCTTCGGACGTGTTTACCAGGAATCTGTCAGAGTATTTTATGAAATCTTCATTTATTCTATTTGCGGCTTTAACTAGTTGACCAGTCAATCCGAAACTAACTCCCATCTCTTTATACACGTCGTCAGCTCGTATGACCACAGGAGCTCTAAGTATCCTTCCTAAGAAGACAGCCATTACAGCGAAGAAGTGGTGCGGGTGATATTGTGAAATCACGATGTCTGCTTTCCTTCCAATCTTCAGCGCTGTTGGAAAGATAAAGAAGTTTGAAATCAGGGGCCCCGAAAGCCTAGGAATCATAATTTTAGGAACCTTATGAATTTTCGAAAGGTTCTTTTTTTCGAGATTTTGCGATTCCTTCGGGGAAATTGCAAGCTTGTGTCTAATGTTCGGAACCAATAGTTGTACGTCGTGTCCTTTTTTTGCAAGTCGCATAGAAAGATTATAAGTTGTCCATGTGCCACCCCCAACATGGGGCAAATAATAATACGATAAGTAAAGTATTCTCATTTCATTCTCAACTGGTGCTCGCTGATTTAGTTGATAAGCTTTCTGCGTTCTCTACGTCATGTGATGCGAGATCTTGTTTGGAGCGATTTTCTTTCAACTCTCGATATCCCGGTTTTGCCTCAAGCTCCATTTTTGATAGAAACTCGACAATCCCCGATTCGGTTATGAATTTTGGTTTCCAGTCAGGAATTGCCGATGCTTTTTCTATTGACAATCTTACTCCTCTTCTGTATGGCTAACGCGCGCGGATTCTTTTCCAACTATCTTGGATAAGACTGGTATGTATTCTTCGTTGAGTGCGTGCGGCGTGAGATATACCCTCTTCGTGCAATTAAGTCCAAATCTCCATTGTATTTATCGAAATCCGTGCCTATGGTCATGAATTCCTCCGGGAATTTGAGGAGGGACCTTGCACCTCCCTGCGCAGTGTTACCGCCTATTCCGGTTACCAGGATTCTTCTTGGTCTAGACATGATGCTTTTTTCATAGGGTGACGTTATTGTGTTTTTGGGCTTTCAAGCATCATCTTATCCGAGATTCAAACAGACGTGTTCTACCCATATACGAAAATTCTTTTATGTGCTCTTCCGAATACGTTCATCTTGGATCAGCTCGAAAAACTAGCCTCCTCATTTTCCCGCTGAGGAATGTCGTAGCTAGTAGTCCGTTAGAAAAAGCAGAATCTCTCTTAGCCTAGGGATGGAGGTGGCTTCGCGGTTTTCTAGTTTTCTCAATAATCTGCTGAATGCTAGCAGAATCCTTTTAGTCAAAAAGGCTAGGTGTTTCAACAAGACTCCTAGTGAGCGCGATTTAACGAATGTAATTTCATTAACTCTCACTAATCCATTGTTTCTTAACAACCCTTTTATGTTGACGGCTGTTCCGATATGATACGGATATTGCGGGGAACTGGCTGAGTCGTACAAGCAGATGAATATGCCGTTTTCCTTGAGAGATGAAACTAAAACTTCTATGAAGCCTTTGGCGTATTTTGGGATTAGATGTTCGAGGACTGCATCGCATATTACTGCATCATATTCCATGTCTCCTAGGTCTATGCGGTCAACACTTGATGGTATCATTTTGATGTCTGCATTGTATTTTCTGAAACGCCATCCTGCAAATTCGAATATCTTGCCAGGAATGTCTGCATAGCTAACGTTATGATTTGTGTTGAAGAAGATTACTAGGCATAATTGCCCTGTACCTCCGCCGAATTCCAGTACATTGCCCGTCTCTGGCATATTCCGTAGTGATCGAACAATCTCTGCGAATATTTCCTTTTTTCTGAATTTTTCGGGTTGAAGGTATGGGCGCATTATTTCGTACGTGTAGTAACGTGGCTTTGAATAGAATGTCCGAATCTCGTTATCCGAGTTCTCTTTCACGACACATTTCCATTCATTTGGAGCCAGCACATTGGAACTCATTACTTGTCGAACAACAGCGCATAGCTCTTCTTTGGCAAAGTCTGAAAAGTCGCTTACTACTACCCCAAATTTTAGGTTGTTCAGATCAAATACGTTGTGCCCTCTCATGCTTTACATCATCAACCAAAAGTCCTTTTTTTTCTGATACTCAAAACTATAGCCATTGCATATTACATCTGATTTTGCGGAATCGCTTCGCATTTGCAGGTCTCTTTTTGCGGGTTACTTGCCTAAAGCTGAAAGCAGTCTGTTGACAACTGCGGTAAAGTTGTATTCTCTTGCAGTTGCGAGTCCATTCTTCTGAAGCCTAAGACGTAAGCTGCTCGACGTCAAAACCTGCATTGCGGCGTTTGCCAACAAGCTTTGATCGTTTTGGGTGACTATCGCGTTTGTCATGTTTTTTGCGTATTCGTTTATTCCTAAGCAATCTGTTGTCACGACCGGCGTACCACACGCCATGGCTTCCAAGTTGGATAGACCAAAACCCTCAAATTTCGGGGTTGAAAGAAAAACCGACGCATGGGAATAAAGTCGGGCTAATTCGAAATCTGAAGGTTTAACGAAAAGCTCAAAAGGAAAACGCCCTCTCAATCGTAGCGCGTTTCTGTTTAGCTTGGATGGAACAACCAACAACGCTTTAAAGGGATGCATTTCACGTAAACGAGTCAATGTTTGAATCGTCAATTCGTCGCCCTTCCACTTTATTCCTCTCAGGAATGCCATGACAGTGTTTTCTTCCTTCTCTGCGCAAGGCCTGAAGGCTTTATTGTTGACGCCATTGCCTATGTAGACTCCACCAACCCTTTGCTGAAGCCATTTTGACACTGTGAGTTTTGTCATTGGGAGGCTATAGGTGAGTTCTGCTTGGCGCCGTAGGTTAAGTTCCCTGAAAAACCAAGGTTCATAGTTTTGAACTAGATAGAAGGGCTTGCCTTTGCCGCTAAAGTAAACGGGATAGGCTGTTAAGCAATACGTGGCGATGTTTACATCGCAGTCTGGCATTATTCGGCAAAGCGAATTAGTGACATCGTAGTCCAGATCCTTTCGTTTCAGTATGACTTTCCTGATCGCTCTTTCAAAGAGTGACAACTCGATAAAATTCAGATCAGCTTGGAGTCGACCAAACCACTTGTGAGAGTTTTTGCTTGTGAAAGCAGTAATGGTAACCCTATGCCCTCTCTCTGCCAGATTATTTGCCAGTTCGAAAACTACTCTGACTCCTCCACACAACCCTAGGTCAGGACATGTGAAATTTATGTGCATTACATCGTCTCCTATTAGCTCTTCATTTGCCAAGAGCTCTTGAAGATAAGACATGTATCTGCGCTATGACTCATAGGGGTGTGACCTTTGCCGACGATATAATCCCATCGCGTATTGCTTTGCAGAAGATTCTGATAAGATTTCCCTTTCTATACAGAACGAAAGCGGCAATGGATAATGGAACTCTCACGGAAAAAAAGTAGGTCATAAACGTCATGAACTGTGTTGGAGTCAAGCATCTTTTTGCGAACAAGAAGCGATTTCTTGTCTGGTAATAGAAAGCAATGCCTTCATTTCCTCTCGTAGCCGATCCTGTTTTGTGCCAGATCTTTGACGTCGGCACAACAACAACCTTGTATCCTTCTCTTCGAGCCCTCAGACACCAATCTGTATCTTCAAAGCTAGCGAAGTATTCATTCCAGAGAAAGCCTGTCTTCTCGATAACTTCCTTTTTGACAAGGAGCGCGGCGCCTGATAGCGTCTCAACCTCTCTTACATCTTCAAACTGCCCTTTATCAATAGGATAATATCGATCGCGTTTCCAAATCAGCAAGTCCTTCCCATTCCAAAGACTGATCAGGTCCTTGCTTCCCCAGAGGTTAATGCTAGCTCCTACTGACTGAATCCTGTTTGGTTCATTGTGCCAGTAGATTTTTGGACCAAAGATTCCTGTTTTTGAATCCTTTTTTGCATGGTCAACTAGCTTGTCGAGAAAATCTCGTGCTACTATCGTGTCATTGTTAAGTAGCAAGACATAGTCAGTTCCTTTTTTCAGCGCGTGTTTAATGCCGACGTTATTTCCTTCAGCAAAGCCAAGATTTCTCCTATTCTCTATCATTGCTATACTTGGGTATTTTATTCTGAAGAGATCTTGAGAGCCATCCGTTGACCCGTTATCTACAATCAATATCTCGAAGTTAGGATAATCTATGTTCTTAACTGAATCTACGCATTCAATTGTGTCTTTGCTGCCATTCCAGTTTAGAATTATGATGGCCACTTTTGGATTTGTTAAGGCTTTTTGCATGTCTTGTCTGGCTTCAGCTTTTTTCGTTGATTTTTCTAGCGATGACAGTGACTGTGCCAGCTCTTTTCGGAAATAGGTTTACTAGTAAGACTCCTAAAAGACGTAGAAGTCTCGGGCCTACACTTGGCGGATGTCCAATAATTTTCTCAATCTGGAAGCCATAGGCTAACAGTAATCCTTCGATTTTGGAAACTGTGTAAAGAGCTCTATGAGCCAAGTATGAGCTTGTGGGATCGCCCAACAGCAGACTCTCGGAATAGGAGATCTCTTTCATAAGCCAGTCCAATAGAACTGTGAAACTCGCCACGTTCGGGAAGCTTATCTCTATCGTGCCTTCAGGTCTGAGTGTCTGGTTACATGCCGACATAAGTTGCCTAGGTTTTATAGTGTGTTCAACCACAAATGTCAAGATTATCCTGCTGAAAGCTTCTCTTCTAAATGGAAGAAAGAGCATATCACATACTATGTCGGGTCTCACTCTTCGATCTAGATCTATGTTAACAGTGCCTTGTTTTCTTTTTCCGCATCCTACGTCAAGTGTTTCGCTCATATACTGTTTCTTCCACAATTTCACATAATGTTGCTCATCAATCAGTGAGAAGGTGTTTGTAGTGATCCTGTTTGATTGAAGAGATAGATTCTAACTGATTGGAAGTCTCGTACCAATTCGAAATGTTGGGGATCTACAAATCCGAAGAACGGAAGGTCTTCGTTTTCTGACGCGGCAGTCACAATCGATTCTGGCGGGCTTCTAACCCATACCGCTGTTCTGGTAGTTACCACCACATAGATGTGCGTGTACGTGAAGTTCTCTAAAACGACGCTTGCCTGAGCAAATGTCCTAGATGTGAAGAATGAGAAGATGAGTGTTCTGACATTGGGGAAGATAGACGAGGGGTCAGCTGGCATCCTCCCATCAGCAAGGATGAAGAATGAGGAAGCGTTTCGCAAGGCTAAACCTCTGAAGACGTAGCCTGAGCCAGGATCCGTGAGGATGTAGGAGTCTGAAGGAGTATTGTCGCGAATCCAAATTGCTGCGTAATACTCATCTTTTGATGTAAACGAATAAAAATTGGATGCATAATTCGTAAAAAACGGATACATTTGAACAATGATGATTAGAAGCAAGAGAAAGGATGCGACCGTACCGAAGCTGACAGTTTTTCCTTTCAGTTTTTCATGTGCAATTCCTATCCTTATGAAATGTATCTTGTATAACAGCAAACTCAAACCGGAAACAGACACTGCTACGAAGACACGAAGGTAAAACTCAAAGCGATATCCAAACCACGTAGGAAGGAAGCATAGGCCTAGGCAATAAAAGACATAGAGCAACACATCCAAGTATGGTGTATCTTGGCCGAGAGCTTTGAGGAGAACAACGGAAACCGTTACTAGGGCAAGAATGAACCACAAGTAAAAGGGGTATATCGTCTGAAGAATTTCCATAGACAATGCTGGAGGCATGAGAGGTCCGAAGAAATTGGTAAATATCGAGCGAGAATAGAAAGAGGAGACTGTGGACATAGCATAGTTGCTTAGGACAATGATCACAATGATGCATGAAAGAATGCCGACGGCAAATTTCTGGAGTACTTTTCTTTCATCACGATAAGTTGGAAGTCTCTTGTTCCTCATTATTGCCCAAAGAAGAATTGGAAAAACCGCGATTACAGTGAAGTAGTTGAACAGAGCCAAAAAGACGACAGCGCAAAAACTGATTATTCCTCTCTCCATACGGTAATTGCCATAGTAGATGTTGAAGTTCAATATGAGAAGAAAGATGATTTGGGCGGTCATGTCGAGCGTAAGGTAGAGAGGACCACGCACAACCTCGGCGCATGCGGCACTGGTAAAGAAGGCTATGAAAGCCGAAGTAAGTGAGAGCCACTGAGCTTTTGAAAGTCTCAGTGCCAACAAATATACGAGGGACATATACCCAAAGATGAGGGCATAGACGCTAGACCAGAAAACCATGTATGTTTCTATTCCTAAGAATAAACTGTAGGACGCAACAAGGTAGAAGAAAAGCGCTGGATAAGGAGGTCCTACACCGCCAACTTGAGGGACTAGAAGATATTGATAACCATTGTGTGAAATAATCCAATTGATGTATGCTGAGGCACTGTTCATGTCCCACCCGTTTATCGCTGGAAAGGGGGTCTTGTCCCTAAAATAAGCTGCAAACAGCAAGGAGGAGACAAGTAGGATGGCCCATGGAATAATCTGACCAGCGCTCATTCTTAGCGCCGCCATACTTGTTTGAATGCATGATGCTTGTTTTCTTGTTCTATAAAGTGTAAAGACGTTTAGTATGATGATCAGAGTCACTGCGATGGCAACAAGGTTGGTCTGACAGAAAGAGAATGTTTTGATCAAAATGCCGCTTAATGTTATGTTTAACATAAGGCTTAGGAGTACATCAAAGGTCACTCCTGCGATGCTGAGTGTCGGAGGCAGTCTTTCCAGATTCGCCGCGGTTTTCAGAAAGACTCTCAGCGTTGTGCCTAGTAAATAAGTTAGTATGATAAATCCAAGAATGGATCTGAACAAGTCTAAAGATGATGCTAATCCGCGTAAGGAAAAACTGATTGCATAGAGTACAGAGACTAGGATAGTGGCAGCTGGGAGATGTTTGTTCGAGTTGAGATTGATCAATCAGGTTCGTCCATAAAATCCAGGAATCTTGTCGCTACCCTAGAAACATCGTATCGGTTTTTCACCGTCTTGTATCCATTGAACCCAATTTTTCTCATATTTGAATTGTTTAGAAGTTCAAGAATTGCCTCTGTCAAATCTTGTGAGTTTCTCGGACTAACTAAGATGCCGTTGACGTGGTCTGTTATGATCTCGGGTATTCCTTCCACACGCGTGGCGACTATGGGTTTCTTTAAGGCCATTGCCTCAAGAAGGATGATTCCAAATGATTCATTGTAGGATGGCAAGACCACGATGTCAGCTTCGTTCATCGTCTTCAACAGGATTTTGGGAGGTTGCCAACCCAAGCAGAGTACTTTCCCCTTTTTGGTCTTTCTCTCTATTGATTTCTTTTTTTCTAAAACCCATTTTTCAAGTGGCCCTGATCCTGAAAGAACTAAAGTTGAACTTGTTAGTTGTGAGATTTGCTGAAATGAATCAAGCAGTTCTGTAATCCCTTTTTCACGGGTGAGTCGTCCTCCATAGAAAATCATTGATCCTGATCTCGTTTTCCTAGGCAAGTTGCCTGCTAGCTTTTCTATTCTACTAACGTCTATGCAGTGGGGAATTATCTTTATTTTATCCTCCTTTATGCCTATTTTCATGTGGGAAGTTTTCATATACTCTGTGTGAGCCAGAATCCTTCCGACGGCGGTTTTGGCTGCGAAGCGATCTAACTTCTTGGAGAGAAATGAGTCTGGATTGTTATGCAAGGCATTATATCCCGTGACTATTTTCGTTCTGGTTGCCCAATGGGTTTCGAACAGGGTGTCAATGCTGGCGTTGACGAAGATTCTGTTTGGTGGAATGTTTAAGGATCTGATTGTCTTCTTGATTTTCAGTGTGTTGGTTGGTGCGAACGCTAAGCGGGCTTTGAGACTCGGTGAACTGCCTTCAAGTATTTGGAGGGTTGGAAACCTGATCCATTTTGCGAAATCGCTGTCGACGTAAGCAGTGTGTGTAACTAGGCTTAAGCTAATGCTGAGCTTTGTATGTAGGTAGTTGCAGAGGTCGAGTAAGTGATTGTTGGGTCCTGCCCACTTGTTGAAATTTGAGGCAAAGATCAGGTATTCTCTTGTCATGATTGATGCCGTGTTTTTGCGGTAGCAAGTTGGGGGCAACTGGTTGTCAGTCTGTTTCCCTCACCAATTCATAGTAGACTTTTTCGATTTTTCCAAGAACTATGTCCCAATTATACTTCATTGTTACGGTTTGCCTAGCTTTCTGTCCTATTCGTTTTCTTAGCTTTGAATCATTTAGAAGCATCAAGATTGCATTAGCCAATCGCTCGTGGCTCTCGGGTGGCACTAGGATACCGTCTTGTCCGTTAGTGATGACGTCTCTGATCCCAGGGATGGCAGAGCCCACTATTGGTGTGCCGCAAGCCATTGCTTCCAGTATGGAAATGGGTAATCCTTCCTTTAATGATGGAAAAGCGAAAACAGTAGCCTTGCCTAGGAGTTCCGCTACTTCTTCGTTGTTCATTGGTCCAGTGAAACAAACAACACTGCCAAGCAGCTTATTGTCACGTGCGAGTTTTGCAATTTTAGTCTGCAGTGGTCCATATCCAACTAGTAAGAATCTGGCTTTTTCTGCATTGTTTGCGACAATTTTGGCTGCTTTAATCAAGCATTCTAGGCCTTTCTCTCGTACAAACCTGCCGACCCACACAATGAGGTTGTTTTCTCGTTTTTCGCAGGGTCTGAACTGCTCGGTATCTATGGCATTAGGAATCAGTCTGATTTTCTCTTCAGAGCAGCCGAGTCCTTCAACCCTCTCAGAGTCGCTTCGTGTCAGGCATATGATTCTGTCAGCGTTTCTAAGAACTGCCAACCCTAGGGTCCGCAGATAAGCACGTTGTGCGAAATCGATGACAGTGCCCCTTTCGGCGTAGACTCCATGAACGGTTACGACGGAAGGCAGCCCCGATTTCTTCGCTATTCTGACAGCTTGGACCGAGGTCAAGAAAAGATGTGACTGAACATGAATGATGCTTGGCCTAATTTGCATTAAAGCAGAAGACATTCCGTGGACGCACGGATACTCTGTTACGTGATAACCTAGCTTGAAATTTGTGCCAGCGAGTCTCCAAACGTCAACATTCTTAACGGTCTCTATGCTGTTCGTTGACGGGTTTCTTTTGTTCCATGTTATGACCGCAGTCTTATGCCCTTTTGCAGACATTTTTCTGGCTAGCTCTAAAGAGTGGAATGGGTCACCAACAACGTCAGGAAAGGCGATGTGGGTCACGTAGGCAATTCTCATTTTTCTTTTTTCAGGTTCTGGTTGATTCTAGAAAGAGCGTATAGCGTTATCGCCGTGGAGAGGCAGAAGAATCCTATCAGGATGAAGGCTATTGAGGCCAAGGCGATATTTGTTGTAATGTAATGATTTGCAGCGTATATTTGCAGCATCCAAGCTCCAAATGCTGTTCCAACAAGTAGTGAGACGACGCCTGGAACGCCTAGAAACAATAGAGGTCTTTCTTCCACGATCATTTTCAGAAGAAATCCAATGATGCCTAGACCGTGGGTTAGGGGTGTTTTCTTCGACGTGCTTTCTAATCCCCTGTACTTTGTGGTCACCGGGACTTCTCTCACTCTCAGATTGTTTCTGGTCGCCAAGATCAGCTGTTCGCTTTCGACACTGTAACCATCAGATTCACAGTTTGCCACCGCCTGGAGCGCTCTAAACGAGTAGGCTCGGAACCCGCTTTGAGTGTCTTTAACTTTCGAATCCTTGATGGCTTTGTTTGCCCAGTTTATCACGGCAAGTCCTGCTTGTCTATACAAAGGAGCAGCATCTCTGAGGTTTCCAGCATACCTGTTACCTATGGTAATGTCGCTTTCACCTTTGATTATTGGTTCAACAAGTCTGGGGATATCACTGGGGTTGTGCTGACCATCAGCGTCAAGTACAACTGTTACTTCTGGTTCGAGGCTTGCCACTTCTTCAAAAAGGGTTTTCAGTGCTCTTCCTTTTCCTTTGTTTCTATCATGCTTGACTACAGTTGCACCTAGCCGTTCAGCTATTTCGGCTGTCATGTCGGTGGAGCCGTCGTCGCAGACGATGACCTTATCAACGTAGTGCTGTGTCTGCAGAACCACCTTCGCTATGGTTTTCTCCTCATTAAAGGCCGGAATGCACGCAACTACAAGCGGTTTCTTATCCATTATTTTGACCTACATATCGACAAAGCTTGAAAGTAATATCTGATGCGAATTTCTGTCCTCTTTCAATTCTCATGTGAGGTCATGTCTCTTCCGTGCACCAGCTAAAGTGGTTACCCATCAGATCCTTCTGAAGTCTCTACATCAAGTCGAAATGTGCGTCGGGTCCGTATGGCACGTGTTGAGTGGGTGTGAGATTTTTCAGAATCTTCTACTCCTGAATATTATCGGTGTGTACATGTGATTTATCGTTAGAAACTGGACGAAACCCTCATCTTGAGGCCAATTCTCTGCAGGCCTGTAACCCCAAGAAGTGGCGATTAGGCTCAATTTTCTAGCCATGAATCGTCCAACGCTCTTCTCTAGGCGGGAGACTTGCGGTTCGACGATTCTGGAAATTTTCTGCAGAATGCCGCTTAGTATGTTCTTTAGCACCGTACTCTGCACTTTCTGCACGACTTGGATGGTTAGATCCACTTGGGCGCGTTCAATCGTTGAAAGCGTTTTGAACCAGGTTCTCCGTCGAAGAGCCATTCTCTTTGCCACAATTAAACTTCCTACAGAAACGGGAGAAACAACCACTGACCCTTTCTCCATGTTGTTTTATCAAAGTGTAGAACTTATAAGGCTTGTTCACATAGGTTCTGTCAACGCTACGGGGGATTGTCAAAGACTTTGTCGCTCTCACGTTGTGCTTTTGCACATGGGCATTAAATGGAATGTTTTTGAGAGATCAATTATTCCATGTATAGAATGCGCGCTAATCCTCGGGATGCCCTGTGCTTAATCGCTTTATAAGGAAGTCTGCGTAATATAGGGCAGTAGCGTTCTAATGTTGAAGGACGAGAAGAACACCGCAACGTTGTGCGTTACAATCAATGACAAAAGGAGTGATGTAAAATGGCGGAAAAATCTGGAATTGTTTTCATTGGAAGTAAACCACCGATGAACTATGTTCTAGCGATCATCACAAGTCTATCAGCGACCAATGCTAAGGAAGTAGTTTTGAAAGCACGAGGACAAGCAATAAGTTCAGCTGTTGACGTGGCTGAGATAGCCAGAAGACGCTTCCTAAAAGACCTAAAAGTACACGCGATCGCAATAGGAACAGAAGAGATGCCACCAAGAGAAGGCGAAAACAGAACACGGATGGTTTCAACAATCGAAATAACGCTTACAAAAGAGTAGGAAAACCTTGTGAAGCGTGCGCGTGTCTTCCCATGTTTTTGAATACAACCCGTTCTACTTTGCTACAATGGGAAATGTACAAACTAAGGCGATAGGCGATTAACCTACGGAGTTTTGTTCGTAGAATATGAGGTTTTGTTCCTCCAAGATTCCGTGAAGCTTATGCACTGCGTCATAAACGTCCTGTTCTTTCTTAGCTCCTGTGCAAACAAGGTTCCCGCTTGCGAATATCAGTATGACCACTTTGGGCTCATCCATCCTGTAGATCATTCCTGGAAACTGCTCCGGCTCATACATGGTTTTTACAAGGGTGCTCACTGCCTGTTCCAAGTCTATCCTTCCGCCTAAACTCGCGGAGGCAACAATGTTCTGAATCTTCAGCTCCGGCTTGCTGACAATTATTATCCCACCCTTTTTCAACTCCCTAACAACCTTCATGACAGCGCTGCGCGCTTCATTTTCCGATTTCGCTCCAGTGCAAACCATTTTGCCAGAATTGAAAATCAGCGTGGCTGTCTTCGGTCTCTTAATCCTAAAGACTAGTCCAGGAAACTGTTCCGGGCGATACTCAACTCCTGGAAAACTCTTCACGACAGCGTTCAAGTCAACTCTCTGGTTTAAGGTGGCAGAAGCAACAACGTTTTGAATTTTTATTATTGCTATAGTCTTCGGCATAAAACACCACTTCTAATAGCGTAGCGGATGCTTATATGCTCTTCATAGCGCGCACTGTGGATGTTTCGGTATCTGAATGGAGATGTCTCTAGACATGTGTCACTTATCGTAATATAGGTTAAATCTTTTAAGGAACCTAAGCTATATTCAGAGCAGAAAGGAAAGGTCAAGTGAACAAAGATGGTGAAAAGCGGAGAAGAGGAGAAGGTTAAACGCATCCTTACTGACCCGAAGTTTGCAGCCGTCAAGGCCATGCTGGAGAAGGATCATGCCATAGACTGCATTATGCTGCTTCACATGAATCGTGGAAAATGGAAAGAGGCAAAGGAGTTCATGCGTGAGAATCATTTGACTCTGAGCGATGGCACTTTCAGGGCGAGGATGATCGAAATCGAGGATTTAGGGTTGGCCAAGAGTGAGCGCATTGATCCGTTGAAGAAATATTATTTGAAGACGGAGTTGGGTGAAAAAGTCGCGAAGCTCTTGCTAAAATTCTTCGATGACGTGGGTCTCTAGGTTCGTGGCATGGCCCTTCGTGTTTTTCGTGTTCGTTTCTTTGAGTGTTTTGGTAGGTTAGGCAATTTGTAGCCTTTGGTTTTTGTTGTTGTACTGTTTTACAAATGATTAGTATGATGTATTAAGTCGTAAGATTTAAATGCTGGGTTTCGTCTAACTACTTCAACAACCCCGAAAAGGAGGGATAAGAAAAAGATGAAAATGTTGAAGAACAGGAAAGCCCTAAGCCCCGTAGTAGCGTCCATTATACTCATTGCAGTCACAGTCGCAGTCAGCATAGCCGTCGCAGCGTGGATGGGAGCCCTATCATTCTCATTCATGGGAAGCGGAGAAGAACTACAACTTGGAAGTCCGTATGGTTGGGTCAACGGTGGCACCACGGTATATTGCAACCTCGTGGTTCCAGGCGGTAGCGCGGTTTCAATAAGCCAGGTGCGTATAAACGGTACTGTAGCCACCTTAGTTGCACCACTTACCACCGCCCAGATACAACCTGGTGCTGGAGTAACGCTATTGAATGCAACTTCACTCGGAGGGTCATTCACTTCAGGCTATTTCTACCAAATCGTTGTAGTAACCAAGAAAGGCAACGAATTCCAGACAACGGGCATAGTACCATAGCGCTTGCTGAGGTTGTGGGTAGGGTGAACCAACACTATCCAGTTTCCCTTTCTTGTTTCCTCATTGGAGGCATAAACACATGGTCGTACAAATAAGAGAATACAGTTCAGCAGAAGAAATAGCAGAAACACTGGAGAAAGAAATCTCCGAAACAAAAAGCATGCTAGGCGAATACCTACGCCGGCTAGACGACATCAGAGCCCTAGCCGAAAAATCCAAGAAAATCCGCGAAGTCGTCATGAAACTCGCAGGCAAAAAAGCCACAACCGAAAGCCTCGGCGAAATACCAGTAGGTAACTTGAGCATCGTACTGGACGCTAATCCTTTCCACGAACTGACCGCCATCGAAGAAGTCGTACGAAGCCACCAAGAGAGACTGCTAATGCTACAGAAATCGCGCGAAGCACTAAAATGGCTTGATCAAGTAGGAGACACAGAAGGCCTAAAGTACCTAGTCGTAGAACATGACGGAGTTCCAAGCCGCATACTCTTCAAGATATCCTAGACAACCAAGCACGGAAGCAGAGACATGGACAAGGAACTCCACCTTTTTGCCTTAAGAAACACTCTGAACGAAATCCGAAAAACGTATCCTTCTATCGGAACTTCATTCATTTTCGATGAAACCGGCCAGATCATGGCCTCGAATGCAAGCATCGCTGAGAAAGACATCACCAGAATGGCGGGAACCTTTAGCGAAACGATGGGAAAAGCCAGCGTCATAGGTGGAGTCGACAGCCTGACTATCGAAGGCTACAAAGCCACAGTAAACATCTCCAGTCTAAACAACCTCTATCTAGTCACAGTTGCTTCAGAAAACCCTCACAATACTCAAATGGTCGCAGTGTCACGAATCCTCATCCTCACTGTTCTCGACTTGCTAGAGAAAATCACACCTACCCTCGCCACAGGCATCTTCCCAGAGACTGAAGCAGAGTCAACTTCGACAAAAACCGAAAATGCCACTACATCACCTCAAATGGAAACGCTTTCTCAACAATCAACGCAAGAAACCAAACCCAAAAACGGGTACGCAGCCCATCAGTTCATGGTCGAAAGCCTCAAAGGCCTATTCATAAAAAGCGACACCGTACACGTAGACAATGAAGTACTGACAAAATGGCGAGAAACAAGCAAAGACAAAGCGCCCGAAAAAGTTGAAATCGAGACTTTCAGCGGAAAAACTATCCAGTGCAAGGTCAAACCAATAAGAGATTCAAAACATGCTGCGAAAGGCGTCATACAAATGCCTGAGAGAGTATTGAATACGTTGGAAATCAAAAAAGGCGAACTCGTCAGGGTCAAACCAGTAACCGAATAACGGAGACCGCAACAATATGGTGAAGAAAGAAAAGCATGAAGCCATCGCAATAGGCACTCCTGCAATCATCGAAGGAGACTCTCACGAAGGCGATTTGCGAAAAAGGCTGGAGACCATCAAGAACCATATGGGTGTGCTTGGTTACATAATGAGAAACTCCACTTTTGCATCAATAGACCTCGATGATCCGACGAAAATAATGGATTATGCTCTTCTTTCTTCATCAATTGTTGATGCCTGTGAAGAAATCTCCAAAATCTGCGGTCTGGGTGGCATCAAAAGCATCGTCGTTGAAGGCAAGAATGTCAAGATGCTCGTCGTAACCACGAACGAGAAAGCGATAAGCGTTTTTATGGAAAAGAACGTGGACAGTGAACTTCTAAGAAAAATTCTATTCTGAAGACACAATCCATAATTTTATCCTGTTTTTGTCTTTTCAAATTCAACGTTTTGGCAGTTTCAAGTGTTCAGAACGTTTAAATCATTCCCTTACCATAGCTATCGTGGGGGAAAGGAGGCTCCTAGCACCATTACCTAAGGAGCTGCTCAGGTGAGCTTGTTGATTAGGGACGACAAAAGCGAGAGCAATAACCATCGCGGACGTCTCGACATCATTGCAGATATGTTGGACGCCTCTCTAGGTGGTGGCAGGAAAACCCATCTTATGTATCATTGCAACCTCAGTTTCAAGCAATTGAAATCCTACATGCATTTCCTGCAAAGTCAGGGATTCTTGGTGTACGTTCATGGAAACGGCTCAGCCAATGAATCACTTGAAGTAACTGATAAAGGCCGACAGTTCCTAAGGGCCTACAAAGGCCTAATGACCCTCATGCAGTAGACGTTTGCGCCAGAAACTTTGCCATCTCGTTAAGTTTCATTCTTCCTTTAGTCTGATCTGAAATCACGAACTCGTATTTGCTCAAAAATTCGACGATGCGTTGAATGCTATCCTTGTTTGTTCCTGTCACTTGCTGTATCTCAGCCAGCCTGTGCCATTTTCCATCGCTAAGTATCTCCAAAATACTAGAGATTTTCGAAGTCGTAGGCGCATCCCCGCAGATGCTCGTATCTTGTATTCTGGAGGTTAAATGTCTTGTGAGGTTATCTTCTGTTGTTATGTTTCAGAACCTAATTCTAGAAGACTGTTCACAGCCAATCTTGGCAAAACAACTTCACTTGCAAGATTCTCTTGAATTGAGATGAGCGAACGTCTCCTCAAATCCTTATCAAAGACTCAGAGTAATAGAATATAAGTCAATGGAGAGGATTGAATGTCTGAACAAATCGAGTGGCTAGAGGTACTAACTCAATGCAAAAACAACATAAAGAGACAGATTACTCCACTCCTAAAAAAGCTAAACCAGCCACAGCCGAACCTCGGCGTAGGGGCGGGCGGCGACCCCATTAAACAAGTCGACCTAGCAGCCGAGAAGGCATTGGTAGATACCCTGCAAGAGCACGAGTTGTCTTTCACACTCATAAGCGAAGAATCAGGAATAAGAGAATATGGTGATCCTCGACGTGAGTGTTATGTTACAACTGATCCTATCGATGGCACCACGAACCTAACAAGAGGAATACCGTTTTACGCAACGTCAATCGCAATATCCACAAGACCAACCTTAGAAACCGTCCACTCAGCGCTAGTAACCGACCTTTTCCACAACATAACATATACCGCGCAGAAAGGCAAAGGCGCCTGCCGTGAGGGAAAAAGAATTACGCCTTCAGATATCACTTCGCTTGAAGAAGCCATTATAGGAGTAGACCTAAACTCGTACAAAACTAGAAGAATAGTCTCCAGCTTAACAAGCCTGATCCAGGAAACGAAACACATCC
>Ga0209048_10002893_pt1 | contig 16847 bp, 12 predicted proteins | sample FrelakmetCRP12CR_FD_187146 | JGI IMG/M metagenome (GOLD analysis project Ga0209048, IMG submission 187146) | Freshwater lake sediment microbial communities from the University of Notre Dame, USA, for methane emissions studies - CRP12 CR (SPAdes)... | ecosystem: Environmental > Aquatic >... | reverse complement strand
TCGCCTCGCTCGGCTGAGGGCGGACGCAGGTCCCGGCGCGGCGGACTCGCCTCGCTCGGCTGAGGGCGGGCCGGAACCGAGCCCCGGCAGGTCGAAACCGGGCCTCGGCAGGTCGGACGCACCCTGCAGGGTAGGATGCACGGATGAGCGAGGGCGGCAATCCCGGGCAGGTGCGCACCTCGGAGCGCGACCGATTCCGGGCCCGCCTTGCCGGCCGGCCGCTCGTCGCCGACGGCGCCACCGGCACGCTCCTCTTCTCGCGCGGAATCCCGCAGCGCGCCTGCCTCGACGAGCTGGTCCTCTCGCGGCCGGATCTCGTGGGCACGATCCACCGCGAATACCTCGATGCCGGCGCGGACATCGTGGAGACGGCGACCTTCGGCGCGAACCGCATCCGGCTCGCGGGCTGGGGTTTGGGCGATCTGGTCGCCCGGCTGAACCGGCGCGCGGCGCAGCTGGCGCGCGAGGCACGGGACGTCGCCGGGCGCGACGCGCTGGTCGCGGGGTCGATGGGACCCCTGGGCCGTCCCGCGCACGGCGACCTGGGAATCGGCGACGCGGCCGCCCGGGCCGCATTCCGCGAGCAGCTCGACGGGCTCCTCGAAGGCGGAGTGGACCTGCTCATCCTCGAGACGTTCCACGACCTGGACCAGCTCCTCCTCGCGATCGGCGAGGTCCGGGCCGCGACCGGCCTCCCGATCGTCGCGTCGATGACGTTCGGCGAGGAGCTGGGCCTCGCGGACGGCCGGACGCCGGAGGCGGCGGCGATCGTGCTTGCCGGGGCCGGCGTGGATGCGCTCGGGGTCAACTGCGGCGTGGGCCCCAGTGCCTCGCTCGACGCGCTGGGCCGGATGGACCCGCGACGCCACGGGCTGGCGGGCTCGTTCATGCCCAACGCCGGGCTGCCGCAGCGAATCGAGGGCCAGTTCGTGTACGCCGCGAACCCGGCCTGGCTCGGCGAAGTCGTGCCCTTCGCACTGGCGGCCGGTGCCCGGATCGTGGGCGGCTGCTGCGGGACCACGCCGGCGCACGTCGCCGCGATGCGAGCGGCGGTGGACCGGTCGATCGCCGGCGGGGGCACGCCCGGGGCGCCCGTTGGGGAACCGACGCGGCGGCCGGCGGTCGTGGAGACGCCGCGTGCAACGCCACCGGCAGGCATCGAGCCCGCTGCGGTCGACGCCCCCGACCCCACCGCGCTCCTCGGGAAGCTGCGGGCCGGGCGCTACGTCATATCCGTGGAGATCGATCCGCCCCGCTCGATCCGGATCGAGCGGACCGTGGACGCGGCACGCCTCCTCGCCGCGGCCGGGACCGACTGCGTCAACATCAGCGACTCGGCGATGGCGCGCGTCCGCATGGGCGCGCTGGCGGTGGCGTTCGGGATCCAGCACGACCTGGACCTGGAGTGCGTCGTCCACCTCACGACCCGCGACCGGAACCTGATGGCCCTCGAATCGGAGCTCCTGGGGGCGCACGCCCTGGGCGTCCGAAACATCCTGGCCCTCACCGGCGATCCGCCCCGCGTGGGTGACTTCCCCACCGGGACGGGCGTCTGGGACGTCGACTCCATCGGACTCGTACGGATCCTTGCCCGACTGAATCGCGGCGAGGACGAGGCCGGCGCTCCGATCGGCGGCCGGGCCGGCTTCACGATCGCCTGTGCGCTCGACCCAACGGCCGAGGATGCCGCCCGCGAGTGGGACCGGCTGGCGCACAAGCTTGAGGCAGGCGCGCAGCTTGTCATGACGCAGCCGCTCTTCGACTCGGCGCAGGTGGAGGCGATGCTCGCCGAGGCAAGGCGCCGCTTCGGACCGGGCGGCTTCCCGGTCCCGGTGCTCCTGGGCGTCCTGCCGCTCCAGTCCAGTCGACACGCCGAGTTCCTCCACCACGAGGTGCCCGGGATCACGATTCCCGACCGGACGCGCGCGGCGATGCGGGCGGCCGGCGAGGAGGCCGCGGAGGTCGGCCTGGAGACGACGCTGGCCCTGCTCCGCGACGTCGGTGGCGCGGTGGCCGGCACGTACGTCATGCCATCGTTCGGGCGCTACGAGCAGGCCGCGGAGCTGGTGCGTCGCCTGCGGGCCGAGATGGGGTCGGCCGCCGTCGCCCCCGGCCCCGGGGCGGAGCGCCCGGCCGCGCCGCCTGCCGCGCTCGGCTAGACTCAGCCCATGGGAGCCACCGACACGATGGAGCTGTTCTTCGAGCAGCTGAACGGGGGATCGCGCGAGGCCGCGATCGCGCTGATGGACGAGCGGATCGAGATGCGGATCCACGTCGGCGAAAACGCCCGCACGCTGCGCGGCCTGGACCAGGTCAGCGGCTGGTTCCTGCGCGCCGACGCCGGGTTGAAGATGATCCCGGGTGCCGTCCAGGACATGGGGAACACGTACCAGGTGGACCTCCTGGTCGTCAGGCCCGGCGCCGACTCGCAGCACCTCGATGCCGCGTTCCGCGTCGAGGCCGGCAAGATCACCTCGATCAACCTGACGCCGCGTCGCTGACGCCCGCGTCGCTGACGCCCGCATCGCTGACGCCCCGTCGCTGCGCGGCCCCGGGCGCGGGAACTCGCAGCCGTCCGACGCCCCCGGGCCGCGAGGCCTACGGGGCGGCCGAAGTCGACGGGGCCGGCGTGATCGACCCGTCGGTGATCGCCGGCTGGACCGGCGTGGGGATCACGAGTCGATCGCCGATCGCGAGCTTGTCCGGGTTCTTGATCTGGGGGTTGGCCTTCACGATCTGGTCCACGGTGACCCCGAACTTCGTCGCGATCCGCGAGAGCAGGTCGCCCGCCTTGACCGTGTAGACGGTCGGGCTGGGTGACGGCACGGGCGTGACCGAAGGCGCTGCGGACGCGCCCGGCGAGGCGGAGGCGGCCGGCGTCGGGCTCGCCGCCGCGCCGGCGCCGCCCGTGAGGCTGCGGAGCAGGAACGGCGTCGCGAAGAGCGCGACTCCGACGAGGAGGACGATCAGGCCGTAGGCGACCGGGCGCGGCAGCGCCGCAAGCCCACCGCCGCTCGACTTCAGCGAGGGGTAGGCCTCGAAGCGCCGGGGTCGCTCCCACGACGGCGCCGAAGGGTCCGCCATCGCCCGGTCCGGACCCCGGTCGCCGGACCGGTCCAGGTCGCGGCCAGTCGAACGGTCCGCTGTGCGGCGGCGGTCCGGCACACCTCGGCGCGACGGATCGCCGGGCGTGTAGCCCACGGCCGCGTGCCGCGATGGATCGGCGCGCGGGGTGACGTGCGACGTGTCCGGGTCCGAGGGCAGGAGCGGGGCCCGGTCGGCCGGGCTGGGTCGTGACGCGCGGTCGGCCAGGAACGCGGGTGGGGCCGGCTCGATCGGGGCGAACGTCGCTTCGCGATCCGCGCCCCCGGGTGGTTCAACCGCCCGGGCCGGCTCGCCACCGGCCGGTGTCCCGGAAGCGGCGATACCCCCGAGCGCCGTCCCCGACCAGGCGCCCAGGCCTGGGCTCGGGTCCGCATCCTCGGGTCCGGGTGCCGTCTCCCGCGCGGACGTGGCGGCCGAGCCCCCTTCGCGGCCGCCATCCTCGCCCACGGACCATCCGTGGCCGGCCGCGGCGCTTGCGTTGGGCGCCCACGGAGGCGGGGCCGTCCACTCTGCACGGCGCGGGCGCGGCGGAATCCCCGCCGCGGCCGGCGGGGCGCCCGATTGGCCCGCCGCTCCGCCGGTTCGCTCGGCCTTCCGGGGCGCCGTTGGCATCTCGCGAAGCGTCCGGATCGGCTCGTCCTTCGGCGGCGCCGCCTCGCGTCGCGCCCAGTCGAGGAACGTGGGGCAGCCGGGGAACCCAGCCGAGAGGCAGTAGGCCGCCTGGTGGGCCAACGCGCGGGATGCGGCCGGGCTCTCGCCAAAGCAGCGGTGGCGGTGATCAGGCACGCTGGCTCGGTGGTCCCGGTCGTCGTCGAAGGCCACGAACGGGCAGACAACCTGTCGTTCGGTTCCCGTGGCGCTGCGCTCCGTCATCGCGCCGATCATAGCGGGGATGTCGTCGCTCGGGCTGGCCACGCGCGAACCCACGAGCGGAGCGCGGGTCGTCGGGGACGACCGGCGCCTAGCGGGCGCCCTCCACGATCTCGTCGCAGACCTGTGCCATCGCGTCCGGGAGCGTGCAGGTGATCAGGAGCGCCGCCGGGAGGAGGTCCGATGCGGCGGGCCCGGTGCCTGGATCAAACACCATCATCCCGAGTGCCCGGTACCGGCCGCCCGACGGCTCGCCGGTGCCGGCCACCCCGGGCGGATCCTCGAAGATGGCTGACCGGGGCATGGGCCGGGTGACCAGCTCGCCGGCCGGCGTCTTCGTCGGGCAGGAGTCGCCCGGCTGCGCGAACAGCTTCCAGGCCTCCGGGAAGAGCCCGCAGGCCATCGTGGCGATGCAGCCGACGCAGGCGCCCCCGGTGTACGCGGTGATCGCCTGGCGATCGGGCGAGGGGCTTCCCGTCGGGGTGAGCTGGCCCGGCGGCGTGATCGTCATGCTCGTCGAGCCGTCCGCCCCGACCGCGGCCTCACAGTGCCAGCCCTTCGGCCCCAGGAGCGTCCGCATCCCGTTGCCGTAGAACGTGACCTGCGCGGCGACCTCCGGCGACACAGTCGCCGTCATCGTGGCCGGAACGGGCCCCATCGTCTCGTCGGGAAGGCCGAAGCTGGTCGGGCACGTCACCACGGGAATGCGCGCCGTGCGCGCGGTCTCGGGCGTGGGCGCTCCGAGGCTCGCGATCGGGCCCGACTCGCCGGGCGTGGCGGCAGGTGTCGCCGCGGCTGGCGTCGCGGTGGCGGGAGCGACGGACGCAACCGGAGCGGTGGCTGCCCCGGTCGGTGCGGGCGTGGGGCCGGAGCTCCCGCACGCGGCAACGACGATGACGATGACCGCGAGCACCGCAGGGACGAGCGCGGGGAGCCGCCCGCGAGAACCCTGGAACCGGGCTCTCGACGGGGATCGCTGAGCGCGGGCGTGCATGTTCCCGATGATACGCCCCGCCACATTCTCGAAGCGACGGGCAGGTCGCCAGGTCGCCCGGTCAGCTGAGGACGTGGATCGCGCGCAGGCCAAGATCACCGGCGATCACGAGGATCGTGGTCCACACCATCACGCCCGCCCCCATCCAGGCGATCAGCCGCCGACGGGGTGCCCCCAGCGCCATGCCGATCGCCGTGCCCATGGCGGGCGCGAACACGAGCGGCGAGACCAGGCCCCAGCCGACGACGCCGTAGCGAACCCAGACGCGGTAAAGGCGGCCGTGACCGGCGGTCGTGGAGGCGCCGCGACGTCGCACGAGCCACGCTCGAACGGCGTCCCCGGCCACGGCCACGATGCTGACGCCGGCCATCGACCCGACGACCGTCAGGACCCACACCAGGATCGGCGACAGACCGAGGGCAAGGCCAACGGGCACCGCGCCCCAGATCTCAACGATTGCGAGGCCAAGGACGCTCAGCGCGGGCGTTGGGGCTGCTCCTTTCGGTGGCGGACAGGGCCGGAGGGTGGTGGGCCCGGGGAGGCGCCAACGCAATCTCATCGACCCGCCGGCGGCCGGACCCGCCCGGCGACCACACCCGGGCGAGTATAGGGTGGCGCCGCGTCGCGTCCCGGACTGCCAATCCCAGGGCCGCGGACTGCCGCCACGCTCCTCGCCGGCGATTCACTCCCGGGGCGCGGCCCACCTCGTGACAGTGTCCACCGCGCGCTGCCACGCCTCGCGGCCCTCCGCTCGTCGGCCGGCGTCGATCCGCGGCTCGAAGACCCGGGTCTCTCCCGGCAGCACGGGCAAGTCCGCCTCGCGCTCCCAGAACTCGGCTCCCATGCCGGCCAGCAACGCGGCCGCCCGGGCCGTGGTCTCCCGGAACGACGACCGAAGGACGGGGATCCCCATCCAGTCGGCCTGGATCGCGCAGGCCGTGTCACTGGCGGAGAGGCCGCCGCCCACCTTGAGCTGGGCCACCCGCACGCCGGCCCTCGTGTCGATCTCATCGAGGATGGCCGCGAGCTGGAGGCCGATCGAATCGAGGAACGCGCGGGCGATGTGCGCGCGCGTGTGCCCGAGCGTGAGGCCCAGCAGGGAGCCGCGCGCTCCCCGAACGTCATCCGGGACGTTGAGCCCGGTGAAGGCCGGCACGAAGACGAGGCCGGCCGCGTCCGGCACCGTTTCGGCCAGCTCGCTCAGCTCCTCGTCGGTTGTGATGATCCCGGCGCCCTCCCGCAGCCAGCGCACAGCGGCGCCGGTGACCGTCGTGTCGGCCTCAAGGCAGTACGTGGGGCGGCCGTCCAGCAGCCAGGCGAGATAGAGCTTGATCTTGTCGAGCACCGGGGCCGCGTCGCCGAGACACACGTTCACGAACGACGCGGTCCCGTGCGTGCACTCCGCGTTGCCGACCGCGCGGCAGTCGTAGCCGAACAGGGCTCCCTGCTGATCGCCGATCATCGCCCGAACCGGCACCCGGGTGGAGTGGAGATCCAGCCAGCCGAACTCGTCGATGGTCTCGGTCACATCCGGCAGCGCGGCCCGTGGCACGTGGAGGTAGGCAAGCCAGTCGGCCCAGTATTCCCGCGCCCGGAAGTCCCACAGCGTCATGCTCTGGGCAAGCGACACGTCGGCCCGGTGGCCGTCCGCCCGGCCGAGCGCGTTGAGCACCCAGACGGCCGAGAGCCCGGCGCGCAGCCGCCCTTCCCGCGCGGCCTCCGCGATGACCGGGTCGTTGGCCATCCGCCACGTGAGGTGGAGTGCCGAGCTCCACGGTCCGGGCCACTCGCCGAGGCGCGTGCGGCACTCGCCGGCGCGTGGCCACCCGCGAAGCTCGCGCTCGAGCGCCTGCGTGCGCATGTCCTGCCAGGTGATGGCATTCGCCAGCGGCAGGCCCGTTCCGGCATCCCACACGAAGTCGGTGCCCCGCTGCGACGCGATCCCGCAGGCGGCCAGGTCGGCGGGCCCGATGCCGGCCTGGGCGAGGGCCGCATCGATCGCCTCGCGCACGCCCGAGGCGACGGCGAGCGGGTCCTGCTCCACGCGGTCGGCCGCCGGGTGGATTCGCGAGAGTGAGCGATGGCCGTATCCACGCACTGTTCCGTCGCGGTCGAGCACGAGTGCGCGGCTCCCGCTGGTGCCCTGGTCGATGCCGAGGAGGAAGTCCTTCATGCGCTTCACCCGGGAAGGAGGTCGGCCAGGCAATCGACCACGTAGGTCGGGATGATCGGAGACACGGCGACCATGGCCGGCGTCGTGGCGCCGGTCAGGGTGATCGCGGCCGCCATCCCGGCGTCCAGGCCCATCCTGACGTCGGTCTCCAGGCGGTCGCCGGTCATCAGGCACTCCCCCGCCGGGAGATCCAGCATGGCCAGGATGGCATCGCTCGTGTGGCGCGACGGCTTGCCCACGATCGCCTCGCAGGAGACCCCGGTGCACGCCTCGACAGCCGCGATGACGGCCGCCGCGTCGGGCTCGCCGCCGCCCGGCACGGGGCAATACCGGTCGCCGTTGGTGGCGAAGAAGCGCGCCCCGGCGCGGATGGCGTCGAACGCGACCTGGAGCTTCGGGTAGGCGAAGGTCCGGTCGAAGCTGGCGATCACCGCATCCGTCCGGGCCGCCTCGGCGACGATCTCGAACCCGGCCGCCGCCAGCGCGCGCAGCAGCGGCTGCTCGCCGATGACGAAGAGCCGCGCGCCGGGCATCCGCTCCTGCAGGAAGCGCACCAGCACCTGCGTCGAGACGAGGATGTCGTCGAGGGCCGTCGGCAGCCCCAGGCGCATGAGCTTGGCGGCATACTCCTCGGGCGGGTGGGTCGGATTGTTGGAGAGGAAGACGGTGCGGCAGCCCAGGGCGCGGAGGCGGGCGATGGTCGCTCCGGCGGTGGGCAGGAGTGCGTCGCCCAGGTAGACGGTCCCGTCGAGATCGAAGACGTAGCCGCGGTAGAGGCGGTCCGGGCGCGCCATCACGAGTGAATGCGCTCGAGTGTCCAGGACCAGCGGTACGTGCCGGGGCCAACGAGATACCCGGGGAGCGTATCGGGGCCGCAGCTGGCCGTGCCCAGCCCGCGATGGGCCGCGTCGAGATGGACGACCGCGGAGCGTCGCGGCACCAGCTCGCCGTGGTGCGTGGCGGCGGCGAGGTCCGCGGCGCGGAACCGGGACGCCGACACCTGGCGCGGCATGTCCAGCGTGATCCGCAGGCCGCGACCGGCCGCGTCGGTCAGGGCGATCCAGCGGACGTCCGCGCGGCCCCCGCTCTCCTGCGGCCGGATGTAGGGCACGTGGAGGTCGGCGAGTGCTGACCGCCAGCGCCCCACGCGGCCGCCGCGTCGCCGGTCGGGGTACGTCTCGTGCGGGCCGCGGCCGAACCACTCGACGCGGTCCAGGCCCGCAGCCACTTCCAGGACGGTCCCCACGCGGGCAAGATCCGGGAGCGTTGGCGGGATGACCACCACCTCGTCCACCCGGACGGCGTCTGCGGCGAGGGCCGTCAGGACCATCTGGTGGGGCACCTCGATCCCCGACCCGGTGCGGTACCGGCTCCGGACGACCGTAGCGCCGCCGACCTCCTCGATCGACTCCAGGATCCGGGTGAGGCTCGCCAGGCCAAGCCGGTCCCACTCCGCGGCAAGGCCCGGGACGCGATCGTTGTCGGTGGGCGCCCGCCACAGGCTCAGCAGCGGCGGCGCCGCGAGCAGGTCGTGGAGCAGGAGCCCGTCCCGATCCACGGCAACGCCGGCGAGCGCGCCACCACCCGGCGGGGGCGCGCTGCCCATCGGGATCGGGCCGGGTACCCGTCCCGGGAGCGGCTGGAGGGCCAGCTGGGTCCAGGCGACCTCGTGGCCGGCGTCCGCCCAGGGTTCGGGTCCGGCCGTGACAAAGCGGACCGTCAGCCAGGCCTCGCCCTGGCCGCGGGCGATCGCGTCCCCCATGGCGTCCCCGATCGCGTCCCCGATCGCGTTTCCGATCCCGTCCCACCCGGGCAGCGCCACAACGGCGTCCTGGCCCGGACCCAGCGCGGGGAGCGGCAGCTCGGCGGCGTGGACCACGAGGCCCTCGATGGCCACCTCGACGTGCCCGCGGAGCCAGGCAAGGTCGCGGAAATCCTGGCGGTTGTGGATCGTGACGCGGCCCGCCCGGAGGTCGTCCACGCTCGCGCTCACCCGCACGGGAGCCGCCAGGGCGTGGTGCTCCCACAGCGCCGGCTTCGGGGTCCGGTCCGGGAAGACGACGCCGTCGATACAGAAGTTCCCGTCGTTGGGCTGGTCCCCGAAGTCGCCCCCGTAGGCCCAGCGGCGGGTCCCGTCGGGGAGATCCTGGACCAGCCCGTGGTCCCACCACTCCCAGATGAAGCCGCCCTGCAACCCGGGCGTGCGTTCGATCGCGTCCCAGTACTCGGCCAGGGTCCCGTTGCTGTTCCCCATCGCGTGCGAGAACTCGCACATGATGAGGGGGTGACGCTGGCGGCCCGACGCGGCGTGCCCCACGATCGCCCAGATCGGCGGGTACATGGGGCACGTGATGTCGCTGACGGCCTGGTCGCTGGCCCAGTCCCAGCTGATCGCCCCCTCGTAGTGGAGCGGGCGCGTGGGGTCGTAGCGCCGCAGCCAGCCGGCCGCGGCGTCGTGGTTCGCCCCGTGGCCGGACTCGTTGCCCAGCGACCAGGCGATCACGCAGGGATGGTTCTTGTCGCGCAGCGCCATCCGCGAGACCCGATCCACCCAGGCGCCGAGATAGCGCGGGTCGTCGCACAGGCTGCCGATGAACGCGTGGGACTCGATGTCGGCCTCGTCGATGACGTACATGCCGAGCTCGTCGCAGAGGTCCAGGAACACAGGGTCGTTCGGGTAGTGCGACGTCCGCACGGCGTTGAAGCCGAAGCGCTTCATGGTCACCAGGTCGTCCCGCATCGACGCCTCGGAGATGACCCGGCCCGTGTGCTGGTCGAAGTCGTGACGGTTCACGCCCCGGATGAAGACGCGCTTCCGGTTGAGCAGCAGGTCAAGCCCGACGATCTCGACGCGCCGGAACCCGACGCGCAGGGCGACCTCCTCGACCGGCTCGCCGGACGGCGAGCGGAGCGTCACGCTCAGCGGGTAGAGCACCGGGAGCTCCGACGACCACGGCCGGACGTCGGCCAGGTCCGTCCGCAGCGTCACGCGACCGACGGATGCGGGCGCCAGCTCCGCGAAGAGGCGGGGCCAGAGGACCGTCCGCTCCTCCTCGGTCAATGGATCGGAGGAGATCACCCGGTCGGACAGGACCAGGCGATGCCGGCTGCGGCGCGGGCCTTCGTGCCGGCCGGTGTGGGGCACCGGCGCGGCGAGGACAGCGGTGAGATCACCCAGCCGGGCCTCGACCGTCCAGCCGGGCTCCGGCCGTACGCCGGCAAAGGCGACGTCGACCCGGACCTCCAGCGACCCGCTCGCGAGGTCGTCCCCGAGCGTGGCGATCGCGCGCACGTCGGCGAAGTGGACGGGATCCGTGGCGTACAGGAAGACCGGGCGGGTAATCCCCCCGTGCCGCCACTGGTCCTGGTCCTCGACGTAGCTGGCGTCCGACCACTTGACCACGGTCAGGGAGACCCGGTTCTGCCCCGGTCGCACGAGCTCCGTGACATCGAGCTCGGCGGCGAGGTGCGAGTCCTTGCTGATGCCGGCTTCCCGGCCGTTGACGCGGGCGACGAGGACGCTCTCAGCCGCGCCCACGTGGAGGACGATCCGCCGCCCGGCCCAGCGCGCCGGGACCTCAACGTCGCGCTCGTAGAGGCCGGTGGGGTTCTGGGCAGGGACCGCCGGCGGCAGGCCGGCAAACGGCATCCGGACGTTCGTGTAGTGGGGGCCGTCCCCCCAGCCCTGCATCGTCCAGCAGCCCGGCACGTCGATCACGCCCCAGGCGGGCCCGGGGTCCGCGTCGGGCCGCGGCAGGAGCTGGAAGCGCCACTGCCCATCAAGAAGCACGCGGTCCTCGTGGGGGACCGCGTGCATCAGAACTCTGCCCACGCCCGTGAGCTCTGGAGCCTCCCAGGCGGTGGGAATGGAGAGGCCCACTACTCCTTCGTCGATCCGAGAGTAAGTCCGCTCACGAACTGCTTCTGGAGGGCGAAGAAGACGATCAGGGTTGGGATGGCGACCAGGATGGAGCCGGCCGCGATCAGGTTGTTGTTCGTGAAGAACTCGCCCTGGAGGTTGTTCAGGGCGGACGTGATCGGGTACTTCGCGCCGGTCTTCATGAGGATGAGGGCCCAGAAGAAGTCGTTGTAGATCCACGTCACCTGGAGCGTCGCGAGGGCGGCCAGCGCCGGCCGGGTCAACGGCAGGATGATGGTCCAATAGGTCTTCCAGACCGAGGCCCCGTCCACCACGGCGGCCTCGTTGAGCGCCTTGGGAATCGTCTTCATGTAGTTGCTCAGCACAAAGGTGCAGAAGCCCATCTGGAACGCAACGTGGATGAGCGTGATGCCAATGTACTGGTCATACATGACGCCGTTGTCGCTGAGCGGGGCGAACATCGGCAAGACCAGGAAGATCCGGAACAGCGGCGTGATGATGACCTGGGGCGGCAACAGGTTCGCGCCTGAGAACACCATCAGCAGGATCAGGTTGAAGCGCCAGCTGTAGCGCGACACCGTGAACGCCATCATCGACGACAGGAACAGCACGAGGATGACGGCCGGGACAAGGATGATCACGGTGTTCAGGAAGTACATGGGCAGCTGGCCCTGGTTGAAGGAGTTCACGTAGTTGTCAAGGTTGTAGATGCCGCCGATGGACACGTAGCCGTACGTCGCTGTCTGATCGTAGGGCCGGAACGAGGTGTAGAGCGCCCACGCGAGCGGGAGGAGCCAGATCACGCTCATCGTGATGAGGAAGGCCTGGAGGCCTCCCCGCCGCAGATTCTTTCGTCGGTGGGCGGCGCCCGCGGTGACGATCTGGCTCATTAGTCGTCCTCTTTCAGCGACCGGAAGAGGTAGAAGATGATGGGGCCGACGGATATGACCAGCAGGACAACGGCGATGGCCGAGCCGAACCCGATCCGGCTGGTCTCGCCGATGATGTTGTTCGTGACCAGCGTGGAGAGCAGCTCCAGCCCGTTGAGCCCCTTGTTGGTGATGAAGGCAAGGTCGAACGCGCGGAGGGACTCGATCACCGTGATCACGAGGATCACGATGTTGATCGGGCGCATGACCGGGAAGACGACGCGGAAGAACGTCTGGACCTCGCTGGCCCCGTCGATCGACGCGGCCTCGCGAAGGACCGGGTCAAAGCCCTTCAGGCCGGCGAGATAGAGGACCATCACGTAGCCCACCTGGCGCCAGCTTGCCGCCACGAGGATGGCCCACAAGTTGATGCTGGGGTCTCCCAGCCACGATATCTGGTTGCCCTGCTCCGTCCTGCCCAGGAGGTTGTTCAGCAGGCCCTGCTCGGGTGCGTAGATGAGCTGCCAGATGAAGCCCACGATCGCCAGCGAGAGGACGACCGGCATGTACAGGGCGCTCTGGTAGATCCGGGTGCCCCGGATGTTCTTGTCCAGCAGGACGGCGAAGAACATCCCCAGAGGGGTCGCGATCAGGAGAAAGAAGACCAGCCAGATGAGGTTGTGCTCGAGAGCCGGGAAGAACGGCTGGTAGACGTTGATGAGGTCCGAGTAGTTCTTCAGGCCGATGAACTTGATGGCCCCCAACCCGCCGATCCCATTCCAGCTCGTGAAGGACAGCACGATCGACGCCAGGGTCGGCAGCAGGATGAAGACGCCCACGAGCAGCGTGGGGATGCCGGCCATCACCCAGAGCGTGATGGTGTCCCGGCGGGTCAGCAGGCTGTAGTGCTTCTTCTTGGGCGCGGGACGAGACGACGCCACCCCGCCGGCGCCAGCCGGCGGGGTGGTGCTGCCCGATCGCGCGGCGCGATCAGCCATGGGTCAGGTTCCCTTCGAGGTCGCTAGCTCACTGCGGAGGGAGCGAGTCGTAGTAGGCCTGGATCCCGCTCAGGAACTTGCCGAGGTCCTGGCTGGGGTTGTTCAGGAAGCTGAGCAGGAAGCCCTGCATGCCCGACGGGCCCGCGAAGTCCGCGCGCGCGTCGCGATCCAGGAACTGGGCGATCGCCCCGGCGCCCGCGATGATCTCGGCGGAGGCCTTCTGCACGCTGTTGTAGCCGCTCATGTCGGCGTTCTTGACCGTCGCGACGTCACCGGAGGAGATCCCGGTGTAGATCTTCTGGGACGCGGCCGTCCCCGCGCACTCGAGGAATGCCTTGGCCGCCGGGAGATTCTTTGGTTTCGCGCTCAGCATGAACCCGTCGATCGGAGCGTCGATCGCGTTCTCGGTGTCCCACTTGTTCCCGAAGAGCGGGAACGGGAAGAACCCGACATCCTCGATGTCAGCCGTGGGGACCTGCTGGGCCGCGAAGGTGCCCAGGAAGTACATGCCAGCCGTGAACTTGCCTGCCGCGCTGGGGACCAGCGCTGCCTGGGCGGCATCCTGCCAGATCCGGCCGGGGGACCCCTGCTGGAAGTAGGGAAGCAGCTCCGCCCACTTGGTGAAGACGTCCTTGACCCGCGGATCGGTCCACTTCTCCTTGCCGGCCATCAGGTCGACATGGAACTGGTAGCCGTTCATGCGCATGTTGAGGATGTCGAAGGTGCCCATGGCCGGCCAGCCATCCTTGTCGCCCAAGGCGAGCGGGACGAGGCCGTCAGCCTTCATCTTGTCGCCGAGCGCCGTGAACTCCGCAATGGTCTTCGGGATCGTGTAGCCCTTCGCCGCGAAGAGGCTCTTGCGGTACATCACCACCCACGGGTAGTTGATGTTCGGCACGAAGTACTGGTGCCCGTCGGCGCCGGTGGACGCCACCTTGAAGGCGTCGGAGTAGTTCGCCCCGATCGTCGCCCACACGTCATCGATCGGCGTGAGCAGGCCCTGGGCCGCGAAGAAGCGCAGGCGGTTGCCGGCGAACCACTTGACGATGTCGTCCGGCGTGCCCTGCAGGTACGAGCTGATCTGGTTCTGGAACGTGTTGTGGTCGACGAAGTTGGCCTTGATGGTGATGCCCGCCTGGGCCGAGCAGAAGTCGACGATCGCCTGGACGGCGGCCTTCGGCTGCTTGTCCGTCTCGTTGATGCCAGCCGTCGTCGCGCCCAACCCGGACGGCGCCGCGGACGGGGCCACGGACGCAGCCGCGGACGCAGCCACGGACGCAGCCGCGGACGGGGCCGGGGTGGGCGTGGCGCTGCCGCTGCACGCCGAGAGAATGATCGCGAGCGTCCCAAGGGTGACGAGCCCGTTCCTGCGCCACGGCGCAGCGAATCCAACCATGATGCCTCCTCCAGTGGGTCGGCCGACATGGGTCGGCCGCCAATACCAAGGCGTCACACTACACCGTCTGCGGGGTGTCAAGGTGGCGGATTCGCAACCTGCCGGAACTCCGTCGCGACGCCCCGGGACGGGTCATACTCGCGAACGGCCGTCGTCGTTGACGAGGCGTGGGACCGCGACGTGGAGGCTCCGAACAGGCAGATGACGGCGACCTGGGATTGCGCGACCAACGAGCTGCACCTCCATAACGATCAGATCAGCTACCTCGCGCGGGTGCTGGATGACGGCTCGCTGGGCCACCTCTACTTCGGCCCCGCGCTCACGCCGGGGCGCCCGTATGGGCACCTGGCCCCCCCCGACTTCCGGGGCCCCTCTGACCGGCTCACCGAAGGACCGCGCGCCACGCGCGGTCACGCTGGTGAATTCGTCGCCCTCGAGTGCCCGACCGGCGGCGGCGGTGACTTCCGCGTCCCCGCGCTGACGGTCCAGCACGCCGATGGGTCGACCGCGCTCCACCCGGCATACGCCGGGCATCGGATCATGGCCGGCAAGCCGGCGATCCCCGGGCTCCCGTCGACCTACGTCGAGAGCCCCGACGAGGCGGAGACGGTGGAGGTGCTCCTCGTCGACGCGGCCGGCGCTGTCGAGGTGCGGCTGCTCTACACGATCTTCGCGGATGCGCCGGTGATCGCCCGGAGCGTCCGGGTCCGGAACGCGGGACAGCGGCAGGTGACGGTCCGCTGCGCCATGAGCGCCAGCCTGGACCTGCCGGATGCCCGCTGGGACCTGCTCCATCTCAGCGGCACGTGGGCCCGGGAGCGCCACGTGGTTCGCCAGGCCCTGGCGCCCGGCCGCAGGGCGGTCTCCAGCCTCCGCGGGGCGTCGAGCCACGAGACGAATCCCTTCATCGTCCTCGCCCGGCCGCACACCACCGAGGAGGCCGGGGAGGCCTGCGGGTTCAGCCTCGTCTACTCGGGCAACTTCCGGGCCGAGGCCGAGGTCGACGCCTACGGGACGACGCGCGTCCGGCTGGGGATCGAGCCGGAGGGCTTCTCGTGGACGCTGGACCCGGGTGAGGAGTTCGCGACGCCGGAGGTCGTCCTGGCGTACTCGAGCGCCGGCCTCGGCCCGCTGAGCGACGCGTATCACCGCCTCTATCGCGAGCGGCTCGCCCGGGGGGCCTGGCGCGACCGCCCGCGGCCCATCCTGCTCAACAGTTGGGAGGGCGCCTACTTCGACGTCACAGAGAGCCGGATGCTCGCCATGGCCACCGCGGCGCAGGAGCTGGGAATTGAGCTGTTCGTGCTCGACGATGGGTGGTTCGGCGAGCGCAACGACGCCACGAGCTCCCTCGGTGACTGGACCGTCAACCGCCGCAAGCTGCCCGACGGACTGGACGGGCTGGCCCGGAAGGTCGAAGCGCTCGGCCTGCGCTTCGGCCTGTGGATCGAGCCCGAGATGGTCAGCGCCCGGAGCCGGCTCTTTGCCGACCACCCGGACTGGGCGATCGGCATCCCCGGGCGGCCCCGCACGGAGAGTCGCAGCCAGCTGGTCCTCGACATGTCCCGCGCCGAGATCGTCGACCACCTGTTCGGCGTCATCGGCGACGTGCTGCGCAGCGCGCCGATCAGCTACGTCAAGTGGGACTTCAACCGGAACATCACGGAGCCGTTCGGCCTCGCCCTCCCGCCGGAGCGGCAGGGCGAGTTCCTGCACCGCTACATCCTGGGCGTCTACGATCTCTACGATCGCCTCACCCGGGCGTTCCCCGACGTGCTCTTCGAATCATGTGCGGGCGGGGGTGGCCGCTTCGATCCCGGGATGCTCGCCTTCTCTCACCAGGGCTGGACCAGCGACGAGATGGACCCCGTGGAGCGCCTGCGGATCCAGTGGGGCACCTCGCTGTGCTACCCGCTCAGCTCCATGGGCGCTCACGTGGCTGCCGTCCCGAACCACCAGGTCGGCCGGGTGGCCCCGCTGGCCACCCGCGCGGCCGTCGCCTTCTTCGGCGTCTTCGGCTACGAGCTGGACCCGACGAAGCTGGACCCGGACGAGCGTTGCGCGATCGCCGCCCATGTCGCGTTCTACAAGGAACACCGGGAGGTGCTCCAGCGCGGGCGGTTCGTCCGCCTGCGAAGCCCGTTCGAGGGAGACGGGAACGAGGTGGCCTGGATGACGGTCGCCGACGATCGCCGCCGCGCGGTCGTGGGCTGGTACCGGATCCTCAACCACCCCCAGTCGGGGCCCCAGCGGTTCCCGCTCCGGGGGCTGGACCCGGCTGCCCTCTACCGCGTCGCGGCGTGGCCGCCGGGCGACGACTCCATGGCCTCGCGCAACGCCCTCGTGCGGGGCGGCGACGACCTGATGAGCTCGGGGATCCTGGTCGTGGCCACCCGGCCGGAGATTGCCGCGCGGGGCGATTTCCAGGCGCGCCTGTTCGTGCTGGAGGCCGTGGAAGCCGGCTGACGGGGCGCGGCCGGGGGGCGCGGCGGCGGCCAGCGGCGGCCATGGGCGGGGGCCCGTGGCGGCCCCGGGCGGGGGCTCGTGGCGGGGGCCCGCGGC
>Ga0209048_10002892_pt1 | contig 16851 bp, 19 predicted proteins | sample FrelakmetCRP12CR_FD_187146 | JGI IMG/M metagenome (GOLD analysis project Ga0209048, IMG submission 187146) | Freshwater lake sediment microbial communities from the University of Notre Dame, USA, for methane emissions studies - CRP12 CR (SPAdes)... | ecosystem: Environmental > Aquatic >... | reverse complement strand
GGCTCTTCCCGCAGAAGGAGCAATACAACAATTTGCCGTCATCATGTTTGCCGCGCGAATCTTCGCTCATGCTGTCCTCGAGTTGACCACGCACCCGTCTTGCCAAGGCGCGGCGACGATACTGACTATATAGCACCCGGCCGACTGCACGCAAAGAAAGCGAGTCACAGGCTGTGACCGGAGTCCCTTCCTGAGACCATAATGCGGCCTGACGGACCGTGCCGAGGCCGTTTGCGGCCGAATCGCGCCTCTCCCGAGCCCTTACGGGGCCTTTACGGGTATTTCGCCGCGTTTCTCGAGCATGGAATCGATCAAACCGTAGGCACGCGCGGTTTCCGCGGTCATGAAGTTGTCGCGATCGCTGTCCTGCTTGACGCGCTCGATCGATTGACCACTGTGTTTGGCCATGATCCGGTTGAGGCGTTCCTTCGTTTCCATGACGTCGCGGGCATGGATATCGATGTCGGACGCCTGGCCCTGAAAGCCGGCTGAAGGCTGGTGAATCATGATTTTCGAATTGGGCAGCGAATAGCGCTTGCCCGCGGCGCCCCCGGCCAGCAGCACCGCGCCCATCGAGGCCGCCAGGCCCACGCAAATCGTGCTCACGTCCGGCTTGATGAACTGCATGGTGTCGTAGATCGCCAGACCCGCGCTCACCGAGCCGCCCGGGGAGTTGATGTACAACGCGACGTCCTTCTCGGGGTTTTCCGACTCGAGGAACAGCAACTGGGCCACCACCAGATTGGCCATGTAGTCCTCGACCGGCCCGACGATGAAGATCACCCGCTCCTTGAGCAGGCGTGAATAGATGTCGTATGCGCGCTCGCCGCGCGCGGTTTGTTCGACCACCATCGGAACCAAATTGAGCGCTCGAGTCGTCATGGATAACCGCCTTTCTAATTTACGCAATGCACGAACATTTGATCATTGAGGACATTTCCGGACATTTCAAGTGAGCAATACAGTGGGCAATCAGCCCTCAAAGTTCATCAACTCTTTGAAAGTGGACGGCCTGTCGTGCACCTTAGCATGCGCGAGAATCCAGTCCACCGCCTGGTCCTCGAGCGCCAGATTCTCGACCTGGCGCATCGCATCGGCATTTTGCAGATAGGCTCGCTTCAGAGCCGCCGCGTCGCCGTATGCGCCGACCATTTCATCCAGCCGCGCGTTCGATCGCGCCGGATCGAGCACGATTTGCTCGCGTCGGATGATATCGTTGATGAGGAGGCCGAGTGCCACCCGGCGGCGCGCCGGCTCGAGCAGTGGCTCACGCGGCGGCGCCTGCGACACATCCTTGGCGCCGGTTCGACGCATGATCTCGACCTGCATGTCCCGCACCTGAGTCTCCAACAAGGCGTTCGGCACCTCGATGGGATTGGCTTGATAAAGCTTGTCCATCACGGCCGTCTTGTTGCGATTGCGCAGCGCCTGATCGAGTTCGCGGCGCATGTTGGCCGCCACATCTTGACGCAGCTGCGGCAATCCGCCCTCGGTCACCCCGAATGATTTGCAGAACTCCTCATCGAGCGCGGGAAGCGAGGGCTCCTCGACGCTCTTCACATCGACTTTGAATTGGGCGTGCTTGCCGGCAAGCTCCGTCGCACGGTAGTCGGCGGGAAAATCCACGCCGATCTCCTTCGTTTCGCCGGCCGCGGCGCCGAGGAGGCCCTGCTCGAGCTGCACCAACATGCGGCCCTCGCCGAGAATGATGGCGATATTTTCGCCCTTGCCGCCGGCAAAGGGCGCAGCATCGATCGAACCCTCGAAATTCACCGTGACCTTATCCCCGCTCGCCGCAGCGCGCGTCACCGCCGTATATTTCATCTGCTGTTTGCGCAGCCGCTCGATCATCGCGTCGATGTCGCCCTCGGTCACTTCGGCGGTAACGCGCTCGATCTCGAGCGCATCGAGCGGCCGCAGAGCGACTTCCGGAAGAACCTCGAACGTCGCTACGTAAGTCAGGTCCTGACCCTCGGCAACGTTCTGCGGCTCGATGCGCGGGCTGCCGGCCGGCGCGAGCTGATTCTGGGTGACCGCTTCGGTGAAGCTCGACTGCAGCAGTTCGCCGATCACTTCGCGATGCACTTGTTGGCCGAATTGCTGACGGATCACCGTAATCGGAGCCTTGCCGGGCCGAAAGCCCTTCAAGCGCGCCGTGCGGCTCAGTTCCTTCAGCCGCGTGGCAATTTCCTTGCTGACGCGCTCCGCCGGCACCTGCACTTGCATGCGGCGCTCCAATTTCCCGATACTCTCCACGGAAACCTGCATGTCACTCCTCGTCGGTGTTGCGGCCTAGGTTCTTTAAGGGCTCATGGTGCGAAAGGCGAGACTCGAACTCGCACGGGTTGCCCCACCAGGTTCTAAGCCTGGCGCGTCTACCAATTCCGCCACATTCGCATCGGAATAGCCGCTTAGTATAACTCAGCTCAGCGGGGTTCGCTTTCGCGCACCAGCAAGCGGGCCACTTCCCGTAGCGCCGGCAAGCCGCGTTCCAACATAAAGTAAAGCGGGCTGTCCCCGTCGAACGGGGTGCCCTCGCGCGGCGCATGCACCCAAGCCCAGGCGCGGTCCTTATTGCCCGATTCGAGCGTGAGCGAATTCTGGATGTTGGCGATCAATGCGGCGCGCTCTTGCTGCGCAGCGGAGAGCCGCGGCGCCTGGCCCAAGCGATACCGGGCAAGCACCTGCGGAGAGGGAATCTTGAGCAGCCGGCACTGCTGCAGCGGCGAGAGCTCCCAAGCATCGGCAATGGCAAAGAAACGCTTCAAGGCATTGGTGCCGGTGCTCCGCGCCGCAGGTCGGCTGGCCGGCTGCAACACCAATCGCGGGCCGCTTCGAGATTTGCTTGACAATGCGGTGCTCATTTAAGTCTTAGCATACTCCCTAATATACGGCGCTCTCGCTATCATGGGGCATGCCCGCGATGTTTTGCGAACGCCTGGACCAAGCCTGCATCGCCACCAATAGCTTGCTCTGCGTCGGCCTCGATCCGGACCTCGACCAACTGCCCGCCGATTTGCGCGACGATCCGCAGCCGCTATTCGCCTTCAATCGGCGCATTGTCGATGCGACGCTGGAAAGCGCGGCAGCCTACAAGCCGCAAATCGCCTTCTACAGCGCCCTGGGCAGGGAAAGCGAATTGGTGGCGAGTATCGACTATATCCGCGCGCGGGCGCCCGCCGCACTGGTCATCCTCGATGCGAAGCGCAATGACATCGGCAATACGGCCAAGGCCTACGCGCGCGAGGCCTTCGAGCGCTATGGCGCCGATGCGGTGACGGTCAATCCCTATATGGGCGAGGACTCGGTGCTGCCTTTTCTCGCCCGACCCGATCGCGGTGCGATTCTGTTGTGCCGCACCTCCAATCCGGGCGCTCGGGATTTCCAGGATTTGCTGGTCGACGGCCAGCCCCTCTACAAACGGGTCGCCGAGCGCGCCGCGGCCCGCTGGAATGAACACCGGAATTTGATGCTGGTGGTGGGCGCGACCTACCCCGAGGAAATGGCCGAGCTGCGCCGGGCGCACCCGGCGCTCTGGTTTCTGGTCCCCGGCATCGGGGCGCAGGGTGGCGATCTCGACAGCACGCTCGCCGCCGGCTTGAATGCGGCCGGCACCGGACTGTTGATCAACTCCTCCCGCGGCATCATCTATGCGGGAGGCGGCGAAAGCGGCGCCATCCGCCGGGCAGCGGCGACGCTGCGCGAGGCGATCAACCGCCGGCGACTCACGCCGTCGGCGGCGGTGCGGCGCTGAGAGCCCGCAGCCGCGCGGTGGCGCTTTTGGAAACCGAACGGCCAAAGGAAGCGCGGTCCTTGCCGGCGGCCTTGGCTTCGAAAAGAGCGGCGTCCGCTCTGGCGTACAGCGTCCTCCAATCCGGGTCGTCGGGCAGGCTCAACGCCAGACCCAAACTGCCCGTGAACCGCAACAGCCCCGTGGGCGTAGCGAGCGGCTCTTTGCCGATTTGGCCGCGAATGCGCTCCGCCACCTCGTGCAACGCTTGCTCGTTGATGTCCCCGAAGCACAACACCGCGAATTCGTCGCCGTCCAAGCGCGCGGCCATGTCGGAGGAATTTCGCAGCTGACCCGAGAGAATCTTGCCCATGGCGCGCAGCACGTCGTCGCCCACGTCATGGCCGTATTCATTGTTAATGTGCTTGAAATTATCCAGCTCCAATAGAATGAGCCCGTAGGGTTTGCGCGAGATCCGCAGGGCGCTCGCGGCTTGCTCGATGCGGCGGCTGAAACTGCGGCGGTTAGGCAGCCCCGTCAGAGTGTCGGTTGCGCTTTCCGCGGCGAGCTTGGCATTGGAGCCTTGCAGCGCCACCTGCGCCTCGTGCAGTGCCGCGGCGGCCTCGAGCGCCTGCTTGCCCTGGGCCTCGCGCAGCGCCGCGGCAGCCTCGAGCGCCTGCTTGCCCTGTGCCTGCAAGGCGTCGTCGCTTTCCCGCAATCGTTGTTCCAGCTGCGTCAGCCGCTCCTGCAACGCGTCTCGCGCTTTGAGGAGGGCCGCTTCGGCATGCTTGTACGCGGAAATATCCTCGATGACAACGATGCTGTAATCGGGCAGCCGCGTGGCGCCGCGCTTGAGCGAGACCGACAGAGACACCCACACATAGCGCTGGTCCTTGCATAGAAGGCGCTGTTCCAGGCGATAGCTGTCGAATTCGCCCGCGAGTGCGCGTTTGAACTCGCGCACGTTGTTCGGCAAATCCTCGGCATGGGTGATATCGAGAAAGTTCAGTCCGCGCAATTGCGCAACGCCGTAGCCCAACATGGCGCAGGCCCGTTGATTGATGCGCAGGATCGTGCCGCGCAGCGAGGTATGCACGATGCCTACTGCAGCCTGTTCGAAGGTCTCGCGAAACAACTTCTCGCGCTCCATTGCATACTGTAGGACGTTGTCGGCCTTCGGCGCGGATTGCCTCGTGCTCAAAAGCTCTTCGACGATCGGCGCCAATTCGCGCAGCACCGCCAATTCGCGCTCGCCGTAGTCGCGAACTTGGGTATCCATGGCGCACAGCGTCCCCACCGGTTGGCCGTCGCTCGAATACAGCGGGACACCCAAGTACGAGCGAATGTGCGGCGCGCCGGTCACCAGCGCAAACTTCGCGAAGCGCGGATCCTCCGCGGCATCGCGGATGGCGAGCGGATGCCGATGAAATACCACATCGGCACAGAATGACGATTGGCGCGGGCATTCGCGCGCACTGAGTCCGGCCCGCGCTTTGAACCACAGGCGCCCGGAATCGACCAGGGACACCAAAACAATCGGCACTCGCAGCGCGGTCGCGGCCACGCGCGCGACGGCATCGAAGCCCTCCGAGGGTTCGGTGTCCAGAAGGCCGAGCCGATGCAGGGACGCTACGCGATCCGCTTCGTCCGCGGGCACGCGCTCATCCTGCACCGCAGCATCCATTGCCGGAGACTCGGTCGCAGCTTTCATGCGGGCAGGTTAAGGTCCCGACGCGGTTAAGTTAAGTACACTGGTCACGAATTTTAGAAAAGGCCGGCAGCCGCGGGCCCTCGCTTGACACCCTTGCGCATGCCCATTGGGTGAACTGCGTCAAAGTTCAAGAATGATGCGGTATTCGCCAGCCGGTTGAGTCGCATAGCATTCTCCCGCGCACCTCCAAACTTTAGCCTCGGAGCATACGATGCCGCGCGGGCTTTATTCATCACTATTGATCCTTGCCCTGTCGATGCCCGGCGCAGCCGGCGCGCTCGGTTTGGGCGACATTCGTGTGGACTCCGCGCTGAATGAGCCGCTGTCGGCGCAAATCGACATCGTCGGTGCGACCGATGAGGAGCTGATTGCACTTCGGGCCGCAGTGGCGAGCCGCGAGACGTTTCAACGCTACGGCGCCGAACGCGCCGCGTTCTTATCCACGGCGAGCTTCAAGGTCACTCGGGGACCGGACGGGCAAGCGATACTCGCCATTCGCTCCGACCAAGCGGTCACCGATCCGCTCGTGACCCTCTTGGTGGATTTGAATTGGGGCCGCGGCGAATTGATCAAAGAGTACTCTCTGCTGCTCGATCCGGCGCAGCCGGCAGCGGCTGCGGCGCGCGTTCCGTAGGCTCCCACGGTGTATTCACACCGGGAAGAATGTCACACTAAAGGCTCGTCCAAACGACGCGTGACACGAGGGGTTGGCGAGCGACATGAAAGACGGCGACCCCGCCCGGGCGGCGAACGCCACCGATGTCTGTGCGGTCGTAGTGACCTATCATCCGGACAGCGAATTTCCCGAGAGATTGGCTCGTATCCTACCGCAGGTCGGCGCGCTCGTGATCGTCGACAATGGTTCGAACGAAACCGAGCTCAAGATGCTGCGCGAGGTCTCGGCCAAATCATCGATTACCCTGGTGCCGAACGCCGAGAATTTAGGCATTGCACGCGCGCTCAATATCGGCATTCAGCGGGCGGCGCTCAAGTCTTCGTGGGCGCTGCTTCTTGATCAGGACACCCTCGTCGACGGCGACATGGTTCAGAGATTATTGGCGGTCTACGCTTCCTTCCCGGACAAGGATCATCTGGCGGTCATAGGGTCCGGCTTCCGGGACCTCCACGGCGGATTTCACGCAAGGGATATCGATATCCCCGGCGAAGCAGCGGCGGCGGGCAATGCACCGGCCGGCGCATGGAAAGAAGTGGAATCGGTGATCACGTCGGGCTCATTGGTGCCGCTTAAGGCCCACGCCGCTATTGGACCCTTCCGAGAGGAATTCTTCATCGACTATGTCGACAGCGACTATTGTTTCAGGGCCCGGGCGCAGGGGTTACGGGTCATCAAGACCCGCAACCCCATCATGTCGCATGCGATAGGCGCGGCCTCGCAACACGGTCTGTTGTGGCTGAACAAGTGGACCACCAACCGTTCGCCCGATCGACGCTACTACGGCGCGAGAAACGACACCGTGATGCTGCGCGAGTATGGGAACTACCGATTCGGGTCATGGGCATTGAAAAGTCTCGCGCGCCGCTTGCGCACCTGCAAGCGGATAGCGCTCTATGAAGAAATGAAAACGGCCAAGATAATCGCCGTCATGCAGGGCTGGTGGGACGGAGTGCGCGGACACATGGGGCCGCGCGCAACCGCGTGATGCGCATGCACGGTGCCCTGCTGCGTGACGGGACCATCATCCGCACCAAGAGCTGGGATGAGCCCATTCCACGGGATCATCAGTGAAGGGTGGCATTCACGCGCGAATCCCCCAGCAAAACGGATCCGCGGGGTCGAGGCGCAGCACGGCTTCGCCGGTTACGTACGCCGTGCCCGTGATGGTCGGAATGATCTCGCCTTTGGCGCGATCGTGCCAACGAAAGCGCCCCGCAAAGGTACTGCCGATCACACTCTCCTGCACCCAGGTCTCGCCTTCCGCGAGTTCGCCGTCGGCCGCAAGACAGGCGAGCTTCGCGCAGGTGCCGGTGCCGCACGGAGAACGGTCATACGCCTTGCCGGGGCAGAGCACGAAGTTGCGACTGCCGGCTCCGGGCCGGCCCGAGGATGCGAAGAGCTCGACGTGGTCCACCAGCGGATATCCTTGCCCATTGATCGCCGTGCGCACCTTCCAGGAGAAATCGGTCAGTGCATCGATGTGTTTCCGATCGATGATCTGATCGTGCTCGGAGATCAGAAAGAACCAGTTGCCTCCCCAGGCAACATCGCCGGTCACGGGTCCGACGCCCGGCACCTCCACGGTAAGCCGGCGCACGGCGCGGAAGCTCACCACATTGGCGACGCTGATGCGGCCATCCTCATGCAACTCGCACTCGACGGCGCCGACCGGCGTGTCGATCCTGTGGGTGCCCGCGCCGAGCTCATTGGCGTGAGCGAGCGAGGCGATCAGGCCCATCATGCCGTGCCCGCACATGCCCAAATAGCCCACGTTGTTAAAGAAGATCACGCCGAAATCGCACTCGGCGCGATCGGGATTCACCAGCAGCGCGCCCACAAGGGGTCCGGAGCCCCGCGGCTCGTTCACGATGGCGGAGCGATAGGCATCGAAACTCTCGCGAAAGCGCTGCACACGATGCGAGAGGGGGCCCGCGCCCAACTCCGGACCGCCGTCGAGCGCGAGACGCGTGGGCTCGCCGCCCGTATGGGAATCGATGACGCGGATCGCATGCATTATCGAGGACGCGTGTCGTGTGCGCACTCCACCATCGCGATTACCTCGGCCCGGCGATCGCCGGTGAGCATCAACCGCGGCGGGCGCACCCGTTCCGTGCCGCGGCCCATGATCTGTGCGGCGAGCTTGATCGATTGGACGAGATCGTGCTCCGCGTCCAAGTGCAGCAACGGCATAAACCATCGGTAGATCCTGCGCGCGAGATCGAGATCGCCGTTGCATAAAGCGTCATAGAGCCTGAGCGATTCGGCCGGAAAGGCGTTCGTGAGCCCGGACACCCACCCTTTGGCGCCGAGGGTCATCGCTTCGAAAACGATATCGTCGAGGCCGGCAAACAGTGTGAAGCGCTCGCCAAAGGCGTTGATGAGATCGGTGATACGCCGCGGATCGGGAGCCGACTCCTTGATCGCGACGATATTCGGCACGTCCGTCAAGCGCCCCAGAGTTGCGATGTCGATATTCACGCGATACGAAGGCGGATTGTTGTAGAGCATGATCGGCAGCCCGGTCGCCGCCGCCACCGCGCGGAAGTGGTACTCGAGTTCGGCGGGCGTCGGCACGTACACCATCGCCGGCAGCACCATGAGTCCCGCTGCGCCGATGCGTTCGGCATCGCGGGCGAAGCTCTCGGCTGCGGCGGTCGTGAATTCCGAGACGCCGGCAATGACCGGCACCTTGCCCTCGCTCACGTGCACGGCTGCCTGGAGCACGCTGCGCTTCTCCTGCGCGCTCAAGGAATTACCCTCGCCAACCGTTCCCATCAACACCAGACCGTGGACGCCATCCTGCAGCAGGGTTTCGTGCACCCTCTGCGTTGCCCGCAAGTCGACTTGCAGCGCGGAATCGAACTGGGTCGTGGCGGCCGGAAAGACACCGGTCCAAGCGCAAGCGGGGGCGGCGGCCATAAATTCACGCGAAATCAACGAGCGCGGCCAAAACTCAGCACACGAAGGCTCGATAGGGCGACATCGGCGAGAGCCGGCATGAAGCTCGGCTTGAGCAAATTGCCATCGAAGCGACCCATCCTTCGATTGTTCTCTTCATAGCAATACGTTAGAAACCGTCGAAACGTGAAATCCTCGAGAAACAGGTTGGCTTGCGTCGCCGAAAAGTCGCGTCCGTCATTGACCTGCTGCCCCCGGCGAATGGTTGCGAGCATGCGCCGCAGAGCCCGATAGTAGAAGCGCAGCGACGTCAGCGCCCGGCGCCAGGCCGCCCCCTGTCCCTGTCGCACCGCCTGCCACGCCATCCAATTCACGAAAAACACGATGTGGCGCGTCTCTTCATACATCAGCGTTTCGAAAATGGAAAACATGCTCTCCGGCAGGAACGCCGACTGCCGCGCGAGCTTGAAGGCCCCAAAACCCAGAAATGAATCGAGACATTCGCCGAATCCGAAATCCTTGAACGCCAATTCCACGTCCGCCGCAATCGGCTCCAAGGGCAGTTCGGTGACGACGATCTGGTAGCGCCGTACCATTTCGCGCAACAGGTCGGCGTGGCGCGCCTCTTCGCGCCCTTGCAAGTCGACTGCCTTGCGCACGATCGGCTCATCAATCGTTTTCGCGAACGCCTGGACGATCATCCCGGCACGCCGCTCGGTATACAGGACTTCCTGCCAGAACGGTACGCTGCGAAGTTTCTCAAGATCCGCGGCGGAGAGCTCCGGCCAAGGCAGAGTTGTCGGATCGTAGTCGGTATAGCTGTCGATGAAATCCTGGCAAAAGAGATCCCGATGAACGTCAGAGCCAATTCTGATGGGGGGCGGTACACTCATGGGCGTGGTTCAAAGCATGGCCGATAAATCGCGCCGTTACAAGCGAAGCCCGGCGCAGCCCCCATGCGAAGATCAACATACGTGAAACCACGAATATCGGGACCGGGTTCCCGAAGCGTAAAAGATCATGTGCGGATTGCATCCGATAGAAGTGGGATTTGCCGCAGTCGCAGTTGAATGGGCCAAGTTGAGCCTGTCAGTAAACGGTGGGTGATCATGAACAAGAATAGCGCATGGGCGGCGGCGACGTGGATCGCCCGAGGCATGGGCATATCCATGCTGGCATTGGCGGCGGTCTCGGTGAGCTACGCCGAGGATCTTTCGGACTGGAAGCTTCCCGAGGTTCCGGTTCCCAAGGACAATCCTCAGTCGGCGGCGAAGATTGAGCTCGGCCATCAACTCGTTTTTGATACACGCTTGTCAAAAAACGATTCCATAAGCTGCGCTGGTTGCCACGTCCCTCCTTACGGCGGCGCCTCGCCGACACCTCGTGCGTTTGGCCAGGGCGGCGAACTCGGCCGGTGGGCGCCTTCATGGGATAACGCGGGCTTTTATACTTTGCTGTTTTGGGACGGCCGCGCCGATTCGCTGGAACAACAAACGGGCGCCCTGCCGGGACATATGGGACCCATCAGTGCCCCTGGCGAGATGGGAGGCGATATCAAGGCGATCGCTTCCAGACTCAATTCGTTACCGGGCTACAAGAAGCAATTCAACGCCGTGTTCGGTAGCGACGCCACTCCGGAAAACATCGCCAAGGCAATCGGCGCGTATGAACGAACCCTGGTTGCCAGCAATTCGCCGTTTCAGCGCTACGTGAAAGGCGACAAGGGGGCGCTATCGGCTGCAGCGCTGCGTGGATTTGAGGTTTTTCGGAACAAGGGCTTGTGTACGACCTGCCATACACAACCTCTGCTCACCGACAATCGATTCCACAACATAGGCGTGCCGCAGGTAGGGCCGCTGAAGGAAGATGCCGGGCGCGAAGCGGTGAGCAAGGATCCTACTGACAGGGGTAAATTCAAGACCCCATCGCTGTACAATTCCGCGTCGTTCGCGTTCTTCATGCACGACGGGGCGTTCTCGACGCTCAAGCAGGTGATTGAGCATTACAACAAGGGCGGCAACCCGAAAGACGCGAACCAGGATCCGCTGATCATGCCGCTGAAACTGACCGACGCGGAGCAATCCGACTTGATTGCATTCCTCGAGAGTCTGACCGACGAGCGTCTTAACAAGATACAGCGCCCGGTACTGCCATAAGGCTTGCGCGGCGCCGGCCAATCGTAGCGCCGGTGCCGCCGAAGCTCGGCGAGGTACGGAACACGAAATTTTTCCGGAACCCCTTGGACCCGGTCAGCCTCTTGACCATTCGGCGGCCCCCAGCCTTCATCTCTACTCCTCCTGCTCCGTGATTGAGTTCCGCGGACACGCAATCTCGCCGACCCCACCGGTCGACCGCCGCCTTGCACGCCGGCGAGACCGGCAGCTACTTCCAGACCGTGCCCATGCATGAAGTTTCAGTCACGCCCGAGGGTACGAGCTTCATGCTCGTTCGTCCTGATGGATCAGAAACAGCACTCTCTTTCCTGCAGCAGATCACCATTACACCGGCGGAAAACTTGACCGCTCGGATGGAAGCTGCCATGACCTTCCGCGGCTACTGCGGCAAGGATGCGATGGCCGACATTGCCGGGCGTTTCGTCGTTTGCTTCGGCACTCAGCGCGAGGGACTACCCGGCGGGGCGGAGCGCGCAGCCAACGCTCGCGAAGGCAAGGCGCTCGGCCTGATCAACATTGATGACCCCTACTTCACGATCGAGCCGCCTCGTTGGCCTTTCGCCTACGCGCGCGCGGTCAAGCTACAAGCGCAGCGCGAGACGACCGACAAACCACAGCCCCCGCTCGCCACGCTGCGTATCAGCGCCGAGGCAGCCGATGCTGTTTTTGCCGGCACCGGCCAAGACACCGCCACGATCCTCAAGCTGGGCGGCACGAAACAACGGCTACCGAATTTCGATATTCCTGCGAATCTGCGCGTTCGACTCTCTCTCACTCAGCGCGACATTTCCTCGCCCAACATTCTCGCGACTCTGCGCGGTGCAGACCCGAAGCTCGGCGGCGAATACGTCGTCGTCGCCGCGCACCTCGACGGCTTCGGCTATGGAACGCCGGTCAACGGCGACAACTTGTACAACGGGACTCTCGATGACGCGGCTTACGTCGCGCTGCTGATTCAGATGGCGGACGACATCAAGGCCCACAAACTGGCGGCACCAAAGCGCAGTATCCTGTTCGCGGCATTTACCGGCGAAGAGAAAGGCTTACTCGGTTCCTACTGGTTCGTCGCTCGTCCCACCGTACCCATTGAGCAGCTCGCCGCCGACGTCAACCTCGGCCAGTTGCGTCCGCTGTTTCCGCTGCGGATCCTCACCGCCGAAGCGCTCGCAGATACCACTCTCGGCAATATGGCGCGCGCCGTCGCCGCGCCCTTGCACATCGAAATTCACGCCGATGCCGAGCCCGAGCGCAAGTTGCTGTATCGCGCCGACCAGTACCCATTCCTCACGATTCACGTTCCCGCCATCAGCTTCATTTTCGGCTATGACCGCAATACCGATGCGGAAGCGCGCTACCGCGAGTGGTATCAGATCCGCTATCACCGGCCGCAGGACGATCTCGCACAACCCGTGGATTTCAAGGCCGCGGCGCATTTTGATACGTTCTTCTGCAGGTTCGTCGAAGCCATCGCCGACTCGCCCGCACGCCCGGAGATCTATCCCACCAGCCCGTTCGCCGTAACGAACTGAGCCAACGCCCGTCCTGCTCACAGAATGTATCCAACCAAGGGCCCGAGGCCTCGTCGCACGGCGAGCTAGCGGTCGAGGCGCTTTTGTGAAGACCCGTTTACTTGGTTTCCGAGTCGCTGGGGCTCGTTTGCGCCTCCTCGACCTTCTGCCAGGTGGTATCCGGATCGTATGACTTCATTTGTTTGGCGACCAAGCTGGTCTCTTTCCCGAGATCCTTCTGATATACGGCTCCATCGCTGCCCACGATAAAGGTCATTACGCCGGACGAGCCGTATTGCGCCGGGAAAGCCACGAAAGCAAAGCCTTCGGTCATCTTGCCGTCCATGATGTAGCTCTTCGCCCCGCCCGGGCCATGTTTTCCCTGCCGCGACAGAATACGGAAGTAATAACCGCGGTATGGGGTTAGAGCGCTTTTACCGTCGGCATAACCCTCAGCGACCGCCGATGCCACCAATGGCCCGATGGGACTTGGGGGTTCGCCCACTGCCGCGTGCCAATAGAGACCATTGTGTTGCCCATTATCGCTGGTGATTCTTTTGGCATATTCGTCGTGCTGCGTGCGGCGATATTCGTTTTCCGCCGCCACGAGTTCTTGGGAAACCCGAATTGCCGATAGTTCGTTCCGGCCGATTCGTCTGTACAAGATTTCGTTCTTGCCCGCCTCGGTGTCGAAATACCATGAGTTGCCTTTGTTCACCAGCGGTATGGGCGTGGGCCAGTTCCTCGCGCCGATATACAAAGTGGTGGTTCCATCCGGTTCATGCACCAGACGGTGCATTTCCCGGTATTTCTGCACGAAATTAGCGCGGCCATGGGCATCCTCAGCCGCGTCTCCCGATGAGATGATTTCTTTGCCGTCCGGGCCGAGCAAATCGAGCATGGCCTTTTCATCGTCACTCTGCACTGCCGCGACCAGGGCGCTGCTTGCTTCCTCCGCCGATGAAAATGTTTTTTGACCTGGTTGCTGCGCCATGGAGCGGAGGCAAAAGCACCCCATCAAGAGGATGGCGAATGCGGCTAACTTGGGGCGACTGGCCCGATGCAATTTATTGATCTTCAGCTTTACTCGCCTCATGTGGCGCCTCTCCATTTCCAAGTTTCTACGGACCATGGATATCATGAGACTTCGCTTAGTGCGGTCGGCCGCCGCCGTGGGCACCAGCACCAGCGCCGCCGCCACCGCCGCCGCCGCCGCCACCGCCATGGCCACCGCCATGGACGCCGCCGACGCTGGCGCTGGCGCTGCCGCGTGACGAAAAGCTTCTCGCCTCACCGCCATGATCGTAGTTGCTGAAGGCGCCCGAGTGGACGCCGCTCTCGCCACGGGGTTCAGCATATCCTCGGGCAGCCTCAGTGCTTCTGCTGAAAGGGTGCGTCGTTGCGCCAGGGTTATTGTAAACGCCAGTGGGACGCTCTGCGTTCGCTCCGCGCTCAACGTTGGCTCCGCGCGCAACGTTCGTTGCTACGCCCCGCGCGCCTCCTCCCTGGTAGTAACTGTTTCGGTTATAAAACGTGTTGCTCCGGGAGTAGTACCTGCCATTGTTATAAATTGGGTACCGGTGATGCCAATCGAATCCCCAATGATGCCAACCCCATCCAAAACCCGCAAAGTGGCCGATTCCGAAACCGACTCCCCATGAGAGATACGGTCCGCCAAACCAGATTCCGGGATATGGGTACCAACCCGGCCATGCCACGATCGGAAATCCGTAAATCAACCACGGATCATACGCAGGAACGTAAACAACATCGGGGCTGGCAGGCTCAATGACAATCGTCGAACCCTGCATCTCCACGGCTTGCTGTGGCGTGGTCTGCAGATTGCCCGCTTCCTGCGCCCGCTGGCGCATCACTTGAACCGCATTCATCACATCCTGTTGCTGATTGTAGTAGGCGTCGCCCAGCGATGAGGCCCAGGAAAGATTCTTGTCCATATTTCCAAGGACGGATGGAAATGCGGTGAGCGCCTTGACGCTGGGGTCCCAAGGTTGCTGGTCCACAGCCTGACTCAAAGCGGCGCCCTGCAAATCAGGATGCGCTTGTACCCATCGTTCAGCCTCGACGACTTGCTCGGGAAACGTGGAAGCCGCCAGAACCTGCGCCACCAGCGAATCTGGATACAGCGCAATCGGCGCGACCAGCTGTTGCAATTGCTCGGGAGTCTGTGGCGCATGAGACGGCGGGGGTGGTGCAGCCGCTTCCGCGACTTGCGCGTCTTGATACGCCAAAAGATCCTGCGGCCAGATCGCGAACAACACAACCATCGGCATAAGAGAAGCCAAGATCCGCTTGCTTAGCCGAGGGCTTGAGCACCATCCAGCACGTTCGAAAATGTTCATGTTTTTGAACCCAGGATAGCTCTACCTACCACTCGCATTTCAACCCTAGCAGTCTCGGCGTAGCGAGACTATCCGTGCAAATGTACATAGCCTAGGGGCTTGCGCGTACTTGGCATCACGGCCGGATCCCTAGGGTCGCGCCGATAATCAGTTGTGCGCCGGTTCCGGCCACAATTTCGGATAGTGCTGTGGCGACGCGCAGCCACGTCTCAGTCATGGCAGTGTCCCCCAGCGCCGCTTCCCAGGCGTAACCGGGGTTCGAATCTGCCTCATCGCGACGACTGCTGCTTATTCACGTTACGGTGGTGGCGGAGGATCGTCGGCGTCGGGATTGATCACGCCGAAGCGCGCCGGGATCTGCGAGTAGAAAAGCCGAATGTTCTCCTTTTGAATCAGCGCGACAAGCCGTTGTGCTTCCTCGTCGGTGACGATGAATTCGACTTCCACCGCAAGCGTGCCAGCCAGTTCAAAAAAGGTGGCCTCGTGCACGACGTGATGCCGTCCAAATCCCGCCATGGCCTTAAACGCTGAGCCACCGCGGATGCCAAGTTTATTTGCCTCCTGCATCAACCATTCCCATAAGAGGTGATGGTGATGGCGATGATTCTCGTGCACGTAAAATCGCAAAAATGAACCGTTCATTGTCGTGTCATCCCCTGTTGACCCGTGCATTCAGTATTCGTGTTGCTCTCTTGCCGACATCATTGCGCGCGCGGGCTGCGTCATCTCCACATTCCCGTGGTTCGCTGTATGGATTTTACAAGGGGCAATTCCCTCAGCTTTTTGCCCACACGACTGTGCCAATACCCGCAAAAGTCATTAATACGGAGCCCGCCAGGTGCAGCGCGGCCGCAGCGCACGCGCCCAATGATCGCCCCTGCAGCAACAATTCCACAATCTCCGCTGAGAAGGTAGAGAACGTGGTCAGACCGCCGCAAAAGCCCGTGATGACGAATAGCCGCCACTCGGGTGCGAGCGCTGTGGAGGCGGCGAAAAACGCGATGGCCACCCCGATGATGTAGCCGCCGATTAGGTTGGCGGCAAGGGTTCCCGGCGGGATGCCCGGAAAAAAACTGTTGAGCGTCAGGCCTAGCCACCAGCGCAGCAATGCCCCTAGGCCTGCACCAATAAAAATCGCTATGATTGCTTTCAAGCGGCAACTGTCCTCGTAAAGTCGGGAAGGCCGCGTAATATTTACGCCAACCGTCCGGTTAAAGCGTAGGCATCATTAGCCGCATGAGCGGCGGTTCAGGGAGGTATGCCATCTCCTAAGGCAGTATTCTTCCAGAGAAGTCCTTAGGATACAACACGGTCCATGAGGACCTCGTAATTCAAGCCTGCCTAATTTCGAGACAATTCACGCCGGTTGCGGTGCTGGAAGGCCGTGTGCGTTACGACTTATGGCACTTTCGCAGGAGAAATAGATGGACAACCGTATTCGATCGGTCCGCGCACGGGAAATTCTGGACTCCCGGGGAAACCCCACCGTCGAGGTAGATGTCACCCTGACGGGCGGCGCTCAGGGCCGCGCCGCCGTGCCGTCGGGTGCTGCGACGGGTATCCACGAGCTGTCGAATTGCGTGACCAGGATAGCCATCGCTATGGCGGAAAAGGGGTAAAGCACGCGGTAGACCACGTCAATCGAAGCTACGTGTGCACATACTCGCCTTAGACACTGAGATGAGTTTGCGCGCACGCTGATGCGCCAGCGCGTCAACCCCCTCGGTCAGTTCTGCAAACAGGTCACGTTTTTTCGTCGTGATCTTCTCCTCATCTTCAACTCGTACTTTATGC
>Ga0209048_10002891_pt1 | contig 16851 bp, 14 predicted proteins | sample FrelakmetCRP12CR_FD_187146 | JGI IMG/M metagenome (GOLD analysis project Ga0209048, IMG submission 187146) | Freshwater lake sediment microbial communities from the University of Notre Dame, USA, for methane emissions studies - CRP12 CR (SPAdes)... | ecosystem: Environmental > Aquatic >... | reverse complement strand
CACCCATTCCCCGTAAGGTGTTTGTAGGAGGCGTTCAGCCACCCGGTGAAGAATTTCTTCTTTTTTCTCCACCTCACAATCCATGATCTGCAGGCTGAGGGCATATTCCTGGAGGTGAATGTGTGCATCGGTTAAACCAGGCAAAATAACTCTCCCACCCATGTCTGCAAGTTCGGCGCGTTCACCTTCAACCAGGAGTTCATCGCCACCCACAGCTAGAATATGCCCGGCATCAATAGCAATAGCAGAGGCAATTGGCTGAGCAATATCGAGAGTATAAATGCGAGCGTTGTGGAGAAGTTTCATATCAGTCTCGCAGACACGCTTCGGGGTTGTTCCTCCCAATCATTCCTTCAATAACCGCCTTGTCAGAGCATCCAATTCCTCGTTGGAATAATAATGGATAATCAACCTTCCGCCCTTCCTCCCGGAACGCAAAGTAACCTTGGTACCCAGACTTGAGCGCAGACGGTCTTCCAATTCGGCAACATCCGGCGAAACGACCGGTTTTGGTTTGTGAACCGGTTTTTCTCCAGAGAGTTTACGTACCAGTTCTTCGGTCTGGCGAACGTTGAGTTCCCGCGCCAGAACAGTGTGTAGGGCTGCGGTTTGAGCCTCCAGCGTGGAAAGGGCCAGCAGGGCACGCGCATGACCCTCGGAAATCCGTTTCTCAATTAGGGCATTCTTGACCGAGTCAGGCAGCCGGAGCAAGCGCAGGGTATTCGTTACCGCCACGCGGCTCTTACCTACGCGGGCAGCGATGCTTTCGTGGGAAAGATCAAAATCCTCTGCCAATTGGCGGTATGCCTCTGCCTCTTCAAGTGCAGACAAATCAGAGCGTTGAACGTTTTCTATAATTGCCAGTTCCAATCGCTGCTGGTCGGTGGCTTGCCGGACAAGTACCGGGACTGAGGCCAAACCTGCCAATCGGGCTGCCTGTAGGCGGCGTTCCCCGGCGATAAGAATGTATTTCCCCTTTGACTCGCCAACTGTGACAATTAGAGGCTGGAGTACCCCATGTTCACGCACCGAAACAGTCAGTTCTTCCAACCCTTCGGGATGCGTCATATTGCGTGGCTGGCGCGGGTTCGGCAAAACCATCTCCACCGGAACCAGTGTAACTCCGTTTCCAATCTGAACATCATCCCCACCGGGGATCAGCGCTCCCAACCCACGACCTAGTCCAAATTTTTGGGGCATAGGCTTCTCCTACTCCGCAGTTTCAATAATGGCAACACCATCACCTGACAGTAGTTCGCGTGCCAGGGATTCATAAGACTTGGCTCCGTTCGATTCCGGGGCATAGGCTGAAATTGGCAGTCCGTACGAAGGGGCTTCTGCCAAACGTATGCTGCGAGGAATGATGGTTTCGAAGACCTGCTCGCTGAAATATTTTCGTACTTCGGTCACCACGTCACCGGAAAGGTTGGTGCGGCCGTCAAACATGGTCAGAATTACACCCCGTATTTTGAGAGCAGGGTATAGAGCCGAACGGACGCGTTGGATGGTGTGGGTCAATTCACCCAACCCTTCCAGCGCCAGGTACTCACACTGTACGGGGATTAGTACGCCATCTTGCGCTGCCACCAAACCATTGATAGTTAACATACCAAGCGAAGGCGGGCAGTCGACGAGAATGTAATCATAACGGTCAACCAGTGGGGCAATCACTTGTCGCAGTTTTAATTCCCGCCCAAATTCATTGACCAGTTCCACCTCCGCTCCCGCCAATGACAGCGAGGAGGGTAAAATAGCCAATTTCAGACGCGGGTTCTGCAATACCAACGCTGGTGCTGGTGTCCCACCCATTAGCGCTTCATAAGTCCCCCCATTGACGGTGTGCTTGTCCACTCCTAAAGACGAGGTTGCGTTTGCCTGCGGGTCTATATCCACGATTAAGACGCGTTGACCGAATTGCACTAAATAGGCCCCAAGATTAATGGCAGTGGTAGTCTTCCCCACACCGCCTTTTTGATTCACCAACGTGTAAACTCGTCCCACTAAAAAACCTCCACTAGGCAGGTCTGGATTTCTTCCTGTGTTGGGATGCCACCCAGACCATATCTCCTTACTGAAAAGGACGCCATGTGAGTGGCAAACCGGGCTGCGGCCCACGGGTCCCGAGTCATGTACAATCGCCAAAAAAAGGCTGCTGCAAAAATGTCTCCCGCTCCGGTCGCATCCACTTCATCGAGGGACGGGGCACGGAAGCGGCGCAGATCTCCATTCCAGTATAACCGTGCCCCTGCCGGACCCTCGGTTACGGCAAGCACTCGGCTTGAGGCTGCCATTGCCTCGATGCAATCCTCATTTCCGCCGACGTCTTCAATACTTAGTACCGTTGCACCAACCACGGCCAACATCTCGTGGGCTTCAGGCCAGTCACCTGGTTCCACCCGCCCAGTATTGTCCCACTTCCGCAGCCAGCCCTGAGGAGTCAGTCCCAAAAGGGAAGAAGGAAATTTCCCGTCCACAAGCGATTTACCTTCCCCAGCTATTGGCCCTATATGGACAATCGGTGTACGTTGCCAGGCTTCAGGAACATTGTCGAACGACAGATCCGGTGCGGTGTGATGGATATGCTGGATGCGTCCATCGGGCGTGTATTTGTTCTCAAAGGTGGTACTGCGTTGGGCTGGAACACAATGGATCATTATCCCATCCAGTACGTCGAGGGATACCTCCCCACCCCAGGCAGTAACCACGCCAACACGTAAGCCTAGGGCACGACCTGTCAACGCAGCATAAGCTGCCGTCCCGCCCAATTGTGGGCCATCGGATGTTAAGTCGCAAGATAGATTACCGATGATAAGATAATCCACCGGTGCGAGTGGAACGAGCGAAGGCATGAACACATTATACCTGAGGAGGAAAAAAGGGAAGCCCTTCTCCCTCAGCGCAATCGCATCTATTGTTCGATGTGACTTGATTGAGTAGGCAGACTTGCTTCTTTGCTGCTTAAAGTAGTTTTCCCAAGATGCACCCCCTCCAGGTATTTAATAATGTTAGATGAAGTTAAAAAGAAAAGTGGTGAAGTATAACAAAGCCCTAACAGGTTGATCTCGGCGGAATCTGCGATGATTCTATTTCGTGGCAGCTTTCAATCTCCATGAGGAATCCACGACCGAGGTTTCATGCAATGAAATACCGATGGGCTGGCCAATTAAGGTTTTCAGCCAGAAGATCTAGCAGTTTCCAAATTCCTTAATTTCCACCCCAACTTCAACACAATAGAATCCAAGAAGATGGCTATGCGTATAAATTAATTAGTTTGTACTTTTTACTTTATCCCATCCTTGTATCGGTTGAATGCTTTGCGGATGTGCCCTTCGCTCGCTGATAACAGTTCCTCGCACAACTCTTAATGGACCGTTTTATCCCATGTTAGTTTGTGCTGACCCGGTTTTTAACTCGGATGGATTGGCCCCTGAAAGGCGCACATTAATGATCTTTTTTAACATGTCAAACCAGAAGGATGCACCCGGGCTGGCTGCAATCCCTGATATTAGAATTCCAGCAAGTTTTATAAGCCAACCTGTCAGATCGTTTACCTGGGGAGAATTGATTATTGGATAACATTGACTCGAAATCAAAATGCCATAAATTTCATTTTCATGTCGGGGGAATAAGGTGCAGGTCTCAATCAAGTTCGTTCCCTGCTCATTTGTTTGCGAAACAGGAGACCCAAGCCAACCTACCGGAAGACTAATCTCTGAAAATTGTTGCTGAATGGTGGATAATTGTCCAACATTTAAAGTAGTTATGTTATCCTGTGTAAGAATGCTTTCAATATTACTCAGGATTGCGATGCGCAAATCTGGTTCTCTCCATAAACGGCTGATGAGATTAATAGAGTCAACATTGACAAAGGTTGCTAATATGACCCCAACAAGCAGGGTTGTAATGAGGCTTCGGCGTTTATACCAACCGGTCAAACGATTCATGGAATTATTAAACCATTCTTCGATATTATTGCGAACCAAATCTAATTCGTTTTCTTTTTGCCATATCGACTGCGGCATACTATTCATAATTGCGTACAACGTCTGTTTTAACTGGGGGTGAGTAATGCTGAGGGCAGTGACACCAGCCCGGATTTTAGTCATTGTCTCATCATCAGAAGTATTTTCCTTGAAAGATAATTTGATCAGTGCGTCGTTAATCTGTTGTTTCTGGACTCTAATGGCGTCGAATAAGGAATCCACACACCCTTGAAATCGGGGAATATCCTGACCTAAAACCAATAGATCATTTTTCACGGTATCCAGGATTTCAGCGCAAGCTTCTTCCCCCGTTTCAGATACCAATGCTTTGCGTACCATTCCCAGCATCAGACTTAATCGCGAGCGCGCTTCGATACGTTTCTTTTTTGGAAGTCTCTGAGTTTCGCTGTATAGTTTGTAGAGTTGTTGCTGAATTAGGGAGGCTTCTGTTCCTGTCGATGAGAGGATATCAATCATTGCCTGCGAAAATTGGCTGGCTGGTATATAAGAAGGTTTATTATCATTATTCTTACCTGTATATAGACTTCGGATCAGTGGATGATTATAGAATTGATCTACAAGCGTTAAGTCTGTCAACATTTTCTCGAGTGTTCCTTCCAGCATTCGAGACCGCCATTTTAATCTGGTAGCTATCCATTCCTGTATTTGCATGGATGAGAGGCTTAGTAAAGACCAGGTAAGAAAAAGGCCGAGTAAAACATTGAGTAATATTGTTATAGACATCTTGTTCACCTCGTCAAGGAATGGTTCAATATTGGCAGGAGCTGGTTAGGCTTTCCTTCCATTTCGGATGAAAAGTAATTTCCATTGCTATTTTCAGTAGCGGGTTGGTCTTTCTCTGAAATCAATTCCTGGAAGCGTTGATCGGTTCGTATTGGATCCAAATCGGGATCAGATTTTATCCATTCAATTGTTGTTTCCTTGTTCTTAAGCGCAAGGCTGAGAAACTCGAAGGCGAGTTCTTTATCCCCACAAATGACATAAAAACACGCACGGTTATATGTACTCTCAGCATTCATTTTTGGTAATGCTATTGCGATATGATGGTTGGCCTTGTTTTCTAGTCCCATTCTGTGATAGACACCTGCAAGTGCACTGTGGGCAAGAACATACTCCGGGTTTTTACTTAGAACAAACTGAAAAGCCTGAATTGCGTCATCATTTTGTTGTTCAACCGAGAAAAGTAGACCCAGGTAATAAAAATATACTTCTCTATCCGGAGCAATCGCAATTGCCTTCTGGTATGCGTTAATCGCATCCTCGTATCTTCCCAAAGCCTTATATAACTTTCCCAATGTATCCCAACCCCGGTCATTGGTTGGATTGACCCGGGTAATATTTTCATAAATATTTACTTTCGCCAGTATTTCTTCCAAGTCTTCAATTCCACGACTTGTATTGGTTGAACCCTTCGACTTTCCGCCTTGGGTTTTATCTTCCCCATAAGCAGTTTTGGAATTCTTGCTATGTTCAGGTTCAGCTGGAGTTTCCTCTTTATTTGGGAGGTTCTCAGCCATATCATTAGATTCTGGAAAGACGATTAGAGATTTTTCTTTTGGAAGAGCTGAATTATCCTGATCTGTGTTCCCATTCGGCTTGGGTAAAACAATAGGTTTTGTTTCTGAAAGATCTAGGGTTGAAAAGTTTTCCTCATTTGCTTTATCCACATTAACTGGTTGAAACCCATCTGCTATTGCTTGAATCTCTGGAGTAGACTGGCTGGGTGCAGGCGTTTTTATAGGTACTGAAGATAGACCATTTGTATCTGGAACGATATTTCCAGTATTGATCCTTTCACCAATATTGGCTTGGTTGTCAGGTTGTCTTCCAATGTTTTCCTCTGACATCGATGCCCCCATATCCAAAGCATCGGCCTTTTTATATGCCTGGATGGCATTATCAATATCTTTCAAGGCCCGGTATGCATCACCGATTTTATTCCAGACTACAGCCTGGTTTTCAGGTGTAGCCATTAATTGAATGCTCTTTCTGAATAGGAAAAGAGCGTGACCAAATTCCCCCACCAGGAAATATGCCTGACCAAGACTGCAATAAGCCCATCCGGAATCGGGGTTTAATTCAATTGCTTTTGTATATGCAGCAATTGCATCCTTGTGAGATCCAATTTTTAGGTATATGTTACCTATCTCATTCCAAATCACTGCATCGTTCATCTCAGCCTCAAGCCTAACCCGCAACCATATTCTCCATTAAAGGTGCCCTGGCATGAGCAATTACCGTACTCATCGCGGGTACTATTTCAGTGGATTTTTGATACGCGGCCAAAGCATTCCCATAGTCTCCTACCCGTCTATATGCGTCGCCTAACCTATTCCAAGACAGGGCTTTATCCACTGGTATTTCCAGGAGATTAATGCTTTTCTTGTAGAGCAAAATCGCAAATTCATACTTCCCTAAGCGATAGAAAATAAAACCCAGGTTGCTATACGGGTGACCATATTTTGGATCCATCTCGATCGCTTTTTTATAAGCTTCAATTGCATCGTCATATTTCTTGGAGCTGGCATACGCATTCCCTAGAGCGTTCCAGTCGCTGGAGTTTCGAGGGGTATTCTCAACCTGATGAGATGAAATAGGATTTTCAAACAGGGTGTTCACCTTGGTATCAAGCTTATGCAGGTCCTCGGTTTTAGTACTCTGGTTATCCATCACTGCATTGGACGCTTCTTCCGCTGGTTTCAAAACAGATTCATTTTTATGATTCGAGCGACTTTCAGGAGTATCGGGAATATTCGAATAAGCTTTTGCAATATTTTTACTCACAAGAGATTGGTTTATTGGAAAATCCTTGTTTGATTTTTCCAGTCTTGGTTCTTCGCTAACCTCAATTCGCCCTGGGTTTGTAAGTGCATCATAGCCAAGCATGGAGGCCGAATCTGACTCGTCTTCTCCTTCCCAAATGTCGGGTTCTTCCATTTTCCCAATGGTAAGCTTGCCTCTTGCCTTACCTTTTTCATAATGCACTTGTGCCAAGTTCTGGATATATGGCCAACATGCATCGGGAGCCAATTCAATTGCTTTGGTATAGGCAACGATAGCATCATTGTACGCACCCGCTTTTAAGTTTGCATTGCCATGTTCATTCCATTCTGCAGCGGTTTTCAAGTCAAATATTTGGTTTGCCTCAATCATCTTTTCACCTCTTTCTTTTCCAGAATTGTCCTTTTTCCCTATTTGAGCGTTGTCGAGATGAGAGTTATGTATTTCATTGGACAATTCGGTATTATTACCAGAATATTTCTTGAGATCGTTGAGCAATTGTTCCGATTGTTTGTAGGCACCTATGGCTTTTTCATAATCCTTAATATACAAACAAGTATCTCCCAAACGATTCCAAAGTGCTGAGCGGGTGGAAATATCATCAAACAACGGAATGCTATCTTCATAGATTGAGGCGGATGTTTCATAATCGCCTATCTGGAATAGAGCATATGCCAGTCTTACGTATGCTTCGTTGCATTGGGGATTTAGAGAAATTACTTTTTGAAATGCTGAAATACTTTCAGCATAGTTTTGCCCTTCCAGGTGCAGCCTTCCCAGCTCATCCCATAAATTTGCATTTTGAGGGTTGAATTCAATCGCTTTATGATATACAGCAATCGCATCGTTATAACGCTTTTGTAGAGTAAAACACCTTCCAAGATTTTTCCAGGAATCAATTAAGTGGGTATTTAATTCAACCGCTTTACGAAGAGAAGCCTCTGCTTTTTCTAATTGATCAGATTCCAGGTATGATCTTCCTATTCCTGCCCAGGAGGATTCGTAATAAGGTGCGATTTCAAGGGCTTTTTCAAATGCGGAAATGGCATCTTGATATACTCCCAACTTGATATATATATGACCAACACTATCCCAGCTAAGAAAGTCTCGAGGAGAGCAGGAGAGAGCTTTTTTAAATGCATTAATTGCCTCTTCATTCCTCTCGTTTTTCGCAAGTAATTGTCCCAGATTGTTCCAGAGGAATTCTGATTCTGGCGAAAGAGAGGTTGCACGCTGGTATGCTGTTACCGCCTCATTAATGTTTCCAAGTTCTGTTTGAACCAGAGCAAGCCCATTTAGACATTGAGCTTGAAGTGAGTGGTCGGCAAGTGATATAGATATTTCTTCAGAAGTTTTAAAATACTTTAAAGCTCTTTGAGGGTTCCCCTTCCTCCAAAAAAGTATTCCCAAATTTAATAATGCATTTGCACGTGACGCATTTTCCTTTTCACTCTCCGGTAAATGAGGTTTCTCCTCAGTGAAATTATCTACTGCGTAGACATCGGTAGGAGAATTGTCTGGGCTCTGCCAAAGCGACTCTAGAGATTGAATTAAACCCTGGCCTTGTTGAGGAACATCCACAAATTCGACCACACGATGCCGAAGATTCCAGCACTCCGTTGCATTCGCTGCAAAATCTGATACTTCATTTTCAAATAACCAAAAAACCGCCCTGATGTTATTATCAATAAAATATTCCCGATGCTTATTAAGCTCTTTAAAGACACGCACTCCTTCAGTCCCGCTCTCCCAATTAAAGCCATCGATTAGCAATATAGTTTGTGACAGATCTGGTAGTTGAGAGATCTGCGTAAGAAAATCAAATTGATTATTGAGATTTGTTTTTACGGGGTGTGTTTTCTGACCTATTTTTTCTAGTTTTTCTCGCAACATTACATTAACTTCATCACGGATGAAATCGGACTTGTAAATGGCGAATAAAATGGATGGTCGATCCCATCTCACCGCCAATTCAATCTCATGGAATAGAATGTCTACTCGATCTTGGAACGGGAGGCCGATATCATGTTCCAGGTGAAGAGATTCATTGTTCATTTACAAGCCTCTTAAGAACAGGGTGGACATCACACCAATTTTCACTATCGCGATATTCTAGGATTGCCAGAAGCTGAAGCAATGGCCTCAGGCGATCGTTATATTCCAGGCGATTATGCTCATATATTTTCTTTAAGTAGGCTAAATCGTTTTTATCCAGAATGCGACGATATTCGTTGCGAATTTCTGTTGCCGCCCATTCAATGTCATCTTGATTAATCATCGCAGCTTTGCGGCGTCTCGCACAACCAATGGCAGAACGCATAATTCTTGCCATTTCGCGGAATACCCCCCCGCTATATGTGATTGCGTCTTCTAATGCTTGCCCATCTATCAGGGATCGATCCATTCTGACATGAGCAAATTGCCGCATTGCATCATAACCTTCGATAATATGCCTTTCAGGCTCCTTAAACGGATGCAAGTTAATGTTCGGCAAAAAAATCGCCTGGTCTCGAATGGCATCAAATTCCTTGCTGTAAAATAATGCGCTCGAAACTGTATAAATAATGGCACAATTTGGTTGCATCATGATTTCACGTCGATCATGAAATATTGCAGTGGCTTTATTGAGATCGGGTTTATCCATATCATCGATAAGTATTAGAGGTATTCGTTTCTCTTTTGCATAAATTGCTGCGGCAATCATATTTATTACATCAATCAAACCGGTTATATCTTTTTCAAAAACCTGCCGTAACTCGATGCGAGTTTTAGGCTCCAGTTTCATTTTCATGCCGGCGTTGATGAAAAAAGCATCAAGATTGCCTCCAAACTCATAGGAAGATTGGCCAGATAATACAGTTTTAACTTCTTGTTCAACTTTTCCTTTCCAGCTGTTTAATTGTTTTAATAATCGTTCAGGAATCTCGCCACCGTTTTTTCTGTAATTCCGATACATCTGGCTGCCAATAGCCAATAAAACATCGTGGAAATCGAGATCAACAATGTCTGTTTCTTCTCTGATACTAAAGTTGATCGGCCAAAATTTTTTATGAATTTCTGAATTTGACAGGATATGCAGAAGTTCTGTGCTTTTTCCACACCCGCGATGGCCAGAAAAAAAGAATTTTGGCGGTCGGAAAAAAGGCGCAAGAATTGCATCAGCAAGTTCATTAATCGGATTACCCGGCCTTGAGATATAAAACGGGTTTGGTTGGCCATTTTTCCCGGGTGCTAGGGGAAGGTCTAGTTCAAAATTCAACCAGGCCCGGTCGAAATCCTTTGCTTTAATATATTCGTAGGTTGTCATGGCAATTCTTGGCTCACTTTAATGAGGTTGAAACAATGTTATTAGGGAGATACGCTCGGCTTCAAGGGGGTGGACTAAACATCTTACGCGAAGCTTAGGTAGCTTTCATTACACCAACCAGAAGGAGTCTCAATCTGGGCCCAACCGGTTTTATGACTGAGAATTTTAATCCGTTGACCATAGGTTAAGCCTCCAACGATCGGATTTGTGACTCCCGGCCCGCTTCGTACATTTAGTCCGCTCGTATTACAGATCCCAAAACCAGTAGAGGTTGTCGATTGGGGATTTACTATTGGAGCAGGCGTATTACTTTGCTCATAAGACAGGTAAGCCTCACTACTCCAACCTGCGGGGTCTTCAAATTGTGCCCAGCCATTTTGATGATTTATTACCTTCACGCGTTGGCCGTATCGTAACCCAGCCGTCACAGGATTGGTCGCACCCGGGCCACTGCGCACATTAAGAGCAGTAGTAATACAAGTCGCGTACGTAACATTACTTGTAGGGGAATCCGTCAGAATTGGCTGGTCCGAAGGTATATCAGCCTGGAGTTGCTCGGCTGACGAAAAATCAGTTGGAGCAGGCAGGTCTGTAGGGGAATCGGCTTGGATAGGCGGTGTCGTAGGGGGAATGGCTGGAATGGGTGGGTTGATAGAAGAATTTCCAAGGTCGGCGATGGTTTGTTCAACTGAAGCGATTCGCTGGGTCATCGTTGTTGTTAGAGTCGTGATTGATGCACCAAGATTCAATATATGCCCTTCCAGCTCATCAACTCTACTTAATATTCCAGAAGCAGATGCCCCACCGGTTTGATTAATCGATGAAACCATCCCTGCTAAGTTCTTTACTTTTTCATCTAGTATTTCAAATTTCTCATTTAAATTTACAACCGGAACCCTGATGCCGGCAAATTCCATCAACTCATTGAGGGTTCCATTAAACCTGTTCATGTCCATTGTTAGACTTTCAGAACCGAACGCCTCACCCGGACCTTTTGATGTGAATTGCCAGAATTGCCAGTCTGTCCATGGCGGCGGAATCGTTGGGGCGGGGGATGTTATCCAGTGGGCATTCCAAAGGGGAAATTGGATCCAGTAATCACGTTTTGTCTGGTCGCCATACTCAACCCAAAAACCTGGCCCCGTATATATCATTGGCCGTTTGACGCTCGCATTCTCAAACAACTCCGATCTTTTGGTTAATTGATCCAGGCAATCCCGGAGAAATCCAAGCGCTGCCGACGGGTTATTATCCGTTCGGCGTAATTCATAGTCTATTACAGGTGGGAGTTCGCCCGGATCGTTTTTCAATAGATCGGCAAAGTAATTCGCCTGATCTGTGCCGGTTTTGGTGTAATCCAAATAATGGTATGCTCCACGTAACAACCCGGCATCTTTGGCTTTTTGCCAGTTTACAAGGAATTGAGGATCTGTAAATGTGGCTTGTGATGTTTTAATAAAGGCAAAAGTTGCACCTGCTTGCTTTGCTTTTGTCGCATCCCAATTGCCATCCCATTTTGAAATATCAATCCCTAGAATAGTCATAGTTGCTCTCCAAGATTTCTTTACAGATGAATTTCATCAAATTTCCTATGCTTGCTTATCAAGTAAGAGAGACGTGGAATTTCTCAAAACGGTGGGTATTTGCTTCAAAATCATTCATTGTGTTCACTTGTTTTTGCCACAAGGAAGGGGCCCATATTTCTAAATATTCACCTTGTCCAACGATTATTATTTCCTTTCCAAGTTCAGCAAACTCACACAGGTTTATCGGGAGTTCAATCTGCCCCAAACCATCGATCGCAACCTCTACAGCACTTCCCAGAAATAGTCTGCTCAGAAGGCGAGCCGAAGGATCGGAAATGCTGATTGCCTTTACATGTGAATATATTGTATTAAAAGACTGTTGAGACAGGAGAACAAGATTCCGGTCAAACCCTTGCGTTATATAAACAGCATTACTTATTCCTTCACGAAAATTGGATGGCAAGGTGAGCTGACTTTTTTCATTTAGTGGTAGGGTACTTTTTCCGAAAAACATTCTTATCCTTTAGGTCGTAAACTAAATACCTTGTGAGGGCATCCATAGCCCTGGAGATTTTACTTGGATTAGTTTATTCGGACTTCTAAAGCGGTGTGTCTTCATTGAAACAATCATATTTTCTCGCTTTCCTAGCTAATAGGAAACCGCAGAAACCCGTTAATTTCTTTAGACGATATAAGAATATGGGTTGGGAAGTAATATGGCATGGAATCATCATGTTTTTACGGTATCCCCCAATATAAATAGTCCAGCAGAACGTGGCCATACACGACAAAATAAGACTCAGGAGTTAACGCATGAACCATTTGAAGTTCATTGAATCATGGAACGTCAATTTTCTAAAGGGAGTGGAAGCAACCCGCTTACTGGAAGAACTGACCAAGAAATTTGTCTTTAGCTAGTACCCCCTTTCCAAGTGGAATGCCAAATTCAGGTTAATTAAACATTAGAACCCCGCTTGTTTATCGGGGCTCTAATTGGGATTTGTGTAGTATTAATTTCTATTCGGTTATTCCTTTACGGACGGCATAGAGTGCAGCCTGGGTACGGTTGGCTAGATGAAGTTTATCTAAAATATTGCTGACATATTTTGCAACTGTGGATTCTTGAACAAATAGTTTCTGTCCAATTTCCTGGTTGCTTAGCCCACTTGATATCAAGCGTAATGTCTCGAGTTCACGAGGTGTAAGAGGTTCGGTCGTATACATTAGGTCGGTTGGATTATTTAACTCGCGAATAACCCGCATAGCAATTGATGGGTACAAAGTTGAAAGGCCTTGGGCTACATCTCGAATCCCTTGTAATAATTGCGTATGTGTTGCATCTTTCAGCATATAACCCTGCGCCCCAAATTTTATTGCTTGGTAAACGCGTTCGTTATCTGCAAAACTTGTCAGAACCAGAATATGCACATCTGGTTGTTTCTCTTTTAATATAGGGATTGTCGTAAGGCCATCCTGTCGTGGCATAACCAGGTCAAGCAAGATAACGTCTGGTTTGGCTGCGACGAGCATCTCCACTGCTTCGATCCCATCTTTTGCTTGTCCAACGACTTCAATATCAGTCTGGTAAGATAATATTGCTGCCAGGCCTTCTCTAACGACTGCCTGATCTTCGACAATAAGAACACGGATTTTTTTCATGAGAGATCCTTCCTCGGTTTATTTATTGGGGAACGACTAAAGTTATCTTCGTTCCATGCTCAAGAGAAGAAGCTATTTTAAGCTTGCCTTTAATTCGTTTGGCTCGCTCTTTAATATTACCCAGGCCTTTGCCGCCAAACTTGACATTATCAGAGTCAAACCCACATCCATTATCCACGATCTCAAGAAACATTGATTCTTTCCTTTGCTTCAATCTCACAAGCACCGATTTCGCATTTGCATGTTTGAGGATGTTATTCAAAGCCTCTTCTACGATATAGTAGATTTCCGTTTCTTTTTCCACTGATAATAATATCTCACTATCTGCAATCATTCGCGCCTGAATACCGGAACGACCCTCAACTGAAGCCAATCGCTGTTGTATGGTGGAAACCAGACCATCTCTCTCAATATCCACAGGTTCTAGCTCGAAAAGAAATAACCTCATTTCTCTGAGAGCTTGACGAGCATTTTCACTTATTCTTTCAACCATCCTGTTCTCGTCAACCTGTGCTCCAGATTCCAATCCTAACTTGACGGCTTCTGTTAATGTTACCAGGCCATATAACTTCTGAGTTATTGAATCATGCAGGTCCTGGGCAAGGCGATGGCGCTCAGCGAGGGCAATATCGGATTTTCTTTTACGGTCTGAATATATAAAGGATGCCAGCTCTTCGGTAACAACACTCAAACGGACAATTTCATCTGGTATAAAACCGGTTGCCTCATTACGTGCAAGCATGAGCAAACCCATCAGTTGTTCATTATTAAGCAAGGGAATAACTGCTATAGACTGGTTTTCAAATTGCTGTGACATTTTAGCAAACTGCGGATTTTGCCTTGCACCTGAAATTATAAGCGGTTCCTTGTTTCCAAAGATCCACTTCGAGGAAATTAATTCTTCCTGGAGATTAGATAAGGTATCTTTATTCTCCATAAGTGCACCATATTTAGCCATTAATGAGAATTTGAATTTCTTGGAATTTGGAAGTGGATCAACTAAACAAATGGCTCCGCTTTCTGCATGGAAAGTATATACGATTTGAAAAAGCACATCTCTAAAAAAATCATTTGATGATTGCGATGTATTAGCTGAAGTAAATAACGACCTTAAGAGATTGAACATTTCTTCCCGAGCGCGCAGGCGCAATTCATTCGTATCCTTTCGATCCGTCATATCTCTTAGAGTAATAACTTTTCCCTTTTCATCATCAAATTTATTAATCCGGACACTAATATGGTGTAATTGTTGGTTTAAATTTATGCTTCCTCTAAACTCTTTTTCCTTGGCATCATTTGAATTTGAGATGCTATTCCAATTTGTTAATATTGTTTCGACAGAATTTCCAAAGACCTTCTGGGTTGGAATGCCGATCAATTGTTCCGCTGCTGGATTCATATCCAAAATTATATCTTTATTATTTATTATAATTATTCCATCGTTAATACTATCAAATAATTCATCTCTGGTTATTAAGTTGGTTTGGGGGATTTTGAGGTTGGTGAAAAGGAGTGCGACCCCAATCAAGACAAAACCAACCTGCATCAAATCGTAGTTAGTAACTATTGGTGCAAGATTAGTAAAACTAACACTATCAAGAATGATGCTGGCGAAAATCGCACTATCTAGAACAATCAGTGGCCCAACCTTTATGGGTTTCACATTATTACTGGATGTAGATATGGTTAGGATGATGGAGGCAATCAGGATACCTACGGAATAAACCATCATCACCCATCCCCATACATCTATTGGGGAGATAATCATAAAATTCTGGGATTCCATTCCTGATAACAGGAAACCTGGAACCGATTGGGTGACTAACATTATCAGTAAAAAAACAGGGATAAATGCAAGCACAAAGATTATTCGATAAAATATTCGCTTCCTCTGAATTATGTAACCTAGGAGATATGTAAAAACAAATGCGGGCAAATAACCAATAAGTACGTTCGTGATAATTTTCAGTACAATTATTGCATGTATACTTCGAAATTGAGTAATGGCAAATAAGGAAAATGCACTCAGGCTGAGGCAAATGGCGTAAGCAATTGTGCTGGAATAGCCGATTCCCTTTTGACGGCGAAATGTAAATAGCAATACCCCAACAACAAGGGCACTTATAGAGATGATAACTTTTCCTGCAATGGCTTGTGTCATTTTAATTTCAAGTTGTTTGCTCTGAAAAACCACTACTGGCAGGATGTAGTGATTTAGCAACTTCGTTTAAGCGGTTTAGCTCTCTTAAATAATATTCACTCTCAACCTTTCCCTTGTTCACTTTTTTTAGAATACGACCAGCAGAAGGGAGCCACTCCATGTATAAATAAATTTCAGCAATCCGTAAATTGATGGCTGTCTGGTCTGGGTATTTTCGCAAAGCCTTTCGAAAATTCAAGATGGCCTCATCAATGCAACCTAAGGCATAATAAACCTCAGCGGTATTCATCATTATTCGAAAATCGGGGTCATTTTTTGTGTACAGATTATGAAATGAGTCTTTAAATGATTCAAGCACTTTATTCTTTTTTATTGAAGGCAGATCGAAAAATTCAACGACTTTATGACGGAAGGCCCAGAAATCAGGAGAAAAGCGAGCTAATTGTTTTGCTTCACTTTTCGTAACCCAGATTATGGCTCTGATATTCCCCTCAACCAGGTATTCTCTATGCATGTTCAAAGCACGATAAGCGTTGGAATATCTCAGCCCGCCTCCCCAGCGCAATCCACTAACAAAAAAAATGGCTTGTTTTTGTTTTGGGTGATTCAACAATTCGAGCGGGATATCGTAGTGTTTCTTATCAACAATATAATGTAAAACAGCCTGTCCTGATTTTCCGAGAGACTCTGCGAGAAGAGCCTGAACTATGTATTTTATATGCTCTGAGCGATAGACTACCACAATGAGACTGGGCCGTTCCCATTGAATTCCCAGTGATAATTCATCAAGAATAATTTTCACACGATCATCAAACTTACCCTTCCGGTTGACCTCTAGCATTTTTCCACCGTTTCATGAAGGTTTTTGAGGAGAGACAATGCTTAAGATTATATCATGCTCCACAATCGTGGCATTTCTTAAGGTTTCACCGACAAGGCAATCGCATCTGATTGCTCGAGGGCTTCGACTGTTTCCATGTACATACCCAGGATATCCTGTTATTCATTTAATTTATGGCAATTGCAATGCCCCTCTCCAGTGGGAAAGGGGCATTGGAAATATGATTCAAATTTAACTTCATCTTGTAAGAATGCGAATATTGAAAGATCAATATCAAGGGATTTATATTAATATAGGTTCAAATATTACCACAGAAAATGGTAATCATTCTTTTGGCACAATCGTAACTTTCCGCGTTGGCTCTTCCCCCACAGACTGAGTGGTCACACTGGGATGGTCGCGTAATTCCAGGTGAATGATGCGGCGGTCACTTGCAGTCATCGGTTCGAGCACCTGTCGGCGACCGGCCTTCATGGCCTGGTCAGCCATCCGCTGCGCCATCTGGCGCAACTGGTGTTCGTGACGTACCCGGTACCCCTGCACATCAATTGTTACCTGGACCCAGTGTTCCA
>Ga0209048_10002890_pt1 | contig 16853 bp, 17 predicted proteins | sample FrelakmetCRP12CR_FD_187146 | JGI IMG/M metagenome (GOLD analysis project Ga0209048, IMG submission 187146) | Freshwater lake sediment microbial communities from the University of Notre Dame, USA, for methane emissions studies - CRP12 CR (SPAdes)... | ecosystem: Environmental > Aquatic >... | reverse complement strand
CGCGGCGCACCGCGCCGCCGATGGCGGCCGCCGCATCGGCGTCCTCGACGCTGTCGATCGCCGCGACGCGCACGCCGGTGAGCGCGACCGGCGCGCGCGTCGCCTCGGCGCGTGCGCTCACCTGGACGTAGCGGGCCGCACCCGCCCACACGGGGTCGATGAACGACTCGCCGGTGTCGCCGGCCCGGTCGCTCTGCTCGAGGCCCGCCTCGTACCAGCGGCTCCAGGACGCCCCGTCGAGGCTGGTGCGAAGACGGACGGCCACGTGGCCGGCGTCACGCGGCGTGTCGCAGACGACGCCGGCCATTGAGAAGCGCATGCCGGCGTCGAGCGTCACCGGCCGGCCAACGGCCGCGAGGATCCCGGAAGCCGCCGCGGAGCGGCGCGCCGGAGAGGAAGGTACGGGCGGGCGGAAGGGCGTCACCGAGAGCCTGCCCGGCACGCTCAGCTGTTTGATGCGCACCTGCGGGGTCCGCAGCCAGGCTGCCGCCGCCTCGCTGGTGCGCGGCGCCGTCCACACGGCGCCGAGCGCGACGGCGACGCCGGCGATCAAGGCGACGGCGAGCCGCGCGCCTCGCTGGGGGGCTGTGAACCTGGTCGGTCCCATGCTCTTCCCCGCTCCCCTCGGCACACCGCGGCGGAACCCTTAGCGTTCCTGACCGGCGACCGGCGTCAACGCCGCCGACGACGTGGTGGTGCGGAAGGGCTAGAGCCGCCCCACGAGCTGCATCGCGATGAAGAGCACGGCCAGCGCCAGCACCGAGCTGAAGTCGACGCCGACGCTCCCGATGCGGACCGTCGGCAGCACGCGGCGAAAGAGCGCCAGGTAGGGCTCGGTCACGTCGAAGAGAAGCCTGTAGCCGCGGCCGGCAGCCCCGCCGGGCCGCAGGTCGAACCAGGAGAGCACGACCCGCGCGAGGATCAGCCAGGCGTAGATCGTGAGGACGAGATAGAGCAAACGGGCGATGCCGAACATGCGGGCTCCGTAGGTCGCTTCAGACGGGCGGACGCGGCGCCCGCGGACGGGCGCCGCACGGTTGATTCCCGGGCCGGCCGCGGCGCAAGCCTCGATCCGGTCGCGGACGGCTTGAAGCCGCGGGCGCATGGTGCGAGTCTTGAGCCTGCGCGACCAGGCGGCGGCGCCGCGGTCGCGGGCCGGCGAACCGACAAGGCTGGAGAAGCGCCATGGCGATCCTGCTCGACTCAGCATCCGTAGACGACGCCGCAGCGGCGGCCGAGCTGGGCTTCGTCCACGGCATCACGACGAACCCCGCGCTCATGGCGAAGGCGACGAAGGAACCGCTCGTACACCTCGAGCGCCTGCTCGCCGCCTTCCCCGGCGGCCCCGTCTGCTACCAGCCCACGCGAACGTCGTACGCGGGAATGCAAGAGGAGGCGCGAGCTGCCGCGTCGCTCGCGCCGGACCGCGTGGTCGCCAAGCTGCCGGCGACGTTGGAGGCGATCACGCTGGCCGCGGAGCTGACCGGCGACGGCATCCGCTGCGCCCTGACCGCCGTCTACTCGCCCGCCCAGGCGCTGCTGGCCCACGAAGTCGGCTGCGTCTGGGTGATCCCTTACGTCGACCGGGCGGCCCGGCACTCGGACGGCGGGATGGCCGTCGTCGATTCGCTGGCGGCGATCCTGACGCGGCTGCAGAGCAGCACGCGCATCCTCGCCGCCAGCCTCAAGAGCGCCGCGCAGGTGTCTGATTCGATCCTGCACGGGTCGCACGACATAACGGCGCCGCTCGAGGTGCTGCGCGGCCTCCCGGCGCACCCGCTCACGGAGTCGGCGGTCCGCGAGTTCGCGGCGGCGTGGCCGCAGACCTAGCCCGGCACGAGGCCGCGGAGCGGCTCGCCTCCACCCGGTAGATGGACTCCGTCTTCTGCTGAGGAGGGGCCGGGCCGCGGTATCTGGTCAGTCATCGGCTCCTCCGCCGTAGTGAGGTTCGCCGCCGCCGGACCCGTGGGTCGGCGTCGCGCTCGGGGCCGCGCTCACGACCCACGAGCTCCCCGGCGACGACGCCGGCGCCGCCTTGGTCACCGGATGGTCGACGCGGGCGGTGAGCTTGCCGTGGCTCCCCACGACGGCGACGAACGTGTACGTGTCGGAGCCGTGCGCGAACGTCACCGTAAGCTTCTTGTCGCCGGTCTGCGTGAGCTTCCAGGTCCAGTGGGGTTTGGCCGACACGTCGGCGAGGCGCACGCTGGACTTCGTGAGTGCGACCTTCACGCTGCCGGCCTTCTTGATGAGGTACGTCTGGGTCTCCGCGGCCTGCTTGACGGCGACCGTCTCCTGGACAGGGCCGGCGGGGGCGGCCTGGACCACGGTCGCCGAGGTCAGCTGCCCGACGGGCTTGGAGTCCGAGACGGTCAAGATCCCGAGGTTGGTGCCGATGGCGATGGCGCCGGCGAAGACCACCGCGGCGATTGAGGCGGCGGTGATCAGTGCGGTGCGGTGTCTCATTCGATCTCCCTTTCTGAGCGGCGAGCCCGAAGGCTTGTCGAGGCGGACCTTACACGCCGGCGGCCCAAGGACGCGCCAACGCAGCGTAAACGTTTGGCACGACGAAGTGGGCGTTTGGCAAAGTGCCTCCGTTCCATGCGAACATACGGCCATGCGACTCCTCGTGGTAGAAGACGACCCCACGATCGCCGAGCCACTCCGGAGAGGCCTGGTGCGCGAAGGCTTCGACGTCGATCTCGCCGGCACCGGCGCGGAGGCGCTCGCCGCCGGCGAGTGCGACCTCGTGCTGCTCGACCTCGGCCTGCCGGACCTCGATGGGCGCGACGTCTGCCAGCAGATGCGGGCGCGGTCCGGCGTTCCGATCATCGTGGTCACCGCGCGCGGCGACGAGATCGACCGCGTGATCCTCCTCGAGCTCGGCGCCGACGACTACGTCGTCAAGCCCTTTGGGTTCCGCGAGCTGCTGGCGCGGATTCGCGCGGTCCTGCGGCGGACCGGCGCGGCCCCGGCCCAAACACAGCCCGACGCCCGCGTCGACGCCGGGCCGCTGCGCATCGACACCCGCACCCGCAACGTGACCTACGATGGGCGGCCGATCGCGCTGACGCCCAAGGAGCACGATCTGCTCGTCTACCTGGCCCGCGACCCGGACGTGGTCCGCACGCGCGAACAGATCATCGAGAACGTCTGGGACGACAACTGGTGGGGTTCCACGAAGACGCTCGACGTGCACATCGCCTCCCTGCGCAAGAAGCTCGCGCCGGAGGCCATCGAGACGGTGCGCGGTGTGGGGTTCCGCTTCGTCGACGTCACCGACCTGCCGTGACGCGGCGGTTGCTCTTCGGCTATCTGACCGCCGCTATCGTCGTCCTGCTCGTCCTCGAGATCCCGCTCGCGATCTTCTACAAGCAGCGCGAGATAGACCGGCTCAAGATCGGCGTGGAGCGCGACGCGACCGTCCTCGCCGGCCAGTACGAGGACCTGCTCGAGGTCAAAGCACCGCCGGACCAGGCGTCCGCCGCCGCCTACGCCAGGCGGACGGGCGTGCGCGTCGTGGTCGTCGACAACGCGGGCACGTCGCTGATCGACACCTCCGGGCGTCCCGGGCGCGACTTCTCGACCCGCCCGGAGTTCCGCGCCGCCCTGCGCGGCGTCCGCGCCGAGGGGACGCGCCACTCCAACACGCTGCACACGGGCTTGTTGTACGTCGCGGTGCCGGTGGCCTCGGGAGGCAAGGTGTTCGGCGCCGTGCGCCTCACACTGGACACGCCGGAGGTGAACGCCGTCGTCCACCAGTACTGGCTGGGCCTCGTCGGCGTGGCCGCCGTGGTCCTCGTCGCCATGGCCGGCATCGGCTGGGCGATCGCCCGTTCCGTGACCCGGCCCCTGCGCCACCTCACCGGTGCGGCGGCCCGGTTCGCCACCGGCGACCTCACCCCGACCGCGCCGGACCCGGAAGCACCCGCGGAGATCGCGGCGCTTGGCGCCACCATGAACACGATGGCCCAGCGCCTCGAGCGGCTCCTCGCCGAGCAGCGCGAGTTCGTCGCGGACGCGTCCCACCAGCTGCGCACGCCGCTCACCGCCCTCAGGCTCCGCCTCGAGAACCTGCAGAGCACCCCGGGCTCGCCCGACGAGGCTGACGACCTCGGCGCCGCCATCGACGAGACCAACCGGCTGGCCGGCCTCGTCGGCGACCTCCTCATGTTCGCCCGTGCGGAGGAGACCGCGGCGCCCGAGACCGTCGACCTCGTCCAGCTCGCGGCCGACCGGGTAGACACCTGGTCGGCGAGCGCCGACGCCGCCGGCGTCACGCTCGACTTCGCCTCCCCGGACGGCCCCGTGCCGGCCCAGGCGGTGCCGGGCGGCGTCGAACAGATCCTCGACAACCTCATCGACAACGCCATCGCGGCGGCTCCGCCGCAGACGCGCGTCTCCGTGACCGTCGCGCGCGGCAGTGCCGAGCACCGGCTCACGATCGCCGACGAGGGGCCCGGGCTCAGCGACGCGCTCAAGGCGCGAGCGCTCGAGCGGTTCTGGCGCTTCGACCGCTCCACCCCCGGGTCCGGGCTCGGCCTGCCCATCGCCAGCGCCCTCGCCAAGGCGTCCGGAGGCGCGCTCGTGCTGCAGGACAGCCCTGCCGGGGGGCTCGCCGTCACGGTGACGCTACCGGCGTCAGGGGACGGCGCCAGGCGACCCAGCAGGCGTCGTCCGGGAAATGTCTTACCCTCGACTTTAGGGTGAGACCCCTTCGCCTGACCGCCCTGCTCCCATCACTCCGCCCCCACGGAAGCCGGTGCTCGCAAGCAGAGAACGTTGACCTGTGTGCTATAATGACTGACTGTCAGTCACTGACGTCAACGCATTCCCCGTGCCGAGCCGGGAGCATCCATGCCTCGTGTCGTCGACCGCGAAGCGCGTCGTGCCGGGATCGTCGCGGCCGCGGCCGCGGCCTTCGCGCAGCGCGGCGTGGCCAACACCGCCGTCAGCGACATCGTCAAGGCTGCCGGAGTCGCTCAGGGCACGTTCTACCTCTACTTCGATTCGAAGGACGACGCCGTCCTCGCGGTGGTCGAGAGGATCGCCGACGCGATCGTCGCGGACACGGCCGCGCGCCTCGCGACCGCGTCGTCGGCCGTCGACAAGCTGGTGAGCCTCAGCGGCGTCCTGGCCGAAGCAGGCTCGGCGCCGGAGGCCGCCGTCCTCGTCGATCTGATGCATCGCCCCGAGAACCGCCTCCTGCACGATCGCCTCGCCGAGGATATGACCCGCCGTCTCGTTCCGCTCCTCGAGGCGGTCGTCGAGCAGGGCGTCGGCGAGGGCGCGTTCAAGGTCGACGACGTCCACGCCGCCGCGTGGTTCGTGCTCGCCGGCCTGCGGTGCGTCGAACTCGCCGACACGCCCATGGGCGAGATGCCGGCGGCGCTCGCCACAGCGACCGGGTTCGCCCTGCGCGCGCTCGGCTACGAGGGGCCGCGGCCGTGAGCGCGGGCGCGGCCGTCTCCACTCGCGCGCTCTCGAAACGCTACCGCGACACGCTGGCGGTCGACGCGCTCGACCTCGACGTGCGCCGCGGCGAGATCTACGGCTTCCTCGGCAGGAACGGCGCCGGCAAGACGACCACGATCCGCATGTTGCTCGGCCTCATCCGGCCGACCGGCGGCCAGGTCGAGGTGCTGGGCGCGCGCGTAGGCCCCGGCGCGACCGCGCCGTTCGCGCGCGTGGGCTACCTCGTGGAGACCGCGACCGCGTATCCGAACCTCACCGTGCGCGAGAACCTGGAGATCCGGCGCCGGCTCACGAAGGCGCCGCGGGCCGCGGTCGACGAGGCCATCGATCTCATGCGGCTCGGCGAGCTCGCGGAGCGGCGCGAGCGGGTGCTCTCGCTCGGCAACAAGCAGCGCCTCTCCCTCGCCCGGGCGCTCCTGCACCGCCCCGAGCTGCTCGTCCTGGACGAGCCGACCAACGCGCTCGACCCTGCCGGCATCGTCGAGGTGCGCGAGCTGCTGCGCTCGCTCGCCCGCGAGCGCGGCGTCACCGTCTTCGTGTCGAGCCACATCCTCGGGGAGATCGCCCACCTCGTCGATCGCATCGGCATCCTGCACGAGGGCCGCCTCATCGAGGAGCTCGACCGCGACCAGCTGCGCGCCGCGGAGCGCCTGTACGTCCGGGTCGGCGTCTCGGAGCCGGCGCGTGCCGCGGCCCTTCTCTCCGGCGCCGGCTTCGCGCACGTGGAAGAGGCCGACGGCCAGGTGCGCGTCTACGGTGCCGAAGGGCGCGTGCCCGAGATGGCCCGCGCCCTCGTGGGGGCCGGTCTGGACGTCACCGAGCTGACCTCGGTCCGCGAGGACCTGGAGAGCCACTTCCTGCGGCTCACGGGGGGGCCGGAGTGATGTTCGCGCAGGTGCTTGCCACCGAGTTCCTCAAGCTGCGCCGCAGCAAGGTCACCTGGTTCTCACTCGCGGCCCTGTCACTGGGGCCGCTGGCGATCGCGCTCATGATGTGGATCGTCCGGGAACCCGGCCGGGCCGCGAAGCTCGGCCTGCTCGGCACCAAGGCGAATCTCTCCGGGCTCACGGCGACGTGGCCGGCGTATTTCTCCATGCTCACGATGCTCGTGGGCATCGGCGGGATGCTGCTGCTCGCCTTCGTGGTCGCCTACATCTTCGGCCGCGAGTACACGGAGGGGACGGCCAAGAACCTGCTCGCCCTGCCGGTCGGCCGCCACTGGTTCGCACTGGCGAAGCTCGTGGTGGCGGCGGTGTGGTGGACGGCGCTCGTCCTGGCCGTGCTCGTCGAGAGCTTCGCGCTCGGCGCGGCTCTGCGACTGCCGGACTTCTCCGCGAGGCTGGCCGTGGGCGCCGTACGCGACGCGCTCCTCGCGGCGGCGGTCGCCTACTTGCTCGTGCCGATGGTCGCGTGGATCGCCATGCTCGGCCGCGGCTACCTGCCGCCGCTCGGCTTCGCCCTGGCGATGCTCGCGCTCGGCGACGTGCTCAGCCACACCGGTTGGGCGCCGTGGTTCCCGTGGTCGATCGTCCCGCTCTTCATCGGCGCGATCGGGAAACCCGCGACGACGGTCGCGCCCGGCAGCCTCGTCGTCGTCGCGCTCACCTTCCTCGCCGGCGTCGCCGCCACGATCGCGCAGCTGCGCTGGGCGGACAACGCGCAGTAGCGGCCTCGCCGGACCTCGTGCCCCGGGACCGGCGGCCGCGTCACCCTACGACTGGCTCGGCCGGCAGCCCTCCCGCTCGCAGCGGTCGAGCAGGAAGAGGCGGTACTTCTCGAGGTCGCGCTGGAGGGTCGCCTCGGCGTGCGCGACCTCTGCGGCGGCGGTGTCGGTGGAGCGCGGCACGTACTCGAGCTCGACCGTGACCTTGACGAGCCGGTCTCCCTCGGTCTCGAACTTGACGTCGCCGGCGTTCATGTCCTGCTCGTCGATCAGCGGCTCGACGTCGGCGAACCCCCGCGAGTAGCTCCCATACAGGGACTCGAAGACGAACTTGCTCCACTCCAGGTCCGCGAACTCGAGCGGCACATCGGCCTCGATGGACCCCTTGATGACGGCCATGATCCCTCCTCAGGTCTCGCTCTGCTCCGGTGCGCCGGGGCGAAGAGTCTTGGCGACAGTCTCCCCGGCGGCGTGCATTCCTAGTGACGCCCGTCAGGCGGCGCCGGCGGCCAGCTTGGCGCTGAGCGCCGGGAAAGCCGCGGACACCATCTCGACCAGCCGGCTGGTCGGCCGCGTCAGGGCATCGGTCGCGGGGATGCCGAGCTCGAGCTCGTACAGGATGATCGCCGCGCTGACCTCGGCATCGGTCATGTCCTCGTGGTTGATCGTGAGGCCGATCACTCTGGTGCCGGCGAAGGCGCGAAGCAGGGCGATCTCGCTCACCGGCGTGGGCGTCGGCACGTCCGGGAAGTCCCCCAGCATCCGCCGCGCCGGTGCGTGCTGCAGGATCGCCGCATCGGGCCGGCCACCTCGCAGGATGAAGATCGACGAGAGGTACGCGGGGTGGCTGAGCGCCCCCTGCCCCTCGATGACGATCACATCCGGGTGCTCGGCTTCGAAGGCCTCCACGATCGTGGCTTCCACCTCACCCGAGCAGAACTGGCAGGGGATGGCGTCGAGCGCCACGCCATAGCGGGCACCCTGGATCAGCCCGGTCTGCCCCGTGCCGACGAGGACCGCCTTGATCCCGCGCTCGTTGAGCGCTCGCGTCAGGATGGTCGCCGTCGTTCGCTTGCCGATGGCGCCGTCGGTGCCGAGGACCGCGATGCGCGGGCAGGTGACCTCGGCGATGCGGCCGCTGAACATGCGCAGATCCTTCTTGTCGCGCGGGCGGCGAACGTCGAGGATCTCCACCCCGTACGCCGCCTTCGCGGCGACGAACTCCGGGTCGTCGTTCAGGAACTCGTGCAGCCCGTTGACGACGCTCATGCCCCGCCCCATCGCGTCGAGCACGACGCCGCGCTCCAGCGGGGAGAGCATGCCGCTCAGAGGCGCCATCCCGAGGATGAAGAAGTCGGGGACGCGGCCCGCCAGGGCGATCGCGTCCGCAAGGTCGGCGCAGATCGGGATCCCGTTAGGGCGCTCGTCCAGGTACTCGCCGGCATCGAGCCCCGCCTTGGTGCTGTCGATCACCGCGAGGATCTCGTACTTCTCGGAGTGACGGACCAGGCCGTTGGCGGTCTTGCCGTCGCAGGTGCCGAAGAACGCTTCGGAGTAGACGACCGCAGTGCTGCCCATCATCAAGATCCCCCCTGGGTGGGCCGCCGCCCGCCGTCGAACGTCGGTGTCAGATGCAGGAGTCCGGAGGCGTCGAGGCCGTCGAGAAACGTGTGGCTGCCGGCGCGCTGGAACAAACGGGCGCGACCGGTGACCTCCGCCGACTCGCCGCTGACGCGCAGCCACGATCCTTCGTACAGCGCCAGCACCTCGCAATCGTTCTCCTCGAGGAACTCCGCGATGCGCTCGTCGCGGGTCTCGCCCATGAACGTCGACGCCGGATCGGCCTCGATGTAGTGGAGGTTGATCTGGAAGGGCACCAGCCCGAGAGCCGCGAAGCTCGGCGGATGGCAGATCGGCATGTCGTTGGTCGTGCGGATGGTCGGGCAGGCGACGTTCGTGCCGGCGGAAGCGCCCACGTAGCGGGTCACGCCCTCGCGCACGTGGAGGCTCAGCCTGTCGATCACGTCGAGGGCGTACAGGGAGTCGAGAAGCCGGAAGGTGTTGCCGCCGCCCATCATCAGCACGTCCGCGTCGAGGATGGCTTGATCGGGCGCGCCGGACCGGTGGGCCGACACGACGTCGATGCCGAAGGCGCCGAGCGCGGCGGTGGCTCTGTCGGCGTAGTCGTCCCAGTCCGCCAGCGCATACGGGACGAAGGTCACGACGTCGCCGGCCGACACTCCCGCGAAGGCCTCCGCCGCGTGGGAGAACATGCTGCCGCCGTAGTTCGTGGAGTTCGACAGCAAGAGAAGTTCCATGGCCGCCATTCGTGATGGCTGAGGCAGTGGGTGCGGATCACGGGCCCACCTTGGGCGCCTGCGTCGCGCGGCATCTGAAGCCTTCCACACTGTCGGCTTCAGCAAAACGTGTCGGCGCGCCTGTTCCGCCCGCTGAGGCCAGAAACGAAAGGAGACCGGGCGGCCCTGAGGCCGCCCGGTCCGAGAGCGTTCGTGCTGGTGCGCCTAGAGCGCGGTCACCACTGTGGCCTGCTGCTTGCCGTTCTGGCCGGTGGCCTCAGTGAACGACACGGCCTGACCCTCGGCGAGGTTCTTGACGCCCTCGCCCTGGATCTCGGAGATGTGGACGAACAGGTCGTCGCCGCTCTCACGCTCGATGAAGCCGTAGCCCTTGTCTGCGTTGAACCACTTGACTTTTCCGTCTGCCATTTCAGTCTCATCCTCTCGCCCCACAGGGCAAAAACAAAACGGACGTGACTTGCACCGCCAGAATGCGGTGTGTCACGTCGCAATCCCGCGAGCCGGACTGGCTCGCTTGCGACTACCCTAGCACGTCTGGGCCGCTGGCGTAGCCGTTCACCGGCCGGCGCCGGCGCCGCGGCCGCGCCGGCACTAGCGCAGCAGCCGCACTCCCACGCCGCGCATCGTCGCCACTCCGTAGCCGGACGAGGGCTGGCCGTCGGCGATCACCGCGACGGCGAAGGCGACGCCCTGGCGCTCGAGGCGCGCGGCCTGCAGGAGCAGTTCGCCGCGCGCGCTGTGCATCCATCCGTCCTTCCACCACACGCGCCAGCCACGCTCCAGCGCCGCCTGCGGGATACCCCAGCCGCGGTAGCGACCGCGCTCCGAGAGCAGGCGGTCGAGCAGCGCGCGATGCCGCCGGGGGACGAGATCGTCAACGTGCAGGAAGAAGCGCGCCTGGTCCGCGGCCGTGACCCTCGACAGGGCCCACACGGTCGAGGGCGTGAAGCGCCGCATGCCCGCGACCCGCGCGAGGCCGGCGAGGCCGCCGACCCCGACCTGCGCGAAGACCTTGTCGGTGGCGGCGTTGTCGGAGCCGACGATCATGCGCGCCAGGAGGAAGCGCTCGTGCGTCGTGATGGCGGCGCGCGTCCGCAGATACTGCGCGAGCAGCATCGCCTTGACCACGCTGGCAGAGCCGAACTGGGTGTCGTAGTCGTAGCCGCGAAGCCGGCCGCGGGAGTCGACGACGGCGAGCGCCGTCACGCCGGTGCGCCCACGCAGCCAGCGCTCGGTGGCGGCGAGCGCCGCGGCCGAAGGCCATACGGCGTGAACGCCGGAGGCGGCAGACGACGGGGACGATCGTGTCGCCGGCGAGGCGCTGATCGCGGAAGGCGGCCCTGGCGACGCCGGAGTGGTCGTCGCGGCGACGGCCGGCGACGCGATCGCCGGCATCGTGGCGGCACTCGGTGTGGCGCCTCCCACGCCGGCGGCGGCACAGCCCGTGATGCCGGACGCCGCCAGGGCGGCGATCGCGGCCAGCCGGGCGGCCGAGCCGCGCGCAGCGTGCGCCGTGCTCAGGCTGCGGGCGAGCATCGCGATCGATCCGCGCAAGGGGACCCCCCGTCAGTCCTGCTGCTCTCACGGCAGCTCACGGATCATTGTAGGCGATGCGCGGGAGACGCGACGTCGCCGGCCGAACGCGCCTCAGGCCACGGCCTGCCTGACCTTCGCCAGTTCCTCCTCGCCCCACGCCGTCGCCACCCACTGCTCGTCGGGCATGTCCGCGGAGTCCAGGAGAAGCCTTGTGCCGGTCTCGGGATCTTCGATGAGCCCGCAGGCGCCGTGCCAGAGGTAGCGGGCGCCGCCGACGCCCACGCAGAGCGCTTCAAAGCCCAGGCGCAGCACATCGTCGCGAGTGTAGGTACGAATCGGCTCCAAGATCGCTCCTCTCACCTGTCATGTGTGGGCCGGGCGACGCCCGCCGTCGCCCGGCCTTCATCACAGGTATCGGCAGCGCCGGCCACGCGGTTGAGTAAGGCCGGCAGCCCGGCCCTCAGTCTCCCGGCTCGACCTCGGGCCCGCGGCGGCGGCGGAAGATCACCGCGCCGACGACGACCGCGACCACGACGGCGGCGATGACGAGGTAGACCCAGGTCGTCGGACCCCCGGCTCCCGAGGTCGTCCCGGTCGAGGGGTGCAGATCGAGGAACGTGTCGTAGTAGAAGGCGTCGCCGTTGTAGCCCGGGTAGCCGCTCGGCTCCTTCACGTACCCGCCCCAGCTGCCGGTGTTGTAGGCCTCCAGGAACTCCTGGTAGCCGAAGACCAGGTACGGGGATGCCTGATACGCGATCTGCTGCATCTGCTGCACCAGGGCGACGCGCGCCGGCTGGTCGATCGTCGTGCTCTGCTCGTCGAACAGCTTCGCATACTGCGGGTCGGTCCAGAAGGTGTCGCTCCAGCCGCCGATCTGTGCCGGCGTGAGCAGGCTCAAGATGAACTGCGGGCTCTCGGCATCGCCCTCCCACCACCAGACGACCAGGTCGAAGTCGGGGGCGAGGTTCTGGCCCTGAGTGTTGGTCTCGGCTGCCTGCAGCGCTCCGGGGTCAAGCACCTGGAGGCGCACCTTCACCCCGACCTGCTTGAGCCAGCCGACGACGAGCTTGCTGGTGGCGACGTTCTGAGCCGTCTGGGCGTCGGTGAAGAGACGCAGGGTGAGCGGCTTGCCCTGTTTCGTCTCCCGAAAGCCGTCGCCGTTGACGTCCTTGTAGCCGGCGGCGTCGAGCATCGCCTTCGCCTTGGCCGGATCGTACGTGTAGACCTGGTCGCTGGGAGGCCGCCAGTAGTACTCGGAGTACGGCCACAGCAGCGTGGAACCGGGGGTCATGTAGCCGCCGTAGGCGACCGTCGCGTTGGTCTTGCGATCGACGGCGTACTGCAGCGCCTGCCGGAACTGCTGGTCCAGCAGCACCGGGTTGCCCTTGGAATGAGGGTCGTCGTAGCAGTTGAAGGTGAGCTGCTCGAACGAGGCCGACACGGCCGCGTTGGTGGTGATGCTTTGCGAACCGAGGCCCTTGAACTGGGCCGGGGGCACGCCTATCGCGCCGTCCAGCGCTCCCGACTTGAGGTCCTGCACCATCGTGTCGGCGTTCTGGTAGGTCTCGAAGATGAGCTCGCCGACGTGCGGCGCGCCGCGCCAGTAGTCCTTGTTGGCCACCAGCACCGCATAACTGCCGGGCTTGTTCTGCATCACCTGGTAGGGGCCGGAGCCGATGCACGGCGGCCCGTTGGCGAACGAGGTGCCGGCGGCTTTGCCCGAGACCTTCGACCAGATGTGCTCGGGCAGGATCGGCACCTTCATCTGCAGGATGTCGGCCTTGGGCTTGCTGCACACGAATTGCACGGTGGCGTCGTCGGGGGCGGTCACGCTCTTGATGAAGGTGAGGTAGGAGGTGAAGTTGGTGAGGTTGTTCTTGATGATGTAGGTGAAGGTGAAGGCCACGTCGCGCGCCGTGGCGGGCTGCCCGTCTTGCCACTTCATCCCGGGGCGGACCTTGAACGTCCAGGTCTTGCCGTCGGGCGAGTGGCTCCAGCTCTCGGCGAACTCGGGCCGCGGCTGCAGCTTCACCGGGTCGACGCCGACGAGGAAGTCGTAGTTGAGGTGGTACACCAGGTAGTCGGTGCCGCTGTAGCCGATGAAGGGGTTGAGGTTGTCCACGTTCTCCAGCACGCCCAGGCGATAGACGACCGCGCCGGGCGAGCCGCTCGCCGACGGCGCGGCCGGCGACGGACTGCCGGCGGATGCCGCGCCCGCCGCAGCCAGCATCAGGCACGCCGCCGCCGTGACCGCGCCTGCGACGATGCACAGGCGGCTTGCTGCTCGGCTGGTTCTTCTCATCATTCTCCTCCTGTGCATGAGGACGGCGCGGCGTCCCCGCCACGCGCTATCACTTCAACTCCGCGTCCGCAGCGGCGACGATACGCCGCAGCTCGGCAGCCTTGTCTTCGTCGAGTGGTTCGGGCTCGTAGCGTTCGAGGATGTCGCGGGCGCGCTCACGCGCGACCGCGACCGGATCGCGATCGCCGCCGCCCTGGTCGGGCGCGCCCGTCAGCCCACGCACGAAGCTCTCGCGCATGTGCTTCCTCGTGTGCGCGTGGCCGAGGAAGTGCCCGCCGGGGCCGACGGCGTCGATCACGTCGAGTGCCAGATCCTCGTCGGCGACGGCCATGTCCATGACCGTGTAGCGGGCCTGGTCGTAGAGGTGGTCGTCGAGGATCAGGTCTTCCGCCGACCAGAGCCTGCCGCAGTTGGTGAGTCCCAGCCCAACGGTCAACTCGGAGCCGCTCCAGGCCGCCATGGTCAGAGAAGCGCCACCCTCCGCAGCCTCCGTCCAGGTGCCGGCCATCTCAGTGTCGGTGCCGCCGCCGCAGCCGTGCTGCGAGGGCAGGCCCAGATGGTGGACGAGGTCGACGCAGAGCGCCGGATCGCGGCCGTCGAGGGAACTTCCAAACCCGCCAGTGCGCGGGTCGGCGATGCCGGAGATGGAGTAGCCGACCACCGGCGCCCCCGGGTGGGCGAGCTGTACGAGCACGACCAGGGCGAGCACCTCGGCCAGGGACTGGACCATGGCGCCGGCGTGCGTCGCGGGGCCGGTGGTACCGCCAGCCGGTGCGCTGCCCAGCACCATCGGCACGCCGGCCTCGGCAAAGACCAGCGCCGCGTCGGCGCCGTCACGGTCGACGGTGAGCGGCGAGACCGCGAACGTGAGGTCGCTGAGCGGCGGGCGGCGGCGCAGCTCGTCCGCGCCGCCGGCGATCACCGTCGCCATCTCCACGGCGTAGCGCGCCTCGCGCTCGCCCTGCACCATGCCCTGGAGGTGCTTGACGGTGTTGTTCCAGCCGGCGTCGAGCTCGTGCAGCTGAGCGGTCGTGCCGCAATCGCCGGCGCCGACGGTCGGCCACCAGTAGGCGATCGACGAGACGTAGTCGAGCAGGCGCGTGGCGTCGGCGAGGTCGGCCTTGGTCGAGGCGCGGCGTACGCCGCTGCGCCAGTCGATCACCTCGGTGCCGCAGCCGTCGGCGGTCATGTAGGTGGCGCCCGAGGCCAGGTCGAGGTCGCAGGAGCCGTCGCGCGAACCGAGGTCGAAGGTGCGCGGCGCGCTCGCGAGCGCGCCGCGCACCAGCTCCTCACCCGGGCGCACGACGCGGCGCTCGGCGTCGTAGCCGGCGCCGTGCTCACGGAAGACCGCGACGGCGCTGTCAGAGAGCACTCTGACCCCGGTACGCTCGAGCACCTGCATCGCCGCCTCGACGAAGCGGTCCAGGTAGGCGTCGTCGTGGCGCCGCAGCCGGTGAGCCGGCCGCCAGGGTTCGATGGGCAGTCGGCGAAGCCGGGGCGTCTCGGGCATCAGAGATCTCCATGAGCAGGGGCGACGACGGGCCGCTTGCGGCACCCTATCACCATCCCGACGACCTGCAGAGGCCGGCCCGCGCGTAGGTCACTCGAGTCCCTTCCCCGGCGATCCCTCTCACCGGACGATGCCGGCCTCGTGGGCGGCCAGCGCGACCGCGCTCTTGCCCACGGCCACGTACTGGGCCCAGTCGAAGGTGGATACCGTGTCGTTGGCCGTGTGCCAGTTGGTGTTGTAGTTGACTGCCTCCTCCTCGCAGATCCAGACGGCGTGATATCCCTGCACGCCGCCATAGCCGCCCCACTGCCAGAAGGCGCCGTTGTCGGTCCAGTACGAGAAGTTCTTGCTGCTGCCGCCAGTATTGGCGATCTTCTTCTGGGTGAAGCCGGTGATCTTGTAGGCCGTGATGCAATCCGACCACATCTGGGAGATCGCGGCATCACCGCCGCCGGGATCGCTGTTGCCCTTGCGGGTGTGGCACTCGATGATCGTCCCGGCCGATTTCGGGGGGTTGAACGCCAGCGCATCGAGGTTGATATCGGCGACGATGTTCTGGCCGGCGGCCTTGCACTGGGCGGCGTAGTAGCCCGAGCCGTAGAGATTGCCCTCCGTCGCGTCCCAGGGCGCGTTCTCCTCAGCGTCGAAGAAGCAGAAGCGGATGGTCCGGCCGAAGCTGTGGCCGGCGAACGTCCTGGCCAGGTAGAGGACGGCCGAGCAACCCGAGGCGTTGTCGTCGGCCCCCGGCGCGCGCCCGGTCGGCCAGGTGGCGTCGTTCATGTCGTCCAGGTGGCAGCTGATGACGACGATCTCGTTGGGTTTCGTGGTGCCGGTGATCTGGCCGATGACGTTGCGTCCTTCGGGGCCGGACAAGGGGTTGCCGTCGCCCGGAAACGTCTGATAGCTGACCGAGCTCAGGCCGTAGGTGGACAGCTTCTCGTAGAGATACTGCTCGGCCATGTCGACCGGTTGATTCCACGCCCCGGGCACGTGCGCGTTCGACATGCGATTGGTCGAGAACGAGTACGGGAGGCCGCCCACCATCGTCGCCGTCGCCCCGCTGAGCTCGTTCACCGCGGGCTGAAGCTGGGCCTGCGTCACGCCGGTGAGCATCGTGTTGACGGTGGCGTTGTAGGTGACGGCGGCGTTCGCCGAAGCGGCGGCGAGAAGAAAGCCCGTGACAAGGAAGACCGTGAGCGCCGCCGCCCGCATGGTCCGCCTGCGTCCGATCGGATGTGCCCGTCCCATGTTCGTACCCCCTGACCTGCGCGTCCGTCTCTTGGCCGTACCTTCGCGTGTCCGTTGCCGGCCTGTGCCCTCGATATCGCCGCCTCCCCCGGCCGCCCGACGAGCTACAGATAACGCTCGACGAGCTCCTTGATGAACGGATTCAGGATGTCGTGCGTGTGGCCGTAGATGGAGCAGTGGCCCATGCCCTCGAAGAGATGGAACTCCGCGTTCGCGGCGAGGGCGGCGACCTCTTCGCCGTCCTGGGGCACCGCCTGCACGTCCTGGTCGAAGGCGACCACGTGCAGCGGCACGTGGCACTCGGGCAGCCGGTCTCGCTGGTCGAAGCGAACGCACGGCTCCCACTGGGCGATGAGCGACTCCTCGTTGGTCTCCGTCTCGTAGTACTCGAGCAACTCGTCGCGCAGCTTCGGCCACAGCTCGCGGTCGCCCAACACGCGGGCCGGGTAGTACATCGCCGCGTAGTGGGTGACGGCCATCATGCCGTCGAGGCGTCCGCCGGCGCGGCGGAACTCGATCTCGGCCATCTGGTAGTCCCAGGTCCAGCCGATGCTGACCGCGCCCGTGCCCATCGCGATCGCGCAGCGCAGCAGCTCCGGGAAGTCCAGGGCGACCTGCTGCACGATGCCGGCGCCGAACGAGAGGCCGACGAGCGCCACCGGCGGGTCACAGACCGCCTCGATCAGCTCGGCGGTGTCGCGCGCGAAGTCCTCCAGCGACCAGGGCGGAGGCACGTCGCAGCGCGTCGTGCCGACGCCGCGGCCGTCGAACGTCGTGTTGCGGAACGCCTCCTTGAAGTAG